>Ga0209018_1000250_pt1 | contig 51916 bp, 49 predicted proteins | sample YNPBryBLVA2012_FD_185814 | JGI IMG/M metagenome (GOLD analysis project Ga0209018, IMG submission 185814) | Anoxygenic and chlorotrophic microbial mat microbial communities from Yellowstone National Park, USA - YNP Bryant BLVA 2012 (SPAdes)... ...
GCGACCTGCTGATTACGAATCAGCCGCTCTGCCAGCTGAGCTAGGGTGGCTCAAATCCCAATATGCCATAGCATCGGCCCGTTGCGCCAGGCCAGCCGCGGCGCTATGCCCGGCAGGCACGAATCACGCGCCGGAAGGCGCCAGACCCAGGCGGGCGAGCAAAGCCTGCGGGTCGGGATCGCGCCCCATGAAGCGCCGGAACAGCACAATCGGCTCCTCGCTGTCGCCACGCGAGAGGATCGCGTCCCGAAACTCGCGGCCGGTCCTCTCATTGAAAATGCCCTCGCGGAGGAACCGTGTGAACGCATCGGCGTCCAACACCTCGGCCCACTTGTAGGAGTAGTAGCCGGCGCCGTAGCCCGTCGGATCCGCGAACAGGTGTGTGAAGCCCGCCAGCATGGCGTAATCGTCCGGCAGCGGAGCGGGCGTGAATTCCCGCAAGATCCGGTTGGCGTAAGCCACGGGATCGCCGTCGCGCTCCGGCTCGTAGTCGATGTGCAGCGCCAGATCCACGGTGGCGAAGCCGAGCTGCCGCATCTGCGCGTTGGCGGCGCGGAAGGCGCGCGCCGCGCGCATCTTGCCGAAGAGCTCCTCGGGCATCGGCTCGCCCGTGCGGTAGTGGCGCGCGAACAGGTCCAGCGAGGCGCGCTCCCAGCACCAGTTCTCCATGATCTGCGACGGCAGCTCGACGAAGTCCCACGCCACATTGGTGCCCGCCAATGACTTCACCTCCACGCGGGACAGGCAGTGGTGGAGCAGGTGCCCGAACTCGTGGAAGATCGTCTCCACTTCGCGGTGTGTCAACAGGGCGGGCGTATCCCCCGCAGGCGCCGTCAGGTTGCCGCAGATCAGCCCCACGTGAGGCAGCCAGCGGCCGTCCTGCCAGTGCCCGGTGACGAAGGAGTCCATCCACGCTCCGCCGCGTTTGTTGTCGCGGGGGTGCCAGTCCGTGTAGAAGCTTCCGAGCAACTCGCCGTCCGAATCGCGGATCTCGTAATACTTCACCTCCGGGTGCCAGACGGGCACCTGCGGCCCCGATACCACCGTAATGCCGAACAGCCGCGAGGCCAGCGAAAACATCCCCTCGATGACTTGTTCGACCGGGAAATACGGGCGCAGCTCCTCTTCCTCGAAGTCGAACAGCGCCGCGCGCAGTTTCTCCGCCCAGTAGGAAATGTCCCAGGGATCCAGGCGGCGGCCCGCGAAATCCTCCAGCTCCTGGTTCTCGCGCCGGAACGCGGCCTCCGTCTTCTCCCGGAGGTCCCGGACGAAGGCCTGCGCGGCGGCGCCGGTCTTCGCCATGCGGTCGGCCAGAGCGAAGTCGGCGAAGTTGCCGTAGCCGAGCAGACGGGCCTTCCTGCGGCGGAGGTCCAGGATGCGCGCGGCCAGAGCCCCGTTCTCCGTGGCCGCCCTGCGGTTGTAGGCACGCCAGAAATGTTCGCGGACGTTGCGGTCGTCCAGGTAGGTCATCACGGCCAGATAGGAGGGCGCGTGGAGGGTAAAGCGCCACCCTTCTCTCCCGCGCGCGGCCGCGTCGGCGCGGGCCGCGGCGCGGGCGCTCGGCGGGAGGCCGGACAGTCCGTTCTCGTCCTCGATCCAGTATTCGAAGGCGGCCGTCGCGTCCAAAACATTCTGGGCAAATTTCGTTGTTGTCACCGCCAGCGCGACGTCCAGCTCCTCCAACTCCTTCTTGCCTTCGGGCGGGAGCGCGGCGCCATGGCGGCGGAAGTTTTCCAGCGTCCGCGAGAGGAAACGCGCGCGGACGCCCTGCAATGCGCGCGCCTCCTCTGTGGCGGTGAATTCGTTGAGCGCCCGCCACAGCCCCTCATGCAAGGGGACCGAGGAATAAAAGGCGCTCACCGCCGGCTGGACGGCGTTCCACGCTTCGCGCAGATCGGGTGTCGAGACAACGCCCTCGAGGTGGCGGACGACGCTGGAAGCCACGTCCAGGGGATCGGTGGCCGTGTCCAGCGCGGCCATGGTGTCCTGCCAGGACCGCGCGGGCGCGGCTGCGATCGCGTCAATCCTGGCGCGGCAGCGCGCGATGAGCTCCTCGAGGGCCGGGCGCACATGCTCCGGCCTGACCGCATCAAAAGGCAGCGGCAGCGGCAGGGCAAGCAAGGGGTTTTCAGAAGCCACGATATTCAAGATACGGGTTCCGGCCGGCCCGGCGGGCGCCGCCGGCGGGCCCGGCCCGGTCCGCCCCTTCTGCGATGATGGGATGCGTGGTTGACCTGCACGCCCACATCCTGCACGGGCTCGACGACGGTGCAGCCACGCTGGCCGACAGCCTGGCGATGGTGCGCATGGCGGCCCATGCGGGCACGAAGGAGATTGTGGCGGCGGTTCATGCCAGCCGCGCGTGGCCATACAAGCCCGGTCTGGCGCAGCGCCGGTGGGAGGAGTTGCAGCATCTCGTGAAGGACGAGGTCCGCATCCATCGCGCCTGCGAAGTGGAGCTGACGCCGGAAATGGCGGACCGCGCGCTGGCCAACCCCGCGCGATACACGGTCAACGGGACGCAGTATCTGCTGGCGGAGGCGCCGGAGGATGCCAGGCCGGATCAGGTCGAGGCGCTGCTCCGGCAGCTGCTGGAGGGGGGCTTGCGTCCGGTGCTCGCACACCCGGAACTGCATCCGGACATCTCCCGGCAGACAGGCCGGCTGGCCCGTTGGGTTCGTGCCGGAGTCCTGCTGCAACTGGGAGCGGGCAGCCTCTCCGGCGCCTTTGGGTCCCGGGCGGAGACAGTGGCGGCGCGGCTGCTGAAGCGAGGGCTCGCGCATTTCGTGGCCTCGGGCGGGCACGATCTCAAGGGCCGTCCGCCGCGGCTCGATGCGGTGCGGCTGGTGTTGCTGGGCGAGTACCCGCCGGAGTTCGTTGAGCTTCTGCTCGAGCACAACCCGCGGGCGGTGGTTGAGGGGGCGGAAATCGAGCCGGGACCGTTGCGTGCGCCGTTCCTCCAGGCGCACTGGCGCCAGTTCTGGCGCTAGGCCCGGCGGGCGTCACAAAAGAATCAAAAAAAGACGCGGCGCCGATCCTTGCGCGGATCAGCTACTTGCAGCTGCAACGCGGGAGCCGGGCGCGCCTGCGGGCCGAATTCCGTGCTAGACAGGGCCCGTGAAACCAGAGGAGTTGCTCGAACTGATCCGGCGAGAGGCGCAGGACGGCGCCGCCGCGGATGACGTGGCCAGGGCCGTCGAGGCGATCCTGCGAAAGCTCAAGCGCGGCCAGTCCGTCTCGCTGCCCGGCGTCGGCAGGCTGGTGCCGGACGGAAAGCGCAGCGTGCGGCTGGAGCCCGCGGCAAAGCCCGGAGGACGCCGTGGGCGCAGGTGACACGGCTTCCGTGCAGCAGCTGGCGCGATTGCTGCGGCAATGCCTGAAAGAAGGGCGCGCCGTGCACGTGGAGCGTCTCGGCACCTTCCGCCCGGACTCCGGGGGCGTATTCTCATTCCGTCCGGACCCCAGGCCATCCATCTTCCTGGCTTACGCCGCGGAGGATGCAGCGGGCGTGGGGCGCCTCTTTGACGAGCTGGAACGCGCCGGGTTCGCACCCTGGATGGACCGCCGCAAGCTGCTGCCCGGGCAGAACTGGCCGCGCGCCATCGAGGGCGCCATCGAAACGGCCGATTTCTTCGTCGCCTGCTTCTCCTGTCTCTCCACCAGGAAACGCGGCAATTTTCAGAGCGAGCTTCGCTACGCGATGGACTGCGCGCGCCTGGCGCCGGTCGACGACGTATTCCTGATCCCGGCAAGGCTCGACGACTGCCGCCTGCCGGAAGAGATCCGCCGCCGCTGGCACTATGTCGACCTGTTCCCTTCCTTTGGCGACGGCGTGAAGAAGCTCGTGCAGATCATCCGCCGCGAGATGCGCAAGCGCGCCGCCGCGTGAGCCGCTCTCAGCGCGCGTCTTTCTTCGGCGCCGGCAGCCTCGCCAGCCGCCGCCGGACCTCCGCTGCCTGCCTCGAACCGGGCTCCAGTTCGAGATACTTCTCGTAGGCGGCGCGGGCGGCGGCAGCGTCCTTCAGCTTTTCGCGCGCCTGGCCGAGCAGGAAGTACGCCTCGGCCAATCCGGGATTCCATTTTGTGGCTTCTTCGAAGCGTCCGGCGGCGGCTTTCCAGCTTCCGCGGCGCATATAGAAACGCCCGATTTTGACCTCGTTTTCGGCTTGAATCGGATTGAATTCGTAGATCCGTTCCTTCGCCGCCACGTCCTCCTCTTCCGGCTCGGCGGGCGGAGGCTGCGGAGGCGGAGGCGGCTGCACCGCCCAGAGCGATGCCGCCAGGATCAGCGCCGCGGCCGTGCGTGCCACAATCAAAGTATAGGGCGTCCCACCCATGTCCCGCACGGACGAGCTGCGCGAGAAGGCTGCCGAGCTGCCGCAGCAGCCGGGCGTGTACATCTACCGCGGCGCCGATGGCGAGGTCCTTTACGTCGGCAAGGCAAAGAACCTGCGGGCCCGTGTCCGCAGCTATTTCAGCGCGGAGCGCCTCGCGGAAGCCAAGACGGGCCGGCTTGTCCACGCCGCGCACTCGCTCGACTACATCCTCGTGGACAACGAGAAGGAGGCCCTGGCCCTCGAAAACCTCCTCATCAAGCAGCACAAGCCGCGCTTCAACGTGCTGCTCAGGGACGACAAGACCTATCCCTACATCAAGCTGACTCACGAGAAATGGCCGCGCGTGCATGTCACGCGGAGGATCCGGAAAGACGGCCAGTATTTCGGCCCGTATTTCCCCGGAAATCTGGCCCACCGCCTGGTGAAATTCATCCACAAGAATTTCCGGATCCCCTCCTGCAAGGTCGACCTCGGCAAGCCCCACGCGCAGCCTTGCCTCGAATACCACATCCACCGCTGCCTCGGGCCCTGCGTTCCCGGGCTGGTGGCCGAGGAGACCTACGCCGAGCGTGTGAAGGACGTGCGCGCCTTCCTCGACGGGCGCGTCCGCGACCTTGCCGCGAGCCTGCGGGTGCGGATGATCGAGGCATCCGAGTCGCTCGATTTCGAGCGCGCCGCGGCCCTGCGGGACCTGCTGCGCACGGTGGAGGAACTCGAAGAGCGCCAGAAGATGGCCTCCGCCGCGGGCGACGACGCCGACTTTTTCGCGCTCCATGCCGAGCCGCCCCTCGTCGCCGTCAACATCTTCCATGTGCGGAACGGACGCGTCGTGGACCGCCGCGAGCTGTTTTGGGAAGACGCCTGGGAGTACGACCAGCAGGACTTTCTCTCTTCCCTGCTCATGCAGATTTACAGCGAAGGGCAGCCCGTTCCGGCGCAGATCCACCTGCCCGTGGAGCTCGAGGACCGCGAGATCCTCGAGGAGCTCCTCGCGGAGACGCGCGGGCGCAGAGTCGCGATCCATACGCCGCAGCGGGGCGTGAAGAAAGCTCTGCTCGGCCTGGTGGAGACCAATGCGCGTCAGAGCTTCGAGCAGCGCTTCCGCGTGCGCAAGCCGCGTCCCGGAGAGATCGCCGCGGCGCTTGAAGAGGCGCTGGATCTGCCGGAAGCTCCGCGCCGCATCGAATGCTTCGACATCTCGCACATCCAGGGCTCGGAGAAGGTCGCCAGCATGGTCGTCTGGGAAGAGGGCCGGATGAAGAAATCCGGCTACCGGAAGTTCATCATCCGCACGGTGGAGGGCAGCGACGACTTCGCGTCCATGCGCGAAGTGGTCCTGCGCCGCTACCGGCGCCTGCGCGAGGAAGGCGGCGAGATGCCCGGACTCGTGCTCGTGGACGGCGGCATCGGGCAGCTGCACGCCGCGGCGGCGGCGCTCGAAGAGCTGGGCGTTCTGAACCAGCCGCTGGCGGCCATCGCCAAGCGCGAGGAGATTCTCTACGTCGCCGGGCGCGAAGACGAGCCCGTCATGCTGGACCGCACCTCCCCCGTGCTGCACCTTGTGCAGAGGATCCGCGACGAGGCGCACCGCTTCGCAGTCACGTTCCACCGCCACCGCCGCGATGCCCGCACGCTGCGCAGCCAGTTGCTGGAGATTCCCGGCATCGGGCCGAAGACCGTGGACAAGCTGCTGAAGAGCCTCGGCAGCCTGGCAGCGGTGCGGGCCGCAGGCGAAGAGGAGCTCGCGCGCGTGGCCGGAGCCGCGGCGGCGCGGAAAATCCGCGCCGCGCTCGCCGCGGACTCAGCGCCCGAAGGCGAGCCGGATGGCAAGGTGCTCGGGTAGCCCGGCGTCGAGAATGCGTTTCTGCGCCGTCTCCACCGGGTATTCCACCCGGCGCAATGCGATCAGGCGCCGCTCCGCGTCCCACAGCGCGTAGGCGGCGCGCGGGTCGCGGTCGCGCGGCTGGCCCACCGAGCCGGCGTTGATCACGTACAGCGCCCCGTCTTCCAGTTCGTACACCACTTCGGTCTCCCCGAACCGCGGCCGCCGCAGTTCCAGAACGCCCCCGCGCGTCCACATCCACCCGCCTTGCAAATGCGTATGGCCGAAGAAGCAGAGGCTGGCGTGCACGGCATCGTGCAGCATCAGCGCCTCTTCGCGGTCCACGATGTACTCGTCCTCGTCCCACGGAGAGCCGTGGAACAGCTCGTATCCATCCGCCGCCAGCGGCCCTGAAGGCAGCGCGCGCAGCCAGGCCAGCTGCCGCGCATCCAGCTGTTCGTGCGTCCAGCGGGCCGCCTCGAAGGCGTACTGGTTGAAGTCGTTGGGCTCTTCGATGAAGGCGCAAACGCGGTCGTGGTTGCCGCGAACCACCCGGCGCACGGCGCCGGCCGCCCAGTCGATCACTTCCCGCGGGCAGGCGTTGTAGCCCACCAGATCGCCGCAGCAGAGAATCTCGTCGTACTGCCCCTCGGCGTGCGCCAGCACTGCGGCAAGCGCGTCGTGGTTGGAGTGAATGTCGCTGACGATCAGCCGGCGCATAGTCTGACCAAGCTTACCTCAGGCGGCGCCCCGATCCGCACGGGAACGCCCACTGTGCCCAGCCCGCAGGAGACGTAGAGGCGCGATTGGCCCAGCTTGTAGGCGCCGCGGACGTACTTTGTGAACGCCCGCGCCACGTTGATGTTCTCGCTCAGCACGGGAACGTTCACCTGCCCTCCGTGCGTGTGGCCCGCCAGCATCAGATCGAAGCCCGCCGCCGCGGCGGCCGGGAAATGCGCCGGATTGTGCTGGAGCAGAACATTGAATGCGGAAGCATTGACCAATGGCCGAACGAACGGATCCATGCGCGTGCCCGTTCCGGAATAATCCACTCCCGCCAGATTCAGCCGCGCCGCGCCGAAGCGCAACAGTGCGGACTGCCCGCGCAGCACCGTCATGCCGCGGCGCGCGGCCCCGCGTGTGGCCGCCTGGGTCACCCCGGCGTACTTTTCGTGATTGCCGTGGCAGACGAAGACGCCCGCCTCGGCGCGCAGCCGCCGCAGCAGATCCAGGCAGCCTTCCAGATCGTCTCCGGCGCGCGTGATCAGATCGCCGGTGAGCACGGCGATGTGCGCACGCGTTTCATTCGCCATATCCACGGCGCGCCGCAACTCGGCCGCGCCGAAAAAGGGGCCGAAGTGGATGTCGCTCAGTTGCACGATCCGCAGCCCGTCCAGATCGCCCGGAAGGCCGGAGATCGTCATCTCCTCTTCCACCACCGAGAGCCCGTAGCGCGCCAGCACGATGCCGAACCCCGCTCCCCCCACGGGCGCCGCTGCGGCCGGCAGCGCCAGCGCCAGCATCCGGCGCCGCGAGGCGTCGAAAGCCGCAGGCGCCGCCCACTGGAACCACAGCAACAGCGCCACCACTGCCAGCACCCAGAACAGCGAGAGCGCCAGCGCCCATGCAATGAAGTCCGCCGGCAGCCACGCAAAGCTGTGCGACGTCAGCACGGGCACCGCCAGCGCCATCCACGCCGACATGAACCCCAGCCAAAGGCGCGCGAACCGGCGCAGATTCTCCTGGCGCTGAAGCCGCGCATCGCGCTCCAGGCGGCGGTACAGGCTCCGGTGCATCGAGAGCGTCAGAAGGATGACAAGGCAAATCGGCGCCCAGCGCCGGAGGATCTCCATGAGGTCTTGCTCTCATTCTACGTTCCGCCCGGCCGGTCCCAGACGCGGCGGGTACAATTAGAACAATGTCGCTCGTTGTTGTCGGATCGGTGGCCTACGACGGCGTGGCCACGCCCGCGGGCAAAGTGGACCGCATGCTGGGCGGCGCCTGCACCTACATCTCGCTCGCCGCCAGCTACTTCACGCCCGTCTCGATCGTCGCTGTCGTTGGCGAGGACTTCGCCGCGGAGGACGCCGAACTGCTCGCCTCGCGCGGCATCAACCTCGACGGGCTGGAGCGCGCGCCGGGCAAAACGTTCTTCTGGGCCGGCGTCTACAGCGAAGACATGAACGACCGCCAGACGCTCGCCACCGAGCTGAACGTGTTCGCCGGCTTCCGCCCGCAGTTGCCCGCCTCCTGCCGCGACAAGCCCTACCTCATGCTCGGCAACATCCAGCCGTCGCTGCAGCGCAGCGTGCGGGAGCAGATGAACGGCACGCGGCTCGCGGGCGGCGACACCATGAACTTCTGGATCGAAGGCAGCCGCGCCGAGCTGCTCGAAACCATCGCCGGCTGGGATTTCCTGCTGATCAACGACAGCGAGGCGCGCCTGCTCAGCGGAGAGCGGAACCTGCGGCGCGCCGCCGCCGCCATCCGCGCCATGGGACCGCGGATCCTGGTGATCAAGCGCGGCGAGTACGGCGCCACGCTCTTCCACGACGAAGGCGCCTTCAGCCTGCCCGGATATCTGCTGGAAACGCTCAAGGATCCCACCGGCGCGGGGGACTGCTTCGCCGGCGGCTTCATCGGCTCGCTGGCCGAGCGCGGCGTCACCGCTGAAACGGCCACTCCGGCCGATCTTGCCCGCGCCGTCGCCTACGGCTCCGTGATGGGGAGCTTCTGCTGCGAAGAATTCGGCGTGGGCCGCTTCCGCACGCTGACCCGGGATGACATCGAACGCCGGTTCCAGGAATTCCGCCGCCTCACCGCGTTCTAGGACCGCCGCCGCAGCCGTGGCGCTGGCCCTGGCGGCGCTCGGCGCCGGCGCGGCCGCCCTCGTGCACCAAAACGGCTGGACGCTCTACTACGGCGACGCCGAGGCCCACCTCAACATTGCCAGGCGTTTTGTCGACTCCCGCACGTCGGGCGTCCACCAGCTTGGCACCGTGTGGCTGCCCCTGCCGCATCTGCTGGCCGCGCCGCTGGCGCGCCGGGATCACTTGTGGCACAGCGGCCTGTCCGGCGTTGCGCCATCCGTGGCCGCGTTCGCCCTCGCCGGACTGTTCCTCTTCCTCGCGCTTCGCCGGATAGCGGGCTCCACACCGGCAGCCCTGGCGGGCGCCGCCGTCTTCGCCCTGAACCCGAACCTGCTCTACCTGCAAGCGGCCCCGATGACGGAACCGCTGGCTCTCGCCTGCCTCCTGGGCCAGCTCTACTGCCTGGTCCGCTTCCACGATTCTCAGCGCACGCGCGACGCTGTGCTGGCCGGCCTGTGCGCACTGGCAGGCACCGGGACGCGCTACGATCTGTGGTTCGTCGTGCCCTTCGCCGCGCTCTTCCTGGTATGGCGCGGCGGCGCCGCGCGCTGGCGAAGCGCCGCCGCCTACTGCGCGTTGGCCGCCGCCGGACCCCTGTGGTGGCTGGCGCACAACTGGTGGTTCTACGGCGACGCGCTCGAGTTCTGGCGCGGCGAATGGTCCGCGCGGGCCATCTACCAGCGCCAGCTCGAGCGCGGCATGGCGCGCTATCCGGGCGACGGAGACTGGCTGGCGGCGGCGCGCTACTATCTGGAAGCGGCGCGCCTGTGCTGCGGGCTGCCGCTGTTCTGGCTCAGTCTGGCGGGCGCAGTGGCGGCGCTCAGGCGCTTCGCTGCGGCGGCCGTCTTCGTGCTGCTGGTTCCGTTCTTCTACGTGCTGAGCATGTACTCCTCGGGCACGCCCATCTTCGTGCCGCACCTCTGGCCCTTCAGTTACTACAACACGCGCTATGGCATCGCCTGGCTCGCGGTGGCTGCGGTGGGCGCAGCCGCCCTGACAGCACTGGCCCCCCTGCGGTGGCGCGGCTGGGCGGCTCTCGCGATCATCGCCGCCGCCGTCTCTCCGTGGTTTCTTGCGCCGCGCCCGGATGCGTGGATCTGCTGGAAGGAATCCGAAGTCAACTCGATCTCCCGCCGGCGCATGGCTGCGGAGGCGGCCGCATTCTTGCGCGAGCGTTACCGCCCGGGGGCGGGCATCCTGCTGAGCTTCGGCGATCTGACGGCCGTGCTGCGGCTGGCCGGGATCCCCGTGCGGGAATCGCTCCACGTCGACGACCGGCTGCCATTTGAAGCCGCCGTGGCGCGTCCCGATCTCTTCCTTCAAGAGGAATGGGTGCTGTGCGACGCCGGCGACCGCGCCTGCCGCGCCGCCGCGCGCCTCCAGCGCGGCCCGCGCCGCTACGAATGTGTCAAAATTCTTGCAGCCAAAGACGCGCCGGGCATCGAGATCTGGCGCCGCATCGGGGCGTTTGTCGAGCCATGATTCCTTTCACCAAGGCGCACGGAGCGCGCAACGATTTCCTGCTTACCTGGGCGCATGAGGCGCCCGCGGAAGGCCTGCTGCGCCGGGCGGCCCGCGCCATCTGCGACCGCCACGCAGGCGTCGGCGCGGACGGCTGGCTGCTGGTAAAACCGTCCGCGCAAGGCGAGCCCGCTTCGATCCGCCTCTTCAACTCCGATGGCAGCGTGGCCGAGATCAGCGGCAACGGCACGCGCTGCGCCGCCGCGTTTCTTTGCGACGCCGGGCTCGCCGGAGAGCAGATCCTCATCCGCACCGGCGCCGGCCTCAAGCGCCTGCGGCTGCTGCGGCGGCATGGTCTGTGGTTCGAGTTCGAGATGGACATGGGCGAAGCGAGGCCGCAGCAGATTCGCGATTCGCTGGACGCCGGCGGGCGGCTGCTGGACTGCTCGCTGTTGTGGGTAGGCAACCCGCAGTGCGCCGTGTTCGTGGACGAGATCCCCGCCGACTGGATCTCCCTCGGCGCCGCCATCGAAAGCCATCCGCGGTTCCCGCACCGCACCAATGTCAGTTTCGTCAAGGTCCTGGATGCGGCCAATCTCGAGGTGCGCTTCTACGAGCGCGGCGCGGGCGTCACAGAATCGAGCGGAACCGGCTCCACCGGCGCTTTCGCCGCTGCGCGCGCTCGTGGCCTGGTCGGACCCAAGGCGGCCATTCACACGCCGGCCGGCCCGCTCGCGGTGCGCGAAGACGGCGGCGCCATCTTCCTCACAGGCCCTGCGGAGATCGTCGCCGGAGGCGAGTTCTACTTCTCCGGCAACGAAGAGAACCAGCGGTAGAGCGCTCCCGCGGCTTCCGCCACCGCGCGCTCGCGCTGTGTCAGGTCGCGCTCGCTCCCTCTGAGAAACACGGCCAGCGCCAGCTTCCCGCGGCCTCCCGGCAGTTCCGCCACGCCTGCCACGCTCATGCAGATGTTGCGCCCGTCCCAGAACGCCGTGGTGCCGGATTTGTGGTAGAGCAGCGCGCCGCCCAGCGCCGGGCGGATCCGCTCCGCGCCGTGCGGCGTCGCGCGCATCCACTCGCGCAGCCGCTCGTGGCTCGCCGGATGCAGGAGTTGCCCGCCTTCGATTGCCGACATCAGCATGGCCACTGCCTCCGGAGTCGCCGTGTCGCGCGCGTCCATCAGGAACCGCTCGCGCGACTCGGCGAGGCGAAACGCCACGTCCAGAGCCAGCTGCGAACGGTCCACGCGAATCCCCTCTCCAAACCACCGCGCCATGCGCTTACGCACGGCTTCCGGCCCACCGCCCAGAGCCAGCAATGCATCCGAGGCGCTGGCATCGTTTTCGCGCACGGCCAGCTCCAGCAGACGCCCGATGGTGAACACGCCCCCGCGCGGATAGGCGTCGCGCAGCGGGCTGTGGCCCGGACTGTACTGCACGGGCTCCACGGCAACCATCTTCCGGAACGGCATCTCGCCCAGCTCCATCTGCGCCAGCGCGTGAAGAGCCACCGGCAGTTGCGCCATCTCGACCAGCGGAAAGCGCTCCTTCGAGCGCCACCCCGCCAATCTCCCGGTGTTGAGATTCAGCGCCGCCGCCCCCAGCACGCCATCCACGGAGGCTTCGATCGCGCGCATCCCGCCCGCGAATGCAGGCGCATCCTGCGCGCCCAGGCGCAGGCAGAGAAGGAACAGCGCGGCGCGTCGCATCATGACCTGGGCGGCGGCGGCGCGAACACCACCAGCACGGTCAGCGGCGCCTCGCCCGTGTTCTTCAACCCGTGTGGCACCCCCGCGGCGGCGAGAACCAGGTCGCCTGCCTCCACCTCCGCCGTCTCGCCGCCCACCTGTGCCTGCCCGCGCCCCGCCAGCACAAGGTAGAGCTTGTCCTGGTCCGGATGCACGTGCGCGGCGTGCTCCTGTCCGGGCAGGAAGCAATTCAATCCCGCGTAGAGCCGTTCGCCCGCCGCCAGCGCCACCTTGCCCATGCGCTCCGCGCCAAATTGCGCCAGATTCGCGATCCCCTTCACTACCATTCCTGCCGCCTCCTGCGCCGCCGCCTCAGAACGTGCGCACACCCATCGCCACCAGATCGTCCACGCGCATCGTCTCTTTCACGACGTACGGCTCGCCGTACTTCACGCCGATCAGGTTCCCGTAAAACCGCGCAATCGAGCGCAGCCGGTCGTGGATCTCTTCCCTGTTCGGAAACAGCCCGGCTCCGCCGCCGGCCCCGCCGTACTGCGATTCGTAAGCGAACAGCGATTCCATCCGCCGATCGAACCACGGCGTGATGTCCACCACGAACGAAGGCAGGACGTTCGCATACAGCGACGCGTACACGATCTTGAACGGGCGGTGCGGCTCGCTCTGATCGTCCAGCTTGCGGATGCCCGCCAGAAACGACGCCTCGAAGCCCAGCCAGCTCGCGTAGGAGTGATCCGGGTGGCGCGCCTCCCAGTAGGGCAGGATCACCACGCGCGGGCGCAGCCGCCGGATCACCGCCATCAGCGTCAGCCGCAGGCTGATGTTGTTCTCGAGCCGCGCGTCCGGCATGCGCAGGTTCTCGCGGAATGCGAGCCCCAGAATGCGCGCCGCTTCGCGCGATTCCTCGATGCGGCGCTCGGGCGTCCCGCGCGTGCCCATGTCGCCGGCTGTGAGGTCCAGCGCCCCCGTGCGGTACCCCATCGCCGCCATGCGCAGCAGGGCGCCGCCGCAGGTCTGCTCGATGTCGTCGGGGTGCGCGGCAATGGCCAGCACATCCAGCGGTTCCACGTTTTCGAGATCCAAAACAGGCGGATAGAACATTCACCACACCAGATCGCGCCGCAAGCGGTAGCGGTCGCGCGTTCGGAAGACATGAATCAGCGCCACACCGGCCAGAAAGCCCGCCGCGTGCGCCATGAAAGCCACCCCGCCGCGCTGCGCCGCGGCGTCGGCAATGGAGCCGATGCCGCTGAACAGCTGCACGACGAACCAGTACACGAGCACCACATACGCAGGCAGCTCGAAGGTGAACACGAACAGAAACCAGCCGAGCATCACGATCCGCGAGTGCGGGAACTTCACCAGATAGGCGCCCATGACGCCCGCAATCGCCCCGCTCGCGCCCACCATGGGCACGCGCGAATCCGGATTCACCGCATACTGGCCCAGCGCCGCCGCCACCCCGCACAGCAAATAGAACAGCAGAAAGCGCCCGTGCCCGAGAATGTCCTCCACATTGTCGCCGAACACCCACAGGAAGAGCATGTTCCCGATCAAGTGCAGCCAGCCGCCATGCAGGAACATCGAGGTCAGCGTGTTCAGCCACGAGAACCGCTCCGGCACCAGCCCGAAGGCATAAATGAAGTCGTTGCGCGTGTAAGAATCCAGCGATACCTGGAAAAGGAACACCAGCGAATTGGCCACGATCAGCGCCACCGTCACCAGCGGCTGCGAGAAGCTCTTCTGCGAATCGTGGATCGGGATCATCGCGCCCCCGTCCAGTACTGGCGGAACTCCGCCTTCACGCGCCGTTCCCCGCGCTCCCGGAGCAGGCGCGCCTCCTCCAGCGTGGCGATGCGCCCGCGCGCGCCCAGCGCCGTGCAGTTCAGCGCCGCCATGGCGTTGGAGAACTCCAGCGCCGCGTCCAGATCGTATCCTTGGAGCACCGCATAGCAGAACGCGCCGTGAAAGATATCCCCCGCGCCTGTGGTGTCCAGGCAGTTCACCACAAACGCCGGCGAATAATGGAACCGCCCGCTCGCGCGCGCCAGCGCCCCGTGCGCTCCCAGCGTCATCGCCGCCACCTTCATCCCGTAGGTCTCCTGCAGCAGCTCGAGCGCGCGCAGCGGGTCGCTCTCTCCGGTCCACCGCTCCGGAAACTCGCTTGACGTGATCAGGTAATCCACATTCGGCAGCACATCCTCGAAGCCCTTGTAAATGGTATCGACGTCCACCGTCACCGCAATGCCGTGCCGCCGGGCGATTCGCGCCGCGTGCGCCACCGCCGGCGTGTCATGCCCGTCGATGTGCAGCAGGCGCGCGCAGGCGATCTGGTCCTCCCCGATCTCCTCCGGCGAGATCCGCAGCGCCTCCGGGCGGTGCCAGAACACCGTGCGCTCTCCCGTGCTCTGGTCAATCAGAATGTAGGCGGACTGGTTCGGCGTGCCGGGGCGGCGCTGCACGTGATCCAGATTCACGCCGCTGCCTTGCAGGCTTTCCCACTGGATGCGCCCGCGCTCGTCGTCTCCGATGGTGCCGATGTACTTGGTCCTCAGCCCGAGCCGCGCGCAGCACACCATGGCGCTCGCCACCTGCCCGCCCGGGCTCAGCACCTCTTCGAGAAACGGCACCTTGCCGCCATAGGCGGGAAAGTGCGGGATCAGGATCATCGTGTCGGTGGCGTTCAGCCCCACGCCAACGACGTCAAACTGCGCTTGACTCACTGCATCGCTCCGAGAAACTCAAGAATCGCCGCGGCCGCGCGCGAGCCCGGCCTGACAAGGTTCGTCATCTCCGAAATGTGGTTCTCGCCTTCGATGAACTCCAGCCGGCTGCGCACGCCGGCCTTCGCCAGCGCCTCGTGCAGCCGCCTGGCCTGTTGCGGCAGCGTCAGATAGTCCCACTGGCAGTACGCCACCAGAAAGGGCGGCAGCCCCGCTCGCACGTGAAACAGCGGCGAGGCGTCCCGCCGCGCCTCGGCATCATTGCCAAACACGCGCGCGCCCGCTTGGCCCGTCACGTCGGGAACGCCGCTCAGCGAGATGACTCCCCGGATGGCGGAGGCATCCACTCCGTGCGCCCGCAGCCAGCGCCTTTTCGCAGCCAGCAGCGCCGCCAGATGCCCGCCTGCGGAGTGCCCGGCAACCACGATCCGCGCCACATCGCCCCCGTGCGCGGCGATGTGGCGCGCCGTCCAGGCGAACGCCGCCGCCGCGTCTTCGATCTGCGCCGGATGCGGGTGCTTCGGCGCCAGCCGGTAGCTCGGGATCACCACCACGTAGCCTGCCTTGGCGAAGTAGTTTCCGAGGAATGGATACTGTTTGCGGTCCCCGCGTACCCACGCGCCCCCATGCAGGAAGAACAGCACGGGGCGCCGCTGCGCTCCTCGCGGTCGGTAAATGTCCAGGCGGTGTTTCTCGGCGTCCTCCGCCGCGCCGGATGTGTACTCGATGTCCGCCGCGGCTTCCACCTCCGCGTCGAGCTGTTGGGAAGGCAGCGCCATCAGGCTCGCGTCCGGGCGCGCCAGCCGGATGGCGTTGGAACAGATCCACGGGCGCTGTTCGCCGTCGATTTCGAGCCACGCCTCCACGCGGTAGGCGCCGGGCTCCGCCGCCTGCCATGTGAACGTGTCCCCGGCGGCTTCGTGCACCGTCTTGCCCTCGCGGATCAGGCGCCACCGCGCCTGCACGGGCGCGCGCGCCACCAGCCGCGTGGTTCCAGCCATCGGGATCGTGTCCCCCATCTCGTACACGCCCAGCGAATTGATGGCGACAAACGCAAAGCCGCGCGGATCGCACAGCCAGTCGTGCGAGACATAGGCGCGCCCCGCGCGCAGCGAAGCCGCCAGCGCCTCCTGGGTAAACTCGCGCGCCAGAATGTGCGTCACCGTATTGCGGAACGCCACCTCGTACGGGTCCAGCAGAACCTTGCCGCCCAGCAGCGCGTTCTGGTGCGCGTCGATGGCGCCGATCCCCGTGAAGAAACGCGACGCCAGCACGCGGTCCCATCGCTCGAACAGCGCCGCCCAATAGTCGGCGCCCGCACCGTAGACCTCGTCCGGATACTGCCTCGCCAGCCGGCCAAGCTCCTCCAGCCGCCGCGGGTCTTTCGCTGCACTTTTCAGGTGTTCGATCAGATCCGCGTCGTCCTCGTGGTCGGCGTGGCGGTTGTAGATCTCCATGCCGTCCCAGCCTTCAGGCGCGGCGTCCAGGTCGCCTTCCACATGGGAATGGAAGCGCAGCGGCGGCGCAGGGCGGGGAAAGATCAGCTCATGCCTGCCGCCGTTCTCCGCGCCGGCGAAAAACAGCACCCCGTCGCGTAGCCCGTGCCACGTGCCTGCGTGCGGCCCCTCGTGATCGGTGAAAAAGACGGCGCGGATGCCTGCCTTCTTCGCCGCCGCCAGCACCTCCTCGCGCTTCCCGAGCGTGTGCGGCGCATCCTCGGCGTGGACGTGGATCACCGCCGCGTAGTCGTCGTAGACACCCACCGGCGGCAGAGTCTTTCGCTGCGCGGCCAGGCTCTCGCGCGCCGCGCGCACCGCCGCCAGCCGCTCCGGCGCCAGCCGTTCCACGGTCGTGTACTTCCGGCCCGGCTTCAGGCCGGTTTGCGCCACGGCCACGGCGGCAAGGCACAGGCCGGCCGCAATGCGTCCCATCATGACTCTGAGGATATCGTGCCGCGCCCCGGTCCTACTTCTGCGGCCACTGATAGAGGTAGATCGTGTACGGGTGGCGGTGCGCTTCCACCTTCTCCACGCGCGCCGGCTTCCAGCCCTTGATCCGGAATTCCAGCGACACCACCCGCGCCCCCGGCTTCAGTTCCTTCTCAAGTTTCGGCCGCAGCTGCTCGTTGGCTTCCGTCAGCAGGTACAAGGCCACCACATCGGCGCCGGAAAGGTCCACCTGCATCATGTCGCCTTCGATGATCCTCACCTGCTCCTGCAGGCCCAGGCTCTCCACCGCCTGCCGCGCCCGCTTCGCCAGCGCCGGGCTCAACTCCACTCCGACGGCTTTGGCGCCGAATTCCTTGGCCGCTGTGGCCACAATGCGGCCGTCTCCGCAGCCCAGATCGTACAGCGTCTGGCCGCTCTTCAGGCCGGCGATTTCCAGCATCTTGACGACAATCGGCTGCGGCGAGCTGACATAGGGCGCCAGCTTCTGCGGCTGCACAAGCCTTTGATGGCCCTGGCCCGCCGCCGCACCGGCCAGAACCAGCCCTGCCGCCGCCAGCACGCTACTGCGGCGGAGCCAGGTGGGAACCCCTGATGGAAGCATCGGTCGGCCGCCTCCCTGATTTCCATTTTACGATCCGCGCCACCACTTCGGTGACTGCGGACCAGAGCTCCCTCGGGCGGCTGATGGTAAACTCCAGCCCTTTGAAATACCGCACCGCCTGGCTGATCGAATCCCGCCACGGCATCAATTGCGGCGTGAGGTTGTAATTCAGGTAGAAAACCGGATACTCGGTCTCGCCCACCTCGCGCAATGCGTCCGCCGGTATGCCGGAAGCCAGCATCACTTTGGGGCCGGCGATGATCAGTCCGTCCGGCGCCGGCTCGCCCTCGCGCACCTTGAACTCGCTTTGGATGAGCGAGCCGAGGAACTCCGCATCGCTGTTCTTGTTCTGGAGCCTCGCGATGTCCACCCGCCCCAGTTGGAGCCCTTTCAGCGCCTGCCCGATCGACTGGAAGTCGATCCGGTCTTTCGGCTCCTGCCGGTACAGCACCCGCTGCTCCTGAAGATTGAAGGCCACCACCGAGTAGCGCGCGATGCGCGGGTCGCGGTGGATGGTGCGCAGAATGGAGACCAGAGCCGCCGTGTCGGCAGGCTGCAGCGTGGAGGCATTGCTGTTCTGCGGGGCGAAATTCACGAGGACTTTCACCGAAAGCGGGTTCGAGCTGTAGTCCTTCTCCGCCGGAGCCTCGTCGGCGAACTCGTCCTCGTCGGACGCGGCCACCGTGCCCGGCTGCAGCGTCAGCGCCAGTTCCTTCTCCCTGGCCGAAAGCGCCGCTTCAGCGCGCCAGAAACTGGCGCACACGCGCTCGGCGCGGTCCCGCATCAGCCAGTCCACCTGATACGAGCCCTCGCCCAGATCGAACGAGCCTTGGAGATACGCGTCCCCTTTGGCGTCCGCCTCGATGGCCGGAACCCGGATCTTCTGCGTGAAATAGGCCGCGCGCTCCGGCGCCCCTGCCGGCGCGACGCGGAAGATCACCGTCAGCAGGTTCTCCAGCCCGGCCAGCTCCCGCATCGGAATGGCCACTTCATAACCGGCGTGGAATTTCAGGTCGAATCCCACCACCGGCTTCACTGGCGTCAGGCGGCAGGGCAAGTCGTCCCTCGGCTCGCGCGCCTCCAGCACCGCCAGGTCCGTGCCGCTCAGCGCGCGCCCCGGTTCGCTCTGGATCAGCGATTGCGCGCCCGCCGGCGCAATCCAGCCCGCCGCCGCCAGCCCCGCGGCCGCCCAAAGAGTGCAGAAAGCCCGGTTCCGCCTGTCGCTCATGCCCCCACGGTCCCGTTCGGTATTCTACTGCCCCTCGCTGCCCCGGGGAAGCCCCGGCCCTGCGGAGAGGGATATAGAAGGGATCATCGCCGATTCTCACGCCGGCCGCAACCCCGCAATCTTGCTGACACGGGCCGGGCGGCGCGGTCCGGTATAATTTTGAAGAAGGGGCTGTTCCTCAGCCGATGGACGATATCAAGAAGAAGCTGCAAGACGAGATCGCCGCGCTCGAATACGAGCTGCGCACCCAGCTGCCGAAGGAGATCCAGAAGGCGCGCGCCCACGGCGACCTGCGCGAAAACGCCGAATTCCACGCGGCCAAGGAGCGCCAGCGCTTCGTCGACGCCCGGCTGGCCCAGCTCAAGAAACGCCTGGCCGAGTTCTCCATGATCGACCTCTCGCGCATCCCGCGCGACCGCGCCGGGCTTGGCTCCACGGTCGTGGTGCTCGATCTCGACAAGAACGAGGAGATCACCTACAAGCTCGTCGTCAGCGAAGAGGCAGATGCAGCCAAGGGGCTGATCTCCACCACTTCGCCCATCGGCCGCGGGCTCGTTGGCAAGAAAGTGGGCGACGAGGTCTCCATCCCGAGCCCCGGCGGCGTCCGGCGCCTCGAGATCCTCCAGCTCACCACCATCCACCAGTCAGCCAGCTAAACTGAAAAGGCTGGAGCCATGACCTTCACGCGCGCCATCGGCGTCGGGGCCGGCAAGATCCTGTTCTGGATCGTGCGCGCGCTGGCATTGTCCCGTATCCACCCCAACGTCCTCACCTTCATCGGGCTGCTGATCAACATTGGCGCCGCCTGGCTGCTGGCCCAGGGCCGCTTCTTCCATGCCGGCCTCGTCATCATCGGCGCCGGCCTGTTCGATATGGTCGACGGCCGCGTCGCCCGCGAAACCCGCCAGGTGACCCGCTTCGGCGCCTTCTTCGACTCCGTCGTCGACCGCTACTCCGACCTCGCCCTCCTGATGGGCCTGCTCGTCTACTACGCCAACATCAACCGCAACTTCTACGTGGTCCTTACCGCCGTGGTCATGACCGCCACCGTCATGATCAGCTACACCCGCGCCCGCGCCGAAAACGTCATTCCCTCCTGCAAGGTCGGCTTCCTCGAACGCCCCGAGCGCGTCGTGCTGCTCATCATCGGCGCGCTGTTCGACCGCATGGCGGCCGTGCTCTGGATCATCGCCGTGCTCGGCAACATCACCGTCATCCACCGCATGTGGCACGTCTGGGAAGTGACCCGCGAATTGGACCGCCTCCCGTCCTCGCCGCAGGCGCACCAGCAAGAAGAAGCGCGCCAGCCGCGCTGATCCCCCGTTCAGCCCCCGCCTTCCAGGATCACGAACGCCTGAGCCATCCCCGCCGTGTGTGTCAGCGAAAGGTGGATCCTCTCCACCCCCATCTGCCGCGCCACCTCCGCCGCCGCCCCGTGCAGCAACAGCTCCGGACGCCCGCTGCGCTGATTGCGCACTTCGAAGTCCTGCCACCGCACCCCGCGCCTCCACCCTGTTCCGATCGCTTTCATCCCCGCCTCCTTCGCCGCAAACCGCGCCGCATACCGCTCGTGCCGGTTCGCTTTGCCCTCCACATACGCGATCTCGCCCGGTGTGAACACCCGCTCCAGGAACCGCCTCCCGTACTTCTCCACCGCCTCGCGAATCCGGTCCACTTCCGCCAGATCGATGCCCGTTCCCAGGATCACCGCCGCGCCTCCTTCACACGAACACCACCGTCTTCCGCCCGTCCAGCAGCACGCGGTGCTCCAGATGCCACCGCACCGCCCGCGCCAGCGCCAGACGCTCCGCGTCGCGCCCCTTTCCGATCAGATCCACCAGCTGATCCCGGTGCGACACCCGCACCACCTCCTGCTCGATGATCGGCCCGTCGTCGAGAACCTCGGTCACATAATGCGCCGTCGCGCCAATCAGCTTCACCCCGCGTTCGAACGCCGCATGATACGGGCGCGCCCCGCTGAAGGCGGGCAGGAACGAATGATGTACGTTGATGATCCGCGCCGGGTAGCGCGCCACGAACTCCGGCGACAGCACTTGCATATACCGCGCCAGCACCACCACGTCCACCCCCTCTTGTTCGAGAAGCTCCCTCTGCCGCCGCTCCGCTTCTGCCTTCGCCCCCGGCGCCACCGGCACGTGATGAAAGGGGATTCCGTAAAAGCCCGCCAGAGGCGCCGCGTCCACGTGGTTGCTTACCACCAGACGGATGTCGGCGCGCAGCTCCCCTTCGCGGTGCCGGTGCAACAGGTCGCTCAGGCAGTGCAGGTACTTCGACACGAACACCGCCACGCGCATCCGCTCCCGCGCGTAGGCCACGCGCCATTCCATGCGAAACCGCCGCGCCACGGCGGACTCGAAGGCCCGCGCGAAGCTTTCCCGGTCCAGCCCGAATCCCTCCAGGTCCCACTCCACCCGCATCAGAAACTGCCCGGTCTCGTCGTCCCGGTGCTCGTCGGTGGACAAAATGTTGGCCCCGTGCCCGTACAGAAAGCCCGCCACACCCGCCACCAGGCCCTTTGCATCCGGGCAGCGCACCAACAGAATGGCCGAATCGTGTTCCGCCATGGCCAGAGACTTCCATCCTAGCCTGCCCTGCCCCCGCGGCACACTTCCGCGCCGCGCGCGGCCGCGCAGTCCTGTGCCCGCATCGGCGGCACAGGGCCTTCTTTCCCGTCACCTCGGCGAGGGATTCTCCATCCAACTTGATAGAATTCCCCATAGGATCGCCCATCGGATGCACAAACTCCTCCGCCTCACCGGCGCCGCCTTGCTCGCCGCCTGCCTGCTGCTGGCCGGCTGCGCCTCGACAGTCAGCCGCGGCGAGCCCGCCTCCGGCTCGAACCGCGACACCCCCAGCCGCAAGCCCGCCCCCGACTTCGAGCTCAAGGACATGAACGGAAAGGCCATCCGTCTTTCCGACTACCGCGGCCAGGTGGTGCTGCTCAACTTCTGGGCCACCTGGTGCGGCCCCTGCAAGATCGAAATCCCCTGGTTTGTCGAGTTCCAGCGCGCTTACAAGGACCGCGGCTTCACCGTCATCGGCGTCAGCGTCGACGAGGACGGATGGGAAGCCGTCCGTCCGTTCCTCGCCTCCAGGCAGGTGAACTATCCCGTCGTCGTCAGCACCGTGGAAGTGGAACAGAAGTACGGCGGCGTCGAGGCGTTGCCCGTGTCCTTCCTGATCGACCGCGAAGGGCGCGTCGCGAACACGCACGTGGGCCTGGTCACCAAGAAGACCTATGAAGACGAAATCCGCCGCCTTCTGGACTAGCGCCCTCGCCGCGCTCGCTCTGTCCCTGCCGGCGCAGGCGCCCCAGATCCTCACCCTCGCCGAGCCGCAGAAGGTCACCGTCCCCCGCCAGGGCGAGGCTCGCGTGGCGCTGAAGCTCTCCATGCGCCCCGGCTACCACGCCAACTCCGATCAGCCCTCGGAAGACTACCTCATCCCGCTCCGGCTCACCTGGGACCCCAAGGCGCCGCTCGAACCCGTCGAGATCCTCTACCCCAAGGCGAAGTTCGAGAAGTTCGAGTTCACCGAAAAGCCCATCTCCGTGGTGGACGGCGAATTCGAAATCACCACCCGCTTCCGCCGCGCCTCCGGCGCCGCCCCCGGCCCGGCCTTCCTCTCGGGCAAGCTCCGCTACCAGGCGTGCAACGACAAGATGTGCTTCCCCCCGAAGACGATCGACGTCAAAGTGCCGCTGCTTCTACAGTAGCCCCGCGCACGCTCGTCATCCGGCCCGGCGCCATCGGCGACGCCATCGTCGCCCTGCCTGCGGTCGGGCATCTCGCGCCCGCCGAAATCTGGTGCCCGGAGCAGAACATTTCCCTGTACGAGCACATCGCCCCGGCGCACTCTCTCTACCGCATGGGCCTCGATCGGCTCCGCCTCGACGCGGCTACGCTCGATCGGCTCGCCCGTTTCGGCCGCATCGTCTCCTGGTACGGCGCCGCCCGGGACGACTTCCGCGAGCAGGTCCGCGGGCTGCCCTTTGAGTTCCACCGCGCCATCCCGCCCGAGGGCTGCGGCCTGCATGCCACGGATTTCTACTTGCAGCAGGCTGGCGCGCTCCCGGGCGCCGTGCCGCGCCTGCCGTTGCAGTCCCCCTCCGCGGGCTACGCCGTGATCCATCCCTTTTCAGGCAGCCCAAAGAAGAACTGGCCGCTCGAGCGCTTCCGCGCCGCTGCAGCCCGCCTCGCGCGCCGCATGCCAGTCTACTGGTGCGCCGGTCCGGCAGAGGACCTCCCCGGCGCGGTGCGCTTCCCCGATCTGCGCGGCCTGGCGCGCTGGCTCGCCGCCGCGGCTGTCTACATCGGCAACGACTCGGGCATCACCCATCTGGCCGCCGCCTGCGGCGTGCCCGTCGTCGCCCTCTTCGGCCCCACCGATCCCCGCGTCTGGGCGCCGCGGGGCCGCTCCTGTGTACTGCCCTTGGAAACCCCGCCCGAAGACGTCGCCGAAGCCGCCGCCGGCTCCGCCCGGTGACCGCCGCTGGACGCTCCTCCGCACGCGGCCTTACACTGGACGTTTGCCCGCCGACCCGTCATGAGCCCCATGCGGACAATCCTGCGCGACGTGCTCCTGCTGGCCCTTTTCGTGGCCGCCGTGCGCGCGCCGTTCTTCCATCATCCGCTCCAGGGTGATGACATTTACTATCTGAAGGGCGCCGAACACGCCCGCATCGATCCTCTGCATCCGCACCAGGCCCGCTATGTCTTCCACGGCCGCCTCGTGTCGATGCTCGGGCATCCGCACCCGCCCCTGAACGCATTTCTCCTCGGTCTGCTGCCCGATTCGCTGCCGGTCCAGCGGTTCTGGTACGGATCGCTGATGCTCGCCGCCGTGCTCGCCTGCTACGCGCTGGCCCGCCGGTTCACGCAGCACGCCCTGGCGGCCGCATTGCTGTTCGCCTGCACCCCGGTGCTATGGGTCTCCTCCAACACGTTCGATTCCGACGTGCTGTTCCTCGCCTGTCTTGTCACGGGCGCCGCGTTCTATGTGCACGGCAGGCCATGGCTGGCGGCCGTCCCGTTGTTTCTCTCCGGGCTCGCCGCCTATCAGGCCGTCGTCTTCATTCCGGTGCTCTGGCTCTATGGGCGCGGCCGCATCGCGGCCCTCGCGCCTGCCGCCGCCGTCGCCGCCTACCAATTGCTCGAGCGCGTGTCGGCGGGCGTCTGGCCGCTGGCCATGACGGCCCAATACTTCAGCGATTACGGGCTCCAGAGGTGGGAGAACAAACTGAACAGCGCCGCCGCGCTGACGGCTCATCTGGGCTGGCTCACGGGCCCGGTGGCCGAATGGAAGCTGGCCTGGCCACTTGCCGCCGGCCTCCCGGCGGCATGGCTGGATCCGCATCCCCTGTTCTGGGCCTCCTTCGCCCTGGGCGTCCTGATCCTTTGGCGCGTGGAGGGCTGGCTCGGCTGGTGGATCCGGATTTACTTCGCCGCCTCTCTGATTCTCTTCTTTGCCGGAGCGGCCCGCTATCTGTTGCCGCTGGCGCCGCCTCTGGCGATCCTTGCCGCGGAACGGCTCGGGCGCCGCCGTCTCGCCGTCTCCGCTGCCGCCCAAGGCACGCTCGCCTTCGCTCTCGCCTGGGCCGCCATGCACCACTGGCAAGGCTACAAGGACATCGCGGAAAAGATCCCGCCGGCGCCCAGGCTCCGTGTCGCCGGCGAGTGGAGCCTGCGCTACTATCTTGAGCAGCGCGGCGCACGGCCCGTGATGGCAGGCGAGCGCATCGGCCCGGATTCCCTCATTGTCCGAAGCGAGCTGGGCTTCCCCGTTCAGTACTCCACCGGCGGCGGCCGCGCCCGCGCCGAGGCCACGTTCGAGATCCAGCCCGCCCTGCCCCTGCAGTTGATGGGTCTTCACTCGAGGTCGGCGTGGATGACCAGCGCCCTCGGTCTGCGCCCCTTCGACTGGAGCCGGAAGCCGCTCGACCGCGTCACCGTCACCCGCGTTGTGCCCGTCCTCCTCGAACGCTCCAGCCTGCCCATGAGCGCCCCGGACGCAGACGACTACATCCTCGAAGGGATTTACGGCCTCGAAAGCGGCGCCTATCGCTGGATGGCGCGCCGCGCCCGCGTCGCCCTGAAGCCCAAGTCCGGCGCGCTCGTCGTGGACCTCTTCCTGCCAGAAGCCTCGCCGGCCCGCAGCCTCACGGTCACGGCGAACGGAACGGAGGTCCTCCGCGCCCGTCTCCAACCGGGAAAGCAGACACTGAGAAGCGCGTCCCTGCCCGCCGGCGGGGAGCGGATCGAAATCGTGCTTGAAGCGGACCGCTGGTTCCGACCTCCCGGCGACGGCCGCGAACTGAGCCTCGTTCTCGAATCGCTTCGCATCGAGTAAGTCCCGGCTGCTTTTCTCCGGTCACAACGCGAATTGCCGGATCCGGCGAATCGGGGAATCTCCCTAAAGTGTTTCTCTGATTGTTCCGAATAGCAGGTAGTACGCAAGATGGGTGTGAAGCGTCCGCCGCGCCGGGCGGAGCAAAGCGTACAGGCCGGCTCATGGAGACTCGGAGCATGACAGATGCGGCTTGGGTCAAGCCGCAGGTCGCGCTGGCTGAGGCGATCACCGCGGCCAAACTCGGCCAGCGCCAGCTGGCGCGCCAGATCCTGGCCGAGCTGGTGGAGCGGGATCCGCGCAACGAGAGCGCCTGGCTCTGGGTGGCCGCGCTGAGCGAGGACAAGCAACAGGCGATGGAGGCGCTCGGGCGGGTCCTCGATATCAACCCGAACAACCAACAGGCCCTGAACGCCCTGGCGCTGGCGCGCCTGCAGGAGAGCGGGGCGCGCTACGCCCGCGGCGGCCAGAAAGCCGCCCCCGGCGGCAACGGTCATTCGCCGGACGCCCAGCCCACGGCGCCGCCGTCCGCCCCTGCCCCGGCTGCCTGGGCCTGCCCTGCCTGCGGGACGCGCTCCCCGCGCGCGGAGCGGCGCTGCCCCGGATGCGGAATTCTGGCCGTGCTGGCCGAGCCCGACGAGTACGCCCAGAACAAAGGCGTGAACGAGGAGACCCTTCAGGAAACAATGCAGCGAATCCAGGCGCGGCTGTCGCGGCAGGACAGTTTTGCCGACCGCCTGCTGATGGCTCTCTGCCTGCTGAACCTGAACCGCTCGGGCGAGGCCCTGCCGCACCTGAGACGCGCCGCCGAAATCCATCCTGGCCACGCGGGCGTCGAGCGGCTGGCCGGGAAGCTCGCCGCACGGCGCCTCGTGCTCGCCGTCGACGACAGCATGACGGTGCGCAAGATCGTCTCCATCACGCTCGAGCGGCTCGGCTACCGCGTCCTGACCGCCGCCGACGGCATGCAGGCCCTGGCCCGGCTCAAGGAGGAAACGCCGGACCTGGTCCTGCTCGACATCACCATGCCTCGCATGGACGGCTACCAGGTGTGCAAGGTGATCAAACAGGCGCCGGCCACGAAATCCATTCCGGTGGTCATGCTCTCCGGCAAGGACGGCTTCTTCGACAAGGTGAAGGGCCGCCTGGCCGGCGCCACCGACTACATCACCAAACCGTTTCGGGAGGCCACTCTGGCCGAAGTTGTGGAGAAGTATGCGGCCGCCCGCCACGCTTGAGCGGGCGGCGTGAAGAGGTGGAACCGATCATGGCGAAGCGAATCCTGCTGGTGGAAGACAGCCCCGCTCACCTCCAGTTGATGCAGGCCGCGCTGGCCAACCGCGGCTACGACCTGCTGGTGGCCGAAGACGGCGAGCGTGCGCTGGCGCAGGCCCGGCTGCACAAGCCGGACCTGATCCTGCTCGACGTCGTCCTGCCCAAGGTGAGCGGCTTCCAGGTCTGCCGGCAGATCAAGAACGACGCCGACCTGAGCGCCATCCCCGTGATCTTCGTCAGCAGCAAGACGCAGGAATTCGACCGTTACTGGGGCCTGAAGCAGGGCGCCGACGGCTACATCACCAAGCCTTTCCGTCCGGAAGAGCTTGCCGCGGAGGTCGAGGCGCGCCTGCACTGAAGCCCGGAATCCCGGAGAAACGCCCAATGGACCAGCACTGGCAACAGCCCCCCGATCCCCCGCCCGGCACCGAGGACCTGCCTCTGGCCGGACTGCTGGCCGAGTTGCTGGCCACAAGCGAAGCCGCGGAGAACACCGCGCCGGAGGCCCCGCCCGTCGCCGCCTCGCCCGAGGCCGTCGAATGGCCGGTGGAGGCCGCGACCCCAACCGAGGTGCCCGACCTGCTCCGCGCCCTCGACGAGGCCGGGCACTGCAGGCAGGAGGCCGAAGGCGCCGATATCTCCAGCATCCTGCTGGCCCGGCTGCTGGAGGAGTCCGCCGCGGAGGCCGTTGCAGAAGAGGCGCCCGGCACGGAGGCCGGCGCGTCTGCAGCCGCCCCGGAGGCGCAGCCCCCCGGAGTGGCGGGCGGTGTGGACGCCCCGGCAGAGCCGCCGGTCCTCGAGCAATCCCCGCAGCTGCCAGCGACGGTGACTGGCGAAATTCCGGACGAGCCGGCACTCCGGTACGGCTTGGCGCCCGGAGCGGCGCCGGAGACAGCCGGGGAGTTCCCGGACACTCTCTCTGCCCTGCCCGAAGAGGCGTCCGGCGGCGAGGAAGCGCTCCATGCTGCGGCTGCGCTGGAATCCGGCAGCACGCTCGAGCCGCCGGCCGAACCCGCGGATGAAATGCCTGCGTGCCTGGCCGCTCCGGCGCCGGCTGAATCCGGATCCGCAGAGGGGGTCGGGGCCACAGCCGGGCTCTTGCCGGAGAGCGGGTCCCATGCCCCGGATTTTCCGGCAGAGCAGTCCCTCGAAGAACCCTTGTTGCCCGCCGGTGCGGTATGGACGCAGCCGGATGCGCCAGTGGCAGAGGGGCCCGGGACGGTCCTTCCGGAAGAGGCTGGCGGCGAGGCAGCCCAGCGCCAGGAAAACGCGGCCGCCTCCCCGTTGGAGATGGAAGCGGCCGGGCCGGGTCTGCCTTCTGGGGAGCCGGCGGAAGAACCCCTCCTGCTCGTAGACGCAGCCTTGGCACAGCATACGAGGCAGCCGGCGGAGCCGCCGTTGGCGCCACCGCCCGCCGAAGGGGCGGCGCCCGCGCCGGAGTTCTCCCCGGGCGAAGCCGCGCTTCCTGCCGCGCCCGCCTGTTCCAGCTGGCAAGCTCCGGCGGCAGAGCCGTCTCACGAAGAAGACGACTTTGAATTGGTGGATGCCGATCAGGCCGAGCGGATGGTCGACCGGCTGCTCGACGCCGCGCGTTCCATCATGCGCTCGTCGATCCCTGCCCCCGCGCCCGCCTCGCAGGAGGAGAAACCGGCGGAGACCGTGGCGGCGCTGCCCGCCGCGACCTCTGCGCCGCCGCCATCCCCGGCCGCGGAAGGGCCGGTGCGGCACCCGAAGGAGGGGGCCCAGTCCGACGCGTCCCCTATTCCGCCGGCGGCGGCTCTGATGGCTCTGGGGCTGCCGGAACGGTTGCGCACGCGCCTGGAGGTGATCGGCGATCTCGACCGGATTCTGAAAAGCCGCTCCACGTTGACGGCGGCGCCCGAGCAGGGGCCGCGCCTGCTGGTATTCTGCGTGGGCGGCCAGTCCTGCGGCCTGCATATGGAGCATGTGCGCGAGGTCGAGCGGGTGGGGCGTGTGACGGCGGTGCCCGGCGCGCCGGGCTTCGTAAAGGGCCTCATCAACCTGCGCGGCGAGATTCTTCCTTTGGTCGACTTGGCCGCCCTGCTCGGCGAGGGGAGACACGCCGGGACACAGGGCCGCCTGGTGGTGGCGCAGGCAGGGCCGGAGGAGCCACCGGTGGCGCTTCTGGTGGAGGAACTCAACGGCCTTGCGCCGCTGCGTCCGGACAATGTGGCGCCGGCGCCGCGCCCGGAGGTCAGCCGGGGCGTGATCGAGCACCGCGGCCGGCAGGTATTGTGGCTTGACCCGGCGGCCATCTTCAGCGCAGAGGCCCTGGAGCGGGCGGCCCTGTCCGCCGGCCGGCCCTAGAGGAGACGGCATGAGGCACGCGCAGTTTGCCGAGTGCGCCCGGCCCGAAGCCGGGCAGGAGGTAGCGAGGAGATGATTGGCAACCTGAAGATCTGGCAGAAGCTGCTCATCGCCGGCCTTTTGGCCGCCATTCCGGTGACAACCCTGCTCTACCTGTTCCTGAATTCGCAAAACGAACAGATCGCCCGCACGGAACGGGAGCGGGAAGGGCTGGCCTACATCCGGCCCCTTCGCCAGTTGCTTGAGCGCGTCCCCCATCACCGCGCCGCCTCGAACGCGCTGCTGAACGGCGACGCGAGCGTGGCGCCGATCCTCGAGCGGACGCAGAGGCAGATCGCCGAGGCGGTGGAAGCCGTCAACCAGGTCGACGGCCGCATGGGCCGCCGGCTCGGCACGACGCAGTCCTGGGAGGCGATCCGCGCCTCCTGGAACGACCTCCGCGAGAACTACACGAAGCTCAAGGCGCAGGACAGCTTCCAGCAGCACACGCAACTGGTGGGCCAGATCATCCAGCACATCCGCCTGGTGGGCGACAAGACGGGGCTGACCACGGATCCGGAACTGGACAGCTATTACCTGGTCGACTCGGTTCTCCAGCAGATTCCGTGGACCGTGGAATACCTGGGCCAGCTCGCCACCTACGGTTCGGGCGTCGCCGCCCGGCAGTCGATGACGGCGGAGGAAGAGGCCCAGATCCGCTTCCTGGTGCGGCAGGTCACCGCTTCGCTCGAGACGCTGCAGCGCGATTACCGCGCCGCCTTCAGCTACAACGACGAACTGCAGGAGAACCTCGACGACACGCTGGCCACGGCGCTGAATTCCGCGGGCTACCTGCGCAACCTGACCCAGAAAGAGCTGCTCGACCGGGGCTCGATCGAGGTGCAGCCGGTCAGCTACATCGAAAACGGCGCCTCGGCGGTGCAGAAACTCTTCGTGCTGCATGATGCCACGGCAGCCAGTCTCGACGGGCTGTTCGGCCGGCGCCTCCAGCGGCTGGCGGCGCAGAAGAACTCGCAGTTGCAGACGGCGCTGCTGCTGCTGGCCGGCTCGGCGCTGTTCGCCTTCCTCATCCAGCGCGGCATCACCCGCCAGATCCGCTCCATGCGCGAGACGTTCGAGCAGATCAGCGTGGGCAACTACGACGCCCGCGCCGAGGTTTACAGCCGCGACGAGCTCGGCATGATGGCGCAGACGACCAACGCAATGCTGGCCAACACGCTGTCGCTGATCCAGTCCCGCGAGGAGCGCGACCGGATCCAGAAAAGCATCCTGAAGCTTCTGGACGACGTCAGCGGCGTGGCCAGCGGCGATCTGACCAAGGAAGCCGAGGTCACCGCCGAGATGACCGGCGCCATCGCCGACGCCTTCAACTATATGCTCGGCGAGCTTCGCTCGATCATTGGCGCGGTGCAGGACACCACGGCGCGCGTCAACCACAGCGCCTTCCAGGTGAGGGAGGTTACCGAGTCGCTGGCCGAAGGCAGCAAGGCACAGTCGGAGCGCGTGCTTGCAGCGTCGAACGCGCTACAGGCGATGGCCCAGTCTATCCGCAAGGTGGCCGAGCAGGCCAACTCGGCCGCCCGCGTGGCCGAGGACGCGCTGGCGGCCGCGCTCGCAGGCGGCGACTCGGTGCGCCGCACGGTGGCGGGCATGGATAACATCCGCCGCCACGTGCAGGAGACCGCGCGCCGCATGAAGCGGCTCGGCGAAAGCTCGCAGGAGATCGGCGAGATCGTGCAGCTGATCTCGGAAATCTCGGACCGCACGTCGATCTTGGCCCTGAACGCCTCCATCCAGGCGGCCGCCGCGGGCGAGTCGGGCAAGGGCTTCGCCATCGTCGCCGAGGAAGTGGAGCGGCTGGCCGAACGCGCCACCGAGGCCACGCGCCGCATTACCGCGCTCATCCAGTCGGTCCAGAAAGAAACCAACGAGGCGATCTCGGCCATGGAGGCGACCACGCGCGAAGTGGTGGAAGGCTCGGCGGTGGCGGCCGAGGCCGGCGAGCGCCTGAGCCTGATCGAAGCGGTCAGCCAGCACATCTCCGACCTGGTGCGGGGCATTTCGGAAGTGGCCAGGCGGCAGGCGGAAAGCAGCGAGCAAGTGGCAGGCACGGTGGCCGAAGTCAGCCGCGCCACTCAAACCACGGCAGCCGGCGCCCTGCAGGCGGCCGAGGACATCCGCCGGCTCGCCTCGATGGTCACGAGCCTGAACGAGTCGCTGTCCCGCTTCCGCGTGCCGTCCAGCGAAGCGCCGCAGGCCGCGCCTGGCGCCGCGGCGGAGACGCCGGAGAGCGTGGAAGCCGTCTGAGAACGCGATGGGAGGCGCCTCATGAGCCACGCACTCGATCCCGCGGTCCTGCACAGCTTCCTCGAGGAAGTCCGCAGCTACCTGCCTGCGCTTGAGCAGGAGGCCGTGCGGCTGCGCCAGGACCCCGCCACGCCCGGGGCATTGGCCGAGATCCACCGCCTGGCTCATTCGATCCGCAGCGCGAGCGAGATGATCGGGCTCGAATCGCTGGCCGGCCCGGCCGGCCGCGTCGAAAAGCTGGCCGAGCCGGCGCTGTTCGGCGACTGCCGGCTCGACGCGCGGGCGCTGGCCGGGCTCGACGAGGCGCTTGGGGAACTGCATCGCGGACTCGGCGCGCCGTCCCGGGATGCTGCGCCGCCGGCCAAGCCTGCCACGGCCCGGCCCGCGGCGCCGGACAGCGCGTCCGAAGTGGCCGGGTTCGATCCGGTGGCTGCGGAGCTGGTGGATACGTTTCTGTCCGAGGCGGAACAGCTCCTCGGCCGCATGGACAAGGCCGTGGCGGCGCTGCGCGCACGTCCGGCCAATGCCGCGCCGCTGCTGCGCGAGCTTCGCCAGCACGCCCACACGCTCAAGGGAGCGGCGGCAATGACGGGCCTCGAGACCGCCGCGGGCGTCGCCCACCGCATGGAGGACGTGCTCGACCTGCTCATCGCCGGCAGCCTGCCGGCCGAGAGCGAAATCCTCGACCTGCTGCAAGCGTGCCACGACTGTCTGGCCGACCTGGCCGCCGCCCGCGGCGACAACCGCGCTCTGCGGCCCCGCGTTTCGGATCTTCTGGAACAGCTGGCCGGGCTGATGGCCCTCTGCACGGAGGAAGCCGCCAGCCGTCAGCCCGGCGCCGCGGCGCCGCCCGCGGAGGAGGATCCGCTCCCGGTTCGCGAGGAGACCGACGCCTTCCTGCTGGACACCTTCCTGGCCGAGGCGGAATCCAACCTGGCTGCGGCGGAGTCCGCGCTCGGCCAGCTGGCCGCCCGTCCTCCGGACCCGAACCCGCACCTGACGGCCTTCCGCCGCGCCGTGCATACGATCAAGGGCTCGGCGGGCATGGTGGGCCTGATGGCCGCCAGCACGGTGGCCCGCCGCCTGCAGCTCCTGCTCGACGCCGTCCTTTCCGGTTCGGCTTCGTATGGCGACGCATGCCTGGAGGCGATGAGCACGGGCCTCGACGTGCTGTCCGAACTCGTGGCGGCCCAAGGCGACAACGAGGAACTGGTGGACCGGGCGCGGCAGGCGCTGGCCCTGATCGCCGCCGCCGCTTCCACGTCCGCCCCCGGTGACGCGGTCCGGACTGCGGAAACGAAGGCGGCCGGCCGCCCGGCCGCGTCTGAGGCGCCCGCTCCGGCCCACGCCCCCACCGAGCATCAGGCCACTGTCCGCGTGCCCGTCGAACGCCTGACTGGCATAGCCCGCACCCTGAGCGAGATCTTCATGAACGCCTCTGGCTTCGAGCAGCAGATCGAGGCGTTCCGCAAGGAACTCGACGAGCTGTCGCTGAACCTGGCCCGCATCCGGCGCATCTCCAGCCAGCTTTCTGAAGCGCAGGAGGCCGCAACGCCCGGCGCCGGGGGCGCGGCCGTCTCGCAGGAGGCCACCTCGTCGGCCTCCGAGTTCGACGTGCTTGAGTTCGACCGCTACACGCGGATGAACCTGATCGCCCGCGACCTCGCTGAAGCCACCACCGACCTGTCCGCGCTCAGCGCCCAGTTCCAGTCCATGCGCGCCCAGTTCGACACCTGGGCGGCGCGGCAGCGCGGCCTGAGCGGCGAGGCGCAAGACCAGCTCATGCGGCTGCGCATGGTGCCGCTGGAAAGCCTCTTGAGCAGGCTGGACCGCACCGTGCGCGTCACCGCGGCCAAAACCGGCAAGCCCGTGCGGTTGGAGACCTCGGGCCTGGAGACGGAATTCGACAAGAGCGTTGTCGAGCAGCTGGCCCCCGCCCTCGAACACCTGCTGCGCAACGCCATCGACCATGGGATCGAGCTGCCGCCGGCGCGCCTGGCGGCGGGCAAGCCGGAAACCGGAACCGTGCGCCTGTCGGCGTCGCGCCAGGGCGCGCACGTCACGCTCCAGCTCAGCGACGACGGTGCGGGCCTCAACTTTGAAAAGATCATGCAGCGCGCCGTGGAGCTGGAGTGGCTCACCGCGGAGCAAGCCGCCGCGGCCAGCCACGAGTCCCTGATCCGCCTGATCTTCGAACCGGGCTTCTCCACCGCCGAAGCCGTGAGCGAAATCTCGGGCCGCGGCGTGGGCATGGACGTGGTGCGCAGCACCATCGAGAGCCTCCGCGGCCGCCTGTCGGTCCAGTCGCGGGCCGGGCACGGCACCACGTTCACCTTCGTGCTGCCCGTCTCCATGGCCGTGGACCGCGTGGTGATCCTGGAAACGGCGGGCGAGAGGTTCGCCCTGCCGATGAACGCCATGACGCGCCAGATGCAGGTGTTCGACTCGCAGCTGGTGGAGCACAACGGGCAGCAGGGCGTGCTGGCCGGCGGCGAGTGGCTGCCCGCCTGCTGGCTGGGCGAGTGGCTGGGCCTGGCGGCGCCCGAGCAGCGCCCCTCGCGCTGCGCCCTGCTGTTTGTCAACAACGGCGAACGCGAGATTGCCCTGCTGGCCGACCGCGTCATCGAAGCGCGCGAGATCGTCACCAAGCCGCTGGCCGCGGTGCTGGCGCGCATGACGCATTTCTCCGGCGCCACCATTCTGGGCGACGGCTCCGTAGTGCTGATCCTGAACCCGCCGGCCATCGGCCTGGAGGCCGCACCACCGCTGCCGTTGTCGCCGGCGCGCCGGCGGGCCGCGCGCGAGGAGACCGTGCTCATCGTCGACGATTCGATCTCGATCCGCCGCTCGGTGGGCAATCTTCTCCGCTCGAATGGCTGGCGCACGCTCGAGGCCAGGGACGGCCAGGAAGCGCTCGAGCTGCTGGAACGCCGCGCGAACCCGCCCGACGCCGTGCTGATGGACATCGAGATGCCGCGCATGGACGGCTACGAGCTGGCGGCGGCCCTGCGCGCGCGGCCGGGCTTCGAGTCCGTCCCGCTGCTGATGCTCACCTCGCGCGCGGGCGACAAGCACCGCCAAAAGGCGCTGCGGCTGGGCGTGGACCGCTATCTGGTGAAGCCCTGCCCGGACGAGCTGCTGGTGGCCGAGCTTCGCAACTGCATCGAATCCTGCCGCGGCAGCCGCCTCGCCGCCGGCTGAGCCGGGCTCCGGCCGGAACTTTCGTCCTCTCGCTGTGAACCTTTGGGCCGCAGGCGCGTAGTACACCTGCGGATACGAGGTTCCACAGCGACATGAATCTCACGCTCGTCCCCGCCTTCCTCCTGGTGGCCGCAGGCATGGCTGCCACGGCGCAAAGCCAGCGCCTGGATCCGCCGCCCGCACCGGCGCCCAAGGTGCAACATCCTGCCCCGGCCTCCCTCGCCGAAACGGCCGATGCCGAGCAGGTCCGCGCCCGCTTCCATCAACTTCTCGACCGCCATCCGCCTGCCGTCCGCCGCATCCTCGCGCTCGATCCGACCCTGTTGACCAGCCAGACCTACCTGGCGACCTATCCCGAACTGGCGGCTTTCCTCGCCGCCCATCCGGTCATCGCGCGGAATCCGGCCTATTACCTTGGGACCGGCGAGGACGTCCCGCGCGGCGCCGAGGAGCGGCTGATGGATCTGTGGTCGCGCGTGCTGGAGGCCACGGCGGTGCTGATCGGAATGGGCCTCGCCGCCAGCCTCATCGCCTGGCTGATCCGCACGCTGGTCGACTACCGGCGGTGGAGCCGCGTCGCCAGGGTTCAGGCCGAAGTGCACGCCAAGATCCTCGACCGGCTCGCTTCCAACGAAGACCTGCTGGCCTACATCCGCACGCCCGCTGGCGAGAAATTCCTGCAATCCGCGCCCATTCACATCGAGTCTGCCACGAAGCCCGTGGCTGCACCGCTCGGGCGCATTCTCTGGGCCATTCAGGGCGGCATTGTGTTGATGGCGGCGGGCGCCGGCCTGCTGTTCATCAGTACGCGGGTTTCCACCATCGCCGCCCAGCCGCTCCAGGCGTTCGGGATCCTTTCGCTCGCGCTCGGTTGCGGCTTCCTGCTCTCCGCGGCGGCGTCGTACCTGCTCTCGCGCCGGCTGGGACTGATCCCGTCTCCGGCGCCCGGCGGGCGAGGCCAGGAAGCGCTGATGTAGTCCGGTTCGCCGCCAGAGGCACAGTTGTCGCTCGAGGACGCCATTCCGGATTGCTTCCGCCCCGCGGAAGGGCTCGCGCGCGAGGCGGCGATGACTGAGGAGTCTTTCCGCGCGCTCTATGAGAGGCACGCGCGCAGCCTGTGGGCGTTCCTCTACCGGATGACGTCGGACCGCGCGCTTGCCGAGGATCTGCTCCAGGAGACGTTCTACCGGTTCCTCCGCGCGGGGGCGTCGCCGGAAGACGACCTCCACGCCCGCAATTCCCTGTTCCGCATTGCCGCCAATCTCGCCCGGGATGCGCACCGGCGGCGGCGAATCCGCCTGCTGTTCGGCAGCCACGGTGCCGGCGTGGAATCGCTTCCGGACGGAAGCCGGAATTGCGGCGATCTTCGCCTGGACCTGATGCGCGCCCTCGGCGCGCTGAAGCCCCGCGAGCGGCTGATGCTGTGGCTGGCGTACGCCGAAGGAGCCACGCACAAGGAAATCGCCGCCGCCGCGGGCGTGCGGGAGTCCAGCGTGAAATCGCTTCTGTCCCGCGCAAGAAACCGGCTGGCGGCACTGCTGCGCGGGCAGCCGGACAAGGAGGGCTCATGAGCTCGATGCCATGCCCGTTCGAAGACCGGGTTCATGACGCTCTGGCGCAGATGCGCGCGGAGCCGGCGTGGCCGGACGTGCTGCGGCAGCATCTTCTCGAATGCCCATCCTGTGCACAACTGGCCGCAGTGGCGGCAGCCTTGCGAGAGGAACGCGCGCGCTTGACCGGTTTCGCCCCCGTGCCCGACGCGGGCGCCGTCTGGCGACGGATTCAGCGCCGGGCCTGGAGCGATGCCGCCGCCGCCGCCGGCCGTCCCATCACATTTGTTCAAGGCCTCGCCTTCGCAGGCGCCGCTGGAGTGGCCGGCGCGTGTCTCGGCGCCACCTCGGAGTGGTTCCAGTCGTTGTGCGCGCGGGGGGCGGCGTGGGTTTCGGCTGTTGCCGGCCCGGGCGTTGCCGCGGCTGACTGGCCTGCATGGGTCATGCTGGCGGCGGCGATGCTGGTTGCCGCGGCCACCCTCGTGCCGGTGTTGGTGTGGCTGATCATCGCCTCCGAGAGACGTTGACGCGCGGGGCGGCCAATCCGCGTGGCGGCAGCGGCGCGCCGGGTGAGCCTGCTTCCGGCTCGTGAAGAGTTACGATGGTGCGCATGAAACGCGCACTTCTTGCTCTGGCCGCCATGCCGGCGCTGCTCGCGCAGACCGGGCCCTTCCCGGAGCGCACGGACGTGGGAACCACAGGGCTGCCCGGGCGGGCGCAGTACGAGGCGGCCGCGGGCGCCTATCGCATCACCGGCGCCGGGGCCAACATCTGGGGCGCCGAGGACAGCTTCCACTTCGCATGGAAGCGCGTGGCGGGAGACGTCGCCATCACGGCGCAGATCTCCTGGGTGGATACAGGCGGCCACGCGCACAAGAAGGCCGGACCGATGCTGCGCGCCTCGCTGGATGCCGGTTCGCCACATGCCAGCGTCATGGTGCACGCCGACGGGCTGATCGCGCTGCAATACCGGCGCACGGAAGGTGGCCCTACGGAAGAGATCCGCTCGCCGCTGAAGGCCCCGGCACGCGTGCTGCTGGCCCGGCACGGCAATGTGGTTTCTTTCGAAGTGGCGCGCCCGGGCGGCGAGTTTCAGCCGGGCGGCGCGCTGACCGTGGAGTTGCCCGGGACCGTGCATGCCGGGCTGGCCGTGTGCTCCCATGACGCGGCGCGCGCGGAGACGGCGCTGATCCGGGGCGTGGAACTGATCGAAGACGGCCCCTCGGCGGAGAAGGAGCGCGTGGTGGAGTCGACGCTCGAGATCGTCGACATCCGCACCGGCGAGCGGCGAATCGTGCGGCGCGCGCTCGAGCATTTCGAAGCGCCCAACTGGACGCCCGACGGCAGGGCCCTCATCTACAACGGCGGCGGGCGCATCTGGCGCATCCCCGTGGAGGGCGGCGCGCCGGAGCTGATCCCCACCGGCGACGTGCGGTGCAACAACGACCATGTGATCTCCGCCGACGGCAAGTGGCTGGCCATCAGCGGCAGCGTGGGGCGCGACCCGTCGAAGATCTACATCGTGCCCATCACGGGCGGCGCGCCGCGGCTGGTAACGCCGGACGCGCCATCGTATCTGCACGGCTGGTCGCCCGACGGCAAGACGCTGGTCTATTGCGCGCAGCGCAACGGCGACTACGATATCTACCAGATCCCGGCCGCGGGCGGCGAGGAACGGCGGCTGACCGACGCGCGGGGACTCGACGACGGGCCCGAATACTCGCCCGACGGCAGGCTGATCTATTTCAACAGCGAGCGCACGGGGCTGATGCGCATCTGGGGGATGAACGCCGATGGCAGCGGGCAGCGGATGATCTCGCAAGGGCCGGAGTCGGCCGACTGGTTCGCACACTTCTCGCCCGACGGCAAGTGGATCTGCTATCTCAGTTATGACAAGACCGTGCAGGGGCACCCGCCGAACAAGGACGTCGTGATCCGGCTGGCGGAAGTCACTGGTGCCAACCCGCGCGTGCTCGTGACGCTGTTCGGCGGGCAGGGGACGATGAACGTGCCCAACTGGTCGCCTGATTCGACGCGCTTCGCCTTCGTCAGCTACCGGCTGGTGAAGAAGAAGTAGGGCGGGAGTGTTCTCATAAGGTCCCGCTCCCGCGTGCCTGGTAGATGTCGTGCAACCGCACCAGGCCGGCCGCGCGCCCGTCGCGATCCACCACCGGCAGCACGCTCAACTGCCGCGGGCGCCGCTCCATCAACAGCAGCGCTTCCCGCAGCAGCGCATCCGGCGCGATCGTCACCGGCGTCCGCGTCATCACGTCCTCGGCCCGCAGGCCGCGGATTTCGTCGTGGCGCTCCAACGCCCGCCGCAAGTCCCCGTCTGTGATCAGTCCCGCGAGCCGCCCCTCGTCGTCCAGGACGCAGGCGGCCCCCAGGGGCAGGCGCGTCATGGCAATCACCACCTCGCGCAGGCTGTCGCCGGGCCGCACGCACGGAACCTCCTCGCCCGCATGCATCGCATCACGCACTCGCAGCCGCAAATTGCGCCCCAGTTGCCCGCCGGGATGCAGCAGGCCGAAATCCTCGGGGCTGAACCGGCGCGCGGCGGCCAGCGCCACTGCCAGCGCGTCGCCCAGCGCCGTGGCCACAATCGCGCTAGAAGCCGGAATCAGATTGTAGGGATCGCCCTCTTCTTCCACGGACGCGTCCAGCGCCACGTCGCACAGGCGCGCCAGTTCCGTGTCCAACCGCCCGCAGATGGCGATTCGCGCCGTCCCCAGATCGCGCGCCCGCGCGGCCAGGCGCAGCACCTCCGCCGTCGAGCCGCTCTTGGAAACCGCCACCAAAACGTCGCCCGGCTCCAGCACGCCGAAGTCGCCGTGCTCGGCCTCCGCCGGATGCAAAAACACCGCCGGCATGCCCGTCGCGCAAAAGGTCGCGGCCAGCTTCCGCGCAGCCGCGCCGCTCTTGCCCATCCCTGCGGTGACAATCTTGCCCGCGCAGTCGGCCAGCAAATGCACGGCGCGCTCGAACTCCGCGCCCAGTCGCGCCGAAGCCCGCTCGATCGAGCGGGCTTCGCAGGCCAGCAGTTTGCGCGCGGCGTCGATCATTCCGTCTGCGCGGCTTCCGGCGGCACCTTCACCGCGTGATCGAACAGAAATTTCAGCGTCTTGTCCGTGATGATCCGGTTCACGATCGTCTGCATCCCGCCTTCCTTCTCCAGCTTCAGGCGGACTGCCGCCACCGGCTCGCGCCGCTGCCGCGCAATGCGCTGCACTTCCTGGTCGATCTCCTCTTCGGTCGCATGCAGATGCTCCGTGGAGGCGATCTTGCCCAGCAGCAGCGCCGCCTTCACGTCGTGCTTCGCCTGCTCGTACTGGTTCTGCCGGAGCTTCTCCCAGTCGATCCGGATCTTGCTCGTGTCCACGCCTTGCGAACGCAGCGAACGCAGCTGCCCGTCCAGCATGTTCTCGATCCGGTCGTCGATGTACGCCTCCGGGATCGGGAAGTCGTGCATGGCCACCAGCTGGTCCACCAGCTCGTTTTTGGCCTTCACCTGCGCATCGTATTCCTTCTCGCGGAAAATGGCCTTGCGGATCTCCTCCCGCACCTCGTCGATCGACTGGAAATCGCCCAGATCGCGCGCAAAGTCGTCGTTCGCCTCCGGCAACTCCTTGCGCCGAATCTGCTTCAGCGTGATCCGGAACCGCACCGTCCGCCCGGCGAGCCGCTCCACGCCGTAGTCTTCCGGATAGGTGATTTCCGCCTCGCGCTCGTCGCCCGGCACCGCCCCCCGCAGCGCCTCGGAAAACCCTTCAAACGTGTCCTTCCCGCCTACCTCGATGTTGATGTCGTCCTGCCTCAGCGGCTCGCCTTCGACGCCGGCGATCGTCTCCAGCGTCACCAGGCAATGGTCGCCGTCCTCCACCGGGCGCGGGTCGAGATTCACGAACTCGGCGCGCGACTCGCGCAGCTGGCTCAGCCTCGCCTCCACTTCTTCCCCGGTGACCACAGGCTCCGCGTAGGCCACCTTCAGCCCGCGAACCTCCTTCAGCTCGAACTCCGGCGCAACCTCGAACTCCGCCTTGAAGTGCACCTCCTCCCCTTCGTGAAAATGGAGGTCCTTGATCGACGGGCGGCTCACCACGCGAAGGTTCTCGCGCTCGCACGCCTGCTCCAGGAACTTCGGAACCAGGTTCTCGAGCGCCTCCTGGCGGATCTCCTGCGCATAGCGGCTGCGGATCAGGCTCGCCGGCGCCTTGCCCGGCCGAAAGCCCTGGATGTGAGCCTTCGAGCGGATCGATTCAGTGACTTTTTCGATCTCGGCCGCCACCGCCTCGGCGGGGATGGTGACCTCAATGGAGTGTTTGCAACCTTCAATCAGAGCCAAAGAAATAACCTCCGGACAGACGAAGGCGCGCCCCCCCGTAGAGGCGCGCCGGATGATACCAGCCTTAGCGGGCGGCCGTCGCGACCCGGGCGTCTTCCCGCAACGCGGCGGCCTTGTCCGCCGCCTCCCACGTGAATGTTTCTTCCTTCCGGCCAAAGTGGCCGAACGCCGCCGTCGCGCGGTAGATCGGGCGCCGGAGCTTGAGGTGCTCGATGATGCCCCGCGGGGTCAGCGGGAAGTGGGCTCGAACCAGTTCCGTCAGCCGCTCTTCGTCGATGATGCCCGTGCCGAAAGTGTTCACCAGCACGCTCACCGGATCGGCCACGCCGATCGCATACGCCAGCTGCACCTCGCAGCGGCTCGCCAGCCCGGCGGCCACGATGTTCTTCGCAATGTAGCGCGCCATGTAGCATGCCGAGCGGTCCACCTTCGTCGGATCCTTGCCGGAAAACGCGCCGCCTCCGTGGCGTCCCATGCCGCCGTACGTGTCGACGATGATCTTGCGCCCGGTGAGTCCCGTGTCCCCGTGCGGCCCGCCCACCTCGAAACAGCCCGTCGGATTGATGTGCAGCTTCGCCCCTTCCAGCATTTCGGCGGGAATCACAGCGCGGATGATCTTCTGCTCGATCTCCTCCTTCAACCCGTCCGGCATCGCGTTCGGCTTGTCAGGATGCGGATCGTGCTGCGTGGAGACCACCACTGCGTCCACGCGCACCGGGCGTCCATTGACATATTCCACGCTCACCTGGCTCTTCCCGTCGGGACGCAGATGCGCCACCTCGCCTTTGCGCCGCGCCTCCGAAAGCCGCCGCACCAGCCGGTGCGCCAGCATGATCGGCATCGGCATCAGCTCTTCGGTCTCGTCGCACGCATAGCCGAACATCATCCCCTGGTCGCCCGCGCCGCCCGTGTCCACGCCCATGGCGATGTGCGGCGATTGCCCGTGGATCAGGTTCATCACCGAGCAGGATTTGTAGTCGAAGCCATACTCCGAGTTGGTGAAGCCGATGTCCTTCACCACGCCGCGCACCACGTCAGGAAGGTCTTTGAAGAACTGGAGATTTGTGGTGGTGATTTCGCCGGCGACAATGACGGTTCCCGTCGTGACCAGCGTCTCGCAGGCGACGCGCCCGTTCGGGTCCGTCTTGTAAATCTCGTCGAGAACAGCGTCGCTGATCTGGTCGGCAATCTTGTCGGGATGCCCCTCGGTGACAGACTCCGAGGTAAAGATGTGACGTCTTGAGTCAGGCAACTTCAAGCCCTCCTGGAAAGTAGGGATGCTCCGCGCGGACTCACACGGAGGCCGAGCCGGCGGGAATCAGCCAACCCTCAGTCTAACGGACCGCTTCCAAACGCGTCAATTTCAGCCCGCCGGACGGGGTCTCCGCGCAGTTGAACGGCTCCCGCCGCGGGTTGACATGCGAAACCGGCGCTCCGCAACCACAGGAACGCGCCTGCTGCAAACTGCGTGGGAAAAAGGAATGGCGGGGACGACGGGGCTCGAACCCGCGACCTCCGACGTGACAGGCCGGCGTTCTAACCAACTGAACTACGTCCCCGCTCAGCTTGGACACCTTCACTATATCACGCCGCCGGGGCCTGCTTCATCCTCCCGGGCGTCTGCTCTGCACCGCACCGCCCCCACCTGCTCGGGGGGCCTCCGCCGGCCGCCTTGAGCGCTGCGGCTTTCACTCCGCCGCGCGCTCGCTTGACCAGCATTCTGACCATCGCACGCGGAATATTGCCGCACCGCGCCACGACGAATCTCCGCTCCCGCCGGCGGCGCGGGAACCAAGGGCGGCGAAACTTGGCCTGCCCGGCGTCTGAGCCACGCGGTGGTCTAAAATCAAGGGTGCACGCAGTGTCGGGGCGTGGCGCAGCCTGGTAGCGCACCTGCCTTGGGCGCAGGGGGTCGCAGGTTCAAATCCTGCCGCCCCGACCAACTCCACTCTTACCGCCCAAACACCATGTGCCTCGGCTCCACCCCGTGCCGGAGGCAGTGCTCCCGGTACAGCGCCCCGTAACTCAGCGTGATGTAGTCCGCCGCCGCAAAGCCCATCTCCGCAGCCGTCGCGTCGATCCATTCCGGCTCGCCTTCCAGCTCCAGATAGCACCCGATCGGCGTCTCGTCCAGAAACGCGTGCCCGCCTTCGCCCGCGCGCGCAAACGCTGTGCGGTATTTCTCATACCGGAACACCACCCGGTAGCCCAACGACTCGAGCAGCGCCTGCATCGCGCCCGCGTCCCCCACCCGCGTTTCGATCTCGTGCCGCTTCTTGTGCGGACCCGCCTCCGCCGGCCCCTTGTAAGTCAGCAGAGCCTCCCCGCGAAACTCCCGCAGCCGCAGCAGCCGCCCGGAGCCGATCAGCTCCAGCCCCGCCGTATCGAACACCGAATTCGCCTCGAACGCCCGCTCATGCAGCGGCTCGAATCCCGCGCGCCGCAGCCGCTCTTCTCCCTCCGCGGCCGACGGCGCCGCGAGCTTGATCTCGATTTCCATTCCCGCTGAGGGCCGCCGCATGTCTGCCCTTCAGTATGCCGCACGGGCCACTCCGGGCGTCCACACGGCCCGCTCCCGGCAACCCGATCAGAGCTGCGCCGGCGGCGGTGGCGGCGCCTGCGGGCGCCGCGGCGGCGGCGGCGGCGCCTCCCCGGACGTGTGGCGGATCACGTTCATCGCCACGCTCAGGATCGAGGCCACGTCGCTCAGGTTCGACGGCACCACCACCGTGGAACTCGCCTTCGCAATGCGCCCGAACTCCGCCACGTACTGCTCCGCCACGCGGAGCTGCACCGCCTCGAAGCCGCCCGGCTCGTTGATGGCCTGCGCCACCCGCCGGATGCCCTCCGACGTGGCTTGCGCAATCGCCAGAATCGCCTGCGCCTGCCCCTCGGCTTCGTTGATCTGCTGCTGCCGCCGCGCCTCGCTCGCCTTGATCACCTTCTGCTTCTCGCCTTCCGCCGTGTTGATCGCCGCCTCGCGCGCCGCCTCCGAACTCAGAATCGTAGCGCGCTTCTCCCGCTCGGCGCGCATCTGCTTCTCCATCGCGCCCAGAATGTCGGCCGGCGGGTTGATCGTCTTGATCTCGTAGCGCAGCACCTTCACGCCCCACGGCTCGCTCGCCTTGTCCAACTCCGTCACCACCGCCGCGTTGATGTTCGTGCGCTCCTCGAAGGTCCGGTCCAGGTCGATCTTGCCGATCTCGCTTCTCAGCGTCGTTTGCGCGAGCTGCGCGATGGCGAAGATGTAATCCGAAATCCCGTAGGACGCCCGCTCGGGGTTCAGCACCTTCAGGTACAGCACGCCGTCGATGTTCACGCGCACGTTGTCCCGCGTGATGCAGGTCTGTTCCGGAATGTCAATCGCCTGCTCCTTCAACGAGTGCTTGTACCGGATCACGTCGATAAACGGCACCAGAATGTGGAACCCCGCATACAGCGTGCCCGAGTACTTGCCCAGCCGCTCCACAATATAGGCCGACTGCTGCGGAACGACAACGGCGGTCTTGGCGATAACGACCAGCGCCAGGAAAATCAGAAAGAAAACAACGACCAGCGCGCCAATCTCCATGACGATCCTCCTTCGAAGACAGCTTCAGCCCCGCCGCACCCGAAGTGTCAGTCCATCGATCCCCGCCACCCGGCAGCGCGCCCCCGCCGCAATCGCCGCTTCGCCTTCATTCCTTGCGTTCCATACCGAGCCGCGCAGCTCCACTTTCCCGTACTCCCCGGGCGGAATCTCCTGCGCCGCCACGGCAGTCTCCCCCACCACGCGGTCAGCGTCGGGATTGTCTCCTTTAGGCCCCTTGAACCGCTCGAGCAACGGCTTCCGCAGCAACGCCACCCCGCAGATGGCCAGCCCGACAAACAACAGTCCTTCGGAGATCAGCCCCTGCGTGAAGCCGGTCAGCTTCAACAGCCCCACGCAAACGGCGCTCGCGCCGAAGAAGAAAATGTAGAAGCCGCCCGGGGTCAGCACCTCTCCCGCCAGCAGCACAATCCCCAGTACGATCCACAGCCACCACGAAACGGAGAACTCCTCCACGGGAAAGCCTCCTTGTACCGGCGCAAGCATATCACAGCCCCTGCGCGGACGGACGCCGTGCGGATAGAATGAAGCTGAACTTCCCCGAACAAGGTGGCTTCCTCCATGAATCAAAACCAGACTCCCCGCCGCGCCTTCGTCGCAGGCGGCGCCGCCGTCCTCGCTTCCACGGCGATGGCGAAGAACTCCGGCAAACTCTCCCCCGCCCGCACCATCGGCCCCAACGACCGCATCAACGTCGCCGTCATCGGCACCGGCGGACGCGGCTTCTATGTCGCCGAACGCTTCCAGCGCTACGCCGAGCAGATCCAGCCCGGCGCCTGCCGCATCGCAGGCGTCTGCGACGTCTACCAGAAGCGCGTCACCCTCGCCAAAGAACGCTTCCAGTGCAAGGGCACGCTCAACTACCGCGAGATTCTCGAAGACAAGGAAGTCGACGCCGTCATCGTCGCCACGCCCGACCACTGGCACGCCCAGATCGCCCTCGAGGCCATGGACAAAGGCAAGGACGTCTACCTCGAAAAGCCCATGTGCCACACCATCGAGGAGGTCAAGGCCCTCATCAACACTGTCCGCGAAACCGGCCGCGTGGTCCAGGTCGGCTCCCAGACCACCAGCGGCGATCAGTGGTGGAAAGCCCGCAAGGCCATCGCCGACGGCATGATCGGCAAGATGATCATGAGCCAGGGCTCTTACCACCGCAACTCGACCGAAGGCGAGTGGAACTGGAAGATCGATCCCGCCGCCGGCCCGGAGGCCAAGGGCGACGACTACATCGACTGGAAGATGTGGCTCGGCAAGGCGCCCAAACGCCCCTATGACGCCGACCGCTTTTTCCGCTTCCGCAAATACTGGGACTACTCCGGCGGCATCGCCACCGATCTCTTCTTCCACGTCATGGCTCCGTTCAACATCTGCTGGGGCGAGGCCCAATACCCGCTGCGCGTGGCTGCCTCCGGCGGCATCTATGTCTTCAAGGACGAGCGCGAGGTGCCCGACACCTTCCATATGCTCGCCGAGTATTCCAAGGGCTTCTCCGTCGTGCTCTCCAGTTCGATGGCCAACTCCGAGCACATCCCCGGCACGGTGCGCGGCCATGAGGGCACGCTCGTCATGGTCGAGCACGGCCGCTTCGAAGGCTTCGCCCCCTACATCACCGTCAAGCCCGAAAAGCGAGTCATCAGCGCCGAGTACAAGGCGAAGTTCGGCGAGGAGCCCGTCAAGATCGAGGTCGAGAACAAGGACACGATGATGGCCCACATCGGCAACTTCCTCGACTGCATGCGCTCGCGCCAGAAGCCCACCCTCGACGTGGAAACCGCCGCCCGCGCGCAGGTCGTCATCTCCATGGCCGTGATGAGCTACCGGCAGGGCAAGGTGCTCTATTTCGACGAGAAGAACTTCCGCGTCACCGACAAGCCCGTGCGCGCCTGAACCCGCGCCGGACACAGCATCGCCGAAGAGGCCGGAGCCGCCCGCGGCCCCGGCCTCTTTTCTGCCCGGAACTCGAATTGACCCCCCGAATCAGACCGTGATAGCCTTTTCTTGTCGGGCCCGCGCGCCGTTCGCAGCCCCTTCAGGTTTCCGGTTCCGCTTTTCCGAACCTGGCCGCTTTTCTCGATTCGCAACGCGATGGAACAGATCCTTCATGCCCTGCAAGGCATCCTCGTGCGAGCCTTGCCCACCTTCTTCCTCGTCATTCTTCTTCACTGGTTCCTCAAGAAGGTTTTGTTCCAACCCCTCGACCGCGTGCTCGAAGAGCGCCGGCGGCGCACCGAAGGCGTGCTCGAGTCCTGCGAAGCGGCGCTGGAACGGGCGCGCAAACGGCTCAAAGAATATGAAGACAGCCTGCGCCAGGCGCAGGCGGAAATCTTCGATCAGCAGGAAGCCGAACGCAAGCGCCTCGCCGCCGGGCAGTCCGCGGCTCTCGCGGAAGCCCGCCAGCGGGCGCGGCAGCGTATTGACGCCGCACGGGCCGAAGTCCAGGCCGAGGCCGCGCAAGCCAGGCAGGCTCTCCAGCAGGAGGCGGCCAGGCTGGCCGAAGCCATCACCGAGGCCGTGCTCGCCGGGAGGCCGCAATGATCCGGCTCGCCGCTCTGTTGGCTCTGGCCGCAGCCTTCGCCTTCGCCTCTCCGGAAGCGTCCGGACATGGAGCCAGCCACGGCGGCGATCCTTACATCGGTTACAAGTGGTTCAACTTCGCCATCCTCGCTGCAGGCCTTGGCTGGCTCTTCGCGAAGTTCGCCGTCCCGGCCCTGCGCGGGCAGCAGGCGTCCATCCTGAAGCAGCTGGCTGAAGCGCAGAAGCGCGCCGCCGAAGCCGAAAGCCACTCGCGGGCGGTGGAGCAAAAGGTGGCCGGGCTCGAGCGGGAAATCGAGGCCATCAAGCAGCAGGCCGCCGAAGAGATGGCCATCGAGGTCCGGGAGATGGAGGCCGAAACGCGCCGGCTGCTCGAAAAGGTCGAAGAGCAGGCGCAGCTCGAGATCGCCTCGGCCGTCGATCACGCCCGCAAGGAATTGCGCGCCCTCGCCGTGGATCTCGCCATGGATCTCGCCCGGCAGCGCCTGGCTGAGGAGACGGCGCGCGGCGCGCAGGAGCGCCTGGTGGAACACTTCGTGCGTTCGCTGGACTCCGCGCCCGGCGCAACGAACTAGGAGAGCGGCATGGCGGAACTGGCCCTGGCCAACCAATACGCAAAGGCGCTGCTGGAAGTGGCTCAATCCTCCGGCGGCGCGGAGGCGGCTGAAGCCGCCCTCGGACAGTTGCGGCGGTTCGCGGAAGTCTTTCGCTCAAGCCGCGATCTGCGCATGGCGCTGCTTTCCCCTGTGGTCGAACACGAACAGAAGATCCGCGTCATCGACAGGCTCTGCGATGCCGTGAGCGCCGGCCGAACCGTGCGCAATTTTCTCAACGTTGTGACGAAGAAGCGCCGCCTGCCGCTGCTGGATGCAATCTGCGCCCGCTACCAAGCCCTGTTGGACGAGGCCGAAGGCATCGTGCGCGCCGATGTGCGCAGCGCCATGCCGATGAGCGACACCCAGCGGGCGGCTCTGGAGCAGGCGCTGCACCGCTCCACGGGCGCCGAGGTGCGTTGCGGCTATTCGGTGGATCCTTCGCTGGTGGGCGGTGCGGCCGTGCGCATCGGTTCGGCCGTCTACGATGGCTCCGTGCGCGGGCGCCTCGATGCCTTGCGGCGCCGGCTGGTGAGCGGGAGTTGACAAAAGGCAGAACGGACAGGAAGTTCACTTATGGCTCAGATTCGTGCCGATGAGATTGCCCGCGTCTTGCGGGAGGAAATCCAGAGCTACGACAAGGCGGTGGAGGTCGCCGAGACCGGCTACGTGGTCACCGTGGGCGACGGCATCGCCCGCGTCCACGGCCTCGACAAGGTCATGGCCGGCGAGCTGGTCGAGCTGCCGCACGGCGTCGTCGGCCTCGCCATGAACCTTGAAGAGGACGAGGTCGGCGTCGTGCTGCTCGGCGAAGCGCACGTCATCAAGGAAGGCGACGAGGTCCGCCGCACGCGGCGCATCATGTCCGTGCCCGTGGGCGAAGCCCTCATCGGCCGCGTCGTCAACGCCCTCGGCGAACCCATCGACGACAAGGGCCCCATCAAGACCGATCACTACGGCCCCGTCGAGCGCATCGCCCCCGGCGTCATCGACCGCAAGCCGGTCCGCGAACCCCTCCAGACCGGCATCAAGGCCATCGACGCCCTCATCCCCATCGGCCGTGGCCAGCGCGAGCTCATCATCGGCGACCGCCAGACCGGCAAGACCGCCATCGCCCTCGACACCATCATCAACCAGAAGGGCCAGGACGTCATTTGCATCTACGTCGCCATCGGCCAGAAGCGCTCCACCGTGGCGCAGGTCGTCAAGACCCTCACCGACTACGGCGCCATGGACTACACCATCGTCGTCGCCGCCACCGCCAGCGAGTCCGCCGCCCTCCAATACATCGCCCCCTACGCCGGCTGCGCCATGGGCGAGTATTTCCGCGACCGGGGCGGACACGCCCTCTGCATCTATGACGACCTCAGCAAGCAGGCGGCCGCCTACCGCGAAATCTCCCTCCTGCTGCGCCGCCCGCCCGGGCGCGAAGCCTACCCCGGCGACGTCTTCTACCTCCACTCGCGCCTGCTTGAGCGCGCCGCCAAGCTCAACGACCAGCTTGGTGGCGGCTCCCTCACCGCCCTGCCCTTCATTGAAACCCAGGCCGGCGACGTCTCCGCCTACATCCCCACCAACGTCATCTCCATCACCGACGGCCAGATCTTCCTCCAGACCGACCTGTTCAACTCCAACATCCGCCCTGCGGTCGACGTCGGCATTTCGGTGAGCCGCGTCGGCGGCAACGCCCAGATCAAGGCCATGAAGCAGGTGGCCGGCTCTCTCCGCCTCGACCTCGCCCAGTACCGCGCGCTCGCCGCCTTCGCCCAGTTCGGCTCCGATCTCGACAAGGCCTCGCAGGCGCAGCTGAACCGCGGCCGCCGCCTCACCGAGATCCTCAAGCAGCCCCAGTACCACCCGCTGCCGGTCGAAAAGCAGGTGCTGATCCTCTTCGCCGGCGTCAACGGCTATCTCGACGACCTGCCCGTCGAAGCCTGCCAGCCGTTCGAGACCGAGCTGTACCGCTTCGCCGACGCCTCCCACCCGGAGATCCTTGCCGAGATCCGCGAGAAAAAGGCCATCAGCGAGGACCTCAAGGCCCGCATGGAAAAGATGGTGGCCGAGTTCAAGCAGCGCTTCAAGGCCGAACACAAGATCGCCTAGCGCGGAGGCCCCATGCCCAGCCTGATCGACATCCGGCGCCGAATCCGCTCGGTCAAGAACACCCAGCAGATCACCCGCGCCATGAAGATGGTGGCCTCGGCCCGCCTGCGCCGCGCCCAGGACCGCGTCATCAACGCGCGGCCCTACGCCCGCATGGCCAGCGAACTGCTCGGCGACGTTGTCGCCGCCGCCGGCCAGGAGCTCGTCGAACGGCTCCCCCTGCTCGCCGTGCGCCCCGAGCGCCGCATCCAGCTCGTCCTGATCACCGCCGACCGCGGCCTCGCCGGCGCCTTCAACTCCAACCTCATCAAGGCCGCCCAGCAGTTCCTCGCCGACCACGCGCAGCAGGAGGTCGAACTCGAACTCGTCGGCCGCAAGGGCCGCGATTTCTTCGTCAAGCGCCCCGTCCGGATCAGCGGCGAGACCACCGGCATCAGCCAGTCCGCCGGCCAGACCGAGGCCGAACAGCTCGGCGGGAAGCTCATCCAGCGCTTCACCGGCGGCGAGGTCGACTCCGTTTATCTCATCTACAACGAGTTCAAGAGCGTGCTCTCGCAGCGCGTCACCCTGAAACAGATCCTGCCCATCCGCATGCCGGAGGCCGCCGCGCGCCGCGAGTACATCTTCGAGCAGCCCCCCATGGAAATGCTCCGCAAGCTCCTGCCCGAGTTCATCGTCCTGCAGGTGCTGGAAGCGTTCCTCGAATCCGCCGCCGCCGAGCAGGCGGCGCGCATGACGGCCATGGATGCCGCAACTTCGAACGCCGGCGAAGTCATCAACAAGCTGACCCTCTACATGAACCGCGTCCGCCAGGCCAGCATCACGCGCGAGATCATCGAGGTGGTCAGCGGCGCCAGCGCCCTGGAATGAGGTTTTGAAGGAAATGAGCGAAGCAACCAACACGCAAGTCGTCGGGAAAGTGGTCCAGGTGGCCGGCCCCGCGGTCGACATCCAGTTCCCCGAGGGCCAGGTGCCCGTCATCTATACCGCCGTGCGCATTACCAGCGACGGCTTCGACACGCCCCAGCCGATCGACGTTACCGCCGAAGTGATGCAGCACCTCGGCGAAGGGCGCGTCCGCACCGTGGCCCTTCAGCCCACCGAGGGGCTCGTCCGCGGCATGAAGGCCGTCTCCCTCGGCGAGCCCATCACGATGCCCGTCGGCAAGCAGACCCTCGGCCGCGTGCTCAACGTCCTCGGCCAGCCCGTCGACGAAATGGGCCCCGTCAACACGGAGAAGCGCTACCCCATCCACCGCCCCGCTCCTTCGTTCGAGGAACAGTCCACTTCCACCGAGATGTTCGAAACCGGCATCAAGGTCATCGACCTCCTCGAACCCTACCTGCGCGGCGGCAAGATCGGCCTGTTCGGCGGCGCCGGCGTCGGCAAGACCGTCATCATCATGGAGCTGATCAACAACATCGCCATGCAGCACGGCGGCGTCAGCGTCTTCGCCGGCGTCGGCGAGCGCACGCGCGAGGGCAACGACCTCTGGCTCGAAATGCAGGAGTCCGGCGTCCTCGACCCCGCCGATTGGACCAAGTCCAAGGTCGCCCTGATCTACGGCCAGATGACCGAGCCGCCCGGCGCCCGCCTCCGCGTGGCCTTGAGCGGCCTTACCGTCGCCGAGTACTTCCGCGACGACGAGGGCCAGGACGTGCTCCTCTTCATCGACAACATCTTCCGCTTCACCCAGGCGGGCTCCGAGGTCTCCGCGCTGCTCGGCCGCATGCCTTCCGCCGTCGGCTACCAGCCCAACCTCGCCTCCGAAATGGGCGAACTCCAGGAGCGCATCACCTCCACCAAGCGCGGCTCCATCACCTCCGTGCAGGCCATTTACGTCCCGGCGGACGACTACACCGACCCCGCCCCCGCCACCACCTTCGCCCACCTCGACGCCACCACGCAGCTTTCGCGCGAGATCGCCGCGATCGGCATCTACCCGGCGGTCGATCCTCTGGCCTCCACGTCGCGCATCCTCGATCCCCTCATCGTCGGCGAAGAGCACTACACCACGGCCCAGCGCGTCAAGCAGATCCTCCAGCGCTACAAGGACCTCCAGGACATCATCGCCATCCTCGGCATGGACGAGCTGAGCGAAGAGGACAAGCTCACCGTCAGCCGCGCCCGCAAGATCCAGCGGTTCCTCTCGCAGCCCTTCCACGTCGCCGAGCAGTTCACCGGCTTCAAGGGCAAGTACGTCAAGCTCGCTGACACGATCCGGGGCTTCAAGGAAATCTGTGACGGCAAGCACGACGAAATCCCCGAACAGGCGTTCTACATGCAGGGCACCATCGAGGAGGTCCTCGAGCGGGCCGAGCAACTGAAGAAAGCGAGCTGAGCCATGGCGGGACTGCTGCGGCTGGAAGTGGCCACGCCCGAGCGCATGCTGCTCAAAGAGAACGTGCGCCAGGCGCAGGTGCCGGCGGCCAATGGTTATCTCGGCATCCTGCCCGACCACGCTCCCCTGCTCGCGGAGCTCGGCGTCGGCACCTTGGTCTATGAACTCGAAACCGGGCAGAAAAAGTGGATGTCGGTCGTCGGCGGCTATGTCGAGGTCGGTCCCGACCGGGTCCGCGTCCTCGCCAACCGCGCCGAAAGCGCAGACGAAATCGACCTCGCCCGCGCCCAGGCGGCGCTCAAGCGCGCCGAGGAGCGCATCCTGAATCCCGCGCCCGGCGTCGACATCGCCCGCGCCCTCAACGCCGCCGAACGCGCCCGCGCCCGCCTCGAAGCCGCCGCCCACAAGTAACCCGCCGCGACCAACCGGCCGCTTCACAGCCGCGAACGCCAGCCATTGGTTCCCAACCGCGAACGCCATGCACGCGGTTCGCATCCTCGCACGCAATACACGCGGTTCAGCGCCGCGAACGGCGGCCGTCGTTCGCCAGAACGACGGCCAGAGCGAGCGGTCACCGCTCGCGCCTGAATTGGGGACAGCCTGACACGGGCAGTTCGCGGATTTCGCCAAGGGGACGGAGCGCCTTTGCAATTTCGCTGTTTGTTGCCCCGCGCACCCGCGATTTGGCCG
>Ga0209018_1000253_pt1 | contig 51388 bp, 47 predicted proteins | sample YNPBryBLVA2012_FD_185814 | JGI IMG/M metagenome (GOLD analysis project Ga0209018, IMG submission 185814) | Anoxygenic and chlorotrophic microbial mat microbial communities from Yellowstone National Park, USA - YNP Bryant BLVA 2012 (SPAdes)... ...
CATGCCTGAGAAAACTCACACCGTAACCCTGCGATCTGGCGGTGGCGCCGATGGCGGCGGCAGGCCCTGCTCGAATTCCGCCGGTGGTCGATAGTTCAACGCCGAATGGAGTCGCTTCTGGTTGTAGACCTGCTCCAGAAAGCGCCCGATCGAGGCCCGGGCCTCGGCCAGGTCACGATCCTCCTGGCGGTAGACCTCTTCGTGCTTCAGGGTCTTCATGAACGATTCGCAAGCGGCGTTGTCCGACGGGATCCCGCGCCGGCTCATGCTCAGGCGCCCGCCGTGCTCCCGAACCTGAGCGACGGAATCCTGGCAGGCGTACTGGACCCCCTGATCGGAGTGATGCACCCAACCGGGCGCCGGGAGGCGTTGCTCGAGCGCCATCTGCAAGGCCGCCAGCGTCAGTTCGGCTCGCAGCGTCCGATCCAGTGCCCAACCGATCACCCGGCGCGAGTAGGCATCCAGCAGCACCGCCAGGTAGACGGACTCCAGCTCCCGTCGAATGTATGTGATATCGGCTATCCACAACCGGTTGATGCCCGTCAGCACCATCGCCCGGGCGAGCTTATCGGCTACCGGCAGATCGTGATCGGACTCCGTGGTGACCACGAACTTCCGCTTCCGCAGACACAGCAGGTTGTCCTCCCGCATGATCCGCCAAACCCGCTTATGGTTCGCCCTCCAGCCGCGACGCTGCAGCTCGGCTGGGATCCGGCGTCGGCCGTAGCAGGGCCACTCCAGCGCGATGCGTTGGATCTCATCCCGCAGGTCGAGGTCCGCCGCCACCGCCTCCGGCCGGCGCCGCCAGCGGTAGAACCCAGCCCGGCTCACCCCCGTTAACGCACACAGCTCGTGCAACGTCATCGGTGGGGCCAAGCTCACTTCTTTTTCGATGTACGGATAGATGAGCTGGGGGTAGTCAACGCTTGCAGCTTCCGCTGCTCCTCGGCATGCTGCAAGCATCTTTGCAAAAAACGATCTCCATCGCCTGTCGGCCCACCTTCCGCTCCAGCTCGGCGATCCGGCTCTCCTCGGCTCGGCGCTTCCCCGGCCCGGTAAAGGCCTTGGCTCCGTGCTGGTCCAGCTCCCTCCGCCATCGGTGCAGCACGTTAGGGTCGACCTCGCAGGCCCGCGCCACCTCGGCCACCGAGGCCCCCACTTCCAGCCGCCTCACGGCGGCCATCTTGAACTCCTTCGTGAACCTTCGTCGAGACATTTCCATGGCTCCTTTCTCCATTCAATGAGATTTGAGCCTTCACTGGTTGTCTCAGTTTTGGGGTCCAGTCCACGCCACGCCTATGAGACTTGGGAGCGCACCTGCGGCCTGGCTCTCGGCGAATTCGCCTTGAAGGCCCTCAGAAACTGTGGCTCAATGCAGGGGAGCTATGCCGGTCCATAAGCTGCGCTACGCCAACGGGATGGTCGTTTGGCGGTACAAGTTCGACGCCCCAGGCTCGACCCGGGATAGGCGGATCATCATCCAGAAGGTCGGATTCGCCACAAAGAAAGAGGCGGAGGCCGCCGAGGCTGCGCGACGCCTCGAGGTTCAGCGCGAGTATGAGATGGCGAAGGCTGGCGTGGGGGTCGTTGCGGCGGTTCCGACCACGCTCGGGGCGCTGCTCGAGGAATTCATCGCGCAGCATGCTCAGGAGAAACTCGCGCCCAAGACGGTCGAGGGCTATCGCGAGCAGATCGGCTACCTCGATGCTGGCCTCTTGGCAATGCCGCTCGCGGAGATCACGCCATTGCACTTCAGCCGCGAGTGGGGCCGCCTGCCGAAGTCCGGCGGGCACACGCGCAAGGGCAAGCCGCGCCCGTTGAGCGCCAAGACGGTGCGAAACATCGCGGGGGTGATCTCCTCCGCCTTCTCGCGTGCCATGAAATGGGGATTAGTCACCACCAACCCGGTAACCTCCAGCGAGCCGCCGCGGGCGAAGAAGCGCCTCGCCGCCGCGTTGACGCCCGCACAAGTGCAGATGCTGATCCATGCAGCAGCAGGCCTTTGGTGCATGCGAACATTCCTGGAGCTGGCCGCCGCCACGGGCGCCCGGCGAGGAGAACTGCTCGCGCTGCGATGGTCTGACATTGTCGATGGGCGGGTATCGATCTCCAGGTCCCTCACACAGACGGGGGAGACCCTCCAGTTCAAGGACACCAAGACCGGAACCCCCCGGGTGGTAACCCTGCCGCTGTCCGCGCTGGCCCTGTTGGATGAGCACCGACAGCGGCAGGATGAGTTCCGGCGCCAGTTCGGGCCGGATTACCGGGCGGACCTGGATTTGATCTTCGCCCACCCGGACGGCACGCCATTGAAGCCGGACCGCGTCTCCGCCGCGGTCTCGGCGCTCTTCCGGCGCCTGAAGATCCCCAAGCCCAAGGGCGCCGCGCTCCACCTGCTGCGGCATTCCCACACGTCGGTACTCCTGGCGCAGGGTGTACCCGTGCCGGCGGTGTCGGCACGCCTGGGCCATTCCTCGGCCCGGACCACGCAGGAGATCTACGCCCACATGATCACCGGGCAGGATGAAGAGGCTGCGCGGAAGTGGGAAGAGTACAATCGCGCGCACGGCGCGCGCGTGGGAGTTGAAAAGGAGACCTTGCAATGACGTTAAGCAAGGAGGTGTATGGTCGCGAACACCTCGAGTTCCCCGTGCAAGGAGACCTCAAATGATCCTCCGTGTGATTGAGCGCCATGTCGGGCGTCGTACGGGACATGGCCGCGCCTGCCGGTGTCGTCGCTGCGCGGCCTGGCGGGTGCGACTGAAGCGTGCGGCGCGGCTGCGGGGTATTCTTCCTGGCGCGCCGCGCGTGGTGCTGCGTGGTGCTGCGACGCCCGTAAGTTGTTGAAACCATGGTAGCGCTAACGGGATTCGAACCCGTATTTGAGCCTTGAGAGGGCTCCGTCCTAACCCTTAGACGATAGCGCCGCTGAAGACGAGCTTAGCACAGGCGGGCGCGGACGCGGCAAGCCCCTCTCGGCGCTGCTCAACGCGGCCCCAGGGTCTGGATCAGGCTCTCCAGCCGGCTTTCCGGCACGGCCAGGCGCAGCCGGAGGGTGTCGCCCGCCACAGACACCTCGAGGAAGTTCAGCAGCTCGGCCAGCGCGGCCGCCTTCGGGTCCCGGCGGCTCAGCCGGGCTAAGCCGGCCAAGAGCCGCACCGAGTCGGCCAGGTCCCGGGCCTCCTCGGGTCCCACAGCGACGATCTCGCCCTCGGCCACCACCGTCGCGCCCAGCCGGAGGCTCCCGGCAGCCTGCCTGATCGCCCCCAATATCGCAGCCTTGGGACCGGCGCCCGGCGCTCCGGCCAGCTCCGAACCCGGGACCAAACAAACAAACCAAGCGTCGGCGCCCGCGCTCACCGCCGCAATCCGACTCGCCAGTTCGGCATTCAGGGCCGGCCCAGGGCGCCGGTAGCGGTCAATCGCCAGGCGCACGCTGGCGGGATCGCCGCTGACGGCCAGCGAGTCGCTCAGGAAGGCCAGCGCCGAGGGGCGCCGCGTCCCGGCGCCGAAGCTGACGACCTCAACGCCCTGATAGAGGCTGACTTCCGCGCCCCCGCCCCGCGCGGCCGCCACGATGCGTTCCCTCTGGAAGCTTCCGGCGGCCGCCGCCAGCCTCCGCTCATCGCCCGGCCCGCCCGGGAAGGCCGCCACGACCTCGCGGAGGTCGGTGCGGGGATCGAAGCCCGTCGCTTCCCTAAACCGGTCCAGTCCCTCGACAGCTTGCGGATCCAGCCGGGCGAGCAGGAACTGGCCGAGCGGGGAGTGCAAGGCGCGCTGGACGTCCACGCCGGCCGCCGCCCGGGCCTCCGGCATCAGCAGATTCAATAGGGCCGGCTCGGCCGCCAGGCCAAAGCCCGCAGATGCCAGCATCAGGGCGCCGCAACGCGCGAGGGTTTTCATGGGCTTGCTCCGCCTGCCTTCAGTATACGGCGCGGGCAGGCCGTGGGTTCTGCTATAATCGGTTCGGATGTTCATCTCCCCTCCGCCCGAGCGGACGGCGCCACCTCCCCATCCCACTGGAAATCGTCGTGTTTGATACCTTGCATCTAACGGCATCATCTGCGGCCGGCGGCCCGTTCTCGCCTTTGGCAGGGCGGCCGAGGCCGGCGCTCTCGCCGGGCCGCTCCGCCCGGAGGGAGGTCATCGAGCGTCGGAAAGGATGAAAGTCTCTGTCCAGATCACACGCGGGATCGAACCGTTGTTCGGCACCCGCGACGAAAACATCCGGCTGCTGGAGTCCAGCCTGAACGTCAGCACGCAACTCGCCGAGGACAGCCTGGAGATCGAAGGCGAGGCGGAGGCGGTCAGCCGGGCGGAAACCATCCTGGAGGACTACATCGCCCTGGTCAAGGAAGGGCACGTCTTCAGCAACGGGGATCTGAACAGCTACCTGCGGGTGGTCACCGAGGATCCGGCGGTCACCTTGCGCAACCTGGTGCTGAGCGGGCGGCAGCGGAACTTCGGCAAGAAGGTCGTCGTGCCGAAGACCATCAACCAGCGCCGCTACCTGGAGGCCATCGAGCGCAACGACCTGGTGTTCGGCATCGGTCCGGCGGGCACGGGCAAGACCTACCTGGCGGTGGCTATGGCTCTCTCCGCCCTGCTCAGCAAGAGGATGAGCCGGATCATCCTCACCCGGCCGGCGGTGGAGGCGGGCGAGAAGCTGGGCTTCCTGCCGGGCACCTTGCAGGAAAAGGTGGATCCCTATCTGCGCCCTCTCTATGATGCGCTCTACGACATGCTGGAGATCGAGAAGGTCGAGAAGCTGCTCGAGCGCTCGGTGATCGAGATCGCGCCCATCGCCTTCATGCGCGGGCGGACGCTCAACGACAGCTTCATCATCGTGGACGAGGCCCAGAACTCCACCCCGGAACAGATGAAGATGATCCTGACCCGCCAGGGCTTCAACGCCAAGATGGTGGTCACCGGCGACGTCACCCAAATTGACCTGCCCTTCGGCAAGAAGAGCGGCCTGCTGAACGCCGAAGAGGTGCTGCGCGGAGTCGAGGGGATCAGCTTCGTGTATTTTGACGAGCGGGACGTGGTCCGCCACAGCCTGGTCCAGCGGATCGTGAAGGCATACGAGCGTTACGACGAGGCCAATAGCGGCCGGCAGTTGAGCTTGCGCTGGAACGAACCGTCCGCCGCCCCGGCCGACGACGACCCGTCGCGGGCCTGAGAGGGCCCTATGGAAGATGCCGACCCCGCGGTAATCTTTCGCCGCCCGCTGCCGCCTGCCCGGCGCCGGGCCTTGCAAGCTTTCGCTCAGCGCCTCGGCCGCGAGCTGGCGCGCGGCAGGCCGTTTCTCTGCCTGATCACCGGCGACCGCGAGTTGCGCCGCCTGAACCGGCGCTTCTTGGGCAAAGACTACCCGACCGACGTGCTCTCGTTCCCCTGGGCGGAAGGGCCGGACGCAGAAGCCGGGCTGGGCGAGATGGCCATTTCGCTGGAACGGGCGCGGCGCCAGGCCCGCCGTTTCGGCCATTCGACCGACCAGGAGCTGCGCGTGCTGATGCTGCACGGCCTGTTGCACCTGCTGGGCATGGATCACACGCGGGACCGCGGCCGCATGGCGCGCCTGGAAGCCCGCTGGCGCCGGCGCCTCGAAATGCCGGCCGGGCTGACCGAACGGGTGCGGCGATGAGTGCGGCGGCGGTGCTGCTGGCGCTGACCTGCCTCCTGCTGGCCCTGGTCAGTTTCGTGCAGCTTCTTTACCTGGAGGCGCTGCGCCTGCGGGCCCGGGAGCGCCCGGCTCTGGAGCGGTTTAAAGAGAGCCTGGCCGGGCGGCTGGGCATGGATCTGGAGCGCGGCGCGCTGAGCTATTCGCTCATCAAGCACGCCGCTCTGGTGCTGACCGGGGCGCTCTCGGCCGCGCTGGCCCTGGCCGGTGAAGGCCGCAGCGCCAAAGCCGCCGCCGGAGCGCTGTTGGGCGGCTGGTCGGCGATGCTGGCGGCGGCCTACGTCACGCCCCATTTGCTCTACCGGCGCACCGACGCGTCCTGGCTGGTCCCGCTGGTTCCCCTGCTGCGCTGGCTGGCCCTGGCGGTGCGGCCCCTGGCGGCCACCTTCGAGTTCTTCGAATCGCTGTTCGAACTGAGCCGCGCGCCGGCCGAGGCGCCCGAGGGCCCCCGTCCGGCCGACGACATCGAGGTGTTGCTGGAGGCCGGCACCGAGGAGGGCCTGATCGAGGAGAGCGACCACGAGCTGATCCAGTCGGTGGTGGCCTTCGGCGACAAGACGGTGCGCGAGGTGATGACCCCCCGGCCCAACATCGTCGCCATCCAGGCGGATCGTTCGCTGGAGGAGCTCCGGGAGCTGGTGATCAACGAGCAGTATTCCCGCATCCCGGTCTATCAGGACTCGATAGACGATATCCTGGGCTTCGTGCACGTGCGGGACATGTTCGAGCTGGAGCAGGCCGAGCGCCGCCGGCGCAAGGTGCGCGAACTGGTGCGCCCGGTGCGCTACGTGCCGGAGACCAAGCCGGTCAGCGCGGTGCTGCGCGAGATGCAGCAGGACCGGGCCCACATGGCGGTCGTCATTGACGAGTACGGCAACACGGCCGGCCTGGTCACCCTGGAGGATCTGGTCGAGGAAATCTTCGGGGAAATCCGTGACGAACACGAACCGGGGCTGGACGTCACCCCCGACGGCCAGGGCGGCTACACCGTCTCGGGCAACTTGGATCTGGACCGACTGGAAGAGCTGCTCGGGTTCCGCGCGCAGCCCCGGCCGGAATCCACCACGGTGGGCGGCCTGGTCACCGAGTGGCTGGGGCGCGTGCCCGCGCCCGGCGAGCGCGTGCAGCGCAACGGAATCCTGATTGAAGTGCTGGCCGGCAGCGAGCTGCGGGTCGAGCAGGTGCGCGTCTCGCGGGTCGCCGAAAGCAACGGCCGGCCGGAGGGCGCCGAAGCCGATGTCTGAAGGCGAAGCCCCCGCCGCGCCGCCGCAGGCTTTCCGCTCCGGCTTCGTCTCCATCCTGGGGCGCCCCAACACCGGCAAGTCCACCCTGCTGAACGCGCTGACCCGCGCGCGGCTGGCGATCGTCAGCGACAAGCCGCAAACCACGCGCACCCTCATCCAGGGCGTCCTCACTCTGCCCGAGGCGCAGATCGTGTTCCTGGACACTCCCGGCATCCACAAGCCGGACTCGGTCTTCAACCGGCGCATGATGGAGACGGTGCGCACGGCCCTTCAAGAGCGCGACCTGCTTCTCTACGTGACCGACGCCACCCAGCCGCTCAGCCCCGCCGAGCGGGAGGCCGCCGGGCTGGTGCTGGAGACCGGCGCCCCCACCCTGCTGCTGCTGAACAAGATTGACCGGGTGCGCGACAAGAGCCGGCTGCTGCCCTTGATCGAGCAATACCAGGCGATCGGGCGGTTCGCCGAGTACATCCCCATTTCGGCCCTGCAAGGTGACGGCCTCGACCGGCTGCAAAAGGCGATCCTGGAGCGCCTGCCGGAAGGCCCTCCGTACTTTCCTCCCGACTATATCACCGACCAGCCCGAGCGCTTCCTGGCGGCCGAGTTGATCCGGGAGAAGATTCTCCACCTCACCCGGCAGGAGGTGCCCCACGCGGTGGCGGTCCTGGTGGACCGCTGGGAGGAGACTCCCAACCTGCTGCGCATCGCGGCCACCATCTACGTCGAGAAGGAAGGCCAGAAGGCGATCGTGATCGGCGCGGGCGGCCAGATGCTCAAGAAGGCGGGCACGGCGGCGCGCCAGGAGATGGAGGCCCTGTTTGGGCGGAAGATTTTCCTGGAGCTGTTCGTGAAGGTGCGTCCCCGCTGGCGGGAGGACGCGCGCTTCCTGGCGGAGCTGGACTGGCGGGCGATGGCGGGTTCCGGCGCAGACTCCTGAGGGGCCCCCCGGCCCGGCGCGGCGGACTATGATAGGGTCGGAGGCCGGCCGGATGAGCGCCCGCTGGTTCTCGTACCCGGATGCCCGCGCGGCTGCCGAGGCCTGCGCGAAGCATATCCTGGCCCGCCTGGAGGATGCCTTGGCGGGCCGCTCCTACGCCACGCTGGCGCTCTCGGGAGGGGCCACGCCGCGGCCCCTGTTCGAGAGCCTGGCCCAGGCGAAGTTCCCCTGGCCGCAGGTGCACCTCTTCTGGGTGGACGAACGGGCGGCGCCGCCCGGAGACCCGGCCAGCAACTACAAAACCGCCGCGGAATGCTTCCTGCTGCCCGCCCGCATCCCGTCACGCAACGTGCACCGCATCCAGGGCGAGTTGATGCCCGAAGTGGCCGCCCGCCGCTACGCCGAAGAGATCCGCCAGTTCTTCGGCCTGGAGCCCGGCGAAATGCCCCATTTTGACGTGATCCACCGGGGCGTGGGCGCCGACGGGCATACCGCCAGCCTCTTCCCGGGCGAGCCCCTGCTGGAGGACCGCGAAAACATCGCCGCCGCGGTCTACGTCGAGCCCCTGGCCCAGTGGCGCATCACTCTGCTGCCCGGCGTGCTGCTGGCCGCCAAGCACACCGTTTTCCTGGTCACCGGGGAGGACAAGGCCGAAATCGTCCGGGCGGTCTTTCACGAGCCGTACAACCCCATGCGCTACCCCGCCCAGATGGTCTCCCTGCACGGGCGCGGCGTGTGCTGGTTCCTCGACCAGGCGGCGGCGCGCCTGTTGGAGTGAAGGCGCCGCCGCCCGCCGGACCGCTCCAGGCGCTCCCCGGGCTGTGCTATCTTCCAAGGCCGGGGAACCACCGGAGACCGGATATGACTTCACGAAGGATTTTCCTGGGCGGGGCGGCCACGGCCCTGTCGTCCGTGCGCGTGGCCGGAGCGGCGGATCGCATCCGCCTGGGCATCATCGGTACGGGCGACCGCGGCAAGTACCTCATGAAAGTGGCCAATCAAGTGGGCGGCATCCAATGGGTGGCGGTCTGCGACGCTTGGGACGTGCGCCGCAACCAGGCCGCCGAGATCGCCGGCGGCGAGGTGGCCGCCTACGGCGACTACCGGCGGCTGCTCGATCGCAAGGACATGGACGGGGTGATCGTCGCCACTTGGGACCACCTGCACGCGCAGATCACGGCCGAGGCCTGCCGGGCGGGCAAGGACGTTTTCGTCGAGAAGCCCATGACCTCGCTGCCCATGCAGGGACACGAGGTGGTGCGCGCGGCACGCGAGAACCGGCGCATCGTTCAAGTCGGCACGCAACAGCGCTCGATGGCCCATTTCATCGAGGCCAAACAGCGCTTCTTCGACAGCGGCCTCATCGGCCGGGTCAACATGGTGCGCACCCTCTGGAACGCCAACCGGGGCTATCTGACGCCCGTGCCGCCGGGCATGGAGCGCAAGCCGGAGGGTTTGGATTGGGAGGCCTGCCTGGGCTGGCTGCCCAAGATCCCCTGGGATCCCAAGCGCTACTTCAACCGCTTCGCCTACTGGGATTTCTCCACCGGCGGGCAGACCGGCGGCCTGTTCGTCCACATGGTGGACGTGGTGCACTGGTTCTTGAACGTTCGCCGGCCGCTCTCCGCCGTGGCGCTGGGCGGCATCTATCTGTACGACGACGGGCGCGACACGCCGGACAACATCAACGCCGTGCTGGAGTACCCCGAGAAGCTCAACGTGACCTTCGAGGCCACCCTCACCGATCTGATCCCCCGGGGCGCGGCCGACATCGTTTTCATGGGGACCGGCGGGCGGCTCTCGATCTTCCGGCGGGGCTATCAGTTCCTGCCTGCCGAAGCGCACGCCAATCTGGGCGAGATCACCGCCGCCGGCTCGCCCGAGACCAGCCACATGGCCAACTGGCTGGAGTGCATCCGCACCCGCCGGCGGCCCAACTGCGACGAGGTCGAGGGGCACTATTCCTCAGTGGCCTGCCACCTGGTCAACATCGCCTACCGGGAGAAGCGCCGGGCGCTCTGGCAGTCCGAGTGGGACGTCTGAGATCCGGGCCCGCCCTCCCGCTCAAGGTATACTGGGGGGAAAGGGTGGTATGAAAACCTACGGCAAGTTTGCCGCGCTCATCGCCGTCATCCTGGGCACGCTGATCTGGCTGGCGGCGGGCGGCGTGGGCGAAGCCAAGACCTATTACAAGACGGTGGCCGAGCTCGAGCAGATGGGGCAGGCGGCGCTGGGCAAGCGGCTGCGCGTGGCGGGCGATGTGGAGGTGGGCTCGATCCGGCGCAGCGGCGGCGAGGTGCGTTTCGTTCTCCGGCAGGAGCAGCGGCAGCTCCCGGTGGTCTATCGGGGAACGGACCCGCTGCCGGATACCTTCCGGGACGGTGCGCAAGCGCTGGCGGACGGCAGGATGGGGTCCGACGGAGTGTTTCAGGCCTCGCGCATCCAGGCCAAATGCGCCTCCAAATACGAAGCCAAGCCGGGGGCGCGGCCCGGCCGGGCGTCCCCGCCTGTGAACGCGGCCGGCCTCTAGGAACGCTGGGCCTATGGAGAACCTGGGATCGCTGGCGATTCTGCTGGCGTTTTGCCTGTCTGCTTACTCGGCCCTGGCCTGCCTGGTCGGGGGGTGGAGGAACCGGCCCCTGCTGGTCGCCAGCGGCGAGCGCGCCGTCTACGCCGTTTGGTTCCTGCTGACGGCGGCCGGCGCCGCGCTGGTTCTGGCGCTGCTGGGGGACGACTTTCGCCTGGCTTACGTGGCCGCCCACAGTAACCGCGCGATGCCCGGGCTGTACAAGTTCGCCGCCTGGTGGGGCGGGCAGGAGGGCTCGCTGCTGCTGTGGAGCTGGTTGCTGGCCACCTACGCCATGATCGTGCTGGCGCGCAGCCGCCGGCGGCATCGCCCGATCCTGCCCTACGCCACCGCGGTGCTCATGGGGGTGGAGTGCTTCTTCCTGATCCTGAACGCCTTCGTGGCCAGCCCCTTCCAGGTGCTGGCGGTGGGGCGTTCGGTGACGGCGGTGGCCGACGGCAACGGGCTGAATCCCTTGCTGCAATACTGGGCGATGGCGATCCACCCGCCCATGCTTTATCTGGGCTACGTGGGCTTCGCGGTGCCCTTCGCCTTCGCCGTCGGCTCGCTGGCCACCCGCGCTCCGGGCGAGAGCTGGATCTACACCACCCGGCGCTGGGCGCTGTTGACCTGGCTGTTTCAAAGCTGCGGCATCCTGTTGGGGGCCGGGTGGGCTTATGCCGTGCTGGGCTGGGGCGGCTATTGGGCCTGGGATCCGGTCGAGAACGCCTCCCTACTGCCCTGGCTGACCGCAACGGCCTTCCTGCACTCGGTGATGATGCAGGAAAAGAAAGGCATGATGAAGGTCTGGAACGTGGCGCTGGTGGCGGCCACGTTTTGGCTGAGCATCCTGGGGACCTTCCTGACGCGTTCGGGCGTGGTCAGCTCGGTTCACGCCTTTGCCCAGTCGCCCATCGGCGCGTGGTTCGCAGGCTTCATGGCGGTGGGCATCCTGGCCACGGCGTACCTGATTTTGTCCCGCCTGGATTACCTGCGGAGCGAGGCGCGGCTGGAGAGCGTGCTCTCGCGCGAATCCGCCTTCCTGTTCAACAACCTGATCCTGGTGGCGAGCTGCTTCGCGGTCCTTTGGGGCACCTTATTTCCGCTGCTCTCGGAAGCCGTCAGCGGGGAGAAGATCAGCGTGGACGCTCCGTTCTTCAACCGGGTGAACATTCCCATCGGGCTGTTCCTGCTGCTGCTGACGGGAGTGGCGCCGCTGGTGGCCTGGCGGCGAACCTCGGCCGAGAGCTTGAAACGTAATTTCCTGCGGCCGGGGCTGGGGGCGCTCGTGCTGATGGCAGCGCTGGCCCTGGCGGGCGTTCGCCATCCCTACGCCCTGATCGCCTTCGGCTTGTGCCTGTTCGTGGCCTGGACGATCGTGGCGGAGTTTTACAAAGGGGCGCGGGCCGTCCGCGCCCGCACCGGCCTCCACCCGCTGATGGCCGCCGTCGAGCTGACTCGGCGGAATACCCGGCGCTACGGGGGCTATCTGGTCCACATGGGGGTCGTGCTGATGTTCGTCGGCTTCGCCGGGTCGGCCTTCAACCGGCACGCCACGCACGAGCTGGCCGTGGGCGCCACGGCGGGCATCGGGCGCTACCAGTTGCGTATGGCGGACATCCGGCAGGGGGAGAACGAGAATTACAGTTGGGACCACGCGGTGGTTGAGGTTTTCCAAGGCGGCCGCAAAATCGCCACGCTCGAGCCGGAGCGGCGCTTCTACAAAGCCAGCCGCCAGCCCACGTCGGAGGTGGCCATCCGGCGGCGGCTCCACGAGGACCTGTATCTGAACTTCGCGGGCCTGAGCGAGGATAACCGGCGGGGCGTGATTCAGGCTTACGTGTTTCCGCTGGTCTCCTGGATTTGGATCGGCTTCGCCCTGCTGGTCTTCGGCGGCCTGGTCTGCCTGACGCCGGGCCGAGCCAGGCAAGCCGGGCGGGCCGAACCCGTGCTGGCCGGCGAGGAGCGTTATGCCACCGCTCGCTGAACGGCGCTGCGGCGCGGGAGCGGCGCCGTGCTGACGCTGGCCGCCGTGTTGCTCGCCGTCGGGGCGGTCCTCTATACGCTGGCGGCGCGGGAGCAGGATGAGCCCGCGCCTGAGCGGCTATCGCCCGCCCGGCATCTGGAGGAGCGCAAGGCCGCCGTTTACGACAGCCTGCGCGATTTGCATTTCGAGTACCGCTTGGGCAAACTCTCGGACGAGGACTACCGGCAAACCAAACAGGATCTTCAGCGCGAGCTGGCGGCGTTGAACGCCCAAATCGAAGGCCTCGCAGCAAAGCCGGCGCCCGCCGAACCGCTCGCCCAGCCGAAGTCCACCGCCCAGTGCCCGCATTGCGGCGCCCGCTTTCCGCAACCCATGAAATTCTGCGGCGAGTGCGGCAAGCCGCTCAGCCCCGAGGGAGCATGAAGGGCGCGGCGATCCCGGCGGCGCTGGCGCTGGCTTCGGCCGCGCTGGCCGCTATCCAAGGCACGGCGGTCAATCGCACGACGGACAAGCCGGCGGCGGGACTGGAGGTCCGGTTGACCCGCATGAGCGCCGCGGGACCGGAAACGGTCGGGAGCCTGCAGGCCGACGCCCAGGGCCGCTTCTGGTTCCCCAACCCTCCCGAGGCGGTCCATTACTTGCTCGAGGCCCAGTGGGACGGGGTCACTTACAGCCGCATGATCGCGCCCGGAGAAACGCAGGGGCCGGTGGAGCTGGCGGTTTACGACGCCGTGCGGCGGCCGGGGGCGGCGCGCCTCGCGCAGCGCATCGTGTTTCTGGAACCCGGCGGCGGCCGGCTCGCCGTCAATGAAACCTGGCTGTTCCGCAACGACGGGCGGCTGACCTATCACGATCCCGAGGCCGGCGCCTTCCGCTTCTACTTGCCGGAGGAGGCGGGCGGCAAGGTCACCGTCATGGCCACGGCGCCGGGCGGAATGCCGCTGGCGCGGGCGGCGGAGAAAACGCGCGCGCCCGGATTCTACCGGGTGGCCTTCCCGATCAAGCCGGGCGAGACCCGTTTTGACCTGAGCTACAACCTCCCCTCCGCGAAGGCGTTCTCCAGCCGCATGCCCTACCCGGAGGCCCCCGTCCGCCTGGTCGTTCCCTCCGGGGTGACCGTAAAGGGCGAAGGGCTGGAGGCCTTGGGCCAGGATCCCTCGCTGCGCGCGAATATCTTCGAGCTCAAGGGCCGGAAGGAATTCGCGCTCGAGATCGCCGGCAGCGGGTCGCTGGCGGAGGCCGCCTCGGAGGCGGAATCCGGGCCTTCGCTCGAGCAAATCCTGCCGCGGCTCTACGACGGTCTGCCCTGGATCCTGGCGCCGGCCCTGGCCGCTCTGGCGCTGGGATTCGTCCTGTTGTACCGCAGCCGGCCGGCGTCGCGGCCCGCCGGAGGCCGGCGCCGCCCATGACCGCCCTGGAGTTGGAGCAAGTCTGGAAGTTCTACGGGGATTTCCCGGCCCTGCGCGGGATCAGCCTGCGACTCGATCCGGGGGCTTGCCTGGCGCTTTTAGGGCGCAACGGGGCGGGCAAGAGCACGTTGTTGCGGATCCTGGCGGGTCTCTCGCGCGCCGGCCGCGGCCAGGTAAGGGTGCTGGGGACGGACCCGCGCGAGCGGCAGGCGCGGGCGCGCATCGGCGTGCTGGGTCACGGCCTGTCGCTGTATGAGGAACTTTCGGCGCTGGAGAATCTGACGCTGTTCGCCAAGCTGTACAACCTGGCCGAGCCCGCCCGGCGCGCCCGCCAGTGGCTGGAACGGATCGGCATGGCCTCGGCCGGCGAGGGCCTGGTGCGCGAGTTCTCGCGCGGCATGCGGCAGCGGTTGGCGATCGCCCGGGCCTTCCTGCACGAGCCCGACCTGCTGCTGCTGGACGAACCGTTCACGGCGCTGGACGACCGGGCAGTCGCGGTGCTCCAGGAGTTGCTGGCGGAGGCCCGCCGGGAAGGGCGCACCGTGGTGCTTTCCACCCACCAGTTGCGCGAAGCGCTCGAGCCGGCCAGCCACGTGGCTTTGCTGGTGCGCGGGCGGCTGGCTTATGCCGGCGAGCGCCGGCGCGAGATGCTCGAGGATGCCGGCTGGCTTTACCGCACCTACGGGGAGGGAACGTGACGGCGCCGGCCGGGGGAAGCCTGCTCGAGAGCGTCCGCCCGCGTCAAGCCCTGAGGCCGGCGGGATTCTGGCGCTCCGCGCTGACCGTAGCGCTCAAGGATCTGCGCGCCGAGCTGCGCACCAAGCAGGCCCTGAACGCCTCGCTGGCCTTCTCGGTGGTCATCCTGCTGTTGTTCAGCTTCGCTTTCGACCCCACCGCCGAGGAGACGCGCGCGCTGGCCGGCGGCCTGCTCTGGCTGGTGTTCGCCTTTGCGGGCGCGCTGATCTGGAACCGCAGCTTCGCGCGGGAACTGCCCAACGACTGCCTGGACGGGCTGCTGGCGGCGCCCATCTCCGGGGCGGCCTTGTACGCGGGCAAGGCGGCGGCGAACTGGCTGCTGCTGATGGCGGTGGAGCTGGCCGGCCTGGCGGCGTTCGGCGTATTTTACAACGCCGCCTGGACCAGCCGCTTCTGGCCTCTGCTCGGGGTGTTGGCCCTGGGGACGTGGGCCGTGACGGTGGTGGGGACCCTGTTCAGCGCCTTGACGGTGAACTTGCGGCTGCGCGAGCTGATGCTGCCGCTGCTGGTCTATCCCCTGCTGATTCCGGCGCTGCTGGCGGCCATCCAGCTCACCGGACCGCTGGCGGTAGGCCAGGCGGCATCGGCGGAAGCTATGCTATGGCTGCGGCTGCTGGGGGCTTTCGATATCATCTTCACGGCGCTGGCCTTGGGGCTGGTGGAGGCGGTCTTGGTCAGTTGAGGATCGGGAGGGCGTAGCGTGCGAGGAAAGACGCTGATCGTGCTCTGCGGGCTGGCCGCGGCGCTGCTGGCGCGCAACCTGTACGTGATGCTGCTGGAGTTGCCGGACGAGGTCTCGCAAGGGCCGATTTTCCGCATCATTTTCTTTCACGTGCCGGCGGCCTGGACGGCTTTCTTGGGCTTTCTGGCGGCGGCCGGCGGCAGCCTGCTGTATCTGCTGCACAAGGAGCTGCGCTATGACGCCTTCGCCGTGGCCGTCACCGAGGTGGGCCTGGCCTTTGCGGCGGCCAACCTGGCCACGGGGATGATCTGGGCTCGCATCATTTGGGGGATCTGGTGGACCTGGGATCCGCGGCTGACCTCGATGCTGGTCTGCTGCGTACTCTACGCGGGCTATCTGGCGCTGCGGCACGCGGTCGAGGAGCCGAGTCAGCGGGCGCGAGCGGCGGCGGTGGTTTCGATTCTGGCCTGCGTGGACGTGCCCATCGTGTTCTTCTCGATCCGCTGGTGGCGGACGCAGCATCCGCAGCCGGTGGTCTGGGGAGGCGGCTCGATGGACCCGGCCTACTGGAAGATGCTCTTCTTGAATTGGATTCCGCTGCTGCTGCTGGGCGCGGTGATGGCGGCTCTGCGCACGCGCCAGGAGGGCTGGCAGCGGGAAATCGAGGCCTTGCGGCGGCGGGCGCACGCGCTCTGAGCGGCCCCGCAGGAGAAGGCGATGGACGCACGGAACTTCACTTACATGTTTTACGGATTCCTGGCCGCCTGGCTCATCCTGGCGGCCTACGTGGCGGCCCTGGCCGGCCGCGAGCGCCGGATCCGGCGTCAGTTGGACGCTTTGAAGCGCCTGCTCGAAGATAAGGAGAAGGAGAGGCGATGAAACGGCGCGAGTTGGTTCAGGCGGCGGCCGGCGCGCTGGCGCTGCGCCAGCTCGCCGCCCAGGCTCGGGTCGAGCGAGCGGTTCGGGGCATGCCCTCCCCGCGCATTCAGGACGTCCGGGTGATCGCCACCGCCCCGGCCGGTCTGCGCCTGGTGGTGGTGAAGATCCTCACCGATCAGGACGGCTTGTACGGCTACGGCTGCGGCGCCTTCACGCAGCGGGCGGAGTTGGTGGTCGCGGCGGTGGAGAAATATCTGAAGCCGTTCCTGCTGGGCAAGCCGGCCGACCGCATTGAGGACGTCTGGCAGGCCTGCTACAACTCTTCCTACTGGCGAAACGGTCCGGTCCTCAACAACGCACTGAGCGGCGTGGACATGGCGCTCTGGGACATCAAAGGCCGCCAGGCCGGCCTGCCGGTCTACCAGTTGCTCGGCGGCAAGTGCCGCGAGGCGGCTGATTGTTACGCGCACGCCTCCGGCCCCGATATCCCGCAGGTGATCGAGAATGCGCGCCGGCTGATGGAGCGCGGCTTCCGCCACATTCGCGTGCAGGTGGGGATCCCCGGCATGGCGGCCTACGGCGCGGGCCGGGGCGAGGCTCGGGTCGAGGCGCTGCATGCCGGTCCGGTCTTCGAACCGGCCCTCTACATGCGGCGGACGCTCAAGCTGCTGGAGGAATGCCGCAAGCAATTGGGCGAGGAAATCGAACTGTTGCACGACGTGCACGAGCGCCTCTCGCCCACCCAGGCGCTCCAATTCGCCCGGGATTGCGAACGCTTCCGGTTGTTCTTCCTGGAGGACCCTTTCTCGCCCGAGGATATCGGCTGGTTTCGCCTGCTGCGGCCGCAATGCTCCACGCCCATCGCTATGGGCGAGCTGTTCAACAGCCCGCACGAGTGGACGCCGTTGATCGCCGAACGGCTGATAGATTACCTGCGCGTGCACGTCTCGCAAGCCGGCGGCCTGACTCCCTGCCGCAAGATGGCGGCCCATGCGGAGATCTACGGGATCAAGACCGCCTGGCACGGGCCGGGCGACGTCTCCCCGGTGGGGCACGCCTGCAACGTGGCGCTCGATCTGGCTTGCTGGAACTTCGGCATCCAGGAGTACTCGCCTTTCAACGAGCGGGTACGCGAGGTTTTTCAGGGCTGTCCGGAAATGAAGAACGGCTACCTTTACGCCAACGAGGCGCCGGGTTGGGGCATCGAGGTGGACGAGAAAGCGGCCGCCCGCTATCCCTTCGGCAGCTTCGAGAGCGGCGAGCGCCTGCGGCTCAACGGCGGCTGGGGCGAGGTGCGCCGCCGCGACGGCACCCTGATCAAGCAGTAAGAGCGACGCGGGTAGGCAAGAGGCACGGGCCTCCCCTGGGCATCAGTCGGCTGGTGGGTTGAGGCTCCGCCGCCCGGGCCCTACTTGCGGTCCGCGACAAGTCGCACCGGACCGAACAACCCGGAAGGCTTAAGTTCCATCTGAGACGGCGGCCGCCCCAAAACCCGCTCGGAGGTTACGTTCGTCCGTGTGTAACTGCCGTGGCCGCGCGCGTCGCCGACCAGCCGGTTCACCCAATTGTTGGCCACCTTGATAACCAACTCATTGCGTCCGGCGCGCAAGGCCTCACGCGCCGGCAGGCGGAACGGAATCTTCCAGGCCACGCCCAGCGGTTTGCCGTTGAGCAAGGCTTCCGCCGCGCCCCACAACCCGCCCAAGTCAAGCTGCGGATCAGAAGCCTGCCGCAACCATTGCTCGGGCACATCGAAGGCCGTGCGATACGTCGCCACGCCGGAGAAGTAGCGCACGCCGGGATCGGAGTGCTCGGTCCAGGAGATCAGGCGGTCCAAGCGAATCGAAGCCGGGGCGCCCCAGTCGGGAGGAAACTCAAGCGTCCAGGGACCGGCGGCCTCAATCGGCGCCGGGCCGGCTTCGAGCGGCCGGGCGCGCTTGACGCGCACGGACGCCGGCCGCCTGAAAACAACCAAGGCGGAGCCTTCCGGCTCGAGCTCCAGCGGCAGGCTCGCGCCTGCCTCCGAGAGCTCGTATGGCTCGGCGTCCCGTATAAGGCCGGTCGCGGGATCCCACAACTCCGGCGCTTTGCCCTTGACGCGGAAAACGGCCTGGATGGACTCCGGCCGCTTGCGGGCGTTGCGCACGAAATAGATGTCGGCCTGAGCGGTGCGGCGGTGAATGAAGTCCAGCAGAACCTCCCAGCTGCCGCCGGTAAACTGAAAGTCCGGACCCACACCGCGCTCGGCGAGCACTTCACGCAAAGTGCGGCCCCAGACGACTTTCCCCTTCCCATGGCGATGCTCGCGAACCGTGCGCCCATCGCACGGCCCCCAGACTTTCTCCGCCAGGGCGCGCACGGCGGCGTCCCGTTGCCCGGAGGGATCATAGCCGGAGGCGCGCAGCGGTTTGGGACCCACCACTACCGCACCGGCGGCCGCCAGCGCCGCGATCTTCTCCAGCGCTTGCGGATCCACATCCGGCCGCTCAGGCAGAACCAGGATCTCGTAGGCCATCCCGTGCGGTAGCACCAGCTTGCCGTCCCGCACTTCAAGCCGCTGGAGCACCTCGGCGTTGGTGACGTCGTAGTCGTAACCGAAGCCGAGGGAGGGATCCACGTGCTTGGGAGGCACGAAATTGAAGCCGCCGTCACCGTAGTAATAAAGCACGTCGCCCACGAACCGGCCCTGCTGCATCAGGAAGGAAATCCGCGCCAGGTAGTCTAGGAACTGCTTGCCCATCGTCCACCAGGGGACGTTGGGCATCAAGTGTGTCCCGGCGCCATAGGCCCAGCCCGGCTTGCCGGCTTCCGGCGGCTGGTGCGAGGAGGTGTGCCAGACTACATGGTTCATGCCCTCGCAAAACGCGCGGTCTGCCGCGGCCTTAAGGTCCTGGGGGGCCTCCTCCCAGTGGGTGTTGCTGGTGAAGGCTTCCATGTGCACGATCGGTTTGCCGTAGATGTGCGCGGCGCAAGCGGTCTCCTTCACCACCCAGATCGAGGATTCCGGGCGGAACGGCCAGAACTCGCCGCGCACGGAATCAATGGCGCCCAACGCCGCCAAGGCGTCCACAGGCACCTGGTGCACGGGCGGCCCCGGACCGCCGGCTTCGGCGTGAATCCCCAGGCCTGCCTGGCGGGCTTCCTCCACCGCCGCCCGGTAATACGCCTCGACCAATACTTCGCCCAGCGTCTTGCGGAAATCGAACATCACACGGTCGCTGGTCTCACGATTCACAACGCGCGCGCCGCTGAGCACCGGCAGAAACGGCGCCAGATCGTAGCCGCGGCGGCGCCGGAACTGCTCGAGGAATCCCGGCGTCCATAGCCTGCCCACCACCTCGTAGCTGGCCAGATACAGTTCTCGCAAGGCCGAGCGGCGGAAGTCCCCTACGGCAGGCGCCAGGCGCCGGATCACCTCGCGGATATAGCGGCGCGTAACCTCGGCGTCCAAGTGATCCGTATCCAGCCCGTCGGAATTCGGGCTGGGAACTTTCAGATGTTCTCCGGTGTTGGTCACACCGTAACGGATGATGGTCCAGCGGCCGGACGGCACACGCCAGTTAAGTCGCCCGTCCCGAACATAGGGATCCAGCAAGGTGATTTGCGAGAGGTTACGAACGAACATGGGCGGCACCGGTCCGGAAGCCCAACTGCCCGCCGGCCCCGACTTGCGCCCGTCGTTGATATTCTCCGCCGCCCACGAGCCGCGCTGCGTCAAGCCGGGAGCGGCCTCCAGCAGTCTTGCTCCATCACGCACCCGCAAGGCTCGGTAGCCGAGCGCCACGTTCTCGCCGGCCGCCGACCAGATCTCGAACTCGGCCAGCGCCAGCTTCTCGCGTTCCCCGTCCTGGCCGTCAATAAGTTGAAGGCGGACGTAGCGGGCCTTGGCGGCAGGGAAGCCGAACCGCTGGGCCTCGGTGTGAGCTTCCAGAGAGCCGCCGGCCACTTCCCGGAAGGCGGCATCATCGCGGGACGATTCGGAAACCGATACCCTGAAGCGCCGGCAGAAGCGGTGGCCCGTTGACGGATTCTCCGCATTGTAGAAGACCACGTGATCCAGGAGCTGGGGTTGCGACTTCGCCAGCTCGAACAGAAACTCGTAGCCCTCTACTTGATCGGCGTCGCGTATGCCCAGCACGGCCACGTCGCGATAGAAAAGCGGGCCTCCCTGGGAGTTGCGGGGGGCGGCCGCAGGAATCTGAGGCGCAGGCAGCGGGCCGTCGAAGTCCCGCGGGCCCTCCAGCTCCAATCGCGATTCCACCAGCGCCTTGCTGCCGTCCTCCGGAGTGACCCAGGAGGCGCCCATGTCCCAACTGCTGGAGACCGACAGCTCAACCTTCATGCCCAGCCGTCCGGCGACCTCGATGACGTGAGCCAGGTCCGCCGCCGACCGCGGGCTGAGGAACTCCGGACCTGCCGGCGGCAGGCCGGCGGGGTTTCCGCGGGCGCCCATATCGAACAGCGTCAGCCCGGTCACGCCCAGGCGGCGGTACTGCTCCAGTTCCCGGCTCACCCAGTCACGGTTAAGGTAGCCGTTGAGCAGCAGGAAGTAGACCGAGGGACGCGCCTCGGGCGGGGGATCCTTGAAGCCGGCTTCCAGCGGATCGGGCGAGGCCGTCCGGAAGACCGAGCCTCCCAACAGCCCGAGTGAAATGAACACGGGGATCCAGTTCTTCATGACCGCACCGTCTCAATTGAATCTCAGGCGCAGCTCCGGCGCCAGCAGAAGGACGGAGGGTTCGCGCCGTCTTGCGATGTGAGACAATGAGGCGGGGTCCCGATATGCCCAAGACCGACGCCCCGCCGCCCGGGGATTTGGTCCAGGCCGTTTGCCGGGCCTGCGAACTGTTGCGCGCCTTCCCGGAGGAAACCGAGCCGGCCACCCTCGGCGAGCTGGCCCGCAGGACCTCGATGCACAAAGCTTCCGCCTCGCGCCTGCTGCGTACCCTGGCGCATGCCGGATTCGTCGAGAGGCTCCCCAAGGGGCGGTTTCGCAGCCTGGTCAAACTGGTCCCCCGCGGGCGACACCGCATCGGTTTCGCCACCCGGGGCATGGACACTCCCTTTGCCCGCGACGTTGCTTCCGGCCTGCACCGAGCGGCCGAGGAAGCGGGCATGGAACTGCTGGTCTTGGACAGCCATCGCAGCCCGCGGGCGGCGCTGCGCGACGCGGAGCGCCTGGTCAGGGAGGGCGTCGAGTTGGTGGTGGAGTTCCAGAGCCACGAAAGGGTGGCGCCCCTCATCGCGGCTCGGTTCCTGCAAGCCAAACTGCCGGTGATCGCGGTCGAGATCCCCCACCCGGGAGCGGTTTACTTCGGCGCCAACAACTATCAGGCGGGCCTGATCGGAGGGCGGGCGCTGGGCAAGTGGATCCGCGAGAACTGGGGAGGCAATGTTGAGGCCATCTTGCAACTGCTGGAAGAACGCGCAGGAGCGGTTGTCCGGTTGCGAGTTACGGGGATGGTGGACGGATTGCTGGAAACCCTGCCCGGGGCTGCGAGAGCGAACCTTTTCGAACTGGACGGGCGGGGATCTTTTGAGCGATCGTTGGAAGTAGTTCGCCGGCACCTGCGTGTCACTCCCCCGTCTCGCACGGCGGTGCTGGCGGTCAACGATCCGTCGGCCTTGGGCGCCATTCGCGCCATTGAGGAAAGCGGGCGGGCCGAGCTTTGTGCGATCATGAGCCAGAACGCCAGCCTGGAGGCGCGCAACGAGCTGCGCCGCCCTCATAGCCCGCTGGTGGGCTCGGTGGCCTACTTCCCGGAGCAATACGGCGATCGCATCGTCAGGCTGGCCAGGCTCATTCTCTCGGGTCGTCCGGCCCCGCCGGCCAGCTACACCCGGCATGTGCTGATTACCGCTGAGAACGTGGACCGGCTGTATCCCCTGGACAAGCTGTTGAGGCGGGAGTAGAGCCGGGCGCCACCCGTATCGCACAGTGAGATAGCGGGACCGCCCTGTAATTCTGCTCCTCGCGCCGCCGGGTTTGGCCTACCATGCGGCGAGGGAGCATAGGTGCGATGAAAAGGGTTATTCTCGCCGGCCTGTGGGCCGCCGCCTGGGCGTGCGGCCAGACCATCTCCAGTTCCATCGTGGGCACGCTTCTGGATTCCAGCAACCTGCCGGTGGCGGGGGCCACCATGGTCCTGCGCCAAGAAGCTACCGGCGCCTCCCGTCAGGCGCCAACCGACGCCCAGGGCAACTTCGTCTTCAGCAACCTGGAACCCGGCGCCTACACGCTTGCGGCCGAAGTGTCGGGCTTCAAGCGACTCGAACGGCGCAACCTCGTAGTCAGCGCGGCGGAACGCCTTTCGGTGGGCAACCTCGTGCTCGAGGTCGGCAGCCTCGTCGAAACGGTCACCGTGACCGCACAGGGGGCCCTCGTACAGACCGCCAGCAGCGAGCGCTCAGGCCTGATCGCCTCCGACCAGATCCAGAATCTTCTCACCCGGAGCCGGAACATCATGTCCCTGCTGTCCCTGCTGCCGGGCGTGGTGGACATCAACGACGGCGCCGTGGACTCCATGACGCGGACGTTCAGCATCTTTGTGCAGGGCAACCGGAGGACTGCCAACAGCATTTCGATGGACGGAATGGTGCTCAATCCTTGGGGACTGGGCTGGGCCTACGATGTGGCCATAAGTCAGGACGCCGTGGCGGAAGTAAAGGTACTGCTCGGCAACTACCAGGCCGAGTACGGACGCCGCTCGGGCGCTAACATCGTCCTGATCGGAAAATCCGGAACCCAGCAGTTTCACGGTCTGTTCTCGTACTTCAAGCGCCATGAGCAGTTCAACGCCAACGATTTCTTCCGAAACCGCAACAGCCAGCCCAAAGCCCGCTATCGCTACAACACCTGGACTTACAACATCGCCGGGCCCGTCTATATTCCCGGAAAGTTCAACAAGGACAAAGACAGGCTGTTTTTCTTCTGGAACCAGGAGTTCTGGCCGCAGGAATCGGTCCTCACCGGCCGCGTGACCGTGCCTACCGATCTGGAGAGGGCCGGCAACTTCTCGCAGAGCCTTGATTTGAACAACGCTCTGATCCCCGTGCGCGACCCCTTCGCCAACAAGCAGCCGTTCCCCGGCAACGTCATACCCTCCAGCCGCATTAATTCCGACGGCCAGGCGCTCCTGAAGGTGTTCGATCCGCCGAATTTCCTTGATCGCAACATCTCTAAGGGGAACTACAATTACGTGTTCGACACGCCGGTTTCCAAGCCGCACCGCATGACTACGCTGCGCCTGGATTCCAACATGAGCTCCAGTCATCGCGTGTCGTTCTCCTACCATGACTACTACAACAAGCAGACCGGCAAAATGGGCCTTGACACAGGGGGCAGCAACTGGCCCCAGTTCGAAAAAGGTTATTTCTTCCGGGGCCAGAGCTTCGTCGCGCGCCACACTTGGATCATATCTCCCACTCTCATCAGCGAGGCCAGCGCGGGCTTCAGCCGGCGGCCGCAAAAGAACACCGTCATTCAGGAAGCCCTGCGGCGCAACCAGCGCGACACGGTGGGATTCAAAGCGGGCCAATTTTACCCGCAAAATAACCCGTTGAACATCATCCCTAATGCCTACTTTGGAGGCGTGCCGAATGCGGCATATCTCTACCAGGAGGGGAGGTTTCCGTTTTTCCAGAACGGGCACGTGCCCAGCTTTACCTGGACGGTGACGAAGACGCTCACCGGTCACACTGTGAAAGGCGGGATTACCGGGGATTTCGTAAGATATCATACCAATACCTCGCCGCTGATTTTCGGACAGTTTAACTTCGACCGGAACACGGTGAACCCGCTGGACACCAACTACGCGTATTCGAACGGCATTCTCGGCGTGTTCAGCACCTACCAGGAGGCCAGCTTTCGGCCCATGAATCGCGGCCGTCAGGCGGCCATCGAGTGGTTCGCTCAGGATAGCTGGAAGGCCACGCGGCGGCTGACGCTGGAATACGGCATGCGGTTCCACTGGATAGGTCCCATGTGGGACGCCAAGGACATGCTGGCCACGTTCAGCTTCGAGAAATTCGACGCGGCCAGGCAGGTACGCCTGGTCGAGCCGGCGCTGGTAGGCGGCGTCAGGAGAGGGTACAACCCGGCCACCGGCGAGTACCTGCCGGAGAGCGCAATCGGCGCCATTGCCGGCGGGTCGGGGGACCCGTTCAACGGGATGCTGCTGGTGAAAGACAGCCCGGGCTACCCGCGGGGACTGTATGAGCACCGCGGCGTGCACCTGGGGCCGCGCTTCGGCTTCGCCTACGACGTGTTCGGCAACGGCCAGACCGCGGTGCGCGGGGGTTGGGGCATGTATTACAACCATCCCGGCTGGTACGTCTACTACGAGTTCGCCAGCCTGCCGCCGCTGGTGGTGACGCCCACGGTCTACTACGGCCAGATCTCCACCCTGTTGTCATCGGCCGGGGTCATCTTCCCGCAGAGCGTTCTGGCCGCGGACCGGCATTCGAAGACCCCGAGCACCATGAATGCGAGCCTTTCGATTCAGCAGAAGCTGCCGTTCGGGACTGTGCTGGACATCGGCTATTCGAACTCGCTGTCGCGCAATCTGTTCTGGCAGCGGCAGCTCAACCCGGTCCCGTTGGGGAGGCGCTTCGATCCTGCTTATCAGGATCCGACCAGACCAGGGACCGCCCTGGCGACCGCCTTCCTGACGCCCATCAGAGGATACACCAGCATCATCCAGAAGGAAGCCGGCGCTTCCTCCAATTACCATTCGCTACAGGTAACTGCCAACCGGCGCTTCGCCAAAGGCCTCCAGTTCGGGACTTCCTGGACGTGGTCCAAGGCGATGGACTATGTGGACTACGACGACTCCGGCGCCATTGCGCCGTTCGTTTCGGCGCGGGTATGGCACTACGGGCCCGCCGACTTCGACCGCACGCACGTGCTGAAGCTGAACTGGATCTGGGACATCCCGAAGACCCCCTGGCGAAATCCCCTGCTGAAGGGCGTATTCAACGACTGGCAGCTCTCCGGCATCGCCAGCTTCATCAGTGGCACGCCGCTGGGGATCGGTTGGAGCTCGGTGACCGGAGTGGATGTGACGGGCACTCCCAGCCAAGGCGCGCGCGTGGTGGTGACAGGCAACCCGGTGCTGCCCAAGAGCGAGCGCACCTTCAGCCGTAACTTCCGCACCGATGTATTCCAGATGCCCGCCGTGGGAACTTTGGGCAACGCGCCCAAGGTCTCGATTCGCGGGCCAGGCATCAACAACTGGGACGTGGCGCTGTTCAAGAACTTCCCCGTGCGGGAGCGTGCGCGGATCCAGTTTCGCTGGGAGATGTACAACGCCTTCAATCACACGCAGTTTTCGGGGCTGGACACCAGCGCCCGCTTTGACGCCCAGGGCAGGCAGGTGAACGCGCGCTTTGGCGAGTTCACGGCGGCCCGCAGCCCGCGGATCATGCAGTTGGCGGCCCGGTTCGAATTCTAGCTCCGGACGGCAACCGTGGCTCCGCCCCGTGCCGGCCGACGGCCTGCGCGGGGCGGGCTCGCCCCTAAGAAGGGCGTGACTGAGGAGACGGCCAGAAAGCTACTCCGGCGGCCGCTTTGTGGTTCGGCTCGGCCGCCAGGGAAGGAACCCATATGAGGCGACGTGATCTGTTGACTGTCCTCGGCGGGGGGACGAACCTCCCTGCACTCGGTGTTGCCGCCGGATCCCAGCAGAATTCACCGGCCGGACCCGCGCTCAACTACGCCTCCGTGCCCGCCGTATTCCCCGGGGACGCCGAGGCGTACTTCAGCGAGGAAAAGCTTCGTGAGCTGGTGGACATCACAAAGCCTCTTCCGAAGCTTGATTATGAGGTGGTCGCGTACAATTACCCCTGTTGGCATCCCTGTTCGTGGTTCCAAAAGTATTTCGGCGACGGATGGACCCAGTTTCAATCCTTAAGGGATTCCAAGCCTCTTTATCCCGGCCACCTTTTCCCGAAGTACCCGCTGTGGGGCGAATACAATGAGGCCGACCCGAAGTGGGCCGAACGGGAGATCGAAACTGCGGCGCGTTACGGCATTGACGTCTGGATGGTCTGCTGGTACTGGCACGAGGGTACGCAGCGGTGTCATGCGCAACTGGAGCAGGGGTTCCTCAAGGCGGGCAATCGGCGCCGCTTGAAATTCGCCCTCATGTGGGCGAACCACGACTGGAGCAACCACTGGCCGGGCACGTCGGAGGGAAAGACCGCTCTCATGTCTCGCCAGCGACATAGCGAGACAGACATGATGAGGGTGATTGATTACTGCATCGAGCATTATTTCTCTCACCCTAACTATTGGCGCATTCAGGGCGACCTGGTCTTGGGCATCTATTCCGTCCAGTCGCTGCTCCGGGACTTGTCGGCTGACGAATGGAAGCGCATCGCGGGGCTGATGCGAGAAAGGGTGGCCAAAGCAGGACTGGGCAATCTGCATTTGCAGGCCAGCTCTGTGACGCCCGCTGTCGCAGCAAAGCTCAAAGATCTCGGGTTTCAGAGCGCCACTCTGTACCACACGTTGACGCCGCTGCTTTCAGCCGTGCCGAAGGGTGGCCGGGCGCCTTACGGAAAGCTTGCCGCCCAGGCGATCCCGTACTGGCGGAAGTTGCGCAGCCAGTGCTCGGCGCCGTTCTTTCCGTGCTGCTCGGTCGGCTGGGACAACAGCCCGCGGGTGGGAGCGAGCGCCCGCATGGTTACGCAGCGGTCGCCGGATCAGTTCGAGCGGCTGATGATTGCCGCCAAGTACTTTCTGGCCGAAGCGGGCGGGGAGGCGCCGCCGATCGTCTTTCTTTCTTCCTGGAACGAATGGACCGAAGACCACGTCCTGCTGCCCGACACGGTTTACGGCTTCAGCTACCTGGAAGCCGTGCGGAGGGTCTTCGCGGATTGACGGATCGTGCCGCCTCATAGTTCAAGGAGGTTTTGCTAACTTGTCGTACCGACGCTCTGAAACTACACCGGTCGAGGTAAAGCCGAGGCGTGAAACCGCCTCTGTGGCTGCTCCGGTGATCCCCCGGCGCAAGCCCCTGACCGCGCGGGTCGGACTGTTCGGAGTGGGCCACCACACCTACTGGGGCCAGTTTGAGGGCCTGCGCGAGGAAATGGTCCGGAAAATGGCCGCGCTGGAGGCCAAGCTCGCCGCGCGCCAAGTGGAAGTGATTAATTTCGGCTTGGTGGATTGCGCCAAGGCGGCCTACGCGCTGCGCGACCGCCTGCTGGCCGCGAACCTGGACCTGGTTTTCTGCGATATGGTGACTTACGCCACTTCCGCGTCGTTCGCGGTGCTCACCCGCGACCTGAATGTTCCGATCGTGCTGGTCGCCTTGCAGCCCATGAAGGCCCTGGATTACGCGCGCGCCAACACTCGCATGCAACTGGCCAACGACGATCTCTGCTCGGTTCCGGAATTCACAGGCGTGGCCATACGCATGGGCAAGCAACCGCCGCCGGTGATCCTGGGTACGCTGGAAGACGACCCGGTAGCCGAGGCCGAGCTGGCTGAGTGGTGCCGGATCGCCCATGTGCTGCACGATCTGAAGCGCGCCCGCATAGGCCATTTCGGTCATCCTATCGAGCACATGCTGGACATGCAGACCGATCAGGCCGCGCTCACGGCCGCGTTCGGCTGCCATATCGTGCAGACGGAAGCCGACGATTTGCTGCCTCACTACAGGCGCGTGACCGCCCCCGAGATAGAGGCCAAGAAGCGCCTGATCCTGGAGATCTTCGACACGCCGGATCCCAAGTCGGATCCGATCACACGCAAGTTGACCCCGGAAGATCTGGAGATGGCGGCGCGCGTGGCGGCCGCGCTGGAGCGCTTCGTCGAAGAGCATGAGCTGGACGGGTTGGCCTATTACTATGAAGGCGAGCCGGACAGCGAGCTGCGCGCCGTGGTCACCAATCTGATCGTGGGCAATTCCCTGCTGACCGCCGCAGGGTTCCCGATGTGCGGCGAATCGGACCTGAAGACCTGCATCGCCATGCTGATTATGGACCGCCTGGAGATCGGAGGCAGTTTCGCGGAGTTCCATCCCATAGATTTCAACGAGGGCTTCGTGCTGGTCGGTCACGACGGACCGCACCACTTGAACGTAGCGGAGGGGCGCCCGGTGCTGCGCAGCCTCATCAAGTATCACGGCAAGCCGGGCGCCGGCGCCAGCGTGGAATTCAAGTTGAAAGAAGGCCCCATCACCATGCTCGGGTTGGGGATAACTTCCGGCGGGCGATTCAAGTTCATCGCCGCCGAGGGCCGGAGCGTGCACGGCCCGATTCCGCCCACCGGCAACACCAACACGCGAGGCTTCTTCAAGCCCGACGTGCGTACTTTCCTGAAGCGCTGGGTGGCCGAGGGCCCGACGCATCATTTCGCTTTGGGCATCGGCCACCATGCCGGGACGTTGGAGAAGCTGGCCTCGGTGCTGGGCCTGGAGATCGCCGTGGTAGCCCGGGAGAGCGATTAGGTTGGCAGACGGGGCGCACCGTCGGTGGGTAGTGGCTGCTCTTCTAGCGGGCGCTTCCGCACTGAGTTTCTTTGACCGTCAGGTGCTCTCGGTTCTGGCGCCCTCGGTCCTGGCCGACCTGCGCATGAGCAACGTGGACTACGGGCGGGCGGTCTCGGCGTTCACCCTGGCTTACAGCCTGATGTTTGCCCTGGGCGGGCGTCTGATAGACCGGTTGGGGACGCGCGCGGGCCTGGGCCTTTCCGTCGCCTTCTGGTCCGTGGCCAGCGCACTGCATGCGCTGGCGTCGAGCGGCAGGCAGCTTGCGTTGTTCCGGCTGCTGCTGGGCGTGGGCGAGGGAGGGTGCTTTCCGGGTGTGGCTCGGGGAGTGCTCGAGTGGTTTGCGGAGCGGCAAAGGGCGCTGGCGATGGGCATCGCCACCACGGGAGCCTCAGCGGTGGGGGCGGTCCTGGCCCCTCCCCTCATAGCCTGGCTGGCCGGACATACCGGCTGGCGGACCGCGTTTCTCACCACAGGCTTGCTAGGTGCGCTCTGGGTGGTGGTGTGGTTCTCAACCTACTACGCGCCGCTTGATCCGCCGCAGGAGGGGCGCAGCACGGCTGAGATAGGAAAGCCGAGCGCCGCTCGTACACCGTGGCCGTTGCCTGTGCTGCTGCGCCTGCGCACGGTGTGGGGGCTGGTCGCCACGCGCTTTCTGCTGGATCCCGTCATGTACATCTACATGTTCTGGATCCCGCAATACCTGCACCTGGAACGCGGCGCATCCCTTTCGGAAATCGGCAGGCTCGCGTGGATTCCTTTCATGACGCTGGGCGTCTCCTCGTGCCTGGGCGGGGCGGCTTCAGACTGGCTGGTGCGGCGAGGGCGGCGGCCGGAGCGAGCGCGCAAGACGGTGATGGGGATGGCCGCCTTGCTGACGCCGGTCTCGATCCTTGCTCTGTGGGCGCCCTCTTCTCTGCTGGCTGTATTGCTGCTGGGCGTGCTGCTGCTGGCGCACGGCTTCTGGATGACGAATTACATGGCTCTCACTGCCGACCTGTTCCCGGCCACGACAGTAGCCAGTGTGGTGGGCATGGCCGGCATGGCGGGAGGCATAGCAGGCTTTCTGGCCAATCTGGCGGCCGGGCACGTCGTGGATCAGGCGGGCTTCACCCCGATCTTCATCTTATGCGGCGTACTTTATCCGGTGGGCTACTTGATCGTGCTGCTGGCGGTGCATCCGCTGCCCAAGCAGTGAGCCGGTCCGCCGCCCGGCGCGTTTGGGGCTTGTTCGGGAATGGGACGAGCGCCTCGGGCTCGGCGGGCTGATTGCGAAGCATCTGAGCGATTCCCGCCGGGGCGACAACAGGCAGTCTCCCTTGGCGGATCCGTTTCCGCAGATGGTGTGCCGTCGCCTGGCGGGCTACGAGGATGTCAACGATGCCGAGCGGCTGAGCCAGAGCCCGAGCTTGCCGCGGGCGGCCTCAGGGAGCCGCAAGACTTTGTCGCGCTCGATCTCGCCGCGCAAGGGTGCGGCACATCCGTAACTCATTGGGATGAATGCATGGAAGTCCCCCGTGGCTGGGAGGCAGGGATTCGAACCCCGATAGGCAGATCCAGAGTCTGCTGTCTTACCGTTAGACGACCTCCCAACGGCAACTCCATTCTACCATCAGCCCACATAGGCCGGAAACAGGCCCCCGGCCGCCGCCTCGGCCTGCGCCGCCCGTCCTATAATGTTCGCTGCTATGGGCCTTCCCGACCGGGTTTCTCGCCGCAGCTTCTTGGCCTCGACTGCCGCCTTCGCCGCCGGCCCCGCTCTCGCCGCGCGCCGCCGCCCGCCCAACATCCTCCTCATCATGTCGGATGAGCACAACCGCCGCGTCGCAGGCTGCTATGGCAACGCCTTGGCCCGCACTCCCAACCTCGACTGGCTGGCCGCGCAGGGCATCGTCTTCGAAGACGCCTACACCAACTCGCCTCTGTGCGTTCCTTCCCGCTCGTCCTTCACCGCGGGCAAGTACGTGCACCGCGTCTCGCTCTGGAACAACGACTGTGAGCTGCCCGATCCCGACATCCCTTCCCTGCCGCGCATCCTGAACGCCGCCGGTTACGAGTCCTTCCTCTGCGGCAAGCAGCATTACGCCCACGACCGGCGCTACGGCTTCATCGAGATCGGCGGCAACATGAACAACAGCGTCAAGACCGGACGCGGCGTCCGCCGCGCCGCCGACGACGCCACCGTCAATTACGCTTCCGCCCAAGAGCGCTTCCGAAACTTCCGGCCGGGCGAGGACTCTGGCGTCCTGTCCCATGATCGCCGGGTCACCGCCGGCGTGCTCGAGTTCCTTTCCCGCCGCACGCGCCGCGACAAGCCCTTCTTCCTGTTCGCCGGCTACCTGGCTCCCCACTTCCCCCTCATCGTTCCGGAAAGTTACTGGAATCCTTACCGGGGCAAGGTGGCCATGCCGGTCATTCCCCAGGGCTTTCTGGAGGCGATGCCGCTCAACTATCAACACCTGCGGCGCGGCTTTGGGCTGATTGACGTGGCGCCGGAAATCGTCCGCAAAGGTCGCGAGCTCTACTACGGGTTGACCCAGTGGGTGGACGAGCAGATCGGCCAGATCCTGGAAGCTCTCCGCCGCAGCCCCTTCGCCGCCGACACCCTCGTCGTCTACACTACCGACCACGGCGAGAACATGGGCGAGCACGGCCTGTGGTGGAAGAACTGCATGTATGAGCAAGCCGCTCACATCCCCTTGATCCTGGCTTGGCCCGAGCGCTGGAAGGGCGGCCAGCGCCGCCGCGGCGCCTGCTCCCTGCTGGATCTGGTCCAGACCCTGGCCGAGATCGGCGGCGCGAGGGCGCCCGAGGACTGGAACGGCCACTCGATGCTCCGCTGGATGGACGATCCGGCGGCGCGCTGGAAGGATCTGGCGGTCAGCCAGTATTACGCTCACAACATCGCCTCCGGCTTCGCCATGCTGCGCACCGGACGGTGGAAGTACGTCTACCATAGCCCGCCCGACGAGCGGCATCCCGCGGAACGCGAGCTCTACGACTTGCAGGCCGACCCGGAGGAGTTCCGCAACCTGGCTCGGGAGGCGGCTCACGGCCCTCAACTGGACCGCCTCCATGCCTTGCTGGTGAAGGAATTGGGCGAGCACCCCGACGACACCGAGCGGCGTTGCCGGGCCGAACTGGCTCGCGGTTATCCGGGGCAGGCAGAACGCAAGAAGCGCAAGGCGGCCTGAGCGCGCCCCGGCCTTCAACTCTCGATGATGACCGCCGTGCCGTAGGCCAGCATCTCGGCCATGCCGCGGCCGATGTCGGAGGTCATGAAGCGCGCGCCCACGATGGCGTTGGCCCCCAGCGAGCGGGCCTCCTCGACCATCCGGTCCAGCGCCTGCTCGCGGCTTTCGGCCATCAGCTTGGTGTACTCGTGCACCTCGCCGCCCACGATGTTGCGCAGGCCCGCCAGGATGTCCTTGCCCATATGCCGCGCCCGCACCGTGTTGCCCCGCACCAGGCCCAGCACCCGCGCCACCCGCCGGCCCGGAATCTCGAAGGTGGTCGTAACGATCATTTCTTCACGCTCCTGTAGCGATCCTGCGGCAGCTCCAGCAGCCGTTCGCGCAACACCGAGACGAACAGCAGTAATGCCCCCAGCGCGACCGCCCCGCCCAGCATCTCCTCCAGGGTGGGCGGGCGCCAATGCAGCACGGCCATCGCCAGCGCGTAGACCCCCCAGGCCGCCAGGCCGCCGCACAGCAGCAGCCAGCCCACCCCTCGCGGCGCGCGCACCGAAAGCCTCCGTTCCAGTTCTTGCATCTTGTCCTCCGGCGGATCCGGAAAGTCCGCCCGGGCGGTCAGCCGTTGCAGCTCCCGGAACTGCCGCAACGTCTCGCGGCACTCGGCGCAAGCCTCCAGGTGGATCCGGACGCGCTGCGCGACCGCCTGGGTCAGTTCCTCGTCCAGGTAGGCGGAGAGCATGCCCTTGAGTTCTTCGTGCTCTTCGGGCCGCATCAGAGATACCTCGCAAGTCGGCGGCGCAGGCGCTGGCGTGCATCGTGCAGCCGGGAGGCCACCAGAGCCGGCGTGGCCCCGGTCACGCGGGCGATTTCCGCGTAGCTGAGGCCGTGAAAGTCCTTGAGCAGCAGCACCTCGCGTTGCGCCACAGGCAATCGCTCGATCGCCTGCCGGATGGCCGCGCTCAGCTCCCGCCGGGCGGCCAGGGCTTCCGGTCCGGGGCCGCCGGCGGCCTCCTCCGGGGCGGCGCCCTCGGCCTGCTGCCGGACGGCCCGCTTGCGCAACAGGTCAATGGCCAGATTGCGCAACACGGCGTACATCCATGCCTTGGCGGGCCGGCCAGGATCCCGCCCCTTCCAATGCCGGTGCAACCGCAAAAACGCTTCCTGCGTCAATTCCATCGCGTCGTCCGGATCGCCCACCATCTGGAGCGCGAACTGGTAGGCGCGCCGCTTGTGCTGCTGGAAGAACGCCGCCAGCGTGACGGCTTGCCCTGCGGAGGCGCCCTCCAGCGCGGCTTCCGAGGTGGGCGGCATGGGATCTCGTATCTATACTACGCGCGCGGCGGCGCTTTCTTGCCGGGAATTCCGCCGGGCTTCATTCGCAGCGCAAGGCGGCCATCGGATCCACGGCCGCAGCTCGCCGGGCCGGAATCCAGGCGGCTAGCGCGGCCGCGGTCTCCAAGGCCAGCGCGGCCGCAGCCAGCAGGAACGGGGCCGCTGCGCTGACCCCGTAAAACAGGCTCTCCGCCAGCCGCCCCAGCGCCGCCGATCCGGCCAACCCGAGCGCCGCGCCCGCGGCCGCCAGCTTCATCCCCTGACCGACTACCTTGCGGTGCAGGCTCCCCGGCGGGGCGCCCAGCGCCAGCCGCAGACCCAATTCCGGCCTTCGGCGCGTGACCCAGTAGGACAGCAGGCCGTACGTCCCCATCGCCGCCAGCGCCAGCGCGATCCCCGCGAAGCCCGCCATCAGCGTCGCCGCCAGCCTTTGCGGCGCCATGGCCGAGGCCACGATTTCCTCCAGCGTTCTCACCTGGGAGAGGGACTGCCCCCGGTCTATCGCCCGGACCGCACGCCGCAGCAGGGGCGCCATGCCGGCCGCGCCGCCGGCCGCCCGGCTCCGCACCACCAGCCAGGCGCTCCCCAGCCAGCCTGCCGCCTGCCGGTAGGACCAGAACAATTCGGCATCCGGCGGTTCGGTGAGGCTCTTGTGGCGCACGTCGCCCACTACTCCCACCACCGTGAACCACCGCGGCGGCTCTCCCGGCCTCGGCCGCGAATTCGTGAAACGCTTCCCGATGGGATCCTCGCCCGGCCAGTAACGCCGCGCGAGCGTCTCGTTGATCAGGGCCACCGGCGCGGCGCGTTCATCGTCCGCTTGGCTCAACAGGCGGCCCCGGCGCAGGGGAATCCCCATGGCGCGAAAGTAACCCGGGCTGGCGACGCGGAACCAAACGATCGGGCTGGCACCCTCGTGAGGGCCGGGCCGGCCCTCGACCAGCAGGCCGGTCCCCGTATTGTGGTGCGTCAGCGGCAGCGAGGTGACCAGGCCCGCCGCCGCCACCGCCGGATCGGATTCCAGGTGCTCCAACAGGCGGCTCCAAAAATGCACCCGCGACTCCGGCCGCCCGTACTGCGCCGCCCCCAGCGTGATGTTCGCCGCCAGCACGCCATGCGGATCGAAGCCCGGATCCACCCGGCTCAGGCGGGCGAAGCTGCCCAGCGCCAGGCCCGCGCCCGCCAGCAGCACCACAGCCAGGGCCGCTTCTCCCACCACCAGGGCCGAAAGCAGCCGGCTTTGGCTACGCCCCGCGCTCAGTCCCCGGCTGCCTTGTCTGAGCGCTTCCGCCAACGATCCGGCTCGCGCGGCAGCCGCGGCCGCGCCCAGCCCCAATGCCAGGCCCGCCCCCAGCGTCAGGGCCAGCGTAAAGGCCGGCGCCCGCCCGCTTACCGCCGCACCCTCGAGCAACGGGTAGCGCGCCGGCGCCAGCGCCGGAATCGCCTTGAGAGCTGCGCAGGCGGCCGGCAAACCCACCGCCGCTGCGGCCAAACTCAGCAGAGTGCTCTCGACCAGCGACTGCCGGAGCAAATCCCACCCCCGGGCCCCCAGCGCGCTGCGCAAAGCCCATTCGCGCCGCCGATCCCAGGCCTGCGCCAGCAGCAACCCGGCCACGTCGGCGCAGGCTAGCAACAGCACCAGCGTTGCCGCCGCCGCCAGCAACCGCAGACTGCCGCTGAGGTCCCGCACCACGAATTCCCTGAGGCCCCACACCCGGGGCCGGCGGCCCAGGCTGCGCGGCTCCCGCTCGAGCGCCCGGCCTATGGCGTCCATCTCGGCCTGCGCCTGAGCGAGCGTCACCCCAGGGCGGAGTCGGGCGAAGACCGTCACTGAAACGCCGTCGTTTTGCGGACTGCGCGCCTCGCTCAGAGCCAGCGGGACGAACAAGTCAATCTTGCGTCCCGGCAGCTCGAAGCCCGGCGGCAGGATGCCGACCACCACGCGGCTTTCGCCGTCCAGCCGGATGGCGCGTCCGAGCAGCTCGGGGTCTGCGCCGAATCGCCGCCGCCATAACTCGTGCGTGATGACGGTCACCGCCGGGCCGCCGGGCTGATCTTCCTCCGGCAGGAAGCCCCGCCCGCGCTGCATCCTCACGCCCAGCATCGGGAAGAAGGACGCGTTGACGCGCCACAGCAGGACGCGCTCCGGCTCGAAGCCCCCGGTCAGATTGGCGCTGCCCGGCGCCGCGGCCGAGGCGATCGCCAGCGAGGAGCAGCGGCGCCGCCAATCCACCGCGTCCGAGTAGGTGACGTTGTGGTAGGGAATGCCTTTCTCCGGCGTGGAACCCCAAATCTGGACCAGGCGGTCGGGCTGCTGCAAGTGGGGCAGCGGGCGCAGCAGGGCGGCATGCGCCAGGCTGAAGACGGCCGTGTTGACTCCGATGCCCAGGGCCAGCGCCAGCACGGCGGCCGCCGTGGCCCCCGGGTTCGCGCGGAGCGCGCGCAGGCCGTAGATCAAATCGCGGCGAAATCGGTCCATGATCTGCCTCGGAGGGGAGGGAAGTCCGTCCCGTTCGCTTGGACCGCCCCGGGCCGCTCGGCATCGGCCCGCAGCGTGAGAAGACTCTCCGTCCCGCGGAGTTGGAAACTGCTGGGAGGGGAAAGGCGCCTGCTATCTCAGCTCGAGGATCTCTTTTTCCTTGGCTTTGACCGCCTGTTCGAGCCGCTGCATGTGGGTGTCGGTGATCTTCTGAACCTCGTCCAGGCCCCGGCGCTCGTCGTCCTCGCTGATCAGCTTGTCCTTGAACATCTTCTTGAGGGCCTCGTTGGCTTCGCGCCGGACGTTGCGCAGGCCGACGCGGTGGTCCTCGGCCACCCCGTGCAGGTGCTTGACCAGCTCCCGCCGCCTTTCCTCGGTCAGGGGCGGCACGGGCACGCGGATGATCCGGCCGTCGTTGGAGGGATTCAGGCCCAGGTCGGAGGCCCGGATGGCCTTCTCGATGGCCCCGATCTGGGAGAGATCCCAGGGTTGCACCGTGATCAGGTTCGGCTCGGGCACGTGCAGGGTGGCCACTTGATTCAGCGGCATGGGAGTCCCGTAATAGTCCGCCCGCACCGGGTCCAGCAAGGCGACCGAAGCGCGGCCGGTGCGGATGCCTGCCATGGCGTGCTGAAGATCGCCGAGCACCTTCTCCATGCGGGTCCTGGCGAAGGAGTAAACGTCTTTGAGGGTCTGGAAGCTTTGAGTCGCAGGCGCGCTACGTTGTTCCTTCATAGGCTCCACTCACCATCTGCGACGGGCCGGGCCCGCCTCCGAGCCGCCGCCCCCTCTGGCATTATAGCCTGGGGCGGAAAGCCTGCGGCCGGGCGCCCCCGCCGGACGCCCCCGGGCCGCCGCCGCCAACTATCTGATAATCGTGCCGGTTGGCTCGCCTTCCGCCACCCGCCGAATGTTGCCGGACACCTTCAAATTGAAGACCACCACGGGAAGCTGGTTGTCCCGGCACAGGGCCACGGCGGAGGCATCCATAATGCCCAACCCCCGCGATAGCACCTCCAGATAGCTGATCTCCCGGTACAGCACTGCCCCCGGGTGTTTGAGGGGATCCTTGTCATAGACCCCGTCCACGCGCGTGCCCTTGGCCAACAGCTCCGCCCGGATCTCCAAGGCGCGCAGGGCCGCGGCGGTGTCCGTGGAAAAGTAGGGGTTTGAGGTGCCGCCCGCGAACACCACCACGCGGCCCTTCTCCAAGTGCCGCAAGGCGCGGCACCGGATGTAGGGCTCGGCCACCTGGCGCATCTCGATGGCGGTCATCACGCGGGCGGGCACGTCCTGTTTCTCCAGGGCGTCTTGTAAGGCCAGGGCGTTGATCACGGTGGCCAGCATGCCGATGTGGTCCGCCGTCACGCGGTCCATCTGCCGGGCCGCCTCCGAAACGCCGCGGAAGAAGTTGCCGCCGCCCACCACGATGGCGGTTTCGACTCCCGCCCGGGCGACCTCGGCGATTTCCCCGGCCAGCTCGCCCACCCGGGTCTGCTCCAGGCCGTACTCCCGCTCGCCGGCCAGCGCCTCGCCGCTCAGCTTCAGCAGAATTCGCTTGTATCGGGGCACGATCCTCCCGGGCGGCGACCCGGGACCGGCCTTCGGCTAGCCTTCCGAGGCGGCCCGGTCGCCCACTTTGAAACGCACGAATCGCGAGACCGTAATGTTCTCGCCCATCTTGGCGATCTTGGTGGCGATCAACTGACCTACCGTCAGCGTGTTGTCCTTGATGAAGGGCTGGTCGTACAGGCAGGCCTCTTCGTAGAATTTGCTCAGGCGGCCCTCGACGATCTTGTCCACGATCTTCTCGGGCTTGCCCTCGGCCAGGGCCCGGGCGCGCTGGATCTCGCGCTCCTTTTGGAGCACCTCGGCGGGGACGTGCTCCCGGCTGATGTATTGCGGATCGGCCGCCGCCACCTGCATGGCGATGTCGTGGACCAACTGGCGAAACTCGTCGGTCCGGGCGACGAAATCGCTCTCGCAGTTGACCTCGACCAGCACGCCGAGCTGGGCGCCAGGATGGATGTAGCTGCCCACCAGACCCTGCCGGGTGGCGCGCGAGGCCTTCTTGGCGGCCGAAGCGATGCCCCGCTTGCGGAGCACCACCTGGGCCTCGGCCAGGTCGCCCTGGGCCTCCTGGAGCGCGCTCTTGCACTCCATCATGCCTGCGCCGGTCAGCTCGCGCAGTTGCTTGACCAATTGTGCGCTGATTTCCGCCATGGATGCAGTCCTAGCTGAAACAATGTACCGGAAAGCCGGCGATCAACTCTGGCCCTCAGCCGCGCCTGCCGGCGGGGGCGCCTCCTCGCCCGGCCCCTTGCGGGGCAGAGAGACCGAAGGCAGCTCCTCCTCCGGGATGGTCTCCGACATGAGCTGCTCGGAAAAGTGCGGGTCCACGTAGCGGGTGTACTCGGGAATCTCCTCGAGCGGCGTCTCGTCGGCCACGATGCGCTCGGCGGTGAAGGTCTGCTCGGTGGCCAGGGCCCGTCCCTCGATGACCGCGTCGGCGATCTTGCTGGCGAACAGCCGGATGGCGCGCAGCGCGTCGTCGTTGCCGGGGATGGGGTAGTCCACCACGTCCGGGTCGCAGTTGGTGTCCACCACCGCGACCACCGGAATCCCCAGCTTGCGCGCCTCCCGCACCGCGATTTCCTCCTTGCTGGAGTCAATCACGAACAGCAGGTCCGGCCGGGCGGGCATCTCCTTGATGCCGGCCAGATTCTGCTCCAGATGCTTGCGCTCCCGCTCCAGCCTCGTGATCTCCTTTTTCGAGCGCCCCTGGTAGCCGTTCTCGGCCGCCATCGCCTCCAGCTCGCGCAGCCGTTTGATGGATTTCTGAATGGTCACCCAGTTGGTGAGCAGGCCGCCCAGCCAGCGCTGGTTCACGTAGTACATCTGGCAGCGGGTGGCCTCCTCGGCGATCGCCTCCTGCGCCTGGCGCTTGGTGCCCACGAACAGCACGGTCTTGCCTTGGGAGGCCATCTCGCCTACGAAGCGCATGGCCTCTTTGAACAGGCGCAGGGTCTTCTGTAAATCAATGATGTAAATCCCGTTGCGTTCGCCGAAGATGTATTCCTTCATCTTCGGATTCCAGCGCTTGGTCTGGTGCCCGAAGTGAACGCCCGCTTCGAGCAGTTCCTTCATCGAGATTGACGGCAACCTGCCTCCTTCTCAGTCCTCGATTTGACCGGGCGCGCGATCCAAACGAGATTTGCGCGCCCGCCCGGCGCGGCGGCGCCCGCCCGCACCCTATCCGGCCCGAGCGGCGGCGCCTTCACCCGCTCCGCCTCCCTACCGCTTGGAGAACTGGAAGCGCTTGCGCGCTCCCTTCTGGCCGTACTTCTTGCGCTCGTGCTTGCGCGGATCGCGCGTGAGAAAGCCGAGCTGCTTGAGCTTGGGCCGCAGCTCGGGATCGCAGGCCACCAGCGCCCGCGCAATGCCCAGACGCACCGCGCCCGCCTGACCCGACAGACCGCCCCCGTCGGCCAGAACCATCACGTCGAACTTGTCCGCCGTCTCGGTGGCCAGCAAGGGCTGGCGCACCAGCGTGCGGGCGCTTTCCGTCACGAAGTACTCTTCCATCGGCCGGCCGTTGATGGTGATTCGACCCTGGCCCGGCCGCAGCAACACCCGGGCGACGGCGCACTTGCGCCGCCCCGTTCCCATATGTTGTACCAGACTCGCCACTGCCTTCGGATCCTCTCTCGACCCTTTTAGCCGCTCACCTTCAGCGCCGTAGGCTTCTGCGCCTGGTGCGGATGCTTCTCTCCCGCGTACACGCGCAGCTTGCGCAGCATCCGCTTGCCCAGTTTGGTCTTGGGCAGCATGCCCGCAATGGCGTCATAAACGATCTGCGCCGGCCGCGCCGCGCGCAGCTTCCGCAACGGGATCTCTTTCAGGCCGCCCGGATATCCGCTGTGATGCCGGTAGACCTTTTGCTCTTCCTTGCGGCCCGTGAGCCGCACCTTGGCGGCGTTGATCACGATCACGTGATCGCCTACGTCCAGAAAAGGGGTGTAGTCGGGCTTGTGCTTGCCCATCAGGAGCACGGCGGCCTGGCTGGCCAGACGCCCCAGGACGACGTCCCGGGCGTCCAGCAAATGCCAGCGGCGCACCACCTCCCTCTGGGACGGGAATGGGGTCTTCATGGACAGACTCGTCCGCTCCTTGTTCCTCGATATGATCAGGGTAGCGGAGCCCGCAGCGCCCTGTCAAACGCCTCCCCTACCGCGCTCGCCTTCAGCTTCGCCGGGCTAGCAAAGCCGCCGTCACCGGCCCGTTCACCAGCGCCAGCAGCCAGGCCGTCCCCAGGAAGCCGAAAACCGGCAGCGCATAGGCGCTCACCAGCACCGCGCCCAGGCAGGCCCCCGCCAGGTCCAGCGCGTACAGAGCGCCCGGCGCTTCCCCCCGTTTCCCGCCGAAGTAGACCCGACCCGCCAGCGGGAACTGACAGCCTCCCATCCAGCCGCATCCCAGCGCCAGCGCCGGAAACCCCAGATGGCTGATGGCCCACAGACCCGCCCCGCCCGTAACCCCGCCCAGCACCCGAAAAACGGCGTACAGCAGCAGCGCCGCCCCTGCCGCCAGGCCCTGCAAGCCCGCCAGCCAGGCCGCGTCCCGGCGGCCGCTACCGCCCAGCGCCTGCCGGCTTCCCAGCGCCATCCCGGCCATGAAGGCCGCAATCACCAGCGCGAGCTGGTGATAGACGTAGCCGTAAAGCACTTGGAATCCGACCAGCAGCAGGACCTCGAGCGCGATCGAGGTGCAGCCCATCGCGGCCACCGCCAGTGCCGCCCTGGCCGGCCTCCCGGACCGACTCGCCAGCGCCGCCAGCAGCGCCATCAGCAGCGCGACGCCGGCCGCCACCCGCCCCAGTCCCACCCCGGCCGCCGCCTGGAACAGATCGGCGTAACGGCGACCGAATTGCGCGCCCCAAAGCACCGCGTCGAAGTAATAGGCGATAGGCGCCAGATCACGGTTCACCGGCGGGATCCCGCCCGCGCCGATCTGTTCCTCCAGCGCGCGCACCCGCTCCGGCGTCAGGCGGAATCGGAAGTAATACTCGCGCACGTACTGCGTGCGCAACCCCCGTGCCCGCAGGCGCTCGGCCAGCGCATCGGCGTCGCGGGCCAGAACTGCGGGCCGCCGGGCCGCGAACAAGTGCACGGTTTCGCCCGGCAGCAGGGCTACTTCCGGGAAGACCGCCCGCAGGGTGTCTCGGATGGAACCCAGCAGGCGCGCCCGTTCCGGGCTGATGTAAGTTTCCGAGGCCCGCAGCGCGAGCGCCAGCACCCCGTCCGGGCTCAGTCTGGCCGCTGCCAGGCGGAAGAACTCCAGGGTGTAGAAGCGGTTCAACTGGGCCGTGGCCGGCTCGGGCAGATTCACGATGATCACGTCAAAAGGCCCCGGTGCGGTCTTCAGATACAGCCGTCCGTCCACCGCGTGCGTGCGCACCCGAGGGTCGGCCGCCGCCGGCAGCCACTCCTCGGCGAAGCGCCTGGCGGCCAGCTCCAGTACCGCCGGATCCAGTTCCGCGTAATCCACGCGCTCCAGCGTCCGGTGTTCGAGCGCTTGCCGCAAGCTGCCGTTCCAGCCCCCGCCGATCAGCAACAGGCGGCGAGGCGCCCGATGCTGGAGCAACGCGTAGTGCACCGCCTCTTCGGCTGCGGCCGGATCGGGCGCCGTGCCGGCCGCCAGGCCGCTCTCGTAAAGCGTGCGGCTGCCTTCGGTCTCGACCACCGTCAGATTTCCGTAGGGCGAGTTGCGCGACTCGATCACCCGAAAACCCCGCCACAACCAGCCGAGCGAGGCCGCCTCCAGCCGGTTCGCCGCGGCCGGCGCCGCCAGCAGCGCCAGCGCGATCCCGGCCTGCGCCAGGCGCCGCGCCCGACCCGACAGAGCCAGCGCCGAGGCGGCCAGCAAATTGAGCGCGCCCGCCAGCAACGCGATCCGGAAGGACCCCAAATGCGGGATCAACAGCAGCGCCGCCAGCAGCCCGCCTGCCCCTGAGCCGAGCGCCTCCAGCCAATAGACCTGCGCCGTGGCCGCAGCCGTGCCGGCGGCTGCCTCGCGCGCGTACAGACGGCTGCCGGCGGCGAACAGCCAGCCCGAGAGCGGGCAGAACAGGCTGAGGGCGGCCAGCGAGGCCAGCAGGATCTGGGCCGGCCCGAGCAACTCCCCGGTCACCGGCCGGAAAGCCGGCCTGGCGGCCCGCACCGCCAGCAGCGCGAGCGGCAGGGCCGCGGCGCTGAGCGCCTCCAGTGCGGCCACCAGCCTCCGCGACCGCTCCGGCGCGCCTCCCAGGCGGCCCAGCAGGCCGCTGCCCAGCGCGGTCCACAACAGCCAGTTGGCCAGCATCAGCCCGAGGGAGAGCTCGTTGCCCCCGAAGGCCACCATCAGTTCGCGCATCAGCAGGACCTGAGCTATCACGGCCGTGAAGCCGATCAGCGACAGCGCCGCCCGCACCGTCAGAGAAACGCGCGGGCGCAGACCGATCTCAGGCGCAGCCATGGCCTTCGGATTAGACTTTGATTATGAACCCGGCGGGACAAGCACAGGCGCGGCGCCGCATTCTGGTGGACCTGCTGCGGGCGGGCGGCCTGAGCGCGGGGGCGGCCGGGGCGGCCCTCTGGCTGCGAGGACGCAGCCGCCCGCCCGAGCCTCCGCTGCCGCTCGGCGTGCGGCGGGACCTGCGCGTGCCGCCGCTGGAGGGCCTGCCCGAGCTGGTCGTGGTCCAAGGCCGGGAGCCGCGGGCCGCGCTGCGCCGGGCGATCGAGGCCCTGGGCGGCATTCGGCGCTTCATCGGGCGCGGCGACGTGGTGGCCCTCAAGCCCAATATGGCCTGGGACCGCACGCCCGAGCAGGCCGCCAACACCAATCCCGAGGTGGTGGCCGAGCTGGTGCGGCTGTGTCTGGAGGCCGGCGCCGCCCGCGTCCTGGTGGGCGACGTCAGCACCAACGAGCCGCAGCGCGTCTACCAGCGCAGCGGCATCGCCGCCGCCGCGCGGGCCGAGGGGGCGGAAATCCTCCTGCCCGAATCCCGCCGCTTCCGCCCAGTGGACCTGCGCGGGGAGGTGCTGGGCGCCTGGCCCGTCTTCGAACCCTTCCTGCGCGCCGACAAGGTCATCAACGTCCCCATCGCCAAGCACCACAGCCTGACCGGGGCCACCTTGGGCATCAAGAACTGGTATGGCATCCTGGGCGGGCAGCGCCACCGCCTGCACCAGCGCATCCACGAGAGCCTGGCGGATCTGGCCGACTTCATGCGTCCCACCTTGACGGTGATTGACGCCTGGCGCGTGCTCATCCGCAACGGTCCCACGGGCGGCAACCTGGCCGACGTGGCTGTGCGCAAAACGCTGCTCGCCGGCTCCGACCCGGTCGCCTTGGACGCTTGGGCGGCCAAAGCTTACTGGGAACTCGACGAGCGCCGGCTGCGTTATTTGCGCCTGGCCGCCGACCGCGGCTTGGGGACGCCCGAGTTCGAGAAGCTGCGCGTCGCGGCCCTGAGCGTTTGACCCCGCCGGGGCGTGCCAGGCTGGGTGCGGAGGCCGATGTTGGCCGCCGGACCGCAAGATGGGTACAGCCAAGCCTGCCGCGATCCTGGAATTCTGCCAAGCTCACCTGGTTGGATCGGGAGGCCGTGCTGTCCGAATTGCGGCGGGCCGTGCGCGCGCCGGCCGAGGGCATCCAACCGGACCTGAGCGGCTGAAGCGCCCCGCTCGCTCGCCCCGCCGCCTCAGTCTTTCAGCCCGGGCAGACCGCCCAGGCTGGGCGCGGAACGCACGGCGCGCAGCACGGCCTGCGAGACGGCGTCCGCCGCGGCGACTCCCAAGGCGGTCAAGTCGGCGTTCCGTTTGCCCAGCGACAGCGCGATGACCAGATCGCCGTCATAGATCGTGTGGGCCGGGCGGATCGTGCGAACCAGGCCCGCCTGGGCCAGTTGGGCCAGCTTGCCGGCTTGCACCTTGTTCAGCGCGGCGTCGGTGGCTACGACCACCAAGGTGGTATTGGACCCCTGGAAGCGGCTGCGCGCGCCTGCCAGCAGTTGCCGCGCGGTGTCGGCGAATTCCCGGCTGTGGGGCGAGCGCCGCGCCCCGGCCACGATCCTGCCGTCGCCCGGGTCCATCACATCGCCGAAGGCGTTCACCGCCGCCAGGGCCGCGACCTGAACGCCTGCCCAGGCGCCTTCCAGCATCACCGTGGCCGATCCGATGCCGGACTTCATGGCCTGGCGGATGCCGAAGAGTTTTCCCACCGTGGCTCCCGTGCCCGCTCCCACCGCGCCTTCGGCGACCGGGCCGTCGGAAGCGGCCGCGGCGGCCGCCTCGCCCATCTCACGCGTGGGCCGGGCATCGGCCCGGCCGATGGCCAGATCGTAGAGGATGGCGCAGGGCACGATGGGCACGCGCGTCAGGCCGGTGTCGAATCCCACGCCCTTGCCTTGCAGGTAGCGGCGCACGCCCGAGGCCGCCTCCAGCCCGAAGGCGCTTCCTCCGGCCAGCACCACGGCGTGCACCTGCGGCGCCAGGTGGCCGGGGTCCAGCGCAGGGAGCTCTTCGGTTCCGCTGGCCGAGCCGCGAAGGTCGGCCCCCGCCGTGGCGCCCGCCTCGCACAGGATCACGGTGCAGCCGGTGAGACCTTCGTAGTCCGAGACCTGCCCCACGCGAATGCCGGCGATGTCGGTCAGACCTTTCACGTCGCGCCCAGGCTTCCGAACCCGTTATGTTACCATCGGGATACAGGGAGCGACGGTTTGCTGGATTTCTTGAAGTCGCCCGTCATTGCGGTTCAGGACTTCTTTCTGCTGGCGGGCCGGACGTTCCGCAATCTGTGGCGCCGTCCCCATTACCCGGCCGACATTTTCATGCAGATGGACATCATCGGCGTGGGCAGCCTGCCCATCGTCTCGATGATCGGCTTTTTCACCGGCGCCGTGCTGGGCATGCAAATGGCCAAGGCGCTCATGCAGTACGGAGCGGTGGGGCAGACCGGGCAGTTGGTGGCCATCACCATGGTGCGCGAGTTGGGACCGGTGCTCACCGCCGTCGTGGTGGCCGGGCGCAACGCGGCCGGCATCGCCAGCGAGCTGGGCTCGATGAAGGTGACCGAGCAAATTGACGCCATGCGCGCCCTGGGGACCGACCCGGTGCAGAAGCTGGTCAAGCCCCGTTTGGTGGCCACCTGCACGGTGCTGCCGCTGCTGACCATCATCGCCGACTTCGTGGGCCTGTTCGGCGGCTTCCTGATCGCGTACTTCGTGCTGCACCTGACCGGCGCGCAATACTGGAACAACGCCTGGCAGTCGCTGGAATACAAGGACATCACCTTCGGGCTGGCCAAGCCCTTCAGCTTCGCCTTCATCGTGGCCCTGGTGGGCTGCTACTACGGCCTTTCCACCACCGGAGGGACGCAAGGAGTGGGCCGCGCCACCACGCAGGCCGTGGTGGCCTCCATGATCCTGATTTTCGTGACCAACTTTTTCATCACCCGCATTTACGTGAGCCTGTGAGGACGCCATGCCGCCCCCGGTAGCCTCGATCCTCCCGGCGCCCGATCTGGGACGCAACCCGGCTGGGGAACCGGAACCGGCGCCCGTGCTGCGTTTCGAGCGGGTCACGGTGAGCTTCGGCGAGCTGCGGGCGCTCGATGAAGTCAGCTTCCGCATGAACGCCGGCGAGTCGCGGGTGATTTTCGGGGCGGCGGGCAGCGGCAAGACGGTGCTGTTGAAGACCGCGCTGGGCCTGTTGAAGCCCGCCAGCGGCCGGGTCTGGGTCTTCGGCCGCGACATCACGGGCCTGCCGGAGCAGGAGTTGTTCCCGATCCGCGCCCGTATCGGCGTGCTGTTCCAGGAGGGCGGGCTGTTCGACTCCTTGACGGTGGAGGAGAACGTGGCCTATCCCCTGGAGAATCAGCCTTCGCTGCGCTGCCCGCCCGAGCAAGTGCGGCGGAGGGTCGAGGAGGCCCTGCGCTTCGTCGAGCTCGAGCACACGCTGGAGAAATTCCCCAGCGAACTCTCGGGCGGCATGCGGCGCCGCGTGGGCATCGCCCGGGCGGTGGTGACCGAACCGCGGCTGGTGCTCTACGACTCGCCCACCGCGGGGCTGGATCCCATCACCGCCTACACCATCATCGCCCTGATCGTCAAGGAGCGCGATTTGAGGGGCGCGGCCACCGTCCTGGCGACCCACCGTTACCAGGACGGCCACTGGCTGGCCAACTTCCGCTACGATCCGGGCGCCGGCGGCTTGCGCCCCGCGGACCCCGCGCTGACCCGCGCGCGCTTCCTGGTGCTGCGCGAGGGACGCCTGGAGTTCGAGGGAACGCAAGCCGAGCTGGAGGCCTCCCGGGATCCTTACCTGTCCAAGTTCGTGAAACGCGAAGAGTGATATGCCGTCGGCCAAACGAGTCAAGTGGGCCCAGCTTCGAGTGGGCGTGATGGCCCTCGCGGCCATGGTCATCCTGGGGGTGCTCATCTTCTTGATGACCGGACAAAAAGCCCTCTTTGTGCGCGAGGCGATCATCTACACCTACATGGACGACGCCGCCGCGCTGGCCACCGGCGCGCCGGTGCGCTTGAACGGCATCCTGATCGGCAACGTCAAGCGGGTCGAGCTGTCCGGCTCGCGCCAGCCCAATCGCGTCGTGCGCATCGCCCTGTCGGTGCCGCGGGAGCGGCTGGCCGACATCCCGCTGGACTCCCGGGCGGCCATCAGCGCCGAGAACGTGCTGGGCACCAAGTACATCAACATCAAGATGGGCGTGAGCCCGCAGCGGATCCAGCCCGGCGGCGAGCTGCCCTCGCTCGACGTGCGCGAGTTCGAAGAGGTCGTGCAGGCCAGCTATAACGTGGTGGCTTCCCTCAACGGCATCCTCAAGCGCGTGGACTCCATCGTCAGCCAGGTCGAGGCGGGCAAGGGCACCATCGGCAAGTTCCTGGCCGACGAGCAGTTCTACCAGCGCGTGCTGGCCGCCGTCAACGAAATGCAGAAGGTCACCGCCCAGGTCTCCGCCGGGCGGGGCACCCTCGGCCGCCTGCTTTTCGAGGAGAACCTCTACGACGAGCTGCGCGCTTCGGTCCAGCGGCTGGACTCCGTGCTCCAGGAGGTCCAGCAAGGCCAGGGCACGGCCGGGAAATTCCTGCGCGATCCTGCCCTATACGAGGAGGCCCGCGCCACCATCGCCCAGTTCCGCCGCACCGTCGAGCAACTCAACGCCGGCCAAGGCACCGCCGGAAAGCTGCTCACCGACGACGCGCTCTACCGCCGGGTGGACAGCCTGGTGGCGCGGCTCGAGCAGACCGTCGAGCAGCTCAACACCGGCCAGGGCACCCTCGGGCAGCTCGTCGCCAATCCGCAGCTTTACGAGTCGCTCAACGGCGCCACCAACGAGCTGCGCGGGCTCATCAAAGATATCCGCGCCGAGCCCAAGAAATACCTGCGCATCAAGCTGGCCCTGTTCTGATGCCGGAGGTTCCGCGCAGGCTGGTGGTCAACGCCGACGACCTCGGCTTCGCCCGCGAGGTCAACGAGGGCATCCTCGAGGCCCACTCCCGCGGCATCGTGCGGGCCGCCAGCCTGCTGGCCACCGGACCGGCCTTCCAGCACGCCGTCGCGCTGGCCCGGCGCACGCCCACCCTGGAGGTAGGCGTGCACCTGGCGCTGGTCGGTCTGCCTTCCGCTCTCGACGGCCGGCCCCTGCCGCCGACCCTCCCGGCCCTGCTCCGGCAGCTCGCTCTGGGCCGACTGCCCGTCCGCCAGGAGCTGGCCGCCCAGGTGCTCCGGGTGCTGGAGGCCGGCATCCAACCCACTCACTTGGACACCCACAAGCACACCCATCTGATCCCCCCGGTGCTCGAGGCGGTCGGTTCCCTCGCTCGGCAGTTCGGCATCCGCTGGATCCGGCGGCCTTTCGACTTTCCCCGTCCGGCGGCGCCCTGGCCCGAGCGTGTCCGGGCGCGCGCGTGGCTCCTGCTGGCCGGCGGCTTCGATCGCCGCCTGGCCCGCTTCGGCTGTCGCACGACCGATCATTTCGCCGGCCTGCGCCTGACCGGCCGCTTCGGCCCGGCCGAACTGGTCCGCCTCATCACCGAGCTGCCCCCGGGCTCGACCGAGTTCATGTGCCACCCGGGCCGTTGCGGCCCGGAGCTGATGGCGGCCCGCACACGCCTGAAGCAAAGCCGGGAGCGCGAACTGGCCGCCCTGACGGCGCCCGAGGTCTTCCAAGCGTTGCGGCGGGCGGAAATTGCCCTGGCAGGCTTCCGGGAGCTGGACGGTCCTAGTACTGCTAAGCCGCCCTGGCCCTGCCTTTGACTGTTTCCCTCCAGCGCCCGTTGTGATATAGTCTGTCTGAGGAGGATCCAACAGGATGCGTAAGCTGCTGGCGGCGGGGATGCTTCTTGGCTTTGCGATGGCCGCTTGGGCCGGGCCTATCAGCTTTTCGGGCCAGTTCAGTCCGGGTTTGGCCACCGTGACGACTAACGGTGGGGACGGCTGGTTCGATTCCTCCGGGGCGCCGGTTGCGGTCGCCGTATGGGGCAGCGACAGCGGGCGGGACGAGCAGGTTCTTACCTTGGTCACGTGGACTCTGACCGCCCCGGTGAGCGATCTCTCCTTTTGGTGGTCTTACGTGACTTACGACGAGGGCGGCCCTCTTTGGGACCCGGCGGGCTATTACTTGAACGGCGCGTACAACCAGCTCAGCAACAACGGCGGGCCGAACAGCCAATCCGGGGTGGTCTCGGGCCTGTCTCTGAGCACTGGGGACGTCTTCGGATTTTACGTAGACTCGGGGGACGACATATTGGGGCGCGCCGGGATCACCATCACGGGCGTTCCCGAGCCGGGTACCTTTGCGCTGTTCGGGTTGGGTTTGGCGCTGGCCGGGGCCTGGCGCTTCCGGACCAGGCGCTGATCGGCGCCCCGGCGCGCATTCAAGCCTTCGCGGAGCCGTCCGATAAGCCGCTAGATGAACGCCGCGGACCCGGCGGCCTGCGCTTGCTGCTTCCGCCTTCCTGCCCAAGCGATCGGACGCCTGGCCGCTCGGCTTGCGCTGGCTGAGCCGGAGCCCTGCCGGCTGCGCGTTCTGCTCTGGCTCCGCGTGCTGGCCGAGGATTTGCTGGCGGAGCGGGGGGATGCGGAGTGGGCTGTGTTCGACCTGACCGCCGCGATAGACGAAACCGTCCGGCGCTGCGTGAGGGAAGCAGCTCGCCCGAACCTCGTCGTGGCCCTGGTGGCCGACGATCCTCTCCCCCGGCGCGTGTTGGGAGACGCGGGGCGCTTGGCGCGACTTCTGGAAGGCCTGCTGGCAGGCGCCGTGCAGACCGCCGAGCGGAGTGAGGTGCTCATCGAGGTCACAGTAGCCCGGGAAGATGAGGAGTGGGCCGAGATCCGCTTCCTGGCCGGCGAGGATTTCACCCGCCTGGGCGCCCGGTCGCCGGCTTGCCTCGCAGCCGCCGACCCGGCGGAGAGCCGGGCGCCTGCCTCGTTGACAGCTCTCGGGTCCGACGAGGCCGACCCGAGCGCGCTGTGGTTCAGCCTCCGGTTCCGGAAGGCGCCACCGAAATCCCTTGCGGCGGAGAGGGCTTCTGGTGGCGCTGTGACGGCGGCCGCCTCAGACGGCGCGCCCCTTGACGATTGACTGGCGGGGACGACGGGGCTCGAACCCGCGACCTCCGACGTGACAGGCCGGCGTTCTAACCATCTGAACTACGTCCCCGATGCTTTTGGGCGGGTCCTTTGTTATCCTACCACGCCGCGGCCCTGCGTTACAATTTCCGGCATGAAGGCACAGATCGCGCACCGCCTTTGCCTGCTGCTGCTTCTGGCCGCGCTCGCCGCCCAGCCCCAAGCGGGCGCCGGACGGATCCACCGCGCCGACCCGGCTCTGGACCGCATTGTTCCTCCCACGGCCGTCATCGAAAAGCTCGCCGAAGGTTTCGGCTTCACCGAAGGCCCTGTCTGGCTGGCAGAGGGCGCCTTGCTGTTCAGCGACATCCCCAATAACGCCATCCATCGCTGGTCCCCGGACGGCAAGGTGACCCTGTTTCGCAAACCTTCCGGTTACGACGGGACCGGCGCGCCGCCCGGCGCCTTCATCGGCTCGAACGGGTTGACTTTGGACCGCCAGGGCCGCCTCATCATCTGCGAACACGGCAACCGCCGCGTCACGCGCTTGGAAAAGGACGGCAAGCTTACCGTGCTGGCCGACCGGTTCGAAGGCAAACGCCTGAACAGTCCCAACGACGCCGTCTTCAAATCCGACGGCTCGCTTTACTTCACCGATCCGCCCTATGGCCTTCTCAAGCAGGACCAGGATCCCGCCAAGGAACTGCCCTTCTCAGGGATCTATCGGCTGGCGGGCGGCAAGCTGCAACTGCTCTGGAAAGACCTGACGCGCCCCAACGGAATCGCCTTCTCGCCCGATGAGAAGCGCCTCTATGTGGCCAACTCGGATCCGGCGCGCAAGATCTGGATGCGCTTCGAAGTGCGCCCCGACGGCGCCCTCGGCGCTTCGCAGGTCTTCTACGACGTCACCGACCAGAGCGCCGACGGCCTGCCCGACGGCCTCAAAGTGGACCGCCAGGGCAACGTCTATGCCACCGGGCCGGGCGGCATCTGGATCTTCTCGCCCGAGGGAAGGCGCCTGGGTACGATCGCGCCGGCCGAAATTCCGGCCAACTGCGCCTGGGGCGACAAGGACGGCCGCACCCTGTACATCACGGCCCGCAAGGGTCTCTATCGCATCCGGCTCTCGATCCCGGGCATCCGGCCGTGATCAGCCGCCGCCGATGGCTGGCCGGGCTGGCCGCCCGGGCCGCTGCCTCGTTGCAGGTTCCCGACAGCGTGCTGGTGCACGAGCACGTGCTGGTGGATTTCATCGGGGCCGATCAGATCCGGCCCGGCCGCTACGACCCCGAGGAAGTCTTCCGCATCGCTCGTCCCAAGCTCGAAGAGTTGGCCCGGTTCGGCTGCCGCCGCTTGCTGGAATGCACGCCGAATTATCTGGGCCGGGATCCGCGCCTGCTGAAGCGGCTTTCCGAGGCCGCCGGCCTCGAGCTGTGGACCAACACCGGCTTGTACGGCGCGGCCCGGCACAAGTACGTGCCCGCCTTCGCCCGGACGGAGACCGCCGAACAGCTCGCCCGCCGGTGGATTGATGAGGTCCGACAGGGCGTGAACGGCCTCCGGCCGCGCTTCATCAAAACCGGGGTGAGCGGGACGCCGCTCGATGAGCTGGACCGCAATCTGATCCGCGCCGCCGCCCTCACCGCGCGCGAGACCGGCTTGACCATCGCCTCCCACACCGACGGGGGCGGCCCCGCAGCGCTCGAACAACTCGAGATTCTGGCCGCCGCCAGAGTCAGCCCGGCAAAGTTCGTCTGGGTGCACGCGCAGAACGAAAAGGACGCCGGTTGGCACGAGCGCCTGGCGCGCGCCGGGGCTTGGGTGGAATTCGACGGCATCGGCGAGAAGACCTTGGAACGGCGCCTTGAGTGCGTGCGGCGCATGGCGGAGCGGGGGCTGCTGGGGCGTACCTTGGTCAGCCAGGACGCCGGCTGGTACTACGTCGGAGAGCCCGGGGGAGGCCGCTATCGCGGGTACACCTACATCTACACCGATTTTTTGCCCTGCTTGGATCCGGCTTGGGTGCGGGCCCTGATGGTGGACAATCCCCGCCGGGCCTTCGGGGAGTGAGGCGGCCCGGGCGGCGTCCACGCGCCTGCGAGGAATCGGCAGGGGGGG
>Ga0209018_1000256_pt1 | contig 51052 bp, 43 predicted proteins | sample YNPBryBLVA2012_FD_185814 | JGI IMG/M metagenome (GOLD analysis project Ga0209018, IMG submission 185814) | Anoxygenic and chlorotrophic microbial mat microbial communities from Yellowstone National Park, USA - YNP Bryant BLVA 2012 (SPAdes)... ...
GGGGCGCCCTGCGCCGCCACCGGGACCAGAGCCACCAGCGCGAGCGCCAGCACCAAACCCAGGATCAACAGCCTCTTCATGTTTTTCTCCTCACTTACGGATACTGAAAATATAAGAGGATATGGGTGGGGAAGTGGACAGGTTACACTTTCCCATATCACTTGTGAATTATATCATAGTTTGTCCGTCAATAGCGCACGGTTGTGCAATTTTCCGCCTCAAATATTTTCCCCGGCCTGCGCCAGTTCAGCCGGCGTGTTCACATTGATGAACGAGCGCAGTTCAGGGTCAAACTGACGTGTCTCATCTTCCTCCACATAGCGGACGTTCACCTGGTCGTAAAACCCGATGATCTTCAGCCGATCCTGCTGGATCAGGGTACGCATCGGCTCCAGGCACGCCTTGCTGTAGACGGCGTGCAGGGCTTCGGGGAATCCGTTGATACGCGGTACAATCACGTCGTGGCCATTGCGCAGGTCGATCAGGTGTTGCAGCAGCGGTGGGCTGAGAAAGGGCATGTCGCAGGCGACGCAGAGCGTATGCCCGGTGGGGCTGTAGGTGAGAGCGGTGTACAACCCGCCCAGCGATCCCTTGCCGGGGAACACGTCCGCGAACATGGGCAGGCCAAGCCCGGCGTAGTCGGCGGGGCGGTTGGTGATCAGCATGGTATAGGCCCCCAGCGGCTCGACGCGCTCCAGCACGTGCTCGATCAGGGGCCGGCCTTGCAGGAGTGTGAAGCTCTTGTCCGTCCCCATACGTTTCGAGCGGCCTCCGGCCAGCACGGCGACGGTAATCGGTTCAGGCATCAATCGTCTCCAAAGCGGTTAGCATTTAGCGACTGGCGGTCAGCCGTTGGCGTCGAACCTCTGAAGTCATACAGGCTAATTGCTAACGCAATGTGCAAGTTTCAAAGACGGCAGTGTCTGGCCGGTCGCCAGGGGTTCAAACCCCTGGCTAAATCCGCAAAGTCCGCTCAAGCGGACTACAATACCGGTCGAGACCGAGGCCGGCAGTCCACTTCAGTGGACTTTACGTCCGTAGCCGGGGACTGAAGTCCCCGGCGCTGAAAACTTGCACATTCCGTTTGCTAACAGCCAATGGCTGATCGCTAACGGCTTATTGCTGTTCGCCGATAGCTTAGCACAGAAATGACCGATCACGGATAGGACAAAGTGGCTGAATTTTTCAATGTTCTCCCCCCCGACGAAGCCCGCACGCGCTGGCTGGCTGCCGTAACCCACCGCACCGACCTGAGCGAATCGGATGAGGCCGTGCGGCGGGCCATTTTGGGCGAGCCGGTTGTGGTCGGCGGCATTGCCAGCCCGGAGGATTTACCCGCCTTCCCCCGTTCGACGGTAGACGGCTACGCCGTGCGCGCAGCGGATACCTTCGGCGCAGGCGAATCGCTGCCCGCGTACCTGACGGTGGTGGGCGAAGTGCACATGGGCGAGACACCGACCGTCAACGTCGGGGTCGGGCAGGCCGCCCTGATTCACACCGGGGCGATGATCCCTGCCGGGGCGGACGCGGTGGTGATGGTCGAACACACCCAGCGCGCCGCCGAAGGCGAGATCGAGGTGCTGCGTCGGGTCGCGCCGGGAGAAAACGTGCTGCAAATCGGGGAGGACGTGCGCCGGGCGGACCCGGTTCTGCCGCCGGGCGTGCGGTTGCGCCCGCAGGACGTGGGGGCGCTGCTGGCCCTCGGCCTGACCGGCGCGCTGCCGGTGCGCCTGCCGCCGCACGTGGCGATCTTCGCCACCGGCGACGAGGTGATCCCGCCCGACCAGACGCCTCGCCCCGGCCAGATTCGGGACATCAACAGCTACACCATCGGGGCGCTGGCGGCTCAGGCCGGGGCACTGGTTGAATGGGGCGGCATCGTGCCGGACCAGCCCGACGCGCTGCGCTCGGCGCTGCGGCTGGCGCTGGCCCCGCCCGGCGCGGCGGATATGCTCGTCGTCACGGCGGGGAGCAGCGTCAGCGCCCGCGACATGACCGCCGACGTGATCGACTCGCTGGCAGACGAGTTCGGCGGGCCGGGGGTGATCGTGCACGGCGTGGCAGTGCGGCCCGGCAAGCCGACCATCCTAGCCGTCCTGGGCGGCAAGCCGATCATCGGGCTGCCGGGCAATCCGGTCAGTGCGATGGTGGTGTTCTGGCTGCTGGGCGTCCCGGCGCTCTATCACCTGTCAGGCGCACGAATGCCGATTCGCCCGCGCGTGCACGCCGCGCTGACTGCCAACGTTGCCAGTGCTGCCGGGCGTGAGGATTATGTGCCCGTCGCGCTGCAAGAAGACGACGGCGCGTTGTACGCCGAGCCGATCTTCGGCAAGAGCAACCTGATCTTCACCCTGGTCCGCGCCGACGGTCTGCTCAAAATCCCGCTGGACGTCACTGGCCTGCGCGCGGGCGACTTCGGGGATGTCTATCTCTTTTAACCTATGCTCGAAACTGCCGTTCACCTGCAAGATGTTGCCTTTGCCTATCCCCCCGTGTTGCCGGGCGGACCGCCCGTGCGCGTGTTCGACAGCCTTTCCCTGGATGTCGCGCCCGGCGAGTGTGTGGGCCTGATCGGCCCAAACGGCTCCGGCAAGACCACGCTGCTGCTGCTGCTGGCCGGATTGGCCCCGCGCATGACCGGCGGCAGGCTGGCCGGGACGGTCGCCGTGCAGGGCCGGGTGGGCATGGTCTTTCAGGAGATCGAGGGGCAGCTTTTCAACCCGACCGTCGAATCGGAGGTCGCCTGGGGGCTGGAAAACCTGGGCCTGCCGGTCGCGGAGATCGAGCGGCGCATCACCTGGGCGCTGGCGGCCATGCAGATCGCCGATCTGCGCGATTCCTCACCGGGGATGCTGTCCGGCGGGCAGCAGAAGCGAGTCGCGCTGGCAGCGGCGCTGGCGATGCAGCCGGACGTGCTGCTGTTGGATGAACCGACTTCGGGCCTCGACCCCGCCGGGCGCGCCGACGTGCTGGCTGCCCTGGCGGACCTGCGTCATGCTTACCCCGTGACGGTGATTATGGCCGAAAACGACGTGGAAGTGACGGTCGAGTTCGCCGCGCGGGTGGTGGTGCTGCACGCAGGCCGGGTCGCCCGCGACGCGCCGCCGTGCGAGATTTTCCGCGAGATTGCCTGGCTGGACGAGATCGGTGCGCCGATTCCGCCTGCGGCGCGACTGGCGGCCATGCTGCGCGCCGAGGGCCGTGACGTGGAATTCCTCACCCTGGCGCAGGCATTGGCGGCCCTGAGGAATCCGTCAGGCGCGTGAGCGCACCGTTTTTACACGTACTCCTTCATCTCTCCACTGCTTCTCCACAATCTTTTGCCACACTGCCAGCGTGATTCGCATATGGATGTCGTTTGGGAGGTGCTATGCGGCGCTGGAAGATACTCAAGGCTGTGTTTGTCTGCGGTGTGATCGCGGTTGTTTTCGTCGGTGCGGGCGGCGCGTTTGCCCAGGGCGGGCCGGAGCGCATTACACTCCAGGCGGAGGATGTTCTCCCCGGCAACCTTGCCTACGATCAGGCCAGGGATCGCTTCCTGATCGCCGGTGCGACAGATGGGGCCATCTACGCCGTCGGCGGTGACGGCACGCTCACACCGTTAGTCAGCGACGAGGCGCTGGGATTCGTCCAGAGCATGACCGTCGATGCTGCCACCGACAGCCTGATTGTGGTTGCCACCGATCAGCAGATGTTCGGAGGGCAGTTCGGCTTCGGTCCGGGAGGTCCGGGTGGCGTGCCGGCCCCCGCTGAGACACCCGTCGCGCCGCCATCGGGTCAGGGCGCGCCGGGCGAAGCACCGCAGCCGGGTCAACTCCCGGCAGAGATGCCGACACTTGACCCCGACTTCAACCCCTCCACGTTCGTGCTGGTTTACAACTTGGCGACCGGTGCGCAGGTCCGCGCCGTCGATCTGACCGGTGTCGCGCCGGACGGCCTGCACCTGGGCGGGGCCGCCACGCTGGACGCCAATGGGAATATCTACGTCGCCGATACGCTGGGCGGCGTCATCTACATGATCGATCCGTCCGACGGCGTCTATTACCTGGAAAACGCGGCTTTCAGCGGCCAGGGCCTGGCCGGGCTGAACGACATCGTCTATCTCCCGGCGGCGAACTGCCTGCTCGTGACCCAGATCAGGTCAGGGATGCTGTGGAAGGTGCCGCTGGATAACCCTGCCAACGTGACCCAGGTCGCGCTGCCCGAAGGGATGGCGGCGCTCCGCAGCATCATGGTCGATGCGGCGGGCAATCTGCTGGCGCTGAGCGGTGGCCGGGGCATGGGCGGCCCGCAGGCCGGGGCCGACCCTGGGACCGCGCCGGAAGCGGGGGCCGCGCCCGATCCTGCGGCGCTGACGGCTACTCTGGTCACGCTCAGCAGCGGCGACAACTGGGCTTCCGCTACCGTACTCTCTCAAACCGAGGTCGAAGGCGGCCTAGCCTCTGGCGCTGTTCTGCGCGGTAGCGAGGTCTACGTCTTGCGCGGAGGCTCTCGCGGCGCGCCGGCTGGCAGCGCGGATGCTGCCGCCAACCCGGTGGAGATCGTGCGGCTCAGCCCCGACGCATAGTCCACCGACAGAGGTGCCCCTGGGTTCACGCCAGGGCCGAAAAAGACGGACCTGCCGGGCTGCGTTGCATCCCAGCCCGGCGGGCTTGATCTCCGTAGCCGAGAACTTCAGTCCCCAGTCCGGAAAGTCCACACCTCTGGCCGGCTAACGGCCAAGCGCTGATTGCCGCTGGCTACCTTTGCGCACAGCCCCAGCGCCACGCGCGACCATCGCGGGAGATGATCTGTTCGCTGCGCTCCGTCCCCCACGTGCCCGGCGAGTAAATCTCCAGCGGTGGGGCGTCGGGCGTTTCCCAGCCCCGGATCAGGGGATCGATCAACTGCCAGGCCCGCTCGATCTCGTCGTTGCGCGTGAACAGCGAAGCATCGCCGTTGAGCGCATCCAGCAGCAGGCGCTCATAGGCATCCGGCAGCTTGCGGTCCACAAAAGATGTGCGGTAGTTGAAGGCCATATCCACCGAGCGCGTCTCCTGCGCCGAGTCGGGCACTTTCGTCTCAAATTTGAGTTGAATCCCCTCATCCGGCTGGATGCACAACGAAAGGATGTTGGGGGTGAGCATGTGGCCGGGCGGCAGGTTAAACATCACATGTGGCGGGCGCTGGAACTGCACCACGATCTCGGTGCAACGGGCCGCCATCGCTTTGCCGGAGCGCAGGTAGAACGGCACCCCCTGCCAGCGCCAGTTATCGATGTAAAGTTTGAGCGCGGCAAAGGTGGCTGTCTGCGACCCCGGCGCAACGCCCGGCGCTTCGGTATAACCCCGGTACTGCCCACGCGCGGTATCGGCCAGCGCGACGGGCCGGATCGCACCGAGCACCTTGATCTTCTCGTTGCGCACCGCGTCGGCGTTGAAGGAGGCAGGCGGCTCCATTGCCACCAGGCAGAGCAATTGCAGCAGGTGGTTCTGGAACATATCGCGCAGCACGCCGGAGGTATCGTAGTACGCGGCGCGATGGGCCACATCGACGGTCTCGGCCACCGTAATCTGCACGTGATCGACGTAACGGCGGTTCCACACCGGCTCAAAGATGGTGTTGGCGAAGCGGAAGAACAGGATATTTTGCGCCGTCTCTTTGCCCAGGTAGTGATCGATGCGGTAGACCTGCTGTTCGTCAAAAGCAGTATGCACCACCCGGTTGAGCGCCCGCGCGGATTCCAGGTCGCGTCCGAAGGGCTTCTCGATGACGATGCGCCGCCAGCCTTCAGCTTCAACAGACATACGCGCCGCGTGCAGGTTCTCGATGGCGGCAGGGTACAGGTCCGGCGCGACGGCCAAGTAGTACAGCCGGTTGGCCGTGTCGCCTTCCAGCTTTCTGAGGAAAATGTCCAATCGCTCGAAGTCGCCCGGCTCCTTGAGGCTGCCGGGCCAGTAGGCGATGCGCGGCGCAAAGGCATCCCAGGCGTCGGCATCGAACATCTCCCGGTCAAACTGGAGCGTACCTTCGCGCAGGCGGTCGCGGAATTCTTGGCTGCTATAGGGCGTGCGCGCCGTGCCCACAAGACGAATGCCGTCCGGCAGGCGCCCCTTGCGATATAGATTGTAAAGCGCCGGGGCCAGCTTACGCTGGGTCAGGTCGCCGGATGCGCCGAAAATGACAAGCGTGCAGATGTCGGCCATGAATCAATCCGATCTATCAGTCGCCGGGAACTCAAGTCCCTGGCTAAACAGGCCAAGTCCCCTGAAGTGGACCGGAATCTATTGAACCCTCAAGCATCTTCAGTCCACTTGAGTGGACTTTTCTTTCTTAGCCAGGGATTTCAATCCCTGGCGCAGCGAGAATTACCTCTCATCCCGTCTGACCGCGTGTCCGCCGAACTGGTTGCGCAGCGCAGCCAGCAGTTTAGCGGCGTAGCTCTCATCCTGGCGACTGACAAAGCGCATGAGCAACGAGAGCGTGATCACAGGTGCGGGCACGTCCTGGTCGATGGCCTCGGCCACCGTCCAGCGCCCCTCGCCGGAATCGGCCACCCATCCCTTCAGCCCGGTGAGATCGGGGTCATCCTTAAGGGCGGCGGCGACCAGGTCCAGCAGCCAGGAACGGACCACGCTCCCGTAGCGCCAGATTTCCGCTACCTGGTGCAGGTCTAGACCGAACTCCTGTTTGGCGCGCAGAATCTCGAACCCCTCAGCGTAAGCCTGCATCAGGCCGTACTCGATGCCGTTGTGCACCATCTTGACGAAGTGGCCCGCGCCGCCCGGCCCGACGTGGCCCCAGCCGCGCTCTGGCCCCGGCGCAAGCGTCTCGAAGATCGGACGCAGCCGCTCCACGCTGTCTTTCTCGCCGCCGATCATCAGGCTGTAGCCTTCTGCCAGGCCCCAGATGCCGCCGCTGGTGCCCACGTCCACGAAAGACAGACCGTGTTCCCGGAGCAGAGCAGCGCGGCGGAGCGAGTCTTTGTAGTTGCTGTTGCCGCCGTCAATGACGCTATCGCCGGGGGCGAGCAAGCCGAGCAAGGTCTGGATCGTGCTTTCGGTCGGCTCGCCTGCCGGGACCATGATCCACACGGCGCGCGGCGGCGCCAGTTGCTTTACCAGTGCCGGGATCGAGTCGGCGGGCATGGCACCCGCAGCAGCGGCAGCCTGCACCGCCTGCGGATTCGGGTCATAGACGACCAGCGTGTGCCCGCCTTTGAGCAGACGCGCCGTCATGTTGCCGCCCATCCGTCCCAGGCCGATCATGCCGAGTTCCATCAGAAAACACTCCTCGCAAGTCGTCGCACGCCCCGAAAGAGGCGCACGGCGGTATCGGAAACATTCGGGGATGACTACCCGTCCAGCGTCTCGCGGATCAGCTGCGCGATGGCACGCAGGCTGATCGGCTTCTGTAACCAGGGGATGCGTTCCCGCTCCAGAAAAGCCCTGATCTCCCCGGTCAGAGGATAGCCGGTCATCAGGATCACCCGCAGGCCCGGATGGGCGACCTTCAAAGCCTCGTAAAGCGCCCGGCCCCCCAACACCGGCATCACCAGGTCGCTTAGTACCAAGTCAACAGCCTGGGATTGACATACGGTCAACGCCTCTCGCCCATCGCTGGCCGTCAGGACCGTGTAACCCAGGTTCTCGATCCCTGTAACTAGGGCATCCCGCGTCGAGATGTCATCCTCTACTACCAGGATGGCCTCGCCCGCGCCAGCAACCAGATCGGTGGTATCCGCCGCTTCGCTCAGGGTCGGCACATCTAGAGCCGGGAAGTATAACGTAAACTGCGTTCCCACGCCGATCTGGCTGGCAACGTCTATCCTGCCGCCGTGCTGGCTGACAATCCTGTAGACCTGCGACAGGCCCAGCCCGGTCCCCTCACCGGGGCGCTTGGTGGTGAAAAACGGCTCAAAGATGCGCGGCAAAACGTCGGGAGGAATGCCCGTCCCGGTATCGGCGACCACGATGCGGAGCCATGTGCCGGGTGCCATGTCCGGGAATGGCGCCGATTCCCCAGCTTTGACGATCAGGCGTGACACGACGAACCGGAGTTCCCCCCCGCCCGGCATAGCGTCCCGTGCGTTGAGCGCCAGGTTCATCAACACCTGCTGCATCCGGGAGGGATCGGCGGCGATCAGATAGTCTGTCGCATCGTACTCCAGAGACAGGTTGATGTTCTCCGGCAGGATACGCGCCAGCAGGTTCACAAACTCCTTAAGGAACGGCAGCAGGAGCAGCGTCCGTTCTTCCATGACCGACCAGCGGCTGAAATCCAGGAGTTGGCTGATCAGATCGGCGGCGCGGTGGGCCTGCTGCTGCACCGTCTGGGCGCGCTGCTGCCCTGCCGCCGAGAGCGCCGTCTCGCGGGTGAGCAGGTCGCTGTACAGGGTGATGGTCGCCATGATGTTATTGAAATCGTGGGCGATCCCAGCGGCCAACTGGCCCACCACCGCCAGCCGCTCCTGAAGCTGGGCGCGGCGCTCCATCTGCTCGCGCTCGGTCACGTCGATGATGATGCCGTGCAGATAAAGCGGCGCGCCATCCGCGCTGTAGACGGCCTCACCTTTCTCGTACACCCAATGAAGGCTGCCGTCGGCGTGGCAGACGCGGTACTGGTGCTCGTACTGCTGCCGCTGCGCGACGGCCTCGTTCACCGCCCGGATCAATTTAGGCACGTCTTCGGCAAAGACGATAGTGCCGTAAGCCAGCCCATCCTCGGTGAATTCGCTGGCCTGCCGCCCGCTGAACGAAAAGATACCATTGTTAACGTAGTGCATTTTCCAGGGGAAGTTCACTTCGCAGCGGTAAAACGCGGCGGGAAGAGTCTCCACCAGAACGCGCAGCTCCTCCTGGCTATCTTGCAAGGCGCGCTCGGCCTGCTTGCGCGCGGTGATGTCCTCGAAGATCATGCCCAGGCAGGCTACATCGTCCGGCTTCTCGTAGACCGGGAACATGACCAGATGGCCGTCAAAGGTAGAGCCGTCTTTGCGCCGCAGCCGGACCTCGCCGGTCCAGCCGCCCGCCAGCGCCAGGGCGAAGGCCGCTTCCGCCGAAAGATCGCCCTCCTCGGCCCACAGCGCCGCCTGCGCCAGACCGGTCATTTCCTGCCCGGCCAGATCGTAGCCGAACAGGGCGTAGCCGGCCCGGTTGACCACCGTCAACCGCCCGGACCGGTCGCATACGGCGATGCCGTTGAGGACGTTCTCCACCAGGGTCTTAAAGATGGCGGCGTTCTCGGCGTTCGCACGGGCCTCCTGCGCCAGGGCGCGTGTCCGCCGCAGCGCCAGTTGAAACTGGTCGCTCAGGAACCACACCGAGACGGTGATTCCAACGATGGCTGCTACCGCAATAGAGACCCGGTTCAGGAAGGCCGTCTGGGCGGAGCGCAGCGCGACCAGGACCCCTCCGGCGTGCGCCAGGCCCAGGCCGATGTAAAAGGTCAGGCAAAGCGCCAGGATCATGACCTGCCCCCGGCGATCCTGGAGCGTCGCCGAGAGGACGATTGCCAGGGCGTACAGCAGCATGGCCGGGGCGTCTACGCCGCCGATGAAGTTGCCGTAGACCGCCGCAGCAAAGAACGTCAGGGGGGGAAGATAGCCGGCGGCGCGCCAGTGGCCCATCTTTGCCAGCCACCAGCCGACGATCAGAATGAGGCTCATCACCGCCAGCAGAACCGGCGTATCCAGGGGCAGCATCCCGAACGCACAGGCGATAAACGCGATCAGGGCAAAGCTGTGGACGGTGCCGCCCAGAACAACCAGGTTGACCTTCGTCATGTATTCGCGCCGGGCCTCGTCCTCGTCGCTGGCGCGCGGCGCAGTCAGTATGTTCCAAAGACGCTGCGGGCGAGTCACAGGCCACCACTCCGCGAATGGAATTGCGATTGCGGGGTTGCCACTACCTTACTCTAATTTCTTCTCTGACGGTAGTTTTTTCACGCAGCTCTACCCACCGGGTGGCCCTTCGATCAGATGGTGGTGCAGCAGCCATTCGCGCAGGCTGTAGGTGCCCAGGATCGCCATCGCTGCCGGTGTGAGCAGGGCCAGCGGCGCGACGAAAAAGGCGCTTACCGCCAATAGGACCAGGGCAAGCCCGCCGTTCAGCAATGCCAGCAGCGGGTCGCCCAGCACGGTAAAGAGCGCGTTGCGCGCCGCCAGCAGCAGGCGCGCCTCCTGCTGGAGCACCACATAGGGCCAGAAGAAAAACTGGATCATCCAGATCAGGATGATGAACCCGCCGGTGATGGCGAACAGCAGGTCGCCGATAGGGCTTTGCTGCCCGGCGTAGAAGTTCAGCGCCACCACCGATGCCACAATAAGGGCCGCCGTTGCGCCGCCCCACAGCCAGCTTTTGAACAGCCAGCGCCGCACCGCGCCCAGGTAATCCCCCACTGATGGGCTGTAGCCTTTCGTGCCGTCGTAAGCGACCTCGTACAGCGCGGCGGTGGCCGGGGGGATGAGGATCACGGTCAGGCACAGCAAAAACCAAACGAGGTTGACCATCACCAACGGGATCAGCCAGGCGTACACGTCGATCACCATCCGCCGCAGGCCGCGCAACCGCCAGTGCACATTTGGTTCAGTCAGAGCCATTGGTGTTCGTCCGAATTTACAGCATCTTGCTTCGCACGGTAGAGCATAATGCGCCCCGGCGCGTTTCGCCAGGGTTATCCGCCACACTTCAAACCCGGCGGCGTTGACGTGTGGTCGTGGGCGCGGTAGGCTGATAGCGCGTTGCGGTTTGCTGCCTGCCAGGGGAGAGTGCCATGCACTTCTACAGTTTCGATCTCCGCGATCCGATCTTCGAGGTCAACGGGTGGAAACTGAGCTTCCAGGTGATCACGCTGGAAAACGTCTACGGCCTGGACCCGGTGCGCACGTCCGTCGAGCGCGAAGGGACGACCTGGCTGCTGGAATGTGCCCAGTTGAGCTGGGCAGGCCAGCAGCAGCACGCGCCGGGCATGGTCAGCGTGCGCGTGGAATGCGGACCGGGGGGGCGGCTGCGTCTGGACATACGCGCCGCCGCGCCGCACAAAATCCGCGCCGTCAAAATCCTGCTGCGCGACCTGCCGCCGCTGTCTCCCCTCGACCTGCTGGACGCCGAGCGGACCGTCCCGTCGGAGGGGCTGATTGAGCGCTATCCCAACGGGCTGCGGCTGCCGCTGCTGTTCCTGCGCGCGCCGGGCGGGGATACGCTGGGCCTGCGCTGCGAAGACCGCCACGCGCGCGCCAAGCGGTTCGCGGTATACCAGGAGCGCATGGGGCCGCTGGCGGGCCGTTATGCCGTCGAGTGCATCCACGAGGAGGACGCGCGCTGGTTCGACACGCGCATCGACGCGCCGGAATGGATCATCGACCGGGGCGTGAGCGTGGATTCCTTCCGGCAGGAGCAACTTGCCTTCGAGGAAGTCGCGCTCAACCTGGCGCCCTGGGAACAGCGGGCCGACCTGCCCGCCTGGGCACGCGACATCCGCCTGTGCCTGACGCTGCACGGGATGCACTGGTCGGGGTACCTTTTCAACACCTACGATCAAATGCTGGACGCCATCCGCTTTGCGGCGGAACGCATCGACGGGCGGCATATCCTGGCCTACCTGCCCGGCTGGGAAGGGCGTTACTACTGGCAATACGGTGACTTCCGGCCCGAACCCCGCCTGGGCGGCGAGGAAGGCTTCGCCCGGCTGTGCAACGGCGCGCGGGCGCTGGGCGTCCACGTGATGCCGATGTTCGGCGGCAATTGCGCCAACGCCTGGTTCCCCAACTTTCACGAGTTCGGCCCCTCCTCTTACATGAAATCGCCCACGCGCAATGTCTTTCTGGGCAACCAGCCGGATTGGGACCTGGCCCGCGCCCACGATACCGGCTGGCAGGCCTGGCTGAACCCCGGCGCGCCCGCCTGGCAGCGCGAGCTGACCCGCCAGATTCACACCCTGGCCGACCGCTACGGCTTCGATGCGGTGTTTCTGGACACGGTGGAGGTGTGGGCCAACGATCCCGACTTCAACCTGCGCGAAGGCTACCGCGACCTGGTGGCCCGACTGCGCGAGGGACGGCCTGACCTGCTGGTGACGGGCGAGGACTGGTGGGACGGCCTGCTGCCGATCTTCCCCATCTTCCAGAATTCGGGCGCGTGGCGGCAGGTTCCTCCCTGGGCCGGGCGCTACATCCGGCTGATCGGCCACATCTGCGAGGGCGACCCCAGCCGGGGCAGCACAGGCGTGTTCGAGTCCGGTCACGCGGCCTACCGGCGCACGCCCGACCTGCCGCTGTACATCCCGACCATCGCCTTTGTGGACGGCACGCTGGCGCAGGCGAAGGCAGAGATCGAAGCGATCATCGCACACGCTGCCAGCAGATGATGTGCATACACGCGCCATGCGCCCCCACCCCAGATTGGCCGGGCGGTGGGCCTCGAACACACGGACTTCTGTGGATACAATAGCGGTATATTTTAGAACCTGTTTGAGAAAAATCCTGGTGTTCGAGGCAACCCATGAATCAATGGCATAACGACCTGGCGGAACGGATTTCGCTGGACGGAAGCTGGGAATTTTCGCTGGCCGGGCAGAACGGCGCGATTCGGACGCCCGGCTGTTGGGAGGCACAGGGCTATCCCCGCCGCGTTGACGGACCGGCCATCTACCGCCGGACGGTGAGTGTCCCGGCAGAATGGGCCGGGCGCATTGTGCAGCTCCAGTTCGACGCCGTGAGCTACCACGTCGAGGTTGAGGTGAACGGCGTCCCGGTGGGCAGCCATACCGGCTCGTGGTCGCCCTTTGCTCTGGATGTGAGTCATGCCCTCCGTCCCGGCCAGGAAAACGAAATCCGCCTGACCGTCTACAAACAGGGTGAGCGCTTCCCGCTGCGCGAGTCGCTGGCCGGCTTTCTGCCGGACGTGTGCCTGATGTTCGGCGGGGTGTGGCAGAGCGCGCGGCTAGTAGCGTTCGACCGCCCGGCCCTGAGCGAGATCGCCCTGCGCGCCGATGCGCAAACAGGCGAGGTCCGTGTGGCGGCCAGGGTGCACCAGAGTGTCGGGGCATCGATTGCCGTCGAGGTGTGCGCGCCGGACGGGGCCGCCGTGGCGATCCGTCGCCCGACCCTTTCCGGCGACATGATCCTGGCGGCGCTGACCATTCCCAACCCGCAGCTCTGGAGTCCGGACAGCCCGGCATTGTACAGCATCGCAGTGCGACTGGAAGGTGCAGGCGGCGTGCTGGCGTCGGTGCAGCGGACCTTCGGCTTTCGCGCCCTGACGCGCCAGGGCGACCAACTCCTGTTCAACGGTATGCCGGTCTGCCTGCGGGGCGTGCTCAACTGGGGCTGGTATCCCGACCTGCTGTGCCCCGCGCCGGGCGACGACGCCATCCGCGACGAATTCCGCCGCGTGCGCGCGTTGGGCTACAACATGGTCAAGCTGTGTCTCTATGTGCCGTCGCCGCGCTACTTCGAGATTGCCGACGAGGAGGGCATGTTCCTGTGGCTGGAACTGCCCATGTGGCTGCCGCAGGTGACGCCCCGGCTGCGCCAACAGGCCCCGGTCGAATACGCCGACATCCTGGCTGCCCTACACCATCATCCCTCGGTAGTCGTCTATAGCCTGGGCTGCGAGCTTGGGCGCGACGTGGACGCCGCTTTCATCGCGCAATTGGACGCCATCGCCCGCGAGCGCGTGGGCGGCGTATTGTTCTGCGATAACAGCGGTTCCGGTGAGGCTTACGGCGGCGCGTTCGACTACGCCGACTTCAACGACTACCACTTCTATGCCGATATTCAGTTCTTCGAGCCGCTGGTCGATCACTTCAGCCGCGATTGGAAGCCGCCGCGCCCCTGGATCTTCGGCGAATTCTGCGACGCCGACGACTACCGCGACCTGGGCGAGATTGCCGCGCATTACGGCGGCGAACTGCCCTGGTGGGCAACGGAGCAGAATCCGCTCCACCCGACGGACTTCATCGCCTATCAGGAGCAGCGGGCACGCATGGCGAAGGTGGATACCGGCCTGGACGATCAGGCACTGATGCAACTGTCACGGCGGCAGTCGTTCGCCGTGCGCAAAGCGATTCTGGAAAAGGTCCGCGCACGCGCCGGGATGGGCGGCTACGTCGTCACCAGCATCCGCGACACGCCGCTGGCCTCGTCCAGCATGTTCGACGACCTGAACCGCCCCAAATACGCCCCGGAGGCGTTCCGCGCCTTCAACGCCGACACGGTACTGTTGCTGGGACGCGGACGCGCGCGCACCTGGACTCGCGGCGGCGACCGGCCCGCCCCGTTCGAGCCGTACAGTGTACCGGCAGGCAGGCCCGTGTCGTTCGAGATCATCCTGTCGCACGCGGGCGCGCCGCTGTCGGGCGGGCGGCTTTCCTGGCAGGTGGTGGACGAAAGCGGACGGCGCTATGCCGGGGATGACCAGCCGGTGAGCGGCCCGCTGGTGGGCGGGCGCCCCCAGGTCATCGGGCGGATGGCTTTCCAGACACCGGGGACGGAAAAGGCTCTCACGTACCGGCTCGAAGCGGCCCTCGACCTGGGCGACGGGCGGCAGGTCAGCAATAGCTGGCCGCTGTGGATTTTTCCCGAAGTGACGGCCTGGCCGGAGGAGGTGGCCCTGCGCGACCCGGCGGGCGTCCTGGTCGGGTTAGACGACCTGTGGGCGGCAGCAAGCAAAAACCGCGTCGGAGAGACTTCGATTTTGCTGACGAGCGTGCTGGACGAGGGGGTGCTGGGTCATCTGCGGCGGGGCGGGGCAGCGTTGCTGCTTCAGCAGGGGGATCGCCCGCTGCCGGCGCTGGCGCTGCCCTTCTGGCGCGAGGGGATCAAGATCGTCGCCGATCACCCGGCCATGCACGCCTTCCCGCACGCGGGGTTCGTGGACATGCAGTTCTACGGGCTGGCAACGGATTGGGCCTTCCAGACGGACCGGCTGAACGCGGTTCTGCCGGATGTGGGCGCGATCACCCCCGCGCTGCGACGGCTGGACGCGCGGCGCTTCTTCCTGACCGACTACCTGCTCGACCTGCGCGTAGGGCGGGGCTGGCTGATCGCCTCGACATTGCGTTTTCAGGGTGGCCTGGGCGATCAACCCGCCGGCCTGCGCTTCAACCTGGCCGGGCGCTGGCTGCTGCTGAACCTGCTGAACGCGCTGAGGGATGAGGGGGAATAGAGGGCGATCCAATGGTACGCGGATGGCACAGATTTCCGGCGCAGATACGAAGCTAACCCGGCAGTGACGATAGCTTTTGCAGGAGTAAACGCCCATGCCCATCGTGCCGGACGTACCCGCCTTCAAACACGAACCCGATTCCGGCAACCTGGCTTTTCTGGCAGCACAGGCGGCGCTTAAGGCACTCGGCCTCGACCACAGCCTGGCGGAACTGGCCGGGGCCGGTGGCGACGCCTTCAAATTTGTCTACGACGACGCCCCCATCTTCGAGCCGCTGCGCGACCTGCGGCCCTGGGACTCGCTGGCGCGGGCCTTTGCCGCCTGCGGCCTGCGCGCAGAATGGGTACCTGACGCCACACCGGACCACATGCGCGGCCAGGTCGAGGCGCAGGCGAAGGTCGGGCGGCCCGTGCTCACCAGCTTTGTGCCGGATGCGGACTATCACGGCTTCTGCCTGCTCACCGGTTACGACGAGGCCGGCGACACGCTGTTCTATCGGCAGGCCGAACAGTCGCCGCGAGCAGGCGCGCCCTACCGTAGTTTCAAGCTGGACACTGCTGCGGCCTGGAACGGCCCGATCACGGGTGGGGCGGGCTGGGTGGATTTTCCTCTGCTGGTCATACGCGGCGAGCTGTACGATCCTCCGGACGAGCAGACATCGCGCCGGGCCGCGCTCGAACTTGCACTCCTGGCAGCGCGGGGCGAACCCATCCCCTACCCGGCTCACCCCGGCGCACAGGCATTCGCCCACGTGCCGCTAAAAGGCCGGTCGGCGCCGCAGGGATTGGCCGCGCTGGAAACCCTGGCCTCAGACCTGGGGCGGGCCGACCTGAGCGCCTTCTCGACCATCTGGCGGCTGGACACACAATTGACGCAGTTCGCCTGGGATCGGACGCTGGCGGCGCTGTACCTCGAATCGTGGGGGAGCAACGCGCCCGCCGACTTGATCGCGCAGTACCGCGCCAACGCACACACGGCCCGCACCCTGGCTTCCCGCAACTGGGAACAGCGTAGCGCCGCGCTCAGCCGCCCGGATGAGCTGCGCCAGCTCGTCCAGGGAACGGCAGCCTATCTCTACGCCCTGGCGCCTGACCCGCGCGTCCGGGGATATGCAGGCGACCTGGGCCGCGTGCTTGAGACGCCCTGGGGAGCGGCCCTGCTGGTTGAGACGCCTGCCCGACGGCAGGGCGCGGCCCAGGTGGCGGGCCGGCTGTTAGAGGGCGAGCAAAGGAGCGCCGCTCTGCTTGAAAAGACGCTGGCAAGGTTATAATAATTTTAAACTTTGCGTTGTGTTCGCTGTGTTCAAGTGGGGGAAGGTGCGATGTCGGCACGACAATTCAAGACCCTGGCCGGGTTCGGTCCCTGGCGGCGTGGACAGAGCCTGCTAGAGGCGCTGGAAAAGCACGGCGTGGAGTCGTTCAACCGCGCCCGCGCGCAGGACCCGCGTTGGTTGCCTGATCTGCGCAACACCAACCTCGACGGGCTGGACCTGTCGCGCGCCAACCTGCAGGGCGTCAAGCTGGCCGGGGCGCTCATCGACGGGATCATCATCGACGGGCTGAAGCTGACGGGCGAACGGGCGCAGGCGGCGTTGCAACGACGCGGCGCAGCGCTGAGCTAAGGGCGACCTTCGTGAAAAAACGTCGGGGCGACACACAGGTCGCCCCGATAGGCCCGCACCATCTGGAGGGCGGGTTACTTGATCTCGACCACCGCGCCTTCGGCTTCCAGCTTGCCTTTGGCGTCTTCGGCGGCTTCCTTGCTGACGGCCTCCAGCACCTTGCAGGGCGCGCTCTCGACCAGGGCCTTAGCTTCGGCCAGGCCCAGATTGGTGAAGGAGCGCACGGCCTTGATGACGTTGATCTTCTTGGGGCCGACGTCCTTGAGCAGCACGTCGAACTCGGTCTTTTCTTCAACTTCCTCAGCGGCGGCGGCGGCAGGCGCGGCGGCTCCCATCGGCATCGCGCCCATCATCATGGGCATCCCGGCGGCAGCCTTGACGCCCCACTTCTCTTCCAACAGGGTCTTGAGCTGCGCCGCTTCGACGACGGTAAGTTTACCAAGCTCTTCGACGAGCTTTTCCAGGTCAGCCATGGTGTTTGTTCCTTTCAGGGTTCAGATCGTTTCACAAATCTATCGGGTTTGCAGAGAGCATTCGGACCGCTAGGCAGCGGCTTCGGTTTTGCTGGCATAGGCCGCAACGACGCTGACCAGCTGGTTGGCGCCGGCTTCCAGTACGCTGACCAGGTCCTGTGCAGGCGCGGTCAGCAGCGACAGCAGGTTAGCTGCCGGGGCGATAATCAGGCCGACGATTTCGCCGCGAATCTGTTCAATCGGCGGCAGGGTCGCCAGTGCTTCGACCTGGGCTTCATCTGGAAATACCGAACTGCCGGCCAGGGCGCCCTTGACGCGGAAAATTTCCACGTTTTTGCGGTAATCCAGCACAGCCTGCGCGGTTTTGGCCAGATTATTATGCGCGAACGCCACCGCTACCGGCCCGCTGAGCAGGTCTGGCGAGATCGCCAGCCCGGCCTGCTTCAGGGCCAGCAGCAGCAGGGTGTTCTTGATCACCATATAGGTGCTGCCAAGTTCGCGCATCCTGGCGCGCAGTTCGTTAAACTGCGTCATGTTCATGCCGCGATACTCGGTGACGATCACGCCCTGCGAGCGGTTCAGCAGGTCCACATAAGTCTGGACCAGCTCGCTTTTGCGCTCTTTGGAGATAGCCAAATGCCTTTCCTCCTTTCCGCTGAGGGTAAGGTTGGCAAACAAAACGGCCTTTGCAGACGAAAGCAAAGGCCGACCTTATTCTCTGGGATGGCAATGCAGAGAAAATAACAGGTCTGTGGCCCTTGCCTCGGCAGGAAATTAAGCGCCTTGTAGGTGGCGCACCTGCGGTCTGCGGCAAAGCGCCGGTTGCCGAACCGATATACGCGGGAATTATAATCGGGGAAGGCAGGCCCGTCAAGGACGAGGGCGCTGCCCTCATCCGGCGACCTGACCCGGTTACGCCACATCCCGGCCCTGAATTGTGCTGGTTTCGGCAGTTGTGGTTATATTGTATTGTAGCGGAGAGCGTCCACGAACGAGGCCGACCCATAGCCGCGTGCGAAGTCATTGCCGAATCGGTGGCAGGTCGAACATGAGTCTTCCCGAAGCTATCGCCCAGGCCGCTGCCCTGATCGGCGCAAGCGAACGGCTGGCTGTGCTCACCGGGTCGGGCATCAGCCAGGAAAGCGGCGTGCCGACCTTCCGGGATGCGCAAACCGGCCTGTGGGAGCGCTACGACCCGCAGGCACTTGCCACACGGGAGGCCTTCCGCCGCAATCCGAAGCTCGTCTGGGACTGGTACGAATACCGCCGCCGGCTGGTCCGGCAGGCCGAACCCAATCCCGGCCACCGCGCCCTGGCCGACCTGGAAGACTTGCTGCCACAGGTGGTGATCATTACGCAGAACGTAGACGACCTGCATCAGCGCGCCGGGAGCAGCGACATCATCCCCCTACACGGCGCGATCCTGCGCAGCAAATGCTTCACAGATTGTCAGGGCAACCCGACGATCATCGACGTGGCGGCGCTGCCGGATTACGATCCGCAGTCCGGGCCGCCACGCTGCCCACACTGTGGCGGCTGGGTGCGCCCCGACGTGGTGTGGTTCGGGGAGGCACTATCGCGGGAACTGCTGGAGCGCGCCCTGAGAGTGGCAGAAAGCGCCGACGTGATGCTCGTCGTGGGCACGTCCGGCGTGGTCCAACCGGCGGCCAGCCTGCCTTTCGCTGCCAGGCAGCGCGGCGCGCAGATCGTCGAGGTGAACCCAACGCCGGGTATCATCACGTCCATCGCCGATCTGTGGCTGGGCAGCCCTGCCGGCGTGATTCTGCCGCAGATTGTCGCCGCCATCCGTGCCCATCCGTGACCCCGGAGCCTGCCTATGACCGCGATTTTTCACCGCCAAGAACGCCGGGGGCGCACAGCAAACCCGAATGTCCTGGCGCTCCTGGCGCTCTTGACGGTGGTTAGTTCTTGCGGTTTTTTATCTTTGGCACAGGCGCAGCCGAACTACGACGCCCCCCTCGAAGTCTACGTCCAGCGCGCGCCGCCGAACGCCGAAGCCGGGATCGCGCGCCTGTTCTTCGTCGATCCGGTCACGGGTGCGGCGGTGACGGCAGACGTGCGCGGCGACCGCTTCACCATCGTAGGTGGCTATGTGCTGTTTCAGGATACCGCAAGCGGGACGGTCTCCCGCGCCTGGCCGGATGGCAGCGTTGAGCCGCACCCCTTTATCCAGCCGGCAGCGGCGACGGCGCGGATCGATTGGGTCGTATCGCCGGACGGGCAATGGATCGCCTGGACGCGCACCGACCGCACGCCGGATGGACAGTTAACCACTCTCACAACGCTGGCGCGCGCCGGGGGAGGCGATCAGCGCGTGTTGTTGCAAGATGGCCCAGACGCCTTTTTGCACATCGTGCCGCTGGCACTGACTAACGACGGCGCGTTCTTCTTCGACCGGCAGCCGGGCGGCCTGGGCGGGTTCTTCTTCTACCCCCAATACGCCGACGTGCACCGCCTGCGACCCGGCCAGTCCACGCCGGAACGCCTGCCCTTCGAGCCAAACTGCTTCTGCGCGGCGGCGCTCTCGACGGACGGGCAATACTTTGTTCGGCTGGAACAAGCCAGTGACTCCGGCGGCTTCGACGCGCGCGTGTGGGACCTGGCGGCGGACGTGGACACCTTCGCCCCGACCATCGCACCGCCTTACGCCCTGGCAGGGGCGGCGCTGGTATCGGCAGAAGGGGAGCGGGTCGTGTATAGCCTGGCAAACAACGTCACGCTGGACAGCGCCGGAAGCGGACGGGAGCGATTTATGCTGGCGGTGGTGGAAACCAAAGAGGGCGTGCAGCGTCCCCTGCTGGAAACGCCGCTCGACCGCCCGCTGCTGCCGCTGGCCTGGACCGACGACGGACACGGTGTGCTGCTCTACAACCCGCGCCGCGACGGGACCTGGAAGCTGGACCTCGACACGGGCGAGGTGCGCCAGGTGGCATCGGCGACGCTGGTGGGCATCCTCCGAACACAGGCCGCGTATCAGTAGTGCGATCTGACCAAAATGTTGTATGCTATGTGCAAACGCCCCCGCTTCTCTGTTGAAAGGAACAGCGCGCTATGAACTCCCGTGAACGGGTCAAACTGGCCCTCAACCACAAGGAACCCGACCGCATCCCCTTCGATCTGGGCGGCACGGTGCTGACCAGTATGCACCACATCACGTATAAACGGCTGCGCGAGAAACTGGGACTGCCCCCGGTCGAGCCGCGCCTGATGGACATCAATCAGCAGATCGTGTTCATCGACGACGACCTGCGCGCGCTCTGGCCGACCGACGTGACCAATGTCGCGCCGCGCTCCTCGGCCACCTTCCACATTGAAGTTAATACAACCGACGATCCCGACTACGATTTCTTCTACGACGAGTTCGGCATCGGCTGGCGCAAGCCCAAGGACAGCGGCTTCTTCTTCGACATGTTCCGGCATCCGCTGGCCGGGCCGATCACGCGGGAAACCATCGATAACTACCCCTGGCCCGACCCGGTTGATCCGGCGCGCTTTGAAGGGCTGGCTGAGGCGGCGAAGGCGGTCGCCGACTCCGGGCAGGCGGTCGTTCTGGGCGGTCTGACGGCGGGCTTCATGGAGATTACGGCCTGGATGCGCGGCTTTGCCGATTACTACGCCGACCTGGCCGGCGATCCCGACCTGATCGGCTATCTGATGGACAAGGTCATCGACCTCAAGCTGCAATACTGGGAAAAGGCCCTGCCGTTAGTGGGCGACTATGTGGACGTGGTGCAGGAAGCCGACGACTTCGCCGGGCAATTCGACCTGCTATTCTCACCCACCACCTTCCGCCGGCTGATGAACCCGCGCCAGAAGTACCTGTTCGGGCGCATCCACGAGCTGACCAACGCCAAGCTGTTCTTCCACTCGTGCGGTGCAGTCCGCAAGGTCATCCCGGACCTGATCGAGAACGGCGTGGACATTCTCAACCCAGTACAGATCAGCGCGACCGGCATGGACCCTTACGAACTCAAACGCGAGTACGGCAAAGACCTGACATTCTGGGGCGGCGGCGTGGATACACAACGCGTGCTGGGCGTCGGCACGCCGCAGCAGGTGCGCGATGACGTGCGTCGCAACATCGACGCCCTGGCGAAGGACGGTGGCTTCGTCTTCGCCGCCGTACACAATATTCAGGCGAATGTGCCGCCGGAAAATGTCATTGCTATGGTCGAGGCGCTGCGGGAATACGGCAACTATTGACCCCAAAGCAAGGTGGCGTCGGCACAGTGCGCTGTACCGACGCTATTGCTATCGTGCGCATTCCCGGCGGCGACGACAGCACTCAGGCGGGCGCTGGGGCCGTTCCACACCTCGAAGCGTTGTTTCGCAGTGTGCAACAACTGCTTGACAAGCGTCCTTTTCTAAAGTTACAATGACGTTATTATAACGTCACTGGCATTTGAATGTAAAGTTTCGCGTAACGGTACATAACAGCGATGGGTGTAGCCGGATGCGCGCGACTGTCCAGGTTCACTCTTCCACACGCTCCCCAGAGTCCGTACACCAGAGGCCAGCTTCACCGGGTGAATGACCGCACGCCCGACGTCGGAGGGCAGTATTTTCGTCGTTCAGGGACGGTCGGGGGGCGTTCCCGGCAACGGCGTCACGGAATCGGAGGAGTTGGACGGAGCAGCAGATCGGTGCGTCGGCGCGACCAGGTAGGCCACCCCCAGAGTTGCCAGCGCCAGCCCCATGAACATCACCCCTTCAAAGCGGCGCGTTCCGGCGCGGTCCCGGTCGCGCAGCAGCAGGGCAAAGGCATGATTGCTGGCGTCATTGGGATCGGTGGGCGGCCCCAACCGCTCCACGACGGCGCTCAACTCGGTGTATTTGCTGTGCGCTTCCAGAAAGGTGTAGATGCCAAACAACAGCGCCAACACACCTATCGTGGCAATCACCAGCGCCAGATAGCGCCGCCGCTGATCATTGGCTGCCAAAGCGCGCAGGGGAGCAAGCAAACGGTCAATGAAGGCCATCGGGAAAACCTCGCCTTAAGACAACAGTTGACAGGCCCGTAGTGTAGCGCCCGGAGCGCATTTGATCCACAGGGAGACGCCCCGGCGACTGGACCAGTTGCATTTCTTTAAAAAAGGTATATAACATTCTATGTACACATTGTTCACCGGCCCCTTGTGGCCAGCTATCAGCACTGCAACGCTATTATCCCGTCCGGCCCGGAAGGTTTCCTTCGCACGGAAAGGAGCGTGGTATCGACGATTGCAGGCCGCTTACTCGCCCGATAGTTACGTCTCTTGTTCGTATATCAATCCATATCCTTAGGAGGAGAAATGCTACGCAAGCGTAACCTTACCGTCTTGCTGGTCGTGGTAGGCTTGCTGCTGGCCCTGGTCGGCGGCGCCTCGGCACAGGCGGATCGCCTGCAGTTCTTCCTGATCGCACACGGCGGCCCCGGCAACGTCTTTTGGACAACCGTCATCAAAGGGATGACCGACGCCGCGGCGTTCCTGGATGTAGACGCAACCTGGCTGGGCGCCGACACCGCCTCCAATGAGGCGATGGTGGGCTTCTGGGATGATGCCCTGGCTGCCGAGCCGGACGGTATCGGCACCACCGAACCGGTCCCGGCCCTGATCCAGGATGCGGTCGTGCGCGCGCGCGATGCCGGCATCCCGGTCATTGCCTTCAACACCCAGGACACCCGTCCTGAGGGTGAGCGCCTGCCGCACCTGATGTACATCGGCTCCAGCGAATTCCTGGGCGGCCAGGAAGTAGCCCGTCGCTTCCTGGCGGATCGTGAGATCACCGGCGTGTTGTGCCCGATCCAGGAAGTCGGTCACACCGGCCTGGAGGCGCGTTGCAACGGTGTGGAGAGCGTGATGGCCGAAGAAGGTATCCCGGTCGTGCGCTTCACCATCGACTACAACGTGTCCGGCTCGGCGGGCCTGATCGGCGACGCCTTTGCCGCGAACCCCGACTTCAACGCCATCGTGACGCTCGGCCCCGGCCCGGCGGAATCGTACTATCAATATGCTGAAGAAAACGGCGTGACCCCTGAGCAGGTCGTGCACGCCACCTTCGACACCAGCCCGGCCATCTTCCAGGCCATCCAGGACGGCGTGACGCTGCTGTGCATCGACCAGCAGCCGTATGTCCAGGGCTTTGAGACGGTCGTCTGGCTGTACCTGAATAGCCAGTTCCTGCTGCTGCCGGCGAACGACATCTTCACCGGCCCGAACGTGGTGGACGCCAGCAATGTCGCCCGCGTGATCGAACTCAACAGCATGGGCTATCGTTAGGCCCGGTTGAGCACGTTGAACCCGCTGAGAGGGGCCGGGTGGCCCCTCTCATGCCAATCCCCGCGTGAACTGCCACACCATACGTAAGGAGTACCGGCCTTGGCTAGAGAAATTTCTTTTACCGAGCGGAGGGGCGCCGGAGTCCTGTGGGAGCAGATTCGGGAATACATTGGCCGCACTCCTGAAATCGGCGTCCTGATCGGCTTCTTCGCCGTCTTCCTCTTCTTTATCGTCGGGACCAGCATCCAGGTGGCCCCAGATGGCACCACCACCTTCCGGTCGCCGCAAATCCTGACCCCCGACTCGATCTCCTCGGTCGTCACCAACGCCACGTCGCAGGGCATCCTGGCCGTCGGGATTACCGTGCTGATGATCTCCGGCGAGTTCGACCTGTCGGTTGGCTCAACCCTGGGCCTGACGGCGCTGATCTTCATCATCGCCGCCGATAGCGGGCTGGGCGGGCTGGTCGGGATGTTCCTGAGCGACGAGACGGTGCGCTCGCTGGGCATTTCCTTCGCGCCGCTGCCCGGCCTGGTGGCCGTCCTGGTGGCCCTGTGTTCGGGGGCGCTGCTGGGGCTGGTCAACGGCCTGCTGTTGATCTGGACGCGCATCCCCTCCTTCATTGTCACCTTAGGCACACTATACCTGTACCGCTCAATCATGCTTAACATCATCCCCGGCGGCACGATTGCGCGCTATTTACAGCCGCCTATCATTGCCCAGTTCCATCCCCTGGTAATTATTTTATTCAGCATCGGCCTTGTCGCCGTCATTGCGTTCTTCTCACGCCCTGCGATCCAGTACAACCTGAGCCGCCTGCGCCAGAACGGGGGCGGCGTCAAGATCGGGCCGGTCATTCGGCTGCTGCTGATCGCGGCGGTGCTGGTGGCGGGCGTGATCCTGGCGATCCAGTCAATCATCAGCTATATCGGCGACCTGAACAGACTGATAGAGGTGCCGTTCTTCACCATCCTCAACGGACGGCTGGAATTTCTGCCGGGGAACTTCCGCGCGTCGATTGTATGGTGGTTTATCCTGGCCGGGATATTCACCGTGATCATGAACCAGACGCGCTATGGAAATGCCGTCTTTGCGGTCGGCGGCAACCCCGGCGCGGCGCGTGCACAAGGGGTCAACGTCAACCGGGTCAAGGTGCTCAACTTCATGCTCTCCGGGACGATGGCCGCTGTTGGTGGAATCATGGAAGCGGCGCGCTTTGAGGTGGTCGAACCCCTGCGTGGACAGGGCTATGAACTCGATGTGATCGCGGCAGCCGTCATCGGCGGCACGCTGCTCTCCGGCGGCTATGGCAGCATCGTTGGCGCGTTGCTGGGCGTGCTGCTCAGCGGGATGCTCAAGACCGGGCTGGTGCTGATCGGCGTCGATGCGAGCTGGTTTCGAGGCGTCCTGGGCGTGATCATGATCGCCGCCGTCATTATCAACACCAACGTCCGCAGGCAGAGATAGGGGAATGCCATGTCCAGCATGAACGGCGACCAAATACCCCTGGTCTATATGGAAAATATCACCCAGCGTTTCGGGCTGATCGAGGCGCTGTGTAAAGTCAATTTCGTCGTCCGCCAACGGGAGATCGTCGGCCTGTTGGGCGACAACGGTGCCGGTAAATCGACCCTGATCAAGGTGCTCACCGGCATTCACACCCCGACCGAAGGGCAAATCTACTTTGAAGGCCGCCCAGTCACCATTGACTCGCCCAAGACGGCCCGTGCGATGGGCATCGAGACGGTCTACCAGGACCTGGCGCTGGTCAACCTGATGAGCATCTCGCGTAACTTTTACCTGGGGCGCGAGCCACACCGCTACGTCGGGCCGGTGCCGTTCATGGATAAGCAGACCATGAGCCTCAACACGGTCGAGGCACTGGACAAGATCGGCATCGAAATCCGCCGCCCGGAGGAGGAAGTGCTGCGTCTCTCCGGCGGCGAGCGGCAGTCCATCGCCATTGGCCGCGCGGTGCATTTCGGCTCCAAACTGCTGATCCTGGACGAGCCGACCTCGGCGCTTTCGGTGGGCGAAACGCGCAAGGTGCTCGACTACACGCGCCAGGCCAAGGAGCACGGGCTGTCGGTGATCTTCATCACCCATAATATCGGCCACGTGTATCAAGTGGCCGACCGCTTCACGATTATCAGTCACGGGCACAAGGTCGGCGACTTCTTCAAGGATGAGGTGAGCCAGCAGGAAATCGCCGAGATGATCATGGGCGGCCCGGTGCCGGAGCGTTTGCGGCCACAGCAAGAACAACGCGCCGTCGAGATTCAGGAGATCGGCAAGAAGATGGCCGCCGAAGCGGCCCCCAGCCAGGAGGCCGCACGGCAGGCCAACGTCCGCACGCGCAATCTGGCGCTGGGGCTGGTCGCCGCCGTGATTGTGATCCTGCTGCTGCTGGCAGGCGCAGGCGTATTCAACCCGCCGCCACCCACGCCGACCCCCACCCCGACACCGATGGTCGAGGTTGAACTGACTGAGGAAGTCCAGGCCCTGATCACCCAACTGCTCCAAGACACCGATCCCAGCCGCCGGGCTATCGCCGCGTCGTACCTGGGGCGGCAGCCTTATCCCCAGGTCATCGAGGCGCTGACCCAGGCATTGAGCCAGGACGGCGACCCCAGCGTGCGCGAGCGCGCAGCGGTGGCATTGGGCCGGATCGGAAGCACTCTCGGCGTGGGCACACTCGGACGGTCCGCTTACGAGGCGCTGGTGGCTTCTTTGCGCGACAACTATTCCACCGTGCGCAACGCGGCAGGCGACGCACTCCAGCAGGCCTACGGCGTTTCCTGCTCGGACGCCAACGGCTGCCCGACCGCCGTGCCGTAACCTTCAACAACGTAGGGGCGCAACCGGTTGCGCCCCTCCCTCTACAGGCGTTGACCGGCCCGGTCAGATCGTCGCCTCGTCCAACAGCCGTTCCTGGCCGTCAGCGGCGGCAACCACAATCAGCCGCGCCGCCGCTGCGCCCGTCAACGGCAACAGCACGTCCACCGTGAGCACGGTTAACGGATCGACCTCGCCCAACGCCCGCTGGCGGATCACGCGCCCCTGGCCGTCCAACAGTTGCAAGACGGCCTGCCCCTCGTCGAAGACGCCGAACACACCTTGCAGATGCGCCTGATCGCCGTCATGGGCAACAGATAGTTTCCGCGCAGCCACACCCGCTGCTGCTGCGCTGACAACCTTGCCCGGACAGCGACACACGCCCCATGCAATCGTGAAGGTATGCGCCTGTCCGGGCGCAAAGTCGAACAGCGGGCTGAGCACTTCGGTCTCCATCAGGTATATGCCGCTGCCCGCGTAGTTCAGCTTGAGGCCGGGCACCTCGCCCAGGCCCACCGTCCAACACTCTACGGTCGAACCGTTGTCGGGATATTCGGCCCCTGGCTGCGGCGTGAACTGCGCGGCGAAGGCATAGCCCTGCGCAGCGTCGCTAAAGGCGATCCAGCCGCCCAGTGAGTCCAGCCCGACCTTGCCGACGCGGTACAGATAGCGTGCCACGAACAGCCCGTCCTCGACCTGCCATTCCGGGTTGGCCGGGTCGGCGAACATGACCTGATAACCTTTGGGATGGCGGCTGGCCGGGTTGAGCGGCGCGGTGACGGTGCAGGCGTCTTGGTGGGTGAGCGTACCGTCCGGCAGGACTTTCTCCGCCCGATGCTGGAACACGTCCCAGATGCTCCAGCGGCGCGGACGGTCAGACGTGTTGGTGAAGGTAAGCGCCAACGTCACACGCGATCCCCCGGCGTGCAGCGTGGCCTGTCGCGTGATCTGCACGCCGGTTTGCGGATCGGCAGGGCTGGTCATGCGCACCGTTGCCGACATCTCGTCCGCTTCCAACAGGTCCAGGGTATAGCGCCCGCCATCCAGCACCGGATCGGGCGGGCCGTGCCACTGGTCGTCGTTGTCCCAACCCTGCGGGGCCGGCCAGGTCTTATCGCCGCCGTAGTTGATCCAGGCGTCCATCGAACCGTCGCCGACGTGCTCTTCCGGCGTAAACAACTTTCCCAGATACCGTTTATTCAGCCACAGGCATTCATACGGGCCGAGACGATACCCGACGACGCGCCCGCCGATGTCCGGCACGGCGCGCAGCGTGACCCAGGCATTGCGCAGTTCCACGCCTTGCCAGCCGTACAGCTCCGTCCTGACGGCGTCCACGTTTTCCTCCTTAATGCCTTGCAGCAGCCGTTCTCCCCTGATAGCGGCGCGCGCGCCGATCAGGGTGGGAGAAAACCGACGGCAGGAACGTCACGCATTACGTCCCTGCCACCAAACGCGCCCTGGACGGCACAGGAAATCCGACATCGAAAACCGTCTAGGCAGCGCCGACCAGGGAACGGGCCAGGCGGGCAGCGGAGGAAGCGTCGGGACTGTAGCCGTCTGCGCCGATCTCAGCCGCATATGCCTGCGTCACCGGCGCGCCGCCGACCATCACCTTGACCTGCTCGCGCAGCCCGGCCTCGTGCAGGGCGGCAATCGTCGTCTTCATACCCGGCATGGTCGTGGTCAGCAGCGCCGACATGGCCACGATCTGTGCCCCCTCACGTGCCGCCTGCACGAACTTCTCCGGCGCCACATCTACCCCCAGGTCGCGGATGGCGAAGCCCGCCCCTTCCAGCATCATCGCCACTAGGTTCTTGCCGATGTCGTGCAAGTCGCCCTTGACCGTGCCGATGGCGACCGTCCCCAGCGGCTGCGCTCCCGCCTCCACTAGTTTCGGTTTGAGCAGGCTCAACCCCGCCTGCATCGCCCGCGCCGCGATCAGCATCTCCGGCACGTAGTACTCATTGCGCTCGAAGCGCGCCCCTACCTCGGTCATCGCCGCGATCAGGGCCTGATTCAGGATGTCATTGGCTGAGATGCCCTCGGCTAACGCCTGTTCCACCCCGGCAGTCGTCCCTGCCCGATTGCCCGTGATTACGGCTTCGCGGATGTCGTCCAGGATAGACACAGTTTTCCTCCCTCCGAAAGATACCCGGTGAACGGAAAGGCTTTTCCAACGAAAAGCCTGCATTTCCCCACATTTTCGCACGGATTTCCCAAAACGCGCCAGTGCTGAACGTCGAAGCGACCGCCGCCGCATGTAACGCTCAGGCCAGCGGCGCACGGGTAAAACCGCCGTCTACGCTGCGCCAGATGCCAGGCTGGAGAATTCCGCCGGCACTTCGGACATGTTCTGGAAAGCCACATGACCAGGCAAGCACTCGAGCATCGTCAGACCGGCTCAGCGGTACCGGAGAACTCCTCAGCCGAGGTCAAGGGGACCGGTCGGCGCTGCGCTGCCAGGTGGTTAGCGATGAACACGACCACGATCACACCGACCATCAGCGCGGCGATGATCCCATAAGCGCCCTGAATGCCGATCCGGTCGGCGGCAGCCCCCAAAAGCTGTGGCCCGGTCAGCATGGCGACTCCTGCCGCCAGCGACACTCGCGCGCTAACCAGGGTTGTGTGTTCCGGCGCGGCGTTCGACGCCGACGAGAGCGTCATCGGATACATATTTGCCACGCCCAACCCGGCGATGAACAGCCCGGCGATGTTGAGCACCGGGGTTTGCGCCAGCCAGAAGATCGGGAACCCCACCAACACAATCGCCACCGCGCCGATCAGCAGGCGGTTCGGCGGAAAGAAGCGGGTCAGACGGCTGCCGGTGAACCGCCCGATGACCATCGCCAGGAAAAAGGCGCTTACCAACGTGGAGGCAGTCACTTTGGGCAGCCCCACCACGCGCTCCAGAAAGGCCGCACTCCAATAGATGATGCCCCACTCCACTGCCACACCCAGCACCACCACCAACCAATAAGCCCAGAACGCCGCCGGGAGCGAACGTCTGGGCGTGACGGCAGCAGGCTTCGAGCCGGCGGGCGCAGCAGGAAACTTCGCCGTCCAGAAGACGAGCAGCATCAGCACCCAGACCAGGCCGCCCGCAATCAGGCTGCCCCGCCAGCCCAGCCCGACCTGTGCCAGCCCGCCGACGGCCAGTGGAGCCAGCATCGCGCCGACGCTGGCGACGGTGTTCGCCTCGGTGAGACCGGTCGCGCGATGCTCGCCGAAGCGGTCTGCGACGGTGGCGTAGCACATCGCCATCAGCGCCGTGCCGATAGCGCCCATCAGCAACGCAGCGGGGATGGTCACGCTGACCTGGCGGCCTACAATCAGCAACAACCCGGCCAGCGCCATGCCACCGCCGCCGCCCCAAAACACCGCCTTGCGCCCCCAACGCGCAGCGGCCCGGTCTGTAAACAGGCCCGCCAGGACCATGCCGAACGACATGGCGGTGAAGTGCAGGGCGGAAACCGAATAGTTAAGGCCCAACTCGGCGCGGATGAACGGCTCGGCAGGGCTGAGCGTCGCCTGCTGGTAGGAGTAGTAGCCGAGCATCAGGTAAGCCAGCCAGGTGAAGCGGTCGCGGTTGAGAAACGTCATGGCAGACCGTCCGTCAATTCAGCAAAGCACTAAAGGCGAAGGGCAATTATAGCGCAAGGATCGCGTTCCGGAATAGCACAACCGGATTGCAGCATAGGCAACACCGCTATAACACGTTCTAACCAACGGCTGAAGATACCATCTGGCTGGCAGGGCGAAATGCGCCGACGCTTGGAGAAGACTTTCGGGTACGGCTGAGTTTTGGCCTACTCAAGGCAAAAGCGCGCTTATATCTTCTGGAAGCCGGGAATAACGGTCGTTGATCGGGATCGTCTGACCAAAGAAGAATGGGTCAATTGGGGCTCGCGCGCCGTCTGGACCTTTCCATCCGTTCGGGCCAACGACGATCATGAGGCCAAATTTCCGCTCGAACTACCCAGGCGCATCATTCAGTTATTGACCAGGCCGGGCGACGTGGTGCTGGACTGCTTCGTCGGCAGCGGTACAACGGCTGTCGCGGCCATTCTGGAAGGCAGACGTTACATCGGCATCGACATCAACTTTATGCGCCATCAGCGGGCGTGTCGTCGCCCTCCGCTTTCGGGAGCAAATCTTCAGGGCGGGCGGGTAAGGTGACACTCTCCTCTTCGTCCATCGTCAGAGCGGGAATTTCCTCGGCAGTGATGGTGCGCATGGCGGTGCGCCGGGTGATCAAGGTATCTTCGTCGTCGATGTCCGGATTGAGCAGTGGAGCAGACTCGGCTGGCTGCGGCTCAACGAGCGTCCTTTCGGTATCGCTTGGTTTGGTAGGGACAAACGTGACCTCGGTGTCACTGGCGGTCGTGGCCATCCAGGGGATGGATGTGGGCAGGCTGTCGTCCTGGGCAACGTCAGAGGTATCTGTCGGCGACACGGGCGCCTGCTCGATCATGAGCACAATCACGGTCAGGTTGTCCTCGCCGCCGCGTTCGTTGCCCAGATCAATGATGCGCTGCGTGACCGCTGCCGGGTCGTCTTCGACCAGCACCAGACGCGCCATATCTTGCGAGGTGACGTGCCGGGTCACGCCGTCCGAGCAGATCACGATACGATCCCCGGCTTTCAGGGAGCGTTCATACAGGTCCACCGGGATATCGGGCATCTGGCCGAGGGCACGATACAGGACGTTCTTCATGGGGTGATGCCGGGCTTGTTCTTCGGTGATATGCCCGGCCCCCACCAGCGCTTCAACAAAACTGTGATCCGAGGTGATCTGACCGATCCACTGCTGTTGAGAATCCAGCAGATAAGCGCGGCTGTCGCCCACGTGGGCAATCAGAGCCTGCTTACCCCGGACGAACACCAGGGTCGCGGTGGTGCCCATGCCCTTGAGGGCTGGGTTCAACTGCACACGCTCGATCACGGCCAGGTTGGCCGCCTGAATCGCCACGCGCAGCCGTTCGGCTACGACGCGGATGTCCAACGTGCGCAGGTCGGCACTGCCACGCGCTTCACCCAAAAAGTGTGCCTGGACGGCCTCTACCACCAGACGGCTGGCCTCTTCGCCGCCCACCGCGCCGCCCATGCCGTCGGCTACCAGCCCTATGACGACGCCGTTCAGCGCCCACAGAGCGACCGAATCCTCGTTATTCTCGCGCACGCGCCCGATACTGGAACGCGCGCTGACGCGAACCCGCAGGCGCGACTCGGCGTCAGGCACCAGCAGCGGCGACCGGCAGTTTGCGCATTCGACCGCCGTCGGCAGGTTGAGCATGCCGCAGTTCAGGCAGGTGGCAGGCTGTTCCAGAGACAGCCGCCCTAGCACCTCGGTATCTCCCTCTCTGGCAGGGCGACCGGTCGGGCTGCCGGGATCGAGCTGTTGCATCAGTCGAAGGATACGCTGGCTACGTCGGGGCAGGCGTTGCCGGGGCGTTTCCGGGCTGCCCTCCAGCGGGTTGCCGCATTGAAAGCAGGTCACGGCAGGGGAGAGGTTGTCGTAGCCACAGTGGGGACATTTGCGGCGGGGGGTCATACCTCACCTCATCCAGGCAGGTCTTACGCTCATTCTATGCGCCCTGGGCGTGCCGGGCAAATCAGGGCGCGCTACCCTTCGGTGGCGACCTGCACCCACAGTGCGTCGTCGAACAGGTTCAAGCGATTTGCGCAGGCGTCCTGGCTTTTGCGCAGCCGTATGGTCGCCTGGGCGCCGGGCTGATATTCCACGAGCACATAGTGACCGGTCAGCCGACAGGCATTGTCCGTCACGTGGGCGTTGGTCAGGCTGAGCAGGCCGTCCTGGTACTGATAGCGGCCTAACACCGCCGGGTTGTCGAACAGGGTATCGAAGTCGCCCCCGGCGCGGAATTCGCCATTCTCCAAAAAAATGATGTAAAAGGTCTGCCCACCGTCCGTGCTGGACCACGCCCCGATCAGAGACGCCGGGGCATTCGCGGCAGAGGTTGGCGCTTCCCCGGCACAGCCTACCAGCAGCAACATCAGCAGCCCGACCCCGGCCAGACGCGCGATGTAGCATAGCAGCATAAACTGAGCTTCTCCTGACTGCCGCCGCACAGAACGGTTTGCTCAACACTGGGCAGGACATAAAAAGACGGCGCAAATGCCAGCCGCCTGTCAACGAAAAGTTTATCCTACCGGCGGCAGAAACGCAAATACGCGCGCCGGGCTGCCCGATCCACCCTGCACCGGCAGCCCACCGATCACCAGCGTCGCGCCGACGGGCGGCAGGTCATCCAGCCCGGCCAGGCATTCCAGGATCAGGCCATCGGCCTCGTACATGGCAAAGCTGGCGGCGAAGTCCTCGTCGTTGCCAGGATCGGCCCCGTGCGTGTCCGTGCCGATACCTTTGATCCCGCGTTCGGACGTAAGGAAAGCGACCGCTTCTCCACTGAAGCCCGGCCAATGCAACACGCCGTCAGCGTCCGCGCCGAAGAAGGCTTCCGGGTCGGCCCATCTGTCCTGCCAGCCGGTATAGAGGATGACCACGCTCCCGGTAGGGATCGGCCCGTTAGCGGCTTCCCATGCCTGCACGTCTTCGACCGTCAGGCGATAATCGGGGTCGGCGGCGGCCTGCGTGCGGATGTCGATCACGGCGGCAGGCAACACCAGCTCCTGGGCGGCAAAGCCATCTGCGCCGCGCGCCCCTTCGAGGAAGGTATTCGGCGTGCCCCAGTGCGTGCCGCTGTGCTCGCCGATGGCGATCCGGTTGATGAAGTAGCCGTCGTTCTCATAGGAGGCCCATGCCTCGACCTCGAAAGCCGGATCGCCCGGCCAGATAGGGATGTCCGGCGTAAGTGGCTGGGTCAGGTCGATCACACTCCAGTCAGTCAGCGCAGGCGGGGGAGTCTGGGCGTTAGCAGCAGACGGGACGCGCGCGGCAAACAGGGCGATCAGCCCGCCGCCTCCCAGCACGATCAGGGCAGTTACAATCCAGGTAAAGCGAGTCATCGGTGGTCTCCTTGATGCAAAGTACCAAAGTAGCTACCTGCGATTAATGATACTGCCAACTTTAGCACGTCAGGAAAAGCACAGCAACGGCAGGCACATCAAATCTCGCCCTTTAGTTTGGTCCGATCAGCGGGTAGAATAACCTTGTTTGCTTTTTGGCAACGAGCACACCATGAACGAAAAGACGTTTGAAGTCCTGGAACTGCCGAAAATCCTGGCGCGGCTGGCGGAACACACCAGCTTCAGCGGCGGACGTGACCTGGCTTTGGCCCTGCGCCCGACTACCAGCCTGGCTGAGGCGCGTGATCTCCAGCAGGAGACCGCCGAGGCGCGCCTGCTGCTGGAACTCAAGGCAGGCGTATCGCTGGGCGGCGTGCGCGACGTGCGCCAGGCTGCCCTGGCTGCCGTGCACGGTGTGCTGGTCGAGCCGACCACCTTGCTGGACATCCTGAGCACGCTCCGCCGCGCCACGACGGTCCGCCGCACGCTGACCCGGATGCGCGGGCAGTTGCCGCGCCTGGCCGACATCGCCGACCTGCTGGAAGAATGCTCCGCCTTACAGGGCGAGATCGGGCGCATCGTCAACGAGCGCGGCGAGATCAACGACACCGCCAGCCCGGAACTGGCGCGCATCCGTCGGGAATTACGCACCGCCTTCGACCGCTTGCAGGCCAAGCTACAAAACATCATCAGCAGTTCCAGCAATGCGCCCTACTTGCAGGAGGCCCTGATCACCCAGCGCAACGGGCGCTACGTCATCCCGCTGCGAGCGGAGTTCAAGGGGCGCATCCCCGGCATCGTGCACGATCAATCCGCCAGTGGAGCTACCCTGTGGATCGAGCCGCTGGCAACGGTCGAGCAGAACAATCGCTGGCGCGAGCTGCAACTGGCCGAGGAAGACGAAATCCGGCGCATCCTGGCCGAGATCACCGACATGGTCGGCCATGAAGCGCCCTACATCGTCCGCACGGTCGAAACGCTGGCCCGCCTAGACCTGATTTTCGCCAAAGCGCTGTATGCCGAGGCAACGGGCGCGACCGCCCCGACCCTGGTGGGCTTTCGTGAAATCAAGGGCCGCGACACCGACTTCAACCATCCCGGCAGCACGCTTAACCTGCCCGGCGCGCGCCATCCCTTGTTGAACCCAGACACGGTGGTGCCGATTGACGTGCATCTGGACGACGAGACTTACGTCCTGGTGATCACCGGGCCGAACACCGGCGGCAAAACCGTCGCGCTCAAGACCGTCGGGCTGCTGGCGCTGATGGCCCAATGCGGCCTGCACCTGCCGACCGAACCCGGCGCAGAACTAAGCGTCTTCGAGGGCATCTACGCCGACATCGGGGATGAACAGAGCATCGAACAGTCGCTCAGCACCTTCAGCGCCCACATGACCAACACCATCGCCATTCTGAAACAGTGCGACAATCGCTCTCTGGTCGTGTTGGACGAGGTCGGCGCGGGCACCGATCCGGCAGAAGGGTCGGCGCTGGCGCGGGCGATCCTGAGCGCGCTGCTGCGACGCGGCAGCACCACGCTGGTCACAACCCATCACCCCGAACTGAAAATCTGGAGTCACGAACGACGCGGTGTTCGCAACGCCTCGGTTGTTTTCGACCTGGCGACGCTGGCCCCGACCTATCAACTGGTAATCGGCCTGCCGGGGCGCTCCAACGCCCTGGCGATTGCTGCCCGGCTCGGCCTAGACCCGGCGATCATTGAGGAAGCGCGTGGCATGGTCGCCACCGAAAACCTGATCGCCGATGACCTGCTGGACGAAATCCACAAGACGCGCGCCGAGATCGTGTGTGAACGCCAGGCTGCCCTTCAGGCTCGCCAAGAGGCCGACCGCCTGCGCGACGAACTGCAAAGCCGCCTCAACGCCATCGAGTCGGAGCGACGCGAGGTGTTGGCCGAGGCACGTACTGAGGCCAAACGCGAACTGGACGATCTGCGCGCCGAGATGAGCAAGTTGCGCCGCCAGCTTCAGGTAGCCGGGCAGCCGTTGGACGCGCTGCGGCAGGCCCAAAACGCCCTGCGCGGCCTGGAAGACCAGGTCGAAGCGCCCGTCAGCGGCAATGTGACCGAGCCGGTCGGCGATCCATCGGAGCGCACCTTCCGCCTGGGCGATCTGGTATGGGTGAACACGCTCAACGCCGAGGGCCAGATCATCGAACTGAGCGCCGAGGAGGCCGAACTGCAAATCGGGCGGTTGCGCCTGCGCGCCCGGCTGGACGACCTGTCGCCGCGCAGCAAAGGGGAAAGCAAACGCGCGGCGAAGACGCCCACCCGCAAGCGCGAACCCCGCCCCACCGCCGATGTGGTCGCGCCCGCGCCGCGCTCGCCCGGCCTGGAACTGGACATCCGGGGCGCGCGTGTGGAAGACGCCCTGCCGCGCCTGGAACAATACCTGGACGCGGCCTACATGTCGGGGATGCCGTTCGTGCGCATCATTCACGGCAAGGGCACCGGCGCACTGCGCCAAGCAGTGCAGCAGATGGTCAAGGATCACCCGCTGGTGCGCAGTTGGGAGCGCGGCGGTGAGAAAGAGGGCGGCGACGGCGTGACGGTGGTGCAGCTCGTGCCGCAGGCGTAGCGTCCAACAGCCAGTACACTTAGTCAGGTTATCCGCAGCGGCGGGACGCATTCCGCCGCTGCGGCTTTTCCCGCGCCTTGCCCCTCACCTCGATCCGCCGCATACTGGCGAACAGATTCCTTGTGGCTTGACGTGGAGGCCGTGATGAAAACGCGCGATTCCCTTTTTTTTCTCCCGTCCGTTTTCTTCGTGATTCTCCTGGTGGGCGTGCTGGCGAATACGGTCCTGGCTCAGGGCGGGCGCGAAGACACGGCGACGATCCTGGATCGGCTGGGCGGCTATCCCTGCCCAAACAGCGATTTCACCTGCGTGAACCTGACTGTGCCGCTGGATCACTTCGACCCGACCAATGGTGAAACAATGGAGGTGGTGTTCGCCGTCCTGCCGGCCAGCGGCGAACGCAAGGGCATGTTCGTGACCGCCGTCGGCGGGCCGGGCGGGTCGGGGCTGGCTGTCGCCGATCCCTACACTGCCGCGTTCGATCCGCGCATCCCGGAACACTTTGACATCGTCTTCTTCGATCAGCGCGGGGTGGGCGCTTCCGGTGAACTGGCGTGCCCTGATGCCGCCGCGACGTACTACCGCGCCGACTGGCAGGCCCGCACGCCGGAGCAGGAGGCCGCGCTGGTCGAGGCCGCGCGGACTTTCGCCCAGGACTGTGTGCGCGAGATGGGCGTGCCCCCGGAGCGATTGCGCTTCTACGGCACGGAACAAGCCGTCGAAGACCTGGAAGCGTTCCGCGCGGCGCTGGGCGATGCACAGTTCTGGCTGTACGGCGAGAGCTACGGCACGCAGTTCGCGCAGACTTACGCCGCCGCCTACCCGGACCGGCTGGCCGGGCTGATCCTGGACGGCACGGTAGACCTGATCCTCTCCGGGCCGGATTACTACCGGGAGCAGGCACAAGCGTTCAGCGATGTGCTGGCGATGACGCTGCAAGCCTGCAACGCCGACCCGGCCTGTGCGGCGGACTTCGGCGGCGATGCGCTGGCGTTTTACGACGACGCGGCGGCGGAACTGGCCTCGGCCCCGGCGGTGTTTCGTTTTCCGCTGCCCTCCGGCGGCCTGAGTGAAGAACGCGCCTTCACGCTGACCGACCTCGAAACGGCAACGGCCAACTACCTGTATGCCGAAGGATCGCGCATGATCCTCCAGCGCGCGCTAGCGGCGGCCTCGCGGAATGATCTCGTGCCGCTGGCTCGGCTGCTCTATGACGCGCTAAGCCTGGACCCCGAAACACTGGCCGCCATCCCCGACCCGACGTTCTCAGACGCCGCCTTCTATGCGGTGGAGTGCCGCGACTACACCTTCTTCAGCGGCACAGCCGACGAGCGCGCCGAAGCCTACCTGCGCGCGGGCGACGCGGTGGAGGCCGCCCTGCCGCGCCTGGCCTCGATCTTTTACGGCGACCTGCCGTGCGTCTTCTGGCCCGGCGGGACCGAAGACGTCCCCCGCCCGGCGCCGCTGACCGCCGAGGGCATCCCGACGCTGGTGCTGGGCGCGACGGCGGACCCGGCCACACCGGTGGGCAACGGGGAGCGGGTGTACCGCCGCCTCGCCGACGGCTACCTGGTGACGACCGAGGGCGGCGCGCATGTGATCTTCGGGCGGGGCGACGCCTGCCCGGACGATCTCGTGACGGCCTTTCTGGTGGACGATCAGCGGCCCGCGCAGCGCGAAACCCGCTGTGAGGGCGTGGTCGCCAACCCTTACGTGCCGCCGATCCCGGCCAGCGCCGCCGACTTCGCCGATCCGCTGGATGCCCTGTCGTGGGTAGACGACGAGATTTACTACCTGCCGGAGTATTACTATTGGGACCTGGAAACGCCCACCTCGGTTGGCTGCCCTTATGGCGGGACGCTCGCCTTTGCGCCGTCGGACGTGGGGGAAAGGCTGACGCTAAACGGCTGCGCCTTTTCCGAAGGGTTCATCCTGACCGGGAATGGGGCCTATGACTACGACGCGGGCCGTTTTTCGCTTGACGTGACCGTGACCGGCCTGGCCGACGGCAGCCTGTCCTACACACGGGAAGACGACGGCGCGATCTACGTGAAGGGAACGTATGCGGGCCAGGCAGTGGACCTGTCGTCTTGAGTCGCGCTGCGGCAGCGATCACTGTAGCGGGGCGATTACCGACCCAATGTGCAAGTTTTCAGCGCCGGGGACTCAAGTCCCCGGCTATACAAGGCAAGTCCACTGAAATGGACTGACGTCCTCTGTCTCGCCCTGCATTTTAGTCCGCTTCAGCGGACTTTACAGACTTAGCCAGGGGTTTGAACCCCTAGCAACCGGCCAGACACTGCCGTTTTTTGAAACCTGCACATTGGGTTTACCGATTGCAGCCCTCTGCACGGGCCTGCGGATTTGATCCCTGTGTTGGTGAGGGGCGCAACCGGTTGCGCCCCGACGAGTTACCCACCTTGCTGCATGGCGTTCACCGTCGGGATAACGTTCGTATCCAGGCCGGGGAAGCTGCCCACCCATTCGTAAAAGAAGGCGTCCCACTGCTGCCCGGTGACATCCTCGAAGACGGCCAGTATGTCGCCGATGGTCGCTACCTCGTAGCGGTAGCGGCGGAAGTACTCTTGCAGCACGGCGTAAAGCTGCTCCCGCCCGATGGTGTCGGTGATCTCATTGAAGAAGAGCGGCCCTTTGGTGTAGATGATCATCACGTAGGCGCGCTCGGCGTAGCTGGCAACCGGCAGGCCCAGCGGCAGGTTCGGGTTGCCCTGGCCGACATAGGTGTTGTACCAGGCCTGATCGCCGCGCACGTAGTCCTCGGCATCCTCGATCTCGCGCGGAGTCTGGGCCGTCTCCCAAAAGTAGACGTACTCACAGAAGCTGGTCAGGCTCTCGTCCACAAACGGCTGCTCAACTTGGTTATTGCCCACCAGACTGTACCACCACTGATGGGCGGTTTCGTGGGCAATCACGACCTCGAAGAAACTGTCGCCGGTGTCCCAGTAATTGTCGGCGACAACGATCAGGCCGGGATACTCGATCCCGCCCGCGTTGGTGTCGGTCTGCACTACGTCGAACTCGGCAAAGGGATACTGCCCGAAGACGCGGTTGAATACGTCCAGCGAATCGATGGTCATCTGCAAGCCGGCGCGGGCCGTGCGCTCGTTGTGTACGGCCTGTTCGTCGTTCCAATAGTAGACGTTGACCGTGATGCCATCCGTCTCACCGCTGACACGTCCCAGTTCGCGGCTGGCGATCAGGATACTGTCGCGCATCGGGCCGCTGACGACGTGATGCGTCACCGTGCCGTCGCCGTTGGTCGTTGCGCCGATCTCGCTGCCGCTGAGGACGATGGTCATGTCTTCGGCAGCCGTCACGCGCACGTCATAGAGGCCGGTCTCCATGTAGCTGGGATCGCCTTGCAGGGGCGAGCGCCCGGTCCACCAGCCGCGCCCTTCCTCGTAGACGCTCAGGGCCGGATACCACTGCGGCGCGGCAAAGATGCCCTGCTGGTAGCTGTACTCGCCGTAGTTGGCGGCGAAGCCCTTTTCGATGGCGCTGTTGAAGCCAACCGTCAGCTCGACGCTCTCTTGCGGCGCCAGCGGTTCGACCAGCGGCACCACCATCACCGAGCGACGGTCCTCGAAGCGGACGATCACCGGCTCGCCGTTCACCGTCACGCCGGTAATGTTCATCTGGCCGGAATAAGCGTCCAGGTTGGGATACAGGCGAAACACGATCTCGGAGAGCGTGTCGGCGCTGCGGTTGGTGTAGCGCACCCGCTCTGCCCCGTAGATCGCCGCCACGTCGGTCAGTTCGACCGTCGCCTCGATGACGTAGCGGTTGCGGCTGGCGAAAGCGTCTACATCTCCGGCGAAGGCCGGCCGCATGGCCCGGCGAAACAGGCCCACATCGTTCCAATCGACGGCAGCGGGCGGTTCGACCTCCGGCGCGGGGACGGCGGTCGGTGTGGCGTGGGGGACGGCCGTCGGAGTCGGCGGCAGGGTCGGCATCGCGCGACCGGACATCCCACCGCTGCACGCCGTCAGGAACAACGCGATCAACACCACAACGGCGCTCAAAGCCGCTCGAAAGTCCCACATCGCCGCCCAACGTTTACCATTCATCCGCTTCCACGCCTTCGCTTTCCGCATCGCCGCCCTGATCCAGGCACGTCCAATCTACATCGTCCGGGGAGACCGCCGCCTGCGGTGGCCTTTCCTTGTCCGGCGCAACGCCTGCCAGCACATAGATGAACTCCAACACCCGCCGCTGTTGATCCTCGTCCAGACGGTCCAGTTGCTCCAGGATAGCTGCTTTCAACATGGTTGCCCCCAACCTGTGCACAGCATACCCTTGCCGGATGGGTCATCCGCACAGGGCGTAGAGTATAACACGAAAAAAGGGAACGGCAGGCGGAGCGTTCGCTTACTGTGCGCCGGGTGGAAGCCAGGCCTGCATCTGTTCGGTGTGATGGCGCAGGTCGCCGGCCAGGCCGCGCAGCCATTCGGCATAACGCGGTTCGGCGACAGCCTGGTGTTCGGTCAGCTCGCGTGCCTGCGCTCGCAGGATGTCGGCCACTTCGCGCAAATCGTCTAGGGTTTGTTCCCAGGTCAGATGGGCGCGTGCCTCCACCTGAAGCGCATTGAAGCCGTCCTCGTCGTACCGGCGGTTGAGCGGGTCGCCGACGGCGATTTCGGCGTAGCGGCGGACGGCCTCGTAATGCCAGCCGGCCAGGTGAGCCACAACCTGACGCGCATTCCACACGCCACAAATGCCGGGCGTCTCGCGTTTATCGGCAGGCAGAGCGCGTGCGGCGGCAAAGAAGGCTTCATAAGCGGTCTGCCACTCTGTAATCAGGTCCCGGAAGGTGATCGTGATCATCGGCTACCTCCCCGGTCGATCTGCTTTGCGCTCAGTGTAACACAGTTTGGCAATCGGCAATCAGCCGTCGGCTTACCGAAAACGTTATTCCCCCGTTTGAACGACGCCGTGCGCGATCAGCCACATCACCGATTCATAAACAGCCTGCAAGGAGGTATAGCGTGGCTGGTAGCCCAGCAGGCGCCGCGCCTTGTCGATGCTGGCATTGGGGCTGCGCGCAATGTGATCCCAGGTGGCGTTCGCCTCGGCTTCGGCCACCGTCGTGCGCCACTCGTCCCAGGGCAAAAAGCGCAGGTTGGCCTCCCGCCCGAACCAGGCTGCGACCGCCTCGGCATAGCCGCGCAGGGTCAGCGCTGCCGGGGAAACTGTGTGGAAGCTCTCGCCGACCGCGCTGCTCCAGTGGTTGAGCGCCTGCATGAACGCCTGGGCCACGTCGTCGGCGTGGACGTGGTGCACCGTCTCCATGCCGAAGTTCGGCAGGGTAACTTCCTCGCCGCGCGCCAGCTTAGCAAACACCTGCGGGTTAAAGTGCCCCTGCGGGTTGAGCGGCGCCCAGCCCGGCCCGACGATGTGCCCCGGATGCAGCACCGTCGCGGGGAAGCCGTTCCGCCGCGCCTCGTCCAGCAAATAGGCTTCGATGGCGGCCTTCTGGATGCCGTAGTCGCCAAACGGGCGGCGCGGCTGCGATTCGCTGGCGGGCACTTCCACGCTGTGCCCGTAAATCCAGATCGTCCCGCAGTGCAGGAAGTGTTTGACCTGCCCGCGCAGGGCTTCCACGAGATGGCGGGCGCTGTCGAGCTTGAAGCAGATCATATCGATGACGGCATCCGGCTCCAGATCGCGCACGCACTGCCCGAACGTACCCGCAGCTTCTTCCGCCGGGCGGTCGATCTGAATCTGCCGCACCGACTGCCAGGCAGCATGTGGCGTGTACGGCTGACGCTGCCCTCGGCTCAGGGCTACGACCTCGTGCCCGGCTTCGACCAGCCGGGGAATCAGGTACGTCCCGACGTGGCCGGTAGCTCCGATGACGACGACGCGCATGGTGGCCTCCTTCGTTGAGATAAAATGGTCCTACTGCGCCAGGCGGATCGCCTCCGCCAGGTCGATGATGCCTTCGTAAAGCGCCGTGCCCAAGACAGCCCCGGCCACGCGCCCACTATCCCGCAGAGCGATCACATCCTGCAAAGACGCGACGCCGCCGGACGCGATCACCTGCAAGCCGGTCGCCTCGGCCAGCTGCACCGTCGCCTCGATATTGACGCCCTCCAGCCCGCCGTCGCGCAGCACGTCGGTGTACAGCGCGTGCACCACGCCCCGCCGCGCAAACGCGCTGCCGAGGTCGATAGGCGTCCATTCAGAAACCGCCTGCCAGCCGTGAATCGCCACGCGCCCGCCGCGCGCATCCAGGGCTACCACCACATGTTCTGCGCCGTAGCGGACAACAATCTCGGAGACCAGGTCGGGGTTTTGCACGGCAGCCGTGCCCACCACCACGCGCGCCGCCCCCAGACTCAACACGCGCTCCACATCGTCCAGGGAGCGCACGCCACCGCCGAACTGCACCGACAGGTCCAACCTGGCGAGGTCCGGCAACAGGGACAGGGTATCGTTAGCCGCGTCGAGCGCACCATCCAGGTTGACGACGTGCAGCCAGTCCGCGCCCGCGTCGTCCCAACGCCGGGCCACGTCCAGCGGATCGTCGCTGTAGACGGTCTGCTGACCGGGGTCGCCCTGCCGCAGCCGGACGACCTTTCCACCGCGTAAGTCAATGGCCGGGTAGATGATCATAGGCAATCAGGCTTCACTGAGCGTCACCACCGGGACCGGCTGGACGTGAGACCGCGTTTCGGGCGCGTCCATCAGACGATCCATCTGCTCGACAACATCCCACGAAAAATAGCGGTGCCCGCAGGATTTGCACACCCGCGCTGGGACACGCTCGAAAATGAAGTGCTGTCCATGCCGGTGACGGTAGACCGTGACGAATCGTTCTTCCAGGCCGTCCTGCCCGGTGCAAAACTCACAGGGATAGGAATGTAATTCAGTCATCATTGGGTTCTCCAACCACATAAATCGTGATTATCCACAACGTCTTTGACGGTAAGAAACGACAAATTATCTCCACATCCTGATCATCCACCGCACCGCGCACGACGTAACGAGTTCCACGCGGATCATCTTCGTAAGTCGTGTGAAGCGCTCCATGAAGAAGCACCGTTCGGACCTGATCCAGATTCAGGCCGTCGTCGTCCATTTCTTCCAGGGCATGGTCAGAAAACGCTACCCGTCGTTCGTGAACAGCACGTCGTATTTGCTTGATGGCGCTCACACCGCCATCTCCACGAAATTTTGCAAGATGCGCAGGCCGACCTGCTGGCTCTTTTCCGGGTGGAACTGCACGCCGAACACGTTTGCGCGTCCTACCACCGAGGGGAAATCCAGGCCGTAATCGGTCTGTGCCAGCACGTCTTCGGGCCGCTGCGCCTGGACATAGTAGCTGTGCACGAAGTAAGCATAGCCGCCATCGGGCACGCCGTCTAGCAGCGGGGAATCCTGCACACGGTGAAGCTGGTTCCAGCCCATATGCGGCACCTTGAGCGCCCCATTGGGAAAGCGCACCACCCGCCCCGGCAGCAGCCCCAAGCCGCGATGTTCGCCCATCTCTTCGCTGATGTCGAACAGAAACTGCATCCCCAGGCAGATGCCCAACAGCGGCACGCCTGCGGCGGCAAGGCGGCGGATCGGCTCCTCGAAGCCTGCCGCGCGCAGTTGATCCATGCCAGCGCCGAACGCGCCCACCCCCGGCAGCAGGATCGCGCGCAGGCCGTCCAGTTCACCCGGCGCGCGCACCAGCCGCGCCTCCACCTGGAGATGCGCCAGGGCGTGCGCCACACTTTGCAGGTTGCTGGCTCCGTAGTCGATGACGCCGATCATGGCCCCTCCTTCTATCCCGCCTCCCTACAGGTGGACCGTCTCGATGCGGTAATCGACGATCTCCACGTCGGGACGGTGACGCTCCAGCCAGGAAACCACGTTTTCGAGCATCTGCTCGGCGTGGGCCGCCGCCGTCGTGACCACCGCCACGCCGACCGTGCTCGACTGCCACACATCGTTCAGGCCCACTTCCGCCGCCGAGACGTTGAACTCGCGGTTCAGGCGCGCTGTGACCGACTTGATCACGCTGCGCTTGTCCTTGAGCGAATTCATGCCCGGCAGGTACAGTTCAAGTGTACATATTCCGATGACCATGCAGGGGATTTTAACGCATCTTTCGCCCCGGAGTAAACTCCGGGGCTAAGAAAGCCAAGCCCTCCGGGCCATCTGACCTCAGCCCGGAGGGCTTATCGCTTTTAGCCGGGGACTGAAGTCCCCGGCGGCAGGACAGCTTACACCTTCAACTCGTATGCGTCCCGCAGCGTGCGCGTGACCGTCTCCCAGTCCGGTGCGATCTCCGGCGCGGTATCTCGCCCGATGCCCCAGTCCTTGAAGCCGCTAGACGTGCTGACGCATACCACCGGGCCGTCAAAACGATGGCCCTGCGCCAGGGCCAGCCGCAAGCCCGCCACGCTCGACACCGACGAGAGTTCTGCCCACAGCCCGGCGCGGCCTGCTGCCGCCTGAGCCTCGACCATCTGCGCGTCCGTCGGGGCGACGGCAAAGCCCTCGCTCTGGCGCACGGCCAGCACGCCCCGGTAGCCGTTGGCGTTGACCGCGACGGAGTAGGCGTCGGTAGGAGCAAGGGGCACTTCCACCACCGGCCTGTTCTCCGCCAGCGCCTTCGCCAGCGGCGCGCGGGAGGCCGGTTCGCAGGCGACCATCTGCGGCGCATGGTCCACCACCCCCAGGCGACGCAGTTCGCGGAAGCCTTTCCACACGCCGTAGAACAACTCCGCGTAACCGGTCGGCACGAACACCGCCGCCGGGACGCGCCGCCCAAGCTGCAAAAAGACTTCGTAGGCCAAGGTCTTGTAGCCCTCCGGGCCGAAGGGATGACCGGTGTGGGTTGGCGTGGTGCTGCTCACCGGATGGTAGCCCAGCCGCGCGACGATCTGGCGCAGCAGCGGCACACGCGCCTCGCGCGGCACGGCCAGCACCGCCGCGCCGTAGGAACGCACGTACTGCTGGATGACCGGCGATCCGCCGGCGGTGATCAGGACGATGCAGGGCAGCCCGGCCCGCGCCGCGTAAGCCGCCGCCGCCGCGCCGTGATTGCCCGACGACGACACCACCACGCCCGCCGCCCCGACTTGCACCGCCGCACTGACGGCGCACAACTGCAAGCGATCCTTGTGGCTCCAGGTCGGGTTGCGGCTCTCATCCTTAATGAACAGTTCCCCGCCGAAGCCCATCCAGGCGGCCAGTTTGGGCGCAGGGATCAGCGGCGTGCCGCCCTCGCCCATCGAGAGGCCCGCCGCCAGCGGCGGCAGCAGCGGCGACCAGCGTTCCAGCCCTGGCAGCGGAGGCTGCTCGAAGAGGGCCAGATCAACACGCGCGTAGTCGTAATCCAGCTCCAGCGGATATTGCATATCCGCCGTGCTGGTCTGGGGGCAGCCTTCCAGCAGCGGCGGGAACAGCGGATAGGTGAACGACGGATCGCCCAGCGAACGCTGGGCAACGGCAAGCGAGGGTTTCATGGCGTGTTTGTCTTTCAATACAGGCGAAGGTTCGCCGCCCAGCACACCCCAGACAGGGTATCTCTGCGGCGAACGTTTATCCGGCGTCACCCCGGCGGGAACGGCGGGTATGGCTCAGGAACCAGGCGTACAGTTCGGGATTGTCGTAGGTTTCCGTCCACGAGTCGTGCTCGGCTTCCGGGTAGACGGTAAAACGCACGTCGCCGCCGCACGCCTGGAGCGTTTCTACCAACACGGCAGATTCGCGCAGGGGGACGGTGTCGTCCTTCGCGCCGTGAAAGGCCCACACCGGCACGTGCTTGAGCGCGCACACCCGCTCCGGGTAGCCGTACATGAACATCCCGCCGCCGCAGATCGGCGCGACGGCGGCGAAGCGGTCGGGACATTCAGTGGCCAGATGCCACGCGCCGAAGCCGCCCATGCTCAGCCCGGTCAGATACACGCGGTCGGGATCGACGGCGTGCGTCGCGCTGACCGTGTCCAGCAGCCGGATCAACGCATCGACGTAATCGATCCACCAGGTGCGCTCCGGGCACTGCGGCGATACGGCGACAAAAGGGAAATCCTCCCGCTGCTCGACGACCTTGGGGATGCCATGCCGTTTCACAATCTCCACATTATCACCGCGCTCACCCGCGCCGTGCAAAAACAGGATCAGCGGCCAGCGAACCCCCGGCTCAAGGCCATAGGATTTGGGCAAAAAAAGCAGATAGTTGAGATGCACGGACTTCGTGATCTGGGTTTCAAAGGCAAAGGCTTGCTGCGGCATACGCGATCCCCCGGAATCCTGTCTGCCTCAAGACGCTGTTGCCCCATTGTAGAGGCAGTCGCCATTCCGCGCGAACCCGGATGCCGCCCGTCTGGGAATTGTTCAACCTGCATCAAGATCGGGATGCGCAAAAAGCAATCGTTTGCGTAGGTATCACGAAAAGGTTTGTGCATCTTGACAAACGGTACAGAGTCCGTTACAGTAAAAACAGATTTGGGAGCGCTCCCAAATCGGCGCTACGCCAGCAGTTCGACTGGTAGTCCCGATGAGCCGAAAACTGGAAGACATCGCAAAACTGGCCGGTGTTTCGCGCTCGACGGTATCGCGCGTGATTAACAACGATCCTCACGTCAGCAAACGCACCCGGCAGCGAGTCCAGCGGGTCATCCAGGAGGAAAACTTTCGGCCCAACATGGCGGCGCGGGCGTTGGTCACACGGCAGGCGCATGTGTTGAGCCTGGTGATCCCGCAGGCGGTCGCTTCGACCTTCACCGACCCGTACTTTCCGCTCCTGATGCAGGGAATCACCCTGGAGGCCAATCAGCGCAATTACGCCGTGATGTTATGGATAGGCAGCAGCGCCGAGGAAGAAGAGCGGTTTGCCCAGCGCATCCTGAACAATAGCTTGTTCGATGGGGTGTTAATCGCCTCGGTGATCAACGGCGATGTGTTGGTGGGCAAACTGGCCCAGGCAGGCTTTCCCTTCGTGCTGATCGGTCCGCCGTTTTTGGATGGGCTGAATTACGTGGACACGAACAACATCGCCGGCGCACAATCCGCAGTGGAGCATCTGATCCGGCTGGGCTACCAGCGCATCGGCACCATTGCCGGGCCGCAGAACCAGGGGGCGGCGCAAGACCGTCTGAAAGGCTATTGCCGGGGGTTGAGCCAGCATGGACGGGCCTTTGACCCTGCGCTGGTCGTGGAAGGGGAGTACAGCGAGGAGGCCGGCCACGCGGCCATGCGGGTCCTGTTGGAACGCGGGGTAGACGCTGTGTTCGCCGCCAGCGACATGATCGCCTTCGGCGCGCTGCGCGCCGCGCGCGAATGCGGCCTGCGCGTCCCGGAAGATGTAGCTGTGGTCGGGTTCGACGACATTCCCGCCGCCGCCGCTGCCCAGCCGCCCCTGACCACCGTCCGCCAGCCGATCCGCGACCTGGGCGCCCATGCCACGCGGGCGCTGATCGGCCTGCTGGAAGGCACCTTAGAACGCCCATACCAGGAATCACTTTCTGCCCATTTGATCGTCCGTGAGAGCTGCGGCGCTGCCCGCAGACAGGTGCCCGACAGGGGAGGAGGAGGATAGTTATCGACTGAACGCCTATCGTTTCGCCCAGCTGCAAGTTTCGCGCATGTTACTCAGTTTTCCTGGAGAGGAAAAGGACATGTCCAAGAAGTTTGCTTTTCTGGCACTGGCCCTGATTGCGATCCTGGGGCTTGGCCTCAGTACGGTGGCGGCCCAGGGCGGCCCGGTGCGTGGCGGCACGTTCATCGTGTCTGAGGGCCAGCAGTCGGCCTTCCCGCGCAACTTCAACCCCTATGCCCCCGACCCCACCCGCTGGGTGCAGGGCACGATGTACGAACTGCTGACGCTCTACAACCCGGTCGAAGGCGGCGCGCCGACCCCCTGGCTGGCAACCGGCTTCGAGTGGAGCGATGACCTGATGACGCTGACCTACACGCTGCGGGAAGGCGTGCAGTGGAGCGACGGCGAGGAGTTCAACGCCGACGACGTGGTCTTCACCTTCAATATGCTCCAGGAATTCCCGGCGATGGACCGAGGCGCCGTGTTTGAATTCATCGAGAGCGTCGAGAAGATCGACGACTACACCGTCGCCGTGCACATGAGCAAGGTTTACACGCTGGCCCCCGAAACCATCGGCGGCAGTGTGTACATCGTGCCGGAGCACATCTGGAGCCAGGTCGAAGACCCAGTGACCTTCACCAATGACAATCCGGTTGCCACCGGGATGCTGACCGAAGTGCGTCAGATTACCGACCAGGTGCTCGAACTCTGCCGCAACGACAACTACTGGCAGATGGGCGAGGACGGTCAGCCGCTGCCGTATGTCAACTGCATGCGGATGCCGGTGTACCAGGGCAATGACCCGGCCAACATGGCCGCGGCCAACGGCGAACTGGACTGGATCGGCAACTTCATCCCGGACATCGAGAACGTCTTCGTGGCAGCCGACCCGGAGCACCACTTCTATTACTTCTGGCCGGGCGGTGGCCCTGTTCATCTGTACATGAACACCACCATCGCTCCGTTCAGTGATGTGGCCTTCCGCCGCGCGATCAGCATGGCGATTGACTACGAGTCCGTGACCAGCATCGGCATGTACGGCTACACCTCGCCGATCAGCCCGACCGGTCTCGGCCCGCGCTATGCCGACTGGATCAATCCCGAAGCCGAAGCCCTGGCCGCCGAATACGGCATGGGCGTCTACAATCCTGAGGCTGCTGCCGCTGCCCTCGACGCCGCCGGCTATGTGGACGCGGACGGCGACGGCTGGCGCGACAACCTCGACGGCTCGCCGCTGGCCTTCCAGATGCAGGTCGTGACCGGCTGGACCGACTGGGTGACCAGCGTGGACATCATGAGCCGCAACCTGCAAGACATTGGCCTCAACTGCACGATGAACTCGCTGGACTTTGGCGTCTGGCTGAACAACCTCCAGACCGGCACGTTCACCACCTCCATCGGTTGGGGCACCGCCGGCAACACGCCGTATGACCACTTCAAGAACCTGATGTACAGCGGTCTGATCGGCGAAGACGGCTTGGCGAACGCCCAGCTATGGGGTCGCTGGACCAGCGAAGAGACCGATGCGTTGATCGACGCCTTCACGGCGACCGCCGACCTGGACGAGTGGCGCGACATCGTCAACCAGCTCCAGATGATCTACGTTGAGAACGCCGTGACCATCCCGCTCTTCCCTGGGCCGACGTGGTATGAGTACACCACGCACCGCTTCACCGGCTTCCCGACCGAGGAAGACTACTACACCCAGGGCAGCCCGTGGAATGTTCAGGGGCGCACCATCACCCTGACGCGGATCCACTGCGTGGACGAAGCCGCCTGCGAAGCGGCCCAGTAATCGGTTGTTGCGGTAGGGACACGGCCCAGGCGGTGTCCCTACCCTGCGCGGGCGGGCCGGTCCGCCGGCCCGCCCCCGATTTCAACCCGCCCTGGTATCGCTCCTGACCGCACGCTGTTCATGCTCAGCCGGGAATGCCTGATCTTTTCCAGATCAACGGGTATAATATCTAGAGAGATTGCCACGATTGGTCTCCCCTGACACCCCGATCAGCCGCCGGAAGAGGTCAACCATTCCCGGCGCGACCATGAGGATTCAACCAAGCGCTTTCTGCTACGCCGTCTGCTGTTTTACCTGGCCGCCGCCTTCGCGGCCCTGACGATCAACTTCTTCATCCCCCGACTCATGGCCGGCGACCCGGTGCAGGTGATGTTCGCGCAGTTCCAGGGCCGCCTGGACCCGCGCGCGATGGAATCGCTGCGCGAGACGTTCGGCTTTGTGCAGGGGCCGCTGCTGGAACAGTACATCACCTATCTACGCAATCTGGCCCAGGGCAACCTGGGGCTGTCGGTGTCGTACTTCCCGGTTCCGGTGATCGATATGCTCGCGCCGGCGTTGTTGTGGACACTGCGCCTGATCGGATTTGCGACTATCCTGTCCTACTGCATCGGGATGTTGACCGGTATCTTCGCTGCCTGGCGGCGCGGACGCTTTCTGGATAACTTCGTGCTCCCGGCAGCAGGGCTAATCGGGGCGTTCCCCTTCTTCTGGGTTGCGCTGGTCGTGCTGTATGTCTTCGCCTTCCAGTTGGGCTGGTTTCCCACCAGCCATTCCTACGATGTCTCGATGGACATCGATTGGGGCAACACCGCCTTCCTGGCCAGCTTCATCCAGCACTCCATCTTGCCGGCCATCACCATCGTGGTCACGTCGGTGGCGGGCTGGATGTACGGGATGCGCAACAACATGATCGGCGTCCTGGGCGAGGATTACGTCGTCCTGGCGCAGGCGAAGGGGCTTTCAGACCGGCGGGTAATGCTGACCTATGCGGCGCGTAACGCGCTGCTGCCCAGTCTCACCGGCTTCGCCATGTCGCTGGGCTATGTGGTGGGCGGCGCGCTGGTGGTGGAGATCGTGTTCTCCTATCCCGGCATGGGGTTCACGCTGCTGCGCGCTGTGGGCGGGCGCGACTACCCGCTGATGCAGAGCGTGTTCATGGTGATCGTCATTTCCGTGCTGTGCGCCAATTTCGTGGCCGATATGATTTATGTCCTGCTAGATCCGCGCGCCCGTTAGGGAGCCGCCAGGCGAAAGTGAACCTACTGCGAGTGGCAACATGACTCAAAACACAACTGTACCTCAAACCGCCATCCCGTCGCTGAGCGTGCGGCCCAGGACTCGGCGTCTGCGCCTGCCCAGCTTTTTGCAGAGTATCCTGCGCAACCGCAAGGCAACGATTGGCCTGTCGATCCTCACCTTCTTCGTGCTGGTTGCCATCTTCGCCCCGGTGATCTACCCCGGCGACCCCAACCGCATGGTCGGCAGACCGCATGAAGCCCCCTCTGCCGCGCATCCTTTCGGCACCTCGCGCCAGGGACAGGATATTTTCGGTCAGACGGTGCATGGCACCCGCACTACACTGTTGGTCGGCTTCATCACCGGCACGGTGATTATCTCGCTATGCATCCTCATCGGCATCACGGCAGGCTACGTCGGCGGCCTGGTGGACGAAGTATTGTCGCTGCTGATGAACATCTTCCTGGTGCTGCCGGGCCTGCCCCTGATCATTGTGGTGGCAGGCTGGATTCAACAGCCCGG
>Ga0209018_1000257_pt1 | contig 50709 bp, 47 predicted proteins | sample YNPBryBLVA2012_FD_185814 | JGI IMG/M metagenome (GOLD analysis project Ga0209018, IMG submission 185814) | Anoxygenic and chlorotrophic microbial mat microbial communities from Yellowstone National Park, USA - YNP Bryant BLVA 2012 (SPAdes)... ...
GCAGGCCCTCGGCCCACAGAGCCTTGCGCAGGGCCTGCTCCGGCCGCGTGTCCTTGGAGCGGTTCGAGACCATGCTGGCGTGCGTGGCCTCGGAGACCACCCACGTCTCGCGCAGCTTCAGAATCCCGTAAGCCTTCCTCTCCTCCGCCACCGCCGGATGAGGAAGTCTAGCCCAGGGCGTCAGTCGCCGGAGAACCGGTGGTCGAAGGCCTCGCCGGGCGTCTGCGTGTGGCACACCGTGCAGGTCTTGATCGTGCCGGCGTAGCCCAGCAGAGCGATGGCTTGGACGTTGTCGTTCGGCTGGCTGGACGGGGCGATCGCGTGCGGGCTGCCGTGGCACGCCGCGCACATCACCCCATGGTGGCCCTTCGAGTCTTTGAACAGCTTGCCGGCCTGCTCGTACTCGTGTCCGGCCACGTTGTGGCAGGATCCGCACCGCGGCTCGTCGGCCCACGGACGGCGCGCGGGGCTGGCGACCTCCGCCATGCCGCCGTGGCAGGTGGTGCAGGTCATGCCCTTCGCCGCATGCACGTCCCTCAGGCACTGCGTCTGCGGACCCGGGTGGCAAGCGTAGCACTTGTTGGATAGGCTGATCGAACCCATCCGCGCAGCGTGGGCGCCGTGCATCGCCCGGCTCAGGTTCGGCAGGTTGGGATTCCCGGCCGCCCCGAGGGCGGGATCCGCATGGCATTTGGCGCACAGAACCGGCTTCTACGTCCTCAGCGAGGTGCCGTGCCGGCGGTCGTGCGCGGCCAGGATGTCGTCGTCCGTCTTCGCGGGATCCGACGGGCTGTGGCACAGATTGCATTTCATCTCCCAACTCACAGGCACCACGGCCCGGGTCGTGGCGACCGTCGCGCCGTTCAGCCGCACGTCGATCTGGGAGAGCTGGTAGGGATCCTCCGACTGGCCGTCGGTGATCGGCGTGGTCGGAATGCCGGCCGCCTCGTAGTAGCCGAGGCCGGTTGCGTCCATGGTGCCCCGCATCCCTTTGCCGGCCAACCCGGTGTTCAGGGCGAGGTTGACCCCGAACAGGCTCGGCGCGTACGTCCAGAAGTTCGTCTTCGAGGCCGATTCCGAGTTGCCGGGAATGCTGTAGGCGACCGCCAGTCCGGCGCTCACGATCTTCGGGTCCTTGCCCCGGGCGATCACCTGCGCCCGCAGGGTGTTGTAGGGGGGGAGGATGCAGAGCGAGCTGAAGTCCTGCCCCATGCAGTGCATGCCCAGATCGTTGAATCCGAAGACAACGTATGATGCGGGCGCGCCGTTTCCGCCGCCATCATCGCCGCCATCATCGCCGCCATCGTCGCCGCCCGCGCTGGCCGAGCCTCCGCCGCCGCAACCGAGGCCGAGCAACCCTGCGCCCAGCGAGAGACAGCCCGCCAACAGCCACCACCGCCCAAACCGCGTCTGCATGAACGAACCTCCAGCGGGCGGCCTGACACCAACCCGCTGAAACCCATGTTAACACAAAGGCTCGGAGATGCCTAGCAGGGAGGACCGGGGCGCGTCAGCCCTCTGCGGAGGCCGGCTCGAGGTCCTGTTCGCGGACCAGCAGCACGAAGTGCGCGTTGAACGCCAGCTCCTCCTTGGTCAGCGTCTTCTTCTGCTCCTCGCCGATCGACGACAGGAACTTGTCCCGCATGCGCTGCACCGCCTTCGCGTGCACGTCCGCCGTGACCTCGCCCAGGCGGTCCGGATCGACCTTCACGGCCACCTCCTCGGGCGAGTACACGGCCTGGACCGTGCCGATCAGGCCGGCCATGTGCTCGAAATAGCGTCCGGTCTTCCTGTCGTCGGGGGTCGCCGGACGCGAGACCACGCGCACGCGGTCCCCTTCCTTCCAAGAGGGCATGAGGGCAGTGTACCTCCCGCCAAGGAGCCGCCGTTCCGGCCGTCCCCGGTCGGCGCGGGCCGTCCGCCCAGGGGCCATAATGACGGCTACCGCCATGATCCCAGCAGTCCGCAAGCCCTCCCCCGTGCGCCCCGGCGACCGCGTGCGCATCGTCTCCCCGGCCTCCCCGCTGGACGAGGCCACCGTTCGGCAGGGCATGCGCCTCCTCGAAGAGCGCGGCTACCTCGTCGACCTGGGTCCCCACGCCCTGCTGAGCTCCGGCTACCTGGCCGGTCCCGACGAGCTCCGCGCGCGCGACCTGCAGGAGGCGTTCCTCGACCCGGAGATCAAGGCCGTGTTCTGCTCCCGCGGCGGATACGGCACCTCGCGCATCCTCCCGATGCTCGACCTGGACGCGATGGCCGCCTCGCGCACCCTGTTCCTGGGCTACTCGGACGTCACCGTCCTGCACCTCGCGCTCAACCGACGCGGCCTGCCGTCGGTCTACGCGCCGATGCCGATCACCCTCTCTAGCCCCAAGGAGCCGTGGGTCTACGAGTCGCTCTTCCGCGCCTTCGCCGGCGACACGCGGGTCCCCGATGAGGCGCCCAAGGCCGAGTGCGTGGTGCCCGGCGTCGCCGAGGGGATCGTCGTCGGCGGCACGCTGTGCCTGCTCACCGACGCCATCGCCACGCCCGAGGAGATGGACCTGGAGGGCAAGATCGTGATGATCGAGGACGTCGACGAGTACAACTACCGCGTCGATGCGATGCTCACCCACCTGCTCAACGCCGGCCGGATCCAGAAGGCCGCCGGCATCGTGGTCGGCGAGATGACCCGCAGCGACTCCAAGATCGAGCCCTCCATCGACGGCTGGAAGTGGAAGGACGTGGTGCGCGACCGCCTGGCGCCCCTCGGCATCCCGATGGTCTGGGACTACCCGTTCGGGCACAACCGCGCCATGCTCAGCGTCCCGATGGGCATCCGCGCCAGGCTGGACGCCGAGGCCGGCACCCTGGAGTATCTGGAGCCGTTGTGCGAAGACTGACCGCCCTCCTCCTCGGCTGTATAGCGATCGCTCTATGCCCCGCGCAGAGCTGGGAGAAGCTGCTCGCGCCCGGCCTGACCTACCGCATGGAGGTCCAGGCTGCGCCGCCGAGGGTGATCCACGCCCTGCGCTTCAGCCTCGGCACGCCGGTCGTCCGCGCCGAGGCCGAGCTGGCCCAGCAGAGGGTCTACGCCGAGGACCCCACCCAAGGCCGTGAGACCGTGTCCCTGCTCGCCCGGCGAACCGGGGCCCTGGCCGGCGTCAACGCCGACTTCTTCCCGTTCACGGGCGACGTGCTCGGCCTGATGGTCCGCAACGGCGAGCTGATCAGCGAGCCGGAACCCCGACGCGCGGTCTTCGGCTGGGGACCCTCCGATGCCGTGTTCGGCTACGGCCGTTGGACCGGAACGGTGCGGCTGCCCGACGGCTCGGCCACCCCGCTCGCCGGACTGAACCGCGACTGCGCCGGCGGAGAGCTGGTCCTCAACTTCCCGGTGGCCGGCCTCGTCCGCAGCCCACAGGGCTCTATAGCGATCGTTCTAGACGCCCCCACGGAACCCCACCCGACCGGCGCGCTGTCCGCCACGGTCCGCCAAGTGCGCACCGACGCTCCCCGTCTGCCGGTCGAGCCGGGCACGGCCGTCCTCGTCGTGGCGGGCGCGGCCGCCCAACAGCTGGCTTCGGTCAAGCCGGGGGACGTCCTGACCTTCGAGTGGCGCACCGAGGGCTTCGACTGGGCCAAGGTCCGCCAGGCGGTCGGGGGCGGGCCGTGGCTGGTGCGCAACGGCCAGCCCGCCGTCAACGCGCAGGCCGAGGGCTTCGCGCCCGGCTTTTCGGCCAACCGGCACCCCCGCACCGCCGTCGGCCGAACGCCCGAGGGAGACGTGTGGCTCGTCGCCATCGACGGCCGCCAGGCCATGAGCGTCGGCGCCACCCTCGAGGAGACCGCGCGCGTTCTGATCCGCCTGGGCTGCGTCGAGGGGATCAACCTGGATGGCGGAGGAAGCACGGTGCTCAGCCTGTTCGGCTTCGCGATGAACCGGCCCAGCGACGGCTCGGAGCGCGCCGTCTCGAACGCCGTGCTGTTCTACGGCCCCCGGCCACAGCCCGAGGACGGCGAGCTGAGAATCCCGCTGGAGTCGATCCCGCCCGTCGGCGGGGAGCTGCGCCTGCGGCTCCTGCGCGAGGACGGCCAGCCGATCCCCAACGCCGAGGTGCTCTGGACCGCCGCCGGCGCGGCCTGGATCGACCAGGGCGGCACCCTGCGCGCCCTCCGCCCGGGCCCCGTGACCGTGCGCGCCTTCGCCCGAGGACGATGGACGGAGCGCACCTTCGAGGTCCCGGCTCCGAACGCCTCCGCCCGCTCGTCTGTACGTTCGCGGGTCGTGCGATGATCGTCGAGCTGACCGTGGAGAACCTGGCGGTGATCGAGCGCGCCACGCTGGCCCTCGGTCCTGGCTTCACCGTGCTCACCGGCGAGACCGGAGCCGGCAAGTCGCTGCTGGTGGACGCCCTGGAGCTGGCGCTCGGCGGGAGGGCCGACTCCGACCTTGTGCGCTCCGGCGCAGGCCGGGCGGCGGTCTCCGCGGTGTTCGACCTCTTCTCCCGCCCGGACCTCGTCCGCCTCTGCGAGGAGCTCGGCTACCCGGCCGAGGACGGTTGCCTCTACATCCAGCGCGACGTGCTGGCCGAGGGTCGCTCCACCGCGCGCATCGGCGGTCGGCTAGCCCCCATCTCGGTTCTCCGCCGGATCGGACGCGAGCTGGTGGACCTCCACGGGCAGCACGACCACCAGAGCCTGCTGGACCCGGAGGCCCACGGCGCCCTGCTGGACGCCTTCGCCGGCGAGCCCGCCTCCCAAGCCCTCGCCGAGGTGCGCGAGGCCTGGGAGGCCGCCGAGGCCCTGCGCCGCAAGCTCGCCGCCGTCCGCCAAAGCCAGAGGGACCGAGACCGGCGAGCCGACATGCTCCGCTTCCAGATCGGTGAGATCGAGGCCGTGGCCCCCAAGCCGGGAGAAATGGAGGAGCTGACGGCCCGCTTCGAGCGCCTCCGCCACGCGGAACGCCTGCGCGAGGCCGTGGCCCGCGCCCTGGACCTGATGACCGAGGGCGAGGCCCCGGCGCGCGACCAGCTCGGCGAGGCCCTGCGCCAGGCCGAATCCGCGGCCCGCCTCGATTCTGGCGCCGCCGAGGCCGCCGAGGCCGTGCGCTCCGCGCTCGCGTGGACCGACGAGGCCGCGGCCGCCCTCCGCGCCTACCTCGACTCGATCGAGATGGAGCCCGGCGAGCTGGAGAGCCTGGCGGACCGCATCGACGCCCTGAAGAGGCTCCGGCGCAAGTACGGCGACGACGAGACCGCCGTCCTGGAGTTCCTCGCCCAGGCCCGGCGCGAGCTGGAGGACCTGGAGAACGCCCAAGCCGCCGAGGGCACGCTGGAGGCCGATCTCGAACAGGCCCGAATCCGCCTCCAAGACGCCTGCGCCCGCCTGACCGCAATCCGCGCCGAGGCCGCCGAGCGGTTCGCCGCGGGAGTCACGCGGGAACTGCGCGAGCTCGCGATGGCCAAGGCCGAGTTCCGCGTGGCGCTGCATCCCTGCGAGCCCGGTCCCGAGGGTGCCGAGCGCGTTGAGTTCCTCTTCTCCGCCAACCTCGGCGAGCCGTGCCGCCCGCTCGCCAAGATCGCCAGCGGCGGCGAGATCTCCCGCACCATGCTCGCGATCAAGACCGTCGGCGGGCACGCCAAAGGCGTTCCCACGCTGGTGTTCGACGAGGTGGACGCGGGCCTCGGCGGCCGAACCGCGGCCATCGTGGCGCGCAAGCTGGCGGAGCTGGCCGACGGCCGACAGGTCATCGTGATCAGCCACCTCCCGCAGATCGCCAGCAAGGCCGCCCGCCACCTCCACGTCGCCAAGGAGGAGGCGGGCGGAAGGGTGCGCACCGCCGTGCTCGAGCTGGCGGGCGAGGACCGCGTGCGCGAGATCGCCAGGATGCTCGCGGGCGAGGAGCTCGCGGGCAGCGCCCTCGCCAACGCGCGCGATCTGCTCGGAGCCAACGGGTAGAGTGCGCCCGTGGACGACCGAATCCGCTCGATGCTCTTCCAGCGGCCATCCTCCATCCCCGTCTCCGTCGGGATCCTGCCCGCGGCGTGGCGGAAGCACCGCGAGGCCCTGGACGACCTGGTGAGCGAGTTCCCCGGCCTGTTCGGCTCGAACGCCAACCCCCGCGACTACGACGCCGTCTACGGCACCTACGTCGAAGGCCGCCACGTGGACGTCTGGGGCTGCGTGTGGGAGAACATCCACACCGGCCGAGAGGCCATCGTGACGGGCCACCCCTATTCCACGCGCGAGTCCGTGCGCTCCATCCGGCCGCCGGAAAAGGACGCCGGCTTCCCGCATGGGTTCATGTTCCTGCGCATCACCGACCTGCGCGGCTTCGAGGAGGCCATGGTCGACTTCGCCGAGGAGCCCCCCGAGCTCCGGTTGCTCATCGACACCGTCCTCGAGTACAACCTGCGCCAGGCGGACCTCCTGCTGCGGCAGCTCGGCGAGCCGCAGATCGTGTACTTCGGCGACGACCTGGGCATGCAGACCAGCCTGCCGATCAGCCCCGAGAAGTGGCGGAAGTGGCTCAAGCCGTGCTTCGCGGCGATCTACCGCAAGTTCCGCGACGCCGGCCACTGGGTCTATATGCACACGGACGGCCACATCCTCGAGATCATCCCCGACCTGATCGACTGCGGCGTGAACGTCGTCAACCCCCAGGTGCGCGCCAACGGCATCGACAACCTGGCGCGGATCGCCAAGGGCCGCGTGTGCATCGATCTGGACCTGGACCGCCAGATGTTCCCGTTCTGCACGCCCGCCGACGTCGACGCGCACGTGCGCGAGGCGGTCGAGAAGCTCGGGTCGCCCGAGGGCGGCCTCTGGCTGAAGGCCGAGATCGGCGACGACGTGCCCCTGCCGATCTGCCGAGCGATCTTCGAGGCCTTGGAACGATACCGGTTCGCCTTCGGCTGAGTCAGCGCGGGGCGTCCGAGACGTCGATGTCGGGCGGGCCGTCGTACTTCGGCTCGGCCGAGGTCGGCTTCGCCGCGTTCGCGGCCTCCTCCTCGGCGTGGCGCTGCGCGAGCCTCGCGAGCATCTCGGCGCCGCTGCTGCCGAGCCGCGGGCCGACGACGTAGTACCCCAGCAGAAACAGGCCGGCGGGGATCACCAGCCACTTCACGGTGAGGTGCAGAAGGCCTCGGCGGCGCTTCGTGGTCACGCGGGCATTATGGCACCGCGCGACCCCGATCGGGCAGGATGCGAGCATGGCGGAGATCTTCGAGGACGTCTGGACGCCGGTTGTGGAGGCCGCGGAGGCCGGATCGTTCAACCCAGACGATCCCGGGGCGCGAGCGGCCTACCCGATGCCCCCGCTCCGGGCGACCGGCAGGCTCGAGGAGCGGCAGTTCCGGGTCGTCGTGCTCGCGAACGAATGGGTGGAGGCCAGAATCTGCCCGAGCCTGGGTGGCCGGCTGGTCTCGCTGTCGCTCCGCGGCGGCGGAGACCCCTTGGCCAAGGTGGGCCCGGTGCGGCTGCAGCCGGGAGGTCCCCGAGGGCTGACGCTGCCGCTGGGGCTCTGGTTCCAGGCCGGCGCGAGCGATCGTCTGACCGGCCTCGCACCCGTGGACGTCTCCGCCCGCGAGACCGACGGGGAGGCCTCGCTCGTCTGCTTCTGGCTCGTTCCGGGCGAGCCGCTGGCGATCCAAGTCCGCTGGACGCTCTCCGACGACGACGCCTGGCTGACCGCCGAAACCCGCGTGTGGAACCGGTCGCTGGAGCCGGCGCCCTGCGACCCCGTCTGGGTCCTGGGAGACGCATTCCAACCGCAGACCGGCGAACGCGGGACCGTTCTGTCGGGGTCCCGCGGGGCCTTGGCCTTGCGCTCCCCAGGCCTAGCCCTCGCGTGGCTCCAGGCCGAGCGGGCCATCGTGGGCCGCCGCTTCGACTCCATCCTTACTCTTCCACCGCGGGGCGTCGATCGCCACACCCTCCGGATCGCGCCGCTGGCCTCGCAGGCGCCGCTCGCTTTGGGACCCGCAGGGTGCGTGCGCCTGGCCGACGAAGGGCTCTTCCTACAAGCCTTCGCCCCTCTCTCGGGCACGCGCGTTCAGCTCGCGACCCGGTCCGGCGAAACCTTCCAGGCCGACATGGACCTGACGGGTCCGCTCCAAACGCGGATCCCGCCGGAGGCCCTTCCGCTCGGCACGGAGCGCGTCGCCTGGCTAGACCGGGACGGCCTCCCGATCGCCCAGTGGCCGCCCGAGCCCGCGCACGAACGCCCGCTGCCGCCCGCGCCTTCCCCCGATCCGCGCTCCGCCCAGGCCCTCTCGGAAGGCGACCTGTGGCTGGCCGAGGCCGATCCCGCCTTCCGCCCTGCCGCCCGGATCCAACTCGCCCGTCGGTGGCTCGGCCAGGACGACCGCCAGGCTGCCCGCGACAACCTGATGGACGCGCTGAACTGGAACGCCGAGGACGCGCTGGCCTGGTGGGAGTCCGCCGCGCTGGAGCGCCTCGCGGGCAACCTGGACGACAGGCCTCAGCTCGAGAACGCGCACTTCCTCTGCCCCTGCGACCCCCTGCTGCGAGCGGAGGCGTTCCTCTCCCAGCCCGCGCAGGAGGGGCACGGCCCGAACCCGCTCCTCAAGCCCTTCGCCAACGACCCGGAGAGCGCGGCGGAGGCCGCCGAGAGGCTGATCGAGGCCGAGCAGTGGGAGTCCGCGGCCAAGTTCCTCGACGCCGCGCTGGCCTGGTGCGACCACGGCAGGCTGAGGCTGCTGCTGGCATGGTGCCTGGCCTCGCGCACCCGCATGGCGCCGGAGGCAGCCCGCATCCTGCAGGGCGCGCGCGAGTGGGGCCCGCCTTTCCCCTGGAGGCCCGTCGAACGCCGCGCCCTTGCCGAGCTGCTCGCGTCGTCGAATTTCGTGGGAATCATGCAGACTTGCGTCCCGGAAGCCCTTCTCCGGGAACTTTCTCCGGCCCCTGAGGCGTAGCACTCTCATAGATTCCCGGCCTGAGGCCAAGACGAAGGGAACAAGGCAAGAGAGTAAACGCAGCTAGGGCGCGGAGGATGACCACCAAGGTTCCGCGCCCGCTTTTTTCAGCGTTCTCGAGCTCCGGGACGCCTTCCGGGCGTTGGGTACACTCTCCGATCCATGGCTAGCGTCGATCTGGACGCGATCCGGCACGCGCTCAGGCTGGCTCGCGAAAAGGGATTCCGGGAAGTGGAGCTCGAGGTCGGCGAAACTCGCTTCTCCGCCGGGCTCTCCTCCAAGTCGGCGCGTCCCCAGCCGCCCGCCTCCGCCCCGCAGGACGAGACGGTGACCGTCTGCGCGCCGATCGTGGGGTACCTCCAGAAAGTCCGACCCTCGCTGAAGATCGGCGGCAGGGTCCAGGAGGGCGAAGTGCTGGCCTGCATCACGGCCCTCGGGCTGGACACCGACGTTTCGGCGCCCTGCGACGGGGAGGTGGTCTCGGTGGAGGCCGCCGAGGGAGAGGCCCTCGAGTACGGCCAACCCATCGTCGTCCTTCGCAAGAGGAGGCCCGATGCGTAGGCGCGGGGCCGTCCTCGCCTCGCTGCTGCTCGCGGCGGCGATCGTGCTGGTCGCCGTCGTCGCCTACCTGCTTTGGCCCAGAAGCCAGACCGCCGCGGCAAGGCCGGACGGCCTGGCGCACACGACGCTCGGCGCGGCCCGCATGGCCGCCAAGGACACCGAGTGCCGCTCCAACCTCCAGCAGGCCAGGCAGGCTCTGCAGCTCTACCTGGCCTCCAGCGACGAGCCGCCGGCGTCCCTCGAGGAGCTCAAGCTCCCGGCTTCGATGACCCGCTGTCCGGTCGGCGGCGAGCCGTACGTCCTGGATCCGAACGGCCCGACCGTCCGCTGCGTCCACCCTGGGCACGAGGGGTACTGATGTTCCGCAAGATTCTGGTCGCCAACCGGGGGGAGATCGCGTGCCGCGTCCTGCGCGCCTGTCGCGAGATGGGCATCCGCACCGTCGCCGTCTACAGCAAGGCGGACCGCGACAGCCTGCACCGGCTGATGGCCGACGAGGCCGTCTGCGTCGGCGAGGGACCCAACGGCGACAGCTATCTGAACCTCGGCAACGTGCTGATGGCGGTGCAGATCAGCGGCGCCGAGGCCGTCCACCCGGGCTACGGCTACTTCAGCGAGCGGGCGCACTTCGCCCAGGCCCTGCAGTCGATCGGCGCCAAGTTCATCGGCCCGCCGCCCTCGGCGATCGAGGCGATGGGCGACAAGGCCGCCGCGAAGCGGGCCGCCAAGGCCGCGGGTTGCCCGGTGGTCCCCGGCAGCGAGGACCCGATCCCGGACGAGGCCGCCGCGCTGCGCGTCGCGCACAAGATCGGCTACCCGGTGCTGCTGAAGGCCGTGGCCGGAGGAGGGGGGCGCGGCATCCGCAGGGTCGAGGACCCCAGCGAGCTGCCCGGGCTGTTCCGCATGGCCGCCGCGGAGGCCAAGGCGAGCTTCGGAAGCGGCGAGCTGCTCGTGGAGAAGTGCGTCGTGGCCCCTCGCCACGTCGAGGTCCAGATTCTGGCCGACGAGCACGGCAACGTGGTGCACCTCGGCGAGCGCGAGTGCTCCGTCCAGAACCTGCGCCACCAGAAGATTCTGGAGGAGGCGCCCTACGCCGCCATGACCGACCGCCTCCGCAGGCGCATGGGCGAGGCCGCCGTGGCCGTCGCCAAGGCTGTCGGCTACCAGAACGCCGGGACGGTCGAGTTCCTGGTGGACCAGTCCGGCCACTTCTACTTCCTCGAGATGAACACGCGGCTGCAGGTGGAACACCCGGTCACCGAGGCCGTCACCGGGGTCGACGTCGTCCAGCAGATGATCCGCATCGCCGCCGGCGAGCCGCTCCCCTTCCGACAGCGGGACGTCCGCATCCACGGCCACGCGATCGAGGCGCGCATCACCGCCCAAGACCCTGAGCGGGACTTCGCCCCCTCGACCGGCCGCATCGAGCGCTGGATCCAGCCCGGCGGACTCGGCGTCCGTGTGGACACCCACGTCTACGCCGGCTTCGAGGTGGCGCCCTACTACGACCCGATGATCGCCAAGCTGATCGTCTGGGGCGAGGATCGGCCCGCCGCAGTCCGCAGGCTCCGCGCCGCGCTCCACGGCTTCCACGTGGACGGCATCGCCACCAACATCCCGTTCCTGCGCAAGCTGGTGGACCATCCTCACTACGAGGAGGGCACCGTCGATACGTCGTTCGTGGCCCGCTTCATGGGGGAGGTCGACGATGCGCGTTAGGTCGCGACGCCGAGCCCGGGAGGTGGCGATGCAGACGCTGTACGGCGTCGACGTGGGGCGCGTGCGCGCCGACTGGGCGATCGAGGACGGCATCCGCGAGGCGCAGCTGCCCCCGGACCTCGCCGACTACGCCCGGCGGCTGGTGGTCGGCGTCCAAACCCACCGCGAGGAGATCGACCGGCGCCTGTCCGAGCTCCTCGAGGATTGGTCGCTCGACCGGCTTTCGGCCGTGGACCGCGCCGTTCTGCGCATGGCCGCCTGCGAGATGCTCCACTTCCCGGGCATTCCGCCGCTGGTGACGATCGACGAGGCCATCGAGATCGCCAAGAAGTTCAGCACCGCCGAGAGCGGACGCTTCGTCAACGGCGTCCTCGCCCGCCTGATGGAAACCTGCGACAAGGCGAACTGGGATCCCAGCCAGCTCGAAACGCCCCCCGAGGAGGAGGAACCCCCCGAGCCAGAGCCGCCCGTACCGGAGGAGGAGGAACCGGAAGGCGCGGAAGAGCCCGAGCCGATCCCCGAGCCATCCTTCTGGCGCATCCGAGACGCCAAGGAGCCCGAGCAACCATGAGCGCACAGATCCTCGACGGCCTGGGCCTCGCCCGGCAGATCCGAACCGCCCTCCAAGAGCGGACCCGAGCCCTCCGAGAGGCCGGCGTCTCGCCCCGCCTGGAGGTGATCGTCGCGACCCAGGACCCCGCCAGCGTGGCCTACGTGCGGATGAAGCGCAAGTGGTGCGAGCTGGCCGGCCTGGAGAGCGGCGCGTTCGAGGTCGGGCCGGACACCACTCAGGCGCAGCTCCTCGACCAGATCCGCCGCCTGAACGACGACCCCCGCGTGCAAGGCGTGCTGATCCAGCACCCCCTGCCCAAGCACCTCGACGAACAGGAGGCCCTGCTCACCCTTGGCGCCGAGAAGGACGTGGACGGCATCACCCCCCAGTCGCTCGGGCGACTGGTTGCGGATCTGCCCGGCTTCCGTTGCGCCACTCCGCTGGGCATCATGACCCTGCTGGACCACTACGGCGTGACCCTTCAGGGCAAGCGGGCGCTGGTCATCGGCCGCAGCGTCATCCTCGGCAAGCCGATGGCCCTGATGCTGCTCCAGAGGCACGCCACGGTCACGATCGCGCACTCCAGGACGGAGAACCTGCCGGACCTGTGCCGCGAGGCCGACATCGTGGTGGCCGCCGTGGGCCGCGCCGAGATGGTCCGAGGCGACTGGATCAAGCCGGGAGCCGTGGTGGTCGACGCAGGCTACAACCGCGTCGAGGGTCGGGAAACGGACGTCGGAGACGTGCACTTCGAGTCCGCATCCCAGGTCGCCTCCTGGATCACCCCCGTGCCCGGCGGCGTGGGGCCGATGACCGTGGCCTCGCTGCTCGCCAACGCGGTGGAGGCGGCCGAGCGCGCCGCCCGGACCTGACCCCGCAATCCGACCGGCACCCCCGAACCCGTGAGCATGGAACCTCTCCCGCGGGGTCCTTCCTGACAGCGGCGCCGGACTCGGCTGAAGCTCCGGCGCCGAACTGCCGATAAGAGAAGCAGGCTCCGGAGTGGGGGACATGGACGGCAACGCGCCCGAATTCAACGCGATCCAGATTTCGTGCCTGAGCGAGATGGCCAACATCGGCGTCGGCCACGCGGCCACGGCGATCGCCCAGATGACCAACAAGCCGTTCCAGATGAGCGTGCCCACGGTGCGCTCGGTGGAGCTGGAGGCGATCCCCCTGATGGTGGGCGCCGTCGAGGAGCTGACCGTCGGGATCTACATGCCGGTGGACGGCGACGTCCCCGGCCACATGGCGTTCCTCTTCCCGTGGAGGAGCGCGCAGGCCTTCTGGCGGCTGCTCCTGGGCCAGGCGCCCGAATCTCCGGAGCAGATCGGCGAGCTGGAGGCCTCGGTGATGCTGGAGGTCGGTAACATCATGAACTCCAGCTTCCTGAACGCCATCAGCGAGATGTGCGGCCTGCCCATCCAGGCCACGCCGCCCCTTCTCGCGGTCGAGATGGCGGCGGCGATCCTGCAGGCCATCGTGCTGGAGGCCACGACCACCGACAGCCACGCGCTGTCCATCGAGACCAAGGTGAGCTGCGAGGAGGAGCAAGCCGAGGGCTACTTCCTGTTCATCCCGACCCTGGGCGGCCTGAAGCGCCTTTTCTCGTCGCTCGGTTTGCCGGAGGTCGCTTGATGGTCGCCACCCAGCTGCTCGTCGGCATGGCCGAGATCCAAGTGGCGAAGGAGGGTCCCCTCTTCGTCTGCCTGGGTCTGGGCAGCTGCATCGGCCTGGCGGCCTACGACCCCGTCGCCAAAGTGGCGGGCATGGTGCACGTGATGCTCCCGGCCGCCTTCGCCGACAAGCCCGTGGACAAGCCCGGCAAGTTCGCCGACACCGGGGTGCCGCACCTGCTCGAGCAGATGGCTCGCCTGGGAGCCTCCCGCAGCCGCATCCTGGTCGCGATGGCCGGGGGCGCGCAGGTGTTCAACTTCGGCACCGGAAGCGCCGGAAAGCTGGACATCGGAAGGCGCAACGCCGACGCCGTCGAGGCGCAGGTCCAAGCCCTGGGCCTCCGCTGCCTGGGCAAGGACGTCGGAGGCAACCAAGGCCGAACGATGACGTTCGACTCCGGCTCGGGCCTCGTCAAGGTCCGCACCGTGACCTCGATGGAGAGAGCCCTCTGCAGCCTGAAGGGAAGCTGAAGCCATGGCTGGAACCCTCACTCTGGAAGACATCGTCCGCAAGACCACCGACCTGCCGTCGATCCCGTCGGCGGCTCTGGCGGTGATCCGCGAGGCGGACCGGCCCGACGCCTCGGCCCAGAAGGTCGCCGAGTACATCGCGCAGGACCAATCCCTCGCCGCGCGCGTGCTGCGCCTGGCCAACAGCGCCTACTTCGGCCTGAGCCGCAAGATCCTCGATCACCGCGAGGCCGTCGTGGTGCTGGGCATGCGCAGCGTCCGCAACCTGGCCATGGTCGCCTCCACCTACCCGTGGATGATCCGACCGCTCAAGGGCTACAACCTCGGCCCGAAGCAGATGTGGACCCACTCCTTCGGCACCGCCGTCGGAGCGCAGCTGATCGCCAAGGAGACCGGCAAGGCCAACCCCGACGCCGCGTTCACCGCCGGCCTGCTGCACAACATCGGCAAGGTCGCCCTGAGCATCTGGCTGGAAAACAAGCTCCCCGCGATGATGGCCATGGCCGTCCGCGACGACCTCACGTTCGACCAGGTCGAGCGGAAGCTCCTCGGGTTCGACCACGCCGAGGTCGGGGCCTATCTGGCCGAGGAGTGGAACCTGCCCGAGCCCTTGGTGCTCGCCATCCGCTACCACCACCACCCGGACGAGTGCGACCCGCCCGAGCCGATCGTCGACTGCGTGCACTTCGGCGACTACCTCACCATGAGCATGGGCTTCGGCCTGGGCGGCGACGGCCTCCGCTACGAGTTTTCCACCAAGGCCCTCCAGCGCCTCGCGATCGACCCGGAGGCCACCGACCGCCTCGTCGCCGCCTTCGTCGCCTCCTACGAGGAGTACGAGAAGCTCTTCCAAGACTTGGACCAGGCAGCATGAGCATCCGCGTTCTCATCGTCGACGACTCCGCCCTGATGCGCCGGCTGATCGGCGACATCCTGCGGTCCGACCCCGCCATAGAGGTGGTCGGCACCGCCTCGGACGGCGTGCAGGGCGTCGCTATGACCGAACGCCTCAAGCCGGACGTCGTCACCATGGACGTCCAGATGCCGGGAGGCGGCGGTCTGACGGCCTTGGCCGAGATCATGCGCCGCTGCCCGACCAAGGTGGTGATGGTCTCCACGCTCACCACCAAGGGCGCGGCGGCCACCCTCGAGGCCCTCGAGCTGGGTGCGTTCGACTTCGTCGCCAAGCCGTCCGGCACGATCCTCAGCCTCGACGCGATCCGCGAGGAGCTGCTCGCCAAGGTGAAGGCCGCCTCGGGCTCCAGGCTCCAGGCACTGAGGCCCGCCGCCGTCGTCCGCGCCCCGGCGCCGGTCCGGGCCACCGACCGGGTCGTGCTGGTGGCCAGCTCCACAGGCGGTCCCCGCGCCCTGACGGTGCTGTTCGAGTCCCTGCCGAAGAACCTCGGAGCCCCGATGCTGGTGGTGCAGCACATGCCGGCCGGCTTCACCAAGAGCCTGGCCGAGAGGCTCACCGCCTTGCGGACCGTGCCCTGCTTCGAGGCCGCCGACGGCAAGCCTCTGGAGCCCGGCGTGGCCTGGCTGGCCCCCGGAGGCCGGCACATGGTCCTCGGGCCCGACGGCCGCATCCGGCTGACCGACGACCCGCCCGTGCACGGAGTGCGGCCTGCGGCCGACCCGCTGTTCCTTTCCGCCGCGAAGCTCCTGGGTTCCCGGTGCTTGGCCGTGGTGCTCACCGGCATGGGCCGCGACGGCGCCGACGGCGCGCTGGCGATCCGGAAGGCCGGGGGCACCGTGCTGGCCGAGAGCGAGTCGACTGCGACGGTGTACGGCATGCCCAAGGCCGCCACGGCGATCGGTGCCACGCACGCCGAGTACCCGATCCACGAGATGGGCCAGGCGATCGTGGCGAACCTGCAGAGGAGGATCGCGCATGCATCCTAGCAACGAGCAGTGGCTCGCATTCTTCAACGCCTTCAAGCGCCGCACGGGCCTGGACCTGAACTACTACAAGCAGGACCAGCTCCGGCGCCGCATCCTGAGCATGATGGAGTCGCGCGGGGCCAAGACCCTCGACGAGTTCTGGACCAAGCTCGCCTCGTCGGACAAGGACCTGCGCTGGTTCCAGGACAAGCTCGCCATCAACGTCTCCGAGCTGTTCCGCAACCCGGAGAAGTGGGTCGAGCTGCGCGAGCGGGTTCTCCCCGACCTGCTGGCCCGTTCGCGCACCCTGAAGTGCTGGAGCGCGGGCTGCAGCTACGGCGCCGAGGCCTACAGCCTGGCCATCACGCTCGACCGGTGGTTTCCAGGCTCGCACCGCATCCTGGGCACCGACATCGACCAGGCCGCCCTGGCCCAGGCCAACAAGGGGATCTTCAACGACAACGACATCCGAGGCGTGCCGGACGACCTCCGCAGGCGCTACTTCCTGCAGACCCCCGAGGGATGGGTCGCCGACTCCGGCCTCAGGCGGTACCTGACCTTCCGAACCGGAGACCTGCTGGCGGACCGGTTCGACTCCGGCTACGACCTGATCCTCTGCCGCAACGTCGTGATCTACTTCAACGACGAGGCCAAGGACCAGCTCTACCGGAAGTTCTTCCAGGCGCTCAAGCCCGGCGGCGTGCTGTTCGTGGGCAGCACCGAGCGCATCTTCAACAGCCAGACCATCGGATTCGAATCCACGATGCCCTTCTTCTATCGCAAACCTGTGGGAGACCTTGCATGGCGAAACGCATCCTGATCACCGACGACGCGCTCTTCATGCGCGTGACTCTGAAGAACATCCTGACCCAGAACGGCTACGAGGTCGCGGGGGAGGCCGCCAACGGAGCCGAGGCCGTCGAGCTCTACAAGCAGCTCAAGCCGGACCTCGTGACCATGGACATCACGATGCCCGAGATGGACGGCATCGCCGCCCTCAAGGAGATCCGGGCCCTCGACCCCGACGCCAAGGTGGTGATGTGCACCGCGATGGGCCAGAAGAACATGGTCGTGGAGGCCATCCAGGCCGGAGCGAAGGACTTCATCGTGAAGCCGTTCCAGCCCGACCGCGTCGTGGAGGCGCTCCAGAAGCTGCTCGCCGCCTGATGCGGCTCGGAGGAACCATGAAGGTGGAATACGTCGGGCCGTTCGCCGAGGCGGCGGTCAGCGTGATGAAGATGGTGCTGGGCACCACCCCGGAGAGGGGCCAGCTCAGCGCGCGTCCGCAGATCTTCACCACGCAACAGATCAACATCGTCTGCGGCATCACGGGCATGGTCGAGGGGCTCGTGATCTACGGGATGTCGATGGTGACGGCCGACCGCATCGCCTCGAAGATGATCGGCGCCCCGGTGGTCACCTTCGACGGGCTGGCGGCCAGCGCCATCGCGGAGCTGGGCAACATGATCAGCGGCAACAGCCTGGCGCTCTTGGCGTCCAAGGGCTTCAACTGCGACATCACCCCGCCCACGATCATCCGAGGCACCAACGTCAAGATCACGACGCTCGACATCCCCGCGCTTGTCATCCCGCTGGAGGTTCCCGACATCGGCGAGTTCGAGATCAACGTCAGCCTGCAAGAGCGCCGGCGCGCCGCCCAGTCCGTCGCCTGAGGATCTCAGGCGACGGCCACGTCGAGCGTTTCGCCATCGCGGACCAGGCACTCCACATAGGTCGCCGACAATCCGTAGCGGTCACAAACCCGCTGCGGACTCGCCGGCGTCGGCCTGCCCGCCACCAGGCACCTGGCGTGGAGCCCGCGGAACCCGGCCCTCCACAGCAGCGGCCGTCCCGTGCGGTTGGTGAGCACCGTCCGGCGCCGACCCTCCTGGCGTACGTCCAGCCAGCCTCCCAGAGCCGCCAAGCCCTCGCAGGACAGCCAGCTCTCCTCGTCCGGCAGGCCGCTGAGCGTCTCGCACCCGTGCAGAGGGGCCGTCGGCCGCACCCCCAGGGCGCCCTCCGCCAGCGTCCCCACCAGGCAGAACGGAACCTCCGGGTAGTCGCGCCGATCCAGCTTCGGGTCGGCCAGCGCGCGCAGCTCCGCGAAGGCGCGCTCCACCAGACCGTACCGATACAGCATCTCGGGCAGATAGGTCCGGGCCTCCACGTTGTGCGGCTCCGGAAGCGAGCGGTCGATCATCTCCCCGGTCGGCACCATGCCCTCTGGGAACCTCTCGTACCAGAACACCTCCGGGTCGATCGGGCGGCCGTCGCGGTCCACGGCCGTGTGGAACCACCCTTCCTCCGGCATCCACCATCGGTGCTCGTAGTCCGCGCGAAGGGCTGCGGCCCTCGTCTCCCACCCCGACGCGACCGCCGCCTGGCCCTTGGCCCGGTGCAGGGCCGCCAGGGCGAGGCAGGCCGCGTGCATCTCCGTCAGGACGTCGAACCCCGTTCCCTCGAACCCCTGGGCGTGCTCGGTGTAGCTGGGGATCCCGCGGTAGTGCGGACCCCGCGGGCCCTCCGGCAGGCCGTCCCCGTTCTGGTCCCACACCTCCAGGAACTCGCCGAAGCAGACGTCGAAGAACTGGGCCAGCGTCGGATCGCGCAGGATCGCCGCGTCGCCCGACCAGCGGTAGGCGCGCCAGCAGGCGTCGATCACGTCGTACGCGGCGGGAAGGTTGTACCAAAAGTCGCCGTCGTCGCGGTAATCGACGGGCGCCGGGCGATCCAGTCGGTCGATCTCCCAGTAGGGGCACCAGTCCCTCTCCGGCGCGACGGACGCCGCGAACTTCCCGAACATGTTGTGCAGATGCCGGTGCAGACCCAGCGCCTCCGCCCCGGTGGTCATGTGCGCGGCGTCCCGCATGCAGAACGCCTCGCGACCCGGAAGCGCGGCCTCGAACCACGGACCGACGGGGTCGCCTTCGTCGTGCGCGTACGACAGCGCCTTGGCCACCGCCCACCGGGCGCCCTCCCGAAGAACGGCGTCCGAACTGTCGAACCCCAGCGTCATGGCCTCAGGTTACCATCGGCCGGACGCCACCAAGCCGAAGGCCCGCCCCGAACGGGCGGGCCTCCCAAGCAGGGCCCCTCAGGCCCAGGTCGCAAACCTCAGGCTCGTCGGCGGCGCCGTGCGAGCAGAGCGAGACCGGCGGCCAAGCCGGCGATCGTCGCGGGCTCCGGAACCGGCTCCGCCTCGGTGAACTCGACGCGGAAAGCGGTGGTGGACGGCGCAGAGTTCTGCACCACCACCTCGAGGAAGTTCATCTGGCCCAAGACCCAGCCGCTGTCGATCTTGAACTCGGTCCAATCCTGCGCCGAGGTGGAGTGCGCCCAAGAGGTCGTGCGATCCCCGTTCAGGTAGACGTCCGCAACGTCGTCCGCCAGAATCCGGCCCTCCAGGTAGCCCACCGTCGACATCCCGGTCATGTCGATCTCGATTTTGTACACGTAGGTGCCGGCAGCGGCAGACACCGCCACGCCGCTCGACTTGCCCGGCCCGATCCAGCGCGACGTCGCCGAGGTCGGCAGCCAGCCGGCGACCGCCCCGACCACACGCGGCAGGTTCGGCTCCGACGACGGCTGGCTCACGGTGATCCAGTCCGGATCGAACGAGCCGCCCGGAATCCAAGCGCCGCCGGAGATGCCTGTGTTGCCCTCGCCAGGGAGCTGCAGAAAACCGATCGCATGGGCACCGGTGGCCAAAGCCCCCAACCCAACCAGCAAGCCCAAAGCCTTTCGCATGATGCCATCTCCACGGAGCAAGGCCTCGCCGCCACGCTCCGACTGACACTCTCAGTGTAACACGTCTTCCGCGAAACCCGGCGTGCCAAAGTTCCCGAAAGCCCGGCGAACTGGCAATTTTGCTGGGTCCAACCGCCCGGCTGCGCTCCCGCCCTCCGTTCCGGCGAGTCGGGTACCTTGCACAGCGTGATGCCCGGACCGACCCCCCCGGACGAGCCGCGGTTCGATCTCTCGCTCGACCCCATCCAGCCACGAAACCGAGTGGGCTGGTACCTGGTGATCGCGATCTCCGCGTTCATGGTGGCCGTGCAGCTCGCCACCTACCTCCAGAGGCCGACCAAGGAGAGGTTCCGCAGAGCCGAGGCCGAGATGGTGCTCCACATGGTGGCCGTCCAGCAGGCGCTCCTGGCCTCCGCGGGGCCACAGGGCAAGACCGCGTCGGCTCCCCTGCCGCCCACGCTCCGACCGGAGCTGGAAACGCTCCGCGACCGGGCGCTCCGGTTCGCCGAGAAGGACCCGGAGGCCTCCCGCGTGTACGCCATCGTGAGTCGCGAGCTGGGACAGCCCATCGCCCCCAAGCTTCTCCGCCCGTTGGCCGAGTCGAAGGACGAGCGGATGCGCCTCCTCGCCGCGTTCTACGCTGGCACGGCTAGAATGGAGCCCTCGGAGCTCGCCCGCAGAGTCGACGACGGCACCATCCTCGGTCGCTACGCCGCGACGCAGGTGCGGGAGAGCGCAGGCAAGGCGACCGGACCCGACCGCGGCCTGTTGCCTCCCTCGCAGCTCGCCGCGTGGATCGCCATCGCACTGGGGGCGGTCGGCGTCCTCCTGCTCAGCGTCCTGCTCTGGGTCGCCTACCTGGTGGCCCGCTCCCGCGGCGCGCTCCGGCCGCTAGGCCCGCCTCTCCGGGCCGAGAACGCCGCGCTGTCCGACCACCTCGCGCTGCGCGCGGGCCTGATGTTCGTGGCGTTCCTCGTCCTGGACGCGCTCTTCTCCCTCTCCAAGGGCGACGGGACGGGGCTCGAGGCGTACCTGCGCGGGCTCCTCCTCATCGGGGCGGCGGTGGCAGCGGCCTCGGTGCCGATCCAGGGACGCCGGCTCGGGCTGGGAGCCATCGGCGTGGGCTGGCGGCGCCTGGGCCGCCACATCCTCTGGGGCCTCGCGGCCGCCGTGGCCAACGTCCCGGTCCTCATCGCCGCGATGATCCTCGGTCTGGCCCTGTTCCCGAACCTCCCGACCCCGGAACACCCCATCACCGACGAGATCGCCAAGGGCGGGTGGGCGGTCGCCGGCGCGGTGCTGTTCCTTGGCGCCGTGGTGGCGCCGATCGTCGAGGAGATCTGGTTCCGGGGACTGCTGCTCCCGGCGATGGTCCGTTCGATGGGGGGAGTGTTCGGCGGCGTGTTCTTCTCCAGCCTTCTTTTCGCGATGGTGCACCCGACGGGGGTGCCCGCTTGGCCCGCGCTCGCCGCGATCGGCGCCATGGCCGCCTTGCTGACGTTCCAGACCCGCAGCCTGGTGCCGTCGATCGTGATGCACGCCGTCCACAACGGCACGCTGCTGCTTTTGAACTTCCTGCTGTTCGGCAGCTAGACCAGCGAGGCGAAGCCGGTCTTGCCCAGCAGGCGCTTCATGTGCCGGAGCTGAGCCACCATCGCCTTCTCGCCGGGCCCTCCGAGCGACTCCCGCGCCAGCGCGGCGCGCTTGGCCCCGAGGCGCTCCAGCGCCTCCGCCGGAAGCTCGGGGTCTAGCTCGGCGAGCCGAGCCGCCGTGAGCCGATCCAGCCGCCAGCCCCTCTCGTCGCACCGGCGGACCAGTCGGCCCACGCGCTCGTGAGCCTCGCGGAACGGCATTCCGAGGGTGGAGACGAGAAAGTCGGCCAGGTCCGTCGCGGTGCTGGCACGGTCGCCGGCGTCGCGGGCCATCTTGGCCGTGTTCCAGCTTGCCGACGAGAGCATCATCCGGCACAGCTCCAGCGCCTCCCGCACCAGCCTCATCGATTCGAACAGCGGGGGCTTGTCGTCCTGCGTGTCCCGGTTGTAGCCCAGCGGCAGCCCCTTCAGGGTCGCCGCCACCGTCGTCCAGTTGCCGATCGCCCGGGCCGCCCGGCCGCGGATCAGCTCCGCCATGTCCGGGTTGCGCTTCTGGGGCATGATGCTGGACCCGGTCGTCACCTCGTCCCCGAGCCGCACCAGGTCGAACTCGGCGCCGGACCAGAGCACCAGCTCCTGGCACAGGCGGCTCAGGTCGATCAGCGTGCAGGCGGCGGCGTGCAGCGCGTCCAGCACGAACGAGCGATCGGAGGTGGCGTCCAGCGCGTTCGGAATCGGCGCGTCGAACCCCAGCTCCCGGGCGGTCGCCTCGCGGTCGATGGGGAACGTGGTCCCGGCGAGCGCCGCGGCGCCCAACGGGCAGAGGTTCGTCGCGTCGCGCACCCGCTCGAACCTCCACCCGTCGCGCTGCAGCGCCCAGAAGTGCGCCGCAAGGTGGAAGCCCAAGGTCACCGGCTGCGCGGGCTGCTGGTGCGTCCAGCCGCGCATCACCTGCCGCCGCTGGGCGGTGGCGTGCTCGAACAGCACGTTCTGGAGGCCCTTGATCCCGGTGAGGACCCGCCCGATCTCCGACCTCAGCCACAGGCGGGTGTCCGTCGCGACCTGGTCGTTGCGGCTGCGCGCCGTGTGCAGCTTGCCCGCAACCGGGCCGACGATCTCGCCCAGCCTGGCCTCGACCGCCGTGTGGATGTCCTCCACGTCCTTGGGAAGGGAGTCCGGCCCTTCCTCGAGGATCCGCTCCAGCCCCCGCACCAGCTGGTCGGCCTCCTCGGGCGCGATCACGCCCGTCTGGCCGAGCATCCGGGCGTGGGCGATCGAGCCGAGCACGTCCTCCCGCCAGAAGGTCAGGTCCGACTCGATGGACTGGCCGAAGCGCTCCACGGCCTCCGCGGCCGACCCTTCGAACGCGCCTCCCCACAGCTTGCGCATGGGTAGAGGATACCGGACCTCCCCAAGGCCGGGGCCCGCCGGCGCCGCCGGCGGGCCCCGCTCCCCGGTCTCATCCGGACGTCACTTCGCGTGGTGAGCGGGATCGGGCTTGAAGGTGAGGAACCAGTCCAGAACCCTCGCGCCGGCCTCCGGCTTCTCCACGCGCTGCTTGGCAAGGCCGCACGAGCCGGGCGGCGGGACGATCACGTCGTCGCCCGGCTGCCAGTTGGCCGGAGTGGCCACCTTGTGCGCGTCGCTGGTCTGCATGGCGATGAGCAGCCGCTTGATCTCCTCCATGTTCCGCCCGTTGCTGAGCGGATAGTAGAGGATCGCGCGCACGATGCCCGTCGGGTCGATGAGGAACACGGCCCGCACCGCCTGCGTGGTGCTCGCCGAGGGCTGCAGCATCCCGTACAGCTTCGACACCTCCATCGTGAGGTCGCTGATCACCGGGAACGTCACCTCGACGTTCTTCATGCCCTTGAACTCGATCTTCTCCTTGATCGTGCGGAGCCAGGCGATGTGGCTGTAGGTGCTGTCGATGGACAGGCCGAGCAGCTTGCAGTTCAGCTTCTCGAACTCCGGCTGCATGGCCGCGAACGTCATGAACTCGGTCGTGCACACCGGCGTGAAGTCGGCCGGGTGGCTGAAGAAGACGACCCACTTGCCACGGAAGTCGTCGGGAAACGTGATGGGGCCCTGCGTGGTCTCGGCCTTGAAGGCCGGAGCGGGCTCGCCGATGAGGGGCAGACGGTTCGTTCCTTCCTGCATGCGTTGTTCTCCTTTCCGCCGTGCTTGAACGGCGGACCCTCGATTCCAGTATGGCTCCGATCCTGTGCGAAAGCCAGTTCTGGACTCTGTCCAAAAAGAGTACCGATCCAGCCCTCGGGATTCGGCCGGGCTAGGCGGCCCGGGACGGCGCGGCGCATGGGGGGCCGCCTCGGCGACCGCAGCGAATAGTGGCTGCGCGCGCTCCAGTGAGCCTCAAAGAGGCCCCACCGAGCCAGGCCGGAACCGAAAGACCGGTCCGCCGCCCCTCAGCCCAGCCGATGCTTACCCGAACCAAAACGGGAAGGGGGCGGGGCCAGACGGCCCCGCCCCCTTCTTGTCAACCGGCTCAGCGAGGTCACTTCTCCTCGCGGAAGTCCGCGTCGATCACCTCGCCGTCGCTGGCCGCCGCGCCTTCCGTGGACGCCGAACCACCGTCCGCCCCCGCCGAGGCCGCGGCGCTGCGGTACATCTGCTCCGCCAGGCGGTGCGTCTCCTCCTCCAGCTGCTGGAACGCCGACCGCATCTTGTCGTCGTCGTCCTCGGCCACGGCCTGTCGGACGGCGGCGATCTTCTCCTCCACGCGCCGGCGGTCGTCCTCAGGAATCTTGTCGCCCGCGTCGCGCAGCGTCCTCTCCGTGCTGTAGCACAGCTGGTCGCAGCGGTTGCGCAGGTCCGCGTGCTCCTGGGCCTGCCGGTCGCGCTCCGCGTTCAGCTCGGCTTCGCGGATCATCCGGTCGATCTCGTCGCGCGTCAGGTTCCCGCTGCCGGTGATCGTGATGCTCTGCTTCTGCCGCGTGGCCTTGTCCTCGGCGCTCACGTGCAGGATGCCATTGGCGTCGATGTCGAACGTCACCTCGATCTGCGGCACGCGCGCCGGAGCCGGCGGGATGCCCGACAGGTGGAACCGGCCCAAGCTCTTGTTGTCCTTTGCCAGCGGCCGCTCGCCCTGCAGCACGTGGATCTCCACCTCCGGCTGGTTGTCCACCGCCGTCGTGTAGATCCGGCTCTTCTTCGTCGGGATCGTCGTGTTCCGCTCGATCAGCTTGTCGAAGATGCCGCCCTGCGTCTCCACGCCCAGCGACAGCGGCGTGACGTCCAGCAGCACGATGTCCTTCACCTCGCCGCCCAGCACGCCGGCCTGGATCGCCGCGCCGACCGCCACCACCTCGTCCGGGTTCACGCCCCGGTTCGGCTTCTTGCCGGTCAGCTTCTCGACCAGCTCCTGCACCTGCGGCATGCGCGTCGAACCCCCGACCAGGATCACCTCGTCGATGTCCGACGGCTTCAGCTTGGCGTCGTCCAAGGCGCGCTGGAACGGGCCCTTGATGCGCTCCATCAGGTTCGCCGTCAGCTCCTCGAACTTGGCGCGCGTCAGGTTGTAGTCCAGGTGCCTCGGCTCGCCGTCCACCGCCGTGATGAACGGCAGGTTGATCGTGGTCGTCACCTGGCTGCTCAGTTCGCACTTCGCCTTCTCGGCGGCCTCGCGCAGACGCTGCAGCGCCGCCTTGTCCTTGCCCAGGTCCACGCCCTGGTCCTTCTTGAACTCGGCGATCAGCCACTCCACGATCTTGTTGTCGAAGTCGTCGCCTCCCAGGTGGCTGTCGCCGGCCGTGGACTTCACCTCGAACACGCCCTCGCCGACGTCCAGCACCGACACGTCGAACGTGCCGCCGCCGAGGTCGAACACCAGGATCGTCTCGTTGCGCTTCTTGTCCAGACCGTAGGCCAGCGCCGCCGCCGTCGGCTCGTTGATGATGCGCAGCACCTTCAGGCCCGCGATCTCGCCCGCGTTCTTGGTGGCCGTCCGCTGGCTGTCGTTGAAGTACGCCGGCACCGTGATGACCGCCTGGTCCACCGTCTCGCCCAGGTACGCCTCGGCGTCCGCCTTCAGCTTCTGGAGGATCATCGCGCTGATCTCCTCCGGCATGAAGGTCTTGCCCAGAGCCGGAACGTACGCCACGGCCATGCCGTTGCGGCCCTCCTGGATCTTGTAGCTGACCTTCTCCCCGCGGACCTCGTCGACCTTGTGCCCCATCAGGCGCTTGATCGAGGAGATCGTGTTCTCCGGGTTCACCACAGCCTGCCGCTTGGCCGCCACGCCCACCAGGCGCTCGCCGTTCGGCTTGAAGGCCACCACGCTCGGGCACGTCCGCGAACCCTCGGCGGTGGGGATCACCACCGGCTCGCCGCCCTCCATCACCGCCACGACGCTGTTCGTCGTCCCAAGATCGATGCCTACCGTTCTACCCATCGTTCGCTCCTGCCAAAATCGCTCCTGTCGTTTGATTATGGCTATGGACGTAGAAGATTTGAGTCCATAGCACTCAATTCTAACGCATTCTACCCCGCGGCGGTTCCCGGCGCGCCAAATCGCGGCCTGCCGGACGCCATCGGCCACAATGCGCCCGACATGGCCAATCCTCTCCGCTCCGAGGTCCTGGGCGCCGACGCCCCCGTTCCCCTTCTCGGCGGAGGCACGGTTCCGTACGCCAACTTCGACAACGCCGCCTCGACGCCGTGCCTGCGGCGGGTCTGGGAGCGGGTTTCCGAGTTCCTCCCTTGGTACAGCTCCGTGCACCGCGGCTCCGGCTACAAGTCGCGCCTCTCCACGATCGCCTACGACCGCGCCCGCGACGCCGCCGGCGAGTTCGTCGGTGCGCATCCGCAGGCCCACGTCGTCGTGTTCGTCAAGAACACCACCGAGGCCGTCAACAAGCTCGCCCACCGGCTCCGCCTCAAGCCGGGTTCCGTCGTGCTGACCACCGGCATGGAGCACCACTCCAACGACCTCCCCTGGAGGCACCGCTGTCCCACCGGCTTCCCGCCCGTGCGACCGGAGGACGGCACGCTGGACCTGCAGGCCGCCCGGAGGATGATCGCCGACCACGCCGGACGCCTGGCCCTGGTCGCCGCGACCGGCGCGAGCAACGTCACCGGGAACCTCAACCCGATCCGAACCCTGGCGCGCTGGGCCCACGAGGCCGGCGCCTGGTTCCTGCTCGACGCCGCCCAGCTGGCGCCGCACCGCCCGATCGACATGCTGCCCCCCGACGACCCCGAGCGGATCGACTTCGTCGTCTGCTCCGCCCACAAGATGTACGCGCCGTTCGGCACGGGCGTGCTGGTCGCAAGGCGCGACGCCCTGGACGAGGACCGCGGGCCCGACCAGCGCGGCGGCGGCACCGTGCGCGTCGTCACGCACGAGCAGGTCGGCTGGGCCGACACTCCCGAGGTCGACGAGGCCGGCAGCCCGAACGTCGTCGGCGCCGTCGCCCTCGCCGAGGCGATCGCCTTCTACCGGGAGGTCGGCTTCGGCGCGATCGAGGAGACCGAGAACCGCCTGGCCTCGCGCCTGTTGCGGGGCCTCCGCCGGATCCCTGGGATCACCGTCTACGGCAAGAGCGACCCGGACGACTTCGAAACGCGCCTGGCGGTGGTTCCGTTCAACGTGGACGGCGTGCCCCACGCTCTGGTCGCCGCCGTCCTCGCCTGCGAGCACGGCATCGGGGTGCGCACCGGCTGCTTCTGCGCCCACCCCTACGTCAAGACGCTCCTCCGGGTCGGCGGCGAGACGGAGCGCGAGATGGTGGCCGCTCTGATGGCCGACGACCGCAGCCGCCTTCCGGGGGCCGTGCGCGCCTCCTTCGGCTTCTACAACGAGGACGAAGAGGTCGAACGCCTGCTCGAGGCCGTGGCCAAGGTCGCACGCGGAGAGATCCACGGCGACTACCGGCTGGACGCCGCCGCTGGCGAGTACATCCCGGCCGACGGCGAGCCGGACTACTCACAGAGCTTCGGCCTGGCCCGCCAACCCCGATGGGACCGCGTCCCGCCCTGCTAGGGACCGGGCGGGACCACGCGCACCGTCGCCGCGGTCGGTTGCACCTTGGCCCAGCCGGCTGCCCTCTGCAGCACCTTGGCTCCGGTCGCCTTCGAGGCCCCGAGCGGCATCCAGAACGCCTGACCGGGACCCAGCGGGGGCCGCACCTCGAACGGCTGGGACTCCTCCACGGCCGCCACCACGGCGGCTGGGTAGTCGGTCGGCTTCGTGGAGCCGGTCAGTCGCAGCGACCGGCCGAACGCCTTGCGCGGGAGCGTCGCGTCGGCCAGCAGTGCCACGCCCACGTAGGCGTCCAGCGCCGCAGGGCCGCCGCCCGCGAGCACCGAGAGGCGCGGGCCGAACCGGGCCGCCTGCTCAGCAAGCGCGTCGCAGTATCTCCGAACCCAGGCGTCCAGAGCGGGCAGCTCCGCGCCCATCGCGTCCGCGGGCTTGAGCCGGCCGGCGCGCATCTCGTCCCTCAGCCACCGCAGATACAGCCGTTCGCCCAGAACGCCGTTGCCCCAGTCCTCGGGCTCGCGGAACCCGCCCACCGGCGGCAGCACGGCGTGCCCGTACTCGTGCGCGACCTCGCGCGCCATCTCCACCGGGTCCGTGAAGCTCGCCAGGTCGTAGATGTAGATCGTGTTCACCTTGCGCCGGCGGCCGCCCTCGGTGTCCTCGTCGAACCTCTGCTCTCCCCCGGCCTTGCCGCCCCAGGTCAGATACACGTCGACGATCCGGTTGTTGTACGCCTCGGCGTGCTCCAGGTTCAGGCGCTGGACGTTGAAGTCCCACAGGCGCATCAGCATCCGCGCCACCAGCGGCGCGCGGTCCCCTTCCGTCTTGCGCTCCTGCGAGAACACGCGGAACCGGAGCGCGTGCGCGCCGTTCGGCTGGCGGCCGTAGGCGTTGACCACCCACTCGAACAGCCAGCCGTTCCGCGGCGAGGGCTTTGGCGGGTCCAGCTTCTCGTCCGGCACCGCCAGCAGGATGCGGCGCTCCTCCCCCGAGAAGCTCGGCAGCTCCGTCATCGTGCCGAACGACCCTGGCTGGGCCAGGACCGCCGCGCAGGCTACCGATACCAGCATCGCCGTCAGCTGCCCTCCGCCTCCAGGAAGCGCTCGGCGTCGATCGCGGCCATGCACCCCGTGCCCGCAGCCGTCACCGCCTGCCGATAGTGCTTGTCCGCCACGTCGCCCGCAGCGAACACCCCCGGCACGTTCGTTTTGGTGCTGTGCGGCTGAACGATCAGGTACCCGGTCTCGTCCATATCCAGCTGGCCCACGAACAGGTCGCTGTTCGGCTTGTGGCCGATGGCGATGAACACGCCGTCCACCGGCAGCTCCCAGGTCGAGCCGTCCACCGTGCTCTTGAGGCGCAGGCCCGTCACCTGCTTCGGCTCCATGGTCCCCAAGATCTCATCCACGACGGCGCTCCAAACCACCTCGACCTTCGGGTTGCTCAGCACCCGCTGCTGCATGATCTTGCTGGCGCGGAACTGGTCCCGCCGGTGGATCACGTACACCTTGCTCGCATGCCGGGTCAGGTAGTTGGCCTCCTCCATCGCCGTGTCGCCGCCGCCCACCACGGCCACTGCCTTGCCGCGGAAGAAGAAGCCGTCGCACGTCGCGCAGGCGCTCACGCCGTGCCCGCCGAACGTCTTCTCGGACTCCAGGCCGAGCCACTTGGCCGACGCCCCCGTCGCCACGATCAGCGTTCGGGCCAGCACCTCGCCCGAACCCGCCGTCTGCACGCGGAACGGGCGCCCGCTCAGGTCCACGCGCTCCACTTGGTCGAACACCACCTCGGCGCCGAACCGCTCCGCCTGCCGGCGGAACACCTCCATCATCTCCGGACCCTGGATGCCGTTCTCGAACCCGGGGTAGTTCTCCACCTCCGTGGTGATCGTGAGCTGCCCGCCGGGCTGCATCCCCGTGAACAGCAGCGGCGAGAGGTTGGCGCGGCCGGCGTACAGCGCGGCGGTGTAGCCGGCCGGACCCGAACCGATGATGACCACGTTGCGGATGTTCGTCGTGTCTCCCATGAGTCTTTCCTAGCGGGGCAGATTACCTCCGGCGGGTTTCGACCCCCCGCCGGGATCCATCCGACCCCCGCTCAGCGTCTTTCCCTGAAGGAGAGATGGCACAAGACCGCACGGAAGACGCAACGATGCCCACCGAGCCGATCAGCGTGTACGCACTGATCACGCTGATGGTCGACCAGCTCGCCGCCGTCGCCTGGCAGAAGCTCGGGCTCCAGCCGGACCCGATCACCGGCAAGCTCCACAAGGACCTCGCCGAGGCCAAGGTCGCCATCGACCTGGTAGCGCACCTCTCCTCGTTCATCGAGCCCCGGCTCGACGACGAGGACCGCCGCCGCCTGCACGCCCTTGTGAGGGACCTGCGCCTCAATTTCGTGCAGAAGTCGCAGGAGGACTCGCGTTGAGCCGGCCGGCTTCCGCCGGGTTCGGCGCGGCCCTTGCCTCGGTGCGCCTGCGCGGCGTGGGCCGCGGCTTGGCGCTCGCTCTGGCCTCGCGCGACCCCGGGCCTCGCCCGCCGAGCCCAGAGGAGCGGCTTCGGATGCTCACCGAGTTCGAAGCCTGCCACGAGGAGCTGGTCGAGACCCTCTGCGACGCGGCGCGCTTCGGTTGCGGCCCGTCGGTCGAGGAGAGGTACCGGCTCGCCCGCTCGAGGGCGCTGGCCACCTACCCACCCCTGCAGCCCCTTCTTGGCGCCTATCTCCCCGCCGAGCCGCCCGTCCGGCGCTTCGGAGCAGGCGCCGACGCCTTCGAGCGCCTGTTCCTCCCGTCCACCGTCGCCGACGTGCTGGCAGGAGACGGCGGCACACTCATCGAAACCGTACAGCGGACGCGCGAGGCGCTCGCGGCCTACGCCCTGCATCTGCGCGCCCTGATGGGGAAACTGTGATGCGCATCGACTTCCTGCGTGCCGACTTCGACGCCCTCGCCGACTGCTGGTCCCGCTTCTTCCCCGAGCGGTACCGGGTGGACGCGGCCATGATCCGCAGGAACACCGTCGAGTCGCCCGTGTTCGACTGGGGCGCGTCGTTCATCGAGACCGGCCCGGAGGGGGTCCTGGGCTTCGTGGCCGTCAAGAGGTCCGCCAACCCGACGCTCTACGCGGGACCCGACCCGGATCAGGCGCACATCTCCGCGATCGCCTTCACCGACCCGCAGCTCGGAGTGGACCTCCTGGCCCAGTCCAAGCGCGTCCTGCGGGACCGGGGCGTGTACAAGGTCGTCTTCGGCCAGGACTCGAGGCACTTCTTCCCGGGTTGCCCCGAAGACTTTCCGCTGCTTCGGTCGTTCCTCGAGGTCGAGGGGTTCCAAGAGCGCGGAACCGAGGTGGATCTCGAGCGCGACCTGGCGGACTACGAGCCGAAGCCCGGCACTCCGGAGGCGCTCGGCCGCGAGGGAGCCGAGGTCAGGCCCGTCCAGCCCGCGGAGGTCGACGCCTTGCACGCGTTCCTCCAGCGCGAGTTCCCGGGCCGCTGGACCCACGACGTGCTGCACAAGATCGAGCAGGAAGGCCGCTCCGACTTCGTGTACGCCCTATGGACCGCGGACGGGGTGAACGGTTTCGCCCACACCCAGGACTGGACCCACCGCCTGCCCGTGTGCGGGGCCGTGTGGCACCTCGACCTCGGCCCGAACTGGGGTGCGCTGGGGCCGATCGGCGTCTCCAAGAGCCTGAGGGGCCGCGGACTGGGCGACGCTCTGCTTTCGGCCTCGCTCGCGGGCCTGCGGGACCGCGGCGCGCGGCGAACGATCATCGATTGGACCACCTTGGAGCGCTACTACGGCGGGCACGGTTTCGCCGTGGCCCGGCGGTACCACACCCTCGGTCTGCTGCTGCAGCCCGTCTAGGGCGTCCGCTCCGTCGCATCAGCCGCGAGCCGCGGCGGGGCCTCATCGAAGCGCGGGCCCTGCGGCGCGGGACCGATCCCAAGACCGGTGTCGCTGCAGCGCCTGCTCTTCGGGCGCACCAACCTCGGGCGAGAGCCGTCGCTCGCTTCGACCGTTCCTCAGCAGAACCTGCGGCGGTCCCGTTTCGCCTCTTCTGGAGCTTCGGAACAAAAACGTGAACGCGTTTTCGGAAACCTGTTGTAGAATGGGAGTGACGCTATGACGCGTCCAGCCAACGGAGGTTATCTCATGCGAAAAGCGTTCACCCTCATCGAGTTGCTCGTGGTCATCGCCATCATCGCGATCTTGGCCGCGATCCTGTTCCCCGTCTTCGCCCAGGCCAAGGTCTCCGCCAAGAAGGCTTCGGAGCTCTCCAACGTCAAGCAGCTGGGTCTGGCCGCGCTCATGTACGCTGGAGACTACGACGACGTCTTCGCGACGACGCACGTCTACGACTGGACCGGACCCGCCAACGACCGGTACTGGGTGCCGAAGCACCTGCCGTACGTGAAGAACCTCGGCATCTTCCGCTCGCCGCTCGACTCGGGCTACACCGCCGGCGACCAGTCCGGCTGGACCGGCCCGTGGATCTCGTGGGGAGCCAACGCGGTGTTCGGCGGAGGCGCCAACCCCGACAACGTCTCGCGAGGCATCTTCGGCCTGCGCAACGATGGATGGGCGGGGTTCGCTTGGTTCACTCCGGGCAGCGGCACCGCGACCACCGCGGTGACCAACCCCGCCGCGACGGTCATGTTCGCCCCGAAGTACTCTGCCGACCAAGGTCGCAGGTGCGGCAACTGGAACTGGCTCGGTGGCAACTACGCGTTCTACTGGCCGACGAACATGTTCCTCTGGGTCCCGGACGGCAACGACGACTACTACCAGAACCAGTGCGCCGCCACGCCCAGCGGCCTGATGGCGACCACCGCCGCCTGGCCCTTCGGGCAGGACGGCTCGATGTCCGTCGTGAACAACAGCGCCAACATGGTCTTCGCGGACGGCCACGCCAAGGCCCTCAAGCCGGTGGCCACCAACCCCGACCCGCTGGCGCGCCCGTCGGACAACATGTGGGACGCCCTGCGCAACTGATCCGGTCGGAGAGGATGGTTCAAGGATGAAGCGATTCCTGCTTCCCGCACTGGCGATCCTGGCGACTCTCGCGATGATCGGTTGCTCTTCGGACACTCAGCTGTCCAAGGACGAAGAGGCGAAGATCCGCGACTCGTTGGAGGCCGGCAAGGGCGAGTTCGACATCAACAAGGTTCCTCCCGAGATGCGCGAGAAGGTGCGGGGGATCATCGAATCCCAGAAGGGCGGGGGCCCGGCGGCTCCGCCGGCGCCCAAGTGACCCGGAAGGGAGCCGAGACGAGCGCGGACCCGGGCGGAAGCCCGGGTCCTTCCTCTCTGGGCGAGCCTCCCTCTGCGGATCGGCCATAATAGGGCTTGGCGCGGAGTGGTGTCCGAGTGGTCTAAGGAGCGCGACTGGAAATCGCGTACTCGGCGAAAGCCGGGTCGTGGGTTCGAATCCCACCCGCTCCGCCATCCCTGTGCTCCATGATCCTCAACCCCACCCCCGACGAGACCGCGGAGCGAGACCGCATCCTCGACCAGCTCCGCGAAAGCGTTCGATCAAACCGCAAGGTGCCGATGGCCCGACCCGGTGGCCCGGACCCCTTCTGCGGCTCCGTCGGCCCCTACGCCTATCGCTTCGAGGGTGAGGACGACCTGCTCCACCTGATGGTCTGGAGGCCGGACGAGCGGCCGTTCCCCGAGGCCGAGGCGCGCGCCGTCGCGGCGTGGGTGCTCCAAGGGGTGCCGCCCGGTGTGGTGTTCTACCGGCCCGGCGAGCAAACCCAGAGCTTCTTCCTGGCCCACGACGAGCTTCTCCCCTGAGGCCGTTTCGGGGTATAAATCCTGCCGAGGGGCGTCGTACCCAAGTGGTTAAGGGAAGGGTCTGCAAAACCCTCATTCGGCGGTTCGAATCCGCCCGGCGCCTCCAGCCTCCCCCAGGCGCCGCAGCAGCCTGAGCGCGCCGGCCTTGCCCAACGCCGCGTTCCCGGCTGGACACCGCGGACTCAGCAGGCAGGCGGGGCAACCCTCCTCGCACGAGCAGCCGGCGAGCAGCTGCGTGGCCGCCGAGGCCCACCCGTCCCGCTGGTTGTACAGCTCCGTGGTCAGCCCTACCCCGCCCGGAATCTGGTCGAACACGAACAGCTCCGCCTGCAGGGTGTCCGGGAAGACGCTGTACCAAGAGCTTCCCAGGTCGGCGCGGTCGCACCCCGCCAGCAACGGGCCGACCGCCATCAGCGCGTGCTCCAATCCGTGCAGGGCGCCGACGGCCTCGGGCTCCTCCAAAGGCGGCATCTCCAGCCACAGGCCGATCGTCTCGTAGCTCGTCGGAGGCAGGTCCAGCTCCCTCTCGCCCTGAGCGCCGCGACCCTCGAAGGGATAGTAGCGGTAGCCCACGACCTGGTCCGTCACGCGCAGCGCCCCGAAGCGGACCATCCACGGCCCCCAGGTCCCCGCGTCCGTCTCCGCGAGGATCTCGATCGACGTCTGGACCAGACACTGCGTCATCAGGTTCGTGTCGCTGGGCTGGAGCCTCGCCACCCGGGCCGCCAGGTCCAGCTCGACGCACTCGTACGTGGCGTCCCGATGCAGGTAGACCGCGCCAGGGTGCGCCTGCCTCAGCGCCCGCCAAGACTCCATGGTGCCGATCGGCTGGCCGCCCACCAGCAGCACGAAGGTGTCGCCGCCCGTCCCCCGGATGTCGACCGACTGCGCCGGCGGCTCGTGCAGAGGGTAGAAGAAGCGCCCCGCCGAGAACCGCAGGGACCCCTCCTGCTCCAAGCCTTCGGCGACGCGGAGGCAACGCTCCGAGCGCTCCGCCAGCTCGGTCGGCGCAAGCGGCCGCTCGTGCGCCGCGCACAGCAGATGCCTTCCCAGAATCACCGGGTTCTCCGGGTTGAGGGCCACCGATTCGGACCGGGCCTCCAAGAGCCGCTCGGGCTCGCGGCACAGGAACTGGTCCAGCGCGTCTCCGTGCGCCACGAACAGCACCAGCCCGTCCCGGGCGCCGCGGCCCGCCCGCCCGGCCTGCTGCCAGAAGCTCGCCACGGACCCGGGATAGCCGTTCAGGATCACCGCGTCCAGGCCGCCGACGTCCACGCCCAGCTCCAGGGCGTTGGTCGACGACAGCCCCAGCACGTCGCCCCGGAACAGCGCACGCTCGATCTCCCGCCGCTCGGTGGGAGAGTAGCCCGCCCGGTACGACTCGAGCTTCGCCGGGTCGAGCAGGCCCGAGGACTCCGCGGCCCGGCGGGCCCGCCGCAGAACGATCTCCGCCGAGCTGCGCGCCCGCGAGAAGGCCAGAGTCCGGATTCCTGCGGACGCCAGAGAGGCCAGCAACCACGCCGTGGCCCAGTTCGGGCTGCCCTCCATCTCCGAGTCCACGATCGGCGGAGACCAGAACACGAACGTCCGCCTGCCCTTGGCCGAAGCGTCGTCCCACACGAGGGCTGCGTCCCGACCGGTCAGTAACCGGAACGCCCGCAGCGGGTTGGCGATCGTTGCGCTGGCCGCCACGATCTGCGGATGGGAACCGTACCACTCGCACAGCCGCAGCAGGCGCCACAGCACCGAGGCCACGTGCGAGCCGAACACGCCGCGGTACACGTGCATCTCGTCCAGCACCACCAGCCGGAGCGACTTCAGCACCCGGCTCCACAGGTCGTGGTTCGGCAGGATCCCCACGTGCAGCATGTCGGGGTTCGTCAGGATCACGTGCGCGTTGCGCCGGATGGCGGACCGCTGCGCCGGGGGCGTGTCGCCGTCGTAGGTGGCGCACCGAACGCCCGGCGGAAGCATGGCCTCAAGCTTGCCCAGCTGGTCTTGGGCGAGCGCCTTGGTCGGGAACAACATCAGCACGCGCGCCGACGGTTCGGCCGCCAGCGCCTCCAGCGCGGGCACCTGATAGGCCAGCGACTTGCCACTGTTGGTCCCGGTGGCGAGCACCACGTCCCGCCCCGCCAGCGCCGCGTCGATCGCCTCCGCCTGGTGTCGGAAGAAACTGCGGATGCCCGCTGCCTCCAACGCCCGCCGCGTGGACTCCCGGAGCGGCGCCCGCAGCTCGGCGAAAGCCGGCTCTTGGGAGGCCAGCTCCACCACGCGCTGCGCCGGGACCCCGAGGATGCCCCTCGCCCTCACGTCTTCGACGAACGCCTGCAGGCTCACGGCTGGTCCGCGGCGTCCTCCGCCTCGGATTCCTCCTCGCCGTCGGCGGGCTTGCGCCGGCTCGTCATCCGGACGGCCCACACGCTGATCGCGAACAGGATCGTGAGCGGGATCGCCATCATCAACATGCTGAACGCGTCGTTGCTGGGCGTCACGATCGCCGAGAGGGTGAAGATCGTCACCGCCGCCTGGCGCCAATAGCGGATCAGAAGGCTCGGCTCCAGCAAGCCCACCTTGCCCAGGAGGAACACCACGAGCGGCAGCTGGAAGCCGAATCCGAACGCCAGCAGCATCTTGAGCACGAAGAACACGAGCGTGCCCGGCTCCTGATAGAGCGCGGTGCCGGGGAACTCCGCCAGGTAGCTGACGAACCACTTGAACGCGCTGGGCAGGATGAACCAGCAGAAGAACACGCCCATCGCGAACAGCAGCACGCTCACCGGGGCCAGACGCCTCACAGGCCGGCTCTCGTGCGGCCTCAGCCCCGGCTCCACGAAGCCCCAAAGCTGGAGCACGATGAACGGAAACGCCAGGATGAGGCCGATCAGGAAGCTCAGCCGGAACTTGAGCATGAACGGCTCGGTGGCGTTTCGGAACACCTCCTTGTAGTCGATGCCCGGCCCCTTGACGTTCGCGACGATCATCGCGTTCAGCTGGTCGTAGAGCCACGGCTGGATCTGCCAGCCGATCACCCAGCCGACCGTCAACCAGAGCAGGCTGCGGATGATCCGGGTGCGCAACTCCTCCAGATGGTCGCCCAGAGACATGCGAGGCTCCTCGGATTCCTCCGAGGAGCCTCCGCGTTCCGCTCTGCGCTTCCAGAAGGCCACGTCCGCAGACCCTGGCCCGACGTTACTGCTCGAGCGTGAAGGTGAGCTGCCTCTTGATCCGGAAGTAGCGGGTCTGCGCGGCCGTGCCGCCGCCGATCATGCCGCGGTTGCCGCCGTACATGCCACCCATTCCTCCCGGAGGGCCCATCATCGGCCCGCCCATGGCGCCGCCGCCCCGAGCTCCACCACCCTTGTTGCCTGCCGGGCCGACCACCTGCCGCAGGTCCGTCACATTGTTCCTCCCCATGCCGGGAGGGCCCATCATCGGTCCGCCGGAGTATCCGGGCGGCATCGCGCCGGGACCCATCGGTCCCATGGGGCCCATCCCAGGGCCTCCCATCGGCCCCATCGGACCCATCTGGGGACCGCCCATCATGCCGCCGCCCATGCCGGCTCCGCCGTAGGCCGGAGCGGTGATCTTGCGGTCGATGGTCTCCTCGCGAACCAGCTTGACCACGATCCCGCGGTCGAGCGCGAACCAGATCGTCTCCTCCAGCGAGAGCTTCTCGTCCTCGATGCCCGACGACGAGCCGCTGCCGAACTGGCCCTGGGCTTGGGTCTGCTGCTTCTGCTTCTCCTCGTCCTTCTTGCGCTTCTGGCCGGCCTCCAGCGTGTGCTTGATCTTCGCGCACGGGAACCCGGACTCCCACTCCACGCCCAGGAACTCCCCGCGCGCCAGAAGCGGCTCGGTGAGCTTCTCCTGCTCGTAGAGCTTGTCCAGATCGAGCGCGCTGTCCAGGAATCTCGCCTGCCAGATGTCGCCCGGAACCATCGGCTTGCTCGGCAGAGTCGGCAACGGATACACCGCGAACAGGTCGGTGCGGCGGGCCTCGCCGGCGGTGCCCTCCAGCGGCACGTAGAAAGGCACCGAGCCGAACACCTCCATGCCGGTGGAGGTGAGCCTCATGTACACCGAGTGCATCTCGTAGTCCATGAACCGGCGCGGGGTCGTCTCGTCGCCCGGCGTCAGCCACGCGTAGTCCTTGCCCTTGAGCGGCATCGCCTGGATGCGCACCAGGCCGTCCCCGTTCGGGTAGACGTTGTCCACCGCGTACAGCAGCCGGATGCGCTCCGCCTCGATCGGAAGATCCGCGCCGCGCGCACCCAGCTTGTTCTGAGCCTCGGTGAGCGTGGCGAGCTGCGTGCGCACCTCCAGGTTGTAGACCAGCTCCATGCCGGGGCGCCAGCGGTACCGCAACTTCACGCCGTCTTCCGGAATCTTGATGGAGGAAGCGTTGGCGATGTTGACCTCCACCGACGAGCGATCCACCACCCTCGGCTGGTCGTTGTTGTCCACGAACAGCACCAGCTCGATGGTCGTCTCGCCGTCCGGGATGCCCCGGGCCTTCGTGTCGAGCACGTACTCCCGGTACTTGCCCTGCACGGGCGGCACGGTGGCCTCCAGGAACTTGCCGCCCACGAACACGCCGACGTAGCCGCCGTCCGGGACGCTGTCCTTGGGAACCAGCACGCGCACCTTCTCGCGCACCTTCGAGCCGTCCGCCGGCCGAACGATCGTGAACGGGGCCTGCGCCCAGGCCATGCCCGCCGCGATCACACCGATCCAAGTCGCCAAGCAACGGTTCATGCAGGTTTCCTCCGGCGAACGCCCGGGCCCCGCGGAACCCGCGGGCTTCGCCTCTCGGTCATTATGACGCGACCGTCCTTCGAATCGTCACGACGGACACCCTCCGGACCCGCGCCGTCACGGGATCAAAGCCCTCAGCAACGCGATCACGATCGCCGCGCTCGTCACGTTGCGCGAGACGGCGTCGATCTCGGCCTGCTTGTCGGCGAGCTTCGCGGCCATCACCTTCGTCGGAACGAAGATCACGTCGCCCACCCCTGGCTGCGTCCTGCGGTCGGCCCGCACCACCTGGCCGTTCGGCTTGATCAGCAGGATGCCGTCCTTGGCCGCGTCGAGGGTGTATCCGCCGGAGCGCTCGACGTACCACTCCACGTTCCGGCCCTTCTCGTACAGGCTCGAGGAGGGTGCCACGACCGCCCCGGTCACGGCCACCGTGGTCGGCCTGGCCGGGATCACCAGCACGTCGCCGTCCTCCAGCGGCAGGTCCTGAGGGCCGCCCTTGCGGGCCAGCGCCCCCGGCAGGTTCACGTTGATGTTGCCGGCGGGGCTCAGCTCGGAGAGACCCAGCGGCCTGGCGGGGGTCACGGTCTCGCCCTTCAGCTCGGGGATAGGGCCGGAGGCGGGCGGGGCCGCCGCTCCGCCTCCAGGGAGGCCCAGCACGATCGGCTCGCTCTTGATGCCGGAAGCGATCCGCACCCGCTCCAGCTCGCTCCGGGCCAGGGCCCGGCGGTATTCGGCCTCGTTGACCAGGTCGATCATCTCCCGCACCTTCGGAGCCACCGCCTGCTGGGGATCGGTCCGGAGCTTGCGCGGGTTCCTCAGAAACTGCGCGCCCTCGGGGAAGGCCCTCTCGGTCAGGCCGCCGGCCCGAGCGATCAGGTCGCTCACCGTCTCCCCCTTCTTGCGCAGCGTGTACGGCCCCGGATGCGCGACCTCACCCAGGATGGTCACCGTGCGCGGAACCACCACGAGGTCCTGACGCGAGGCGATCGTCACGAAGTCGCCGTCCTCCAAGGGCGTCGAGGCTGCGGGGCCGCCCTCCCACGCCTCCTTCAGGCTGACGCGGACGGTCGGAGTTCCCTCCGGCACCCGCGACTTGGCGATCTCCACGAACTCGCCGGCGTCCGGAGTCGGTCCACCGGCCAGCTTCAGCAGGTCGCCGAGCGTGAGGTTCTTCGCCCGGGTGTAGACCCCCGGTGCCTGCACCGCGCCCAGCACCTGCACGGTCTGGCCGGGCAGGTACCGGCTCTCCGCAACGGTCTGCACGAGCAACCGGTCCCGGTCCTTCAACGTCAGGTTGGCCTCGGAGTCCCCCGCGAGCACCTTGCGGAGGTCGATGGCGATCAGCTCGCCCGGCGTGCCGTCCGACTCCGTCCGCTGGAGGAACGCCCGCTCCAGCTGGGCGTCGGGCGCGAGCCCGTTCGCCTGGATCAGCAGGTCCAACACCCGCATCCCCTCGGACCTCGTGAACGTGCCGGCCTTTCGAACGGCGCCGACGGCCTCCACCACCCGGTCGCCGGTCCAGGCGACGTCCGAAAGCCGGTACACGACGACCCGGTCGCGGGGCTGCAGCCTCGTCTGCGACGCCTTGGCCCCGTCGACGGCCACCAGCGATGTGGTGTCGTCGTCGTTCCGCCGGAACACGTCGAACCGATTCGTCCAGGCGTCCGGCCGAAGGCCTCCCGCCAGCGAGAGGAGCTCGCTCAGCGTGGTCTCCGGGCTGACCGGGTACCGGCCGGGCCGCTCCACGGCGCCCTCCAGCAGCACCGCGTTGGCGATCTCGCTGGCGACGCTCGGAACCTCGACCACATCGTTGTCCTTCAGCTCGGGGTTGGCGGTTCGGGCGTCCAGCGCGAGCATCACCCGGTTCCGCCCCTCGTCCACGGTCTCCAGCACGGCTGAGGAGGCGACCGCCGATGCCCGCAGGCCGCCCGCGAACCGGATGGCGTCCTGCAGACGCTCGCCGGGCAGGAGCTCGTACACGGCCGGCCGCACGACCTCGCCGCTCATCACGACCCGCCGCTCGGCCCTCGGAACGAAGATCGCGTCTCCGGGCTGCAGGGGCGTGTCCTGGCCGGCGTCGCCGAACAGCAGGTACCGATACAGGTCCAGCGTGCGCCGGGTGCCGTCCGAGCGTCGGAGCTCGATGCGGCGGAACGAGCCATCCGCGGTGGGGCCGCCGAACAGGTACACGGCGTTGAACAGCGTCGCCACCGAAGGCACCTGGTACCTGCCCGGCAGGTGCGCCTCGCCCATCACCGTGATGGCCATGGTTCGCACCTCGTCCAGCTGCACCAGCACGTTCGCCCCGCGGATCAGCCGCCGCAGCTCCGCGCGAAGCAGGCTCTCAGCCTGGCCGACGGTGCGGCCGCGAACCACGACCCGTACGTTCGCATCGGGCAGGGACAAGACCCCCCTGGCGTCGACCTTCACGGTCTGCTCCTTGGGCTCGAACGCCGGGCTCCACACCCGCACCTTCAGCACGTCGCCCGGACCCAGCTGATACCGCTCGGGGTCCGGCGTCGCCACGTTGAACGCGGCCATCGCGTCCGGCCCAACGAAATTGCGGAGCGGCTCCACCGTCTCGTTGGCGCGCCCCTCGCCCTCCTTCGTCGGCACGGGAACCGTCACCGCACCCGGAACGGAGCGGCCCTCGCGCATCGCGGCCAGCCGCCCCTCCAGCATCGCCCGCGCGCCCTCGAAGAAGCTGTAGCCGAACACGCCGAACACGCGTACTTCCACCGGCAGCGTCGTCTGCACGTCGGCGTCGTTCGCGGCCGTGCCGACCACCGTGAAGGTGTAGGACCCGCCCGCCGTCGGCGTCCACTGGATCCGGCCGGTGCGGGGGTCGATGGTCATGCCCTCCGGGGCGCCCTTCAGCGAGAACAGCAGCTCCTCGCTGGGGCGGCTGGTGGCCTTCTGCCTCGCCACGACCGAATAGGTGGCGCCCAAGGCGATCGATTTCGGCGGGATCGGCTCCAGCTCGGGCCTCTCCATCCCTTGGACGGTCACGGTGACCTTCTGCACGTTCATCAGCCAGGGCGAACCCTCGGGCGCGGCGACCACCTCCAGCTCGTAGGTGCCCGGCCTCAGAGGCCTCCAGACGAACCGGCCGCTGTAGGCGTCGATCGACGCGCCCTCCGGCGGGTTCGCCAGCGAGTACACGATCTTGCCCAGGGTGCCGGGCCTGGGCTCGGCCACGGCCTGGAAGCGAACCACCGTCCCCAGCGTGACGACCCGGCCGGGGATGTCGCGGAACGTCGGAGCGTCCGGATCGACCACGCGGATCCGCACGACCGTCGATCCGCGGGCCTTCGGGTCGCTCGCCGACACCGCGACGACCTCGAACACGAACAGCCCTCGCTGGGCCGGGGTCCAGATGAAGACCCCGTCGGCGTTGCCGATCGCAGCACCCTTGGGCGCGGACGAGAGCGAGTACACCACGTCCCCTCCCGTCGCGGAGGCCCGGAACCGGACGGTCTCTCCCACGCGGACCGTGCGCTCCGGGATCGGATCCACCCGAACCTCGGCGGCGGCCGCAGGAGCCGCTCCGAGCCCGCCCGCCGACGCCAAAGCCAAGCCGACGAGAAGGACCAACCGTGCCAGTGAGTGCCTTAGCATCGAATCCGCCTCTCGAACCCGGCCAGTTTACCTATGCTTCGGCAAGGCTCCCGAACCTGCGCTTTTGGGGCCATAATGACGCCATCATGCCCTCCCAAACCGTGTGCGTGGTCGGACTGGGCTACATCGGCTTGCCGACCGCGGTGGTCATGGCTCAGGCGGGCCTCCGGGTGGTCGGAGTCGACGTCAGCCCCGAGGCGGTCCGGGCGGTGAACTCCGCCGTCCCCCACATCGTCGAGCCGGACTTGGAATCGGCGTTGCGGGAGGCCGTCGCCTCCGGCAGGCTCGCGGCGCAGGCCGAGCCGACCCACGCCGACGCCTTCTTCCTCTGCGTGCCGACCCCCTTTCGCGCCAGCGGCGACATCCCGTCACCCGACCTCAGCTACGTGTTCGCCGCCGGCAGGTCCGTCGCACCGTTCCTCCGCGACGGCTCCGTCGTGGTTCTGGAGTCCACCTCCCCGGTCGGAACCACCGAGAAGCTGGCCAAGGCCTTGGCCGAGGCGGCCCCGGGCGTCCGGTTCCATGCGGCCTACTGCCCGGAGAGGGTGCTTCCGGGAAGGATCCTCCACGAGCTGGTCCACAACGACCGCATCGTCGGGGGTCTCACGCCGGAAGCCGCCGAGGCCGCGGCGTCGATCTACCGCGCCTTCGTCCGGGGAGGCATCCACCTGACGGACGCCCGCACCGCCGAGATGGCCAAGCTGGTCGAGAACAGTTACCGCGACGTCAACATCGCCTTCGCCAACGAGCTGTCCATGATCTGCGAGCGCGAGGGGATCGACGTGTGGGAGCTCATCGCGCTGGCCAACCGCCACCCCCGCGTGAACATCCTCCAACCCGGCTGCGGGGTGGGCGGGCACTGCATCGCCGTCGATCCCTGGTTCCTGGTCGACGCGCACCCGGATCTCGCGCGCCTCATCCATTCGGCCCGCCGCGTGAACGACAACAAGCCCGAGTGGGTCGTCGCCCAAGTGCTGCGCCGGGTGGCCCAGCTGCGCCAACAGGGCAGGGAGCCCCTCGTCGCCTGCCTGGGGCTGGCGTTCAAGCCGGACATCGACGACTTCCGGGAGAGCCCCGCATTGCGCATCTACCGCACCCTCGCCGCCGAGGGGCTCCGCGTGGTCGCCGTGGAGCCTTTCGCGACGGGAAGCGCCAAACCCGACGCCCAGTTGGTCGATCTGCAGACCGCCCTCGAGACGGCGGACGTGCTGGTGGGTCTGGTCGCCCACACGCCGTTCCGCGGCGCGAACCTGCCCCGGGAGAGGCTCCTGGACTTCTGCGGCATCGCCCGAAGGACATGAGCCGAACGGTCGTTCTTTTGGCGCCGGTCGCGAACGTGGGCGCGCTGGTCCGAACCAGAAAGATCGCGTCCGTCCTCTCGCGCGAGGGCCTGGACATCCTCCACCTCGCGTGGAAGCGGGACCCGGCCGAGCCGGACAACGAGCCGCCCATCGCCACCCGCACGGTTCTGGCGGGCGGCGGATACAAGAACCGCGCGCTGATCCGCTGGTACCTGCGCTACATGACGGGCCTGCGGCGCGCCCTGCGAGACCTCCCCGCAGGATCCGACGTCTACGCGCTCAGCCTCTGGTCGGCGCACCCTGCCGCGAGCCTCGCGCGGAAGGGGCGCGTCAACCTGTTCTTCGACGACAACGACACCCTGAGCCTGGCCTACCCTTGGCCGAAGCCCGTCCGCCCCGTCATCGCCCGCATGGAGCGCCGCGCGGCCGCGGCGGCTAGGATCCATCTGGTGCCCTCCGCCGCCAGGTGGCCCAGCGCCGATCCGAACCTGCGCGTCGTACCCAACTATCCGCTGACCGACGACCTGGCCCGGGCGGAGGAGATCGCCCGCTCCAAAGGCTATGGCCGCGACGGGACCTTCACGCTGTACGTCAACGGCTGGCTGGCGCCGACGCGCGGTCTAGACTCGCTCGTCCGCGCGCTGGAGGTCTACGACGGACCCCCGTTCCGAGTGCTCCTCGCCGGAAGGATCGACCCCACGGTGCCACAGGCGGCGCGGCTCATGGAGCACCCGCTCGCCGAATACCTCGGCGAGGTGACGCCGGCCGAGTCGCTCGCGCTGTACCACCGGGCGCACGCCTGCCTGACGTTCTACGATCCCTCCCTGGCGATCAACCGGCTGGCCGAGTCGAACAAGTGGGGCGACTGCGTGCTGACGCGCTGCGCCATCCTGGTGAACGAAGAGGTCGCCACCGCCCAGCCCTACCTCGAGGTTGGCGGCGCCGCGGCGGTGCACTACGGCGACCCGTCCGCCCTCGCCGCCTTGCTCCGCCGATGGGCCCAGAACCCCGCCGAGCCGCTCGAGATGGGGGCGCGGCTGGCACGGCTCCCGTTCCGACCTTGGGACGAGGCGATGTCCGCCTTGGTCCGCGAGTGGCTTGGCTAGCCGCCCTGCCCAGCCTCGGCCACCGGACGGCCACCCAAGCGCGCCTCCGCGGCCCACGCCACCAGGAACGGCAGCGCGACGGCCAGAAGGTTGAACAGGCCGCCGAAGAACTCCATCCCCAGGAACTCCGCCCCCCGGAGCGACAGGCAAACGGCCAAGCCGGCCATCGCGGCGCTTCGGCTCCGCGTCCACACCCTGGCCAAGAGTCCCAGGAGCAGGCCGTAGAAGCCTCCTGCCAGCAGCACTCCCGGCGCTCCGAAGTTCATGAACCCCTCCGCCATCAGCCCAGGCGTGATCGACGAGCGGTTGTCCTTCCTTCCCGGCTCGTAGCCCCACGGCCAGATGAAGTTCACGATCTCCGGCCCCCCGCCGAGCGGCTTGTCCGGCCAGATGCTTCGGGGCACCCAGAACACGAAGCCCGCCAGGAAGGTGGAACCGCCGAGCGGCTTGAGACGCGCCTCGTGGTCCAGCAGGTACCACAGGTTCTCGTATTCCCGGAACGCCTCGGTCACCAGCCTCGGCCCTGCGAAGGCCTCGGACTGCACGATCCGGCCCGCCGCGACCGACTCCCTGGCGATGCCCAGCACCCCGCCGACCAGCGCCAAGCCGGCCACGGACCCGAGAAGCGCCAGCTTGACCCTCCGCGGCAGCTCGCCGGACTGAAGGGCGATCCAGACCATGCCGGCGGCCAAGAGGGGATACAAGGCCTTGGTCCGGCTCCCTTGGAACAGCCCGACGGCGACCGCGACCGCCAGGGCTGAGAAGAACGCGAGCCTCCACCGGCCCGCCGGCAGCGAGGCGCGGCGCCGGGCCAGAACCTCCGCCAGGATCAGCGCCGGCATCGCCTGCCACAGGGCCGTCAGGATCAGCGACGGGCCTTCGCCCGCCGCCAGCGTGTTCCGCAGAAGAAAGTAGTTCGCCAGCCCGCCGGCCTCCAGCACGCTGCGCCCCAACAGGGCCAAGCCGGCGAGGCCGAGGAGGGCCAGGGCCGCGGCCGCGACCGTCCAGCCCGGCTCGCCCACGGGCCGCAGGTTCGAGGGGGCCCCGCCCTGAGCCGGCGCGGTGCAGCGGTACCCGGCCGCGACGAGCGCCACGAAAGCCAGGGAGAGCCACAGCGACCGCTCGACCGAGTCGGGACGGTACGAGCTCTGCCAGAAGGACACGCCGAACAGCAGGTTCAGACCGGGCACGATCAGGAACGCGAAGCCGAAGTAAGCCAACGCCACCGCCAGCGGGGACCGCACGAAGCCCGCCAGCGATCGGCCCGAGGCCGCGACCGCGCCGACCATCGCCGCCGCACCGGCCGCTAGATGGGCCCAACCGAGAGCGCTCACCTCGTCCATCGGTGCCTCACAGGTCCCGGATCTTCCTCGCCGGCACGCCGCCCAGCACGCACCGTCCCTCGGGAAAGCTCTTCGTGACCACGGCTCCAGCCCCCACAACGGTGCGGTCGCCGAGCACCACCCCGGGCAGGATGACCGCGTTCATGCCGATCCAGCACTTCTCGCCGATCACCACCGGCTTTCCCGGCTGGTGGGCGTCCAGGTCCTCCAGGTCGTGGTCCGCCGTGATGATGCCGACGTTCGGCGCGATGTACGTGCCCTTGCCGATCTGGATCGTGGCGTCGAAGTTCTGGAAGTAGCAGCCGAAGTGCCACAGGTTGTTGAAGTCGTCGGGGTCGAACAGCAGGTTCTTGCCGTTCGAGACCACCGACTGATGGCTCACCGGAAAGCGGCACGCCCGGTTGAACCCGAGGATCTTCTGGAAGAGGATCGCCCTCAGCACCATGCGGTAGCCGGAGGTGTGCCGCTCGAAGTGCCTTCCGCGGAAGTACCGCCGATCGAAGCCCAGCAGGGGAGCGAGCAGCCACAAGGGCCCGCCCACGACCGAGTTGAACAGCCGCGTGGCCAGTCTCTTCACGCCGCCTCCCCGGCCGGTGCGGCGGCACCGGTCGCACGCGCCACGAGCCTGTCGTACAGCAGAAGGTACGCGAGGTACGTCGCCGCCATCATCGCACCGTAGAGCGCCACCCGGGCGTCGGCGCTCCAAGCCCGCCCTGGGATCGCGAAGCAAGCCACCGTCAGCGCCAGGCGGAGCAGGTCCATGCCGAGCTGCAGGTCCTGCCTTCCCAGCGAGTTGGCCGTCGAGCTGACGGGCGAGCAAACGAGGCCCAGGCACAGGCTCGGCGTCAGCCACAGGCTCCACACCCCGGCCTTGCCCGCCTCCGCTCCGAACACGATCGGGAACCACCAGGGTGCCGTGCCGCCCATCAGGGCCAACAGCGGGGCGACCATCAGCAGCCTGCGCACCGCTCCCCTGAAGAAGCGGTGCAGACCAGCCGGGTTCTCACGCAGCAGCCTGCCGAACTCGGCCAGGTACACCTGCGACACCGCGGCCCCCAGAAACACCATCGGCAGACCGAGGATCCGCATCGAGGTGTAGAACTGCCCGGCGGCCCACGTGCCGAACAGCGCGCTCAGCAGAACCGTGGGCGCCTGCAGGCCAGCGGCGTTGGCCAGCGAGGACGGCACCCCCAGAAAGGCGAACCGGCTGTAGCCCCTCCAGGCCTGGCGCAGGCTGGATCGGCCCGTACCCCCGGAGACGTCGAGAAGGTAGCCGCGCCACAGGTTCAGGAAGCCCGCGGACCGGCCCGCCGCCAATCCCAGCGGCAGCGCGAACGCCCTCACCGGGGCGACGAACCAACCGGCGAACTGGACGGCCGCCATGGCCAAGGACTGCGTGAACGTCGTGGCCGCCACCACCCGGAACGTCCCCCGCCGCAAATGCCACGAGCTGAACGCCACGTACAGTCCGCCACCCAGCAGCGCCAGCGGAAGCAGCCACGGCTGGTCCCTCAGCGCGGCCACCTTTGTGACCTCCGCCAGCCAGGGACCGAACGCCAGCGAGCAGGCGAAAACCGCGAGCGCGAGGCCCGCCGCCGCCAGCTGGCCCAGAGCCAGCACCGCCCTCGCCTCCTCGTCGCTCTTGGCGACCGGCACGGCCTGATCGAAGCGCATCGCCGCCACGGTGAGCGCCGTCAGATAGAGCGCCGAGAACGCCCCGAACTCGCCCCAACGCTCCATCCCATAGAGCCGAACGAGGATCGGCGTCGACAGCAAAGTGACCGCCTGCGCGCCGGCCGTGCCCGACACGAGCGCCGCCAAGCCCTTGACCAAACGCGACCGTGCCGCCGTCACGGCTCCGAGACCCGCCTCCGGTTGGATACGAGCAACCCGGAGAGGCCACCCAGCAACAGACCGATCAGACCGTTGCGGGTGTAGCTCTTGTTCACCGGCTTCTCCTCCACATAGGGTGGGGTCAGCAGACTCCACCGCACCCGCTCCACCTCGGCCTTCGCCTTGGCCTGCTCGTACTGCTCCTGCAGGAACGCCAGAGAGGCCGTCAGCTCCTGCACCCGCTGGAGCTTCTTCGAGAACTCCACCGCCTCTTCCGGGGTGGCGTCGGCCAGCTTCCGCAGGGTGTCGGCCTGCCACTGCAGCACCGTCCGCTGCGCCACAAGGTCCGCGGCCTTCTGGGTCACCCCTTGGTTCACCGACTGCACGTAGCGACCGACCTCCTGACGGAGCGACTGCCGGGCGGCCTCCAGCGCCTGCCGGGCCCGCACCACCGCCGGCGCCTCCTCGCCGTACTGCGACCGGGCCACCTTCAGGTCGTACTCCGCCTGCGCCGTCTTGGCCCTCCAGGCCTCGATCTCCGGGATGCCCGAGGGAACCTCGAGGGTCGGTCCGCCGAGACGGGTGGCGGAGTCGCGCATCGCGGCGATCTCCTGCTCCACCTTGGCCAGCTCCATCTGGGCGTCCCGATACCTGCGCACGTACTCGGCGTTGGCCAGTGGCGAGCTGGGGTCGAGCACCGTCCTAGAGTCCCTGACGTACTGCGCGAGCTCCCGCTGGGCGGCGTCCAGATCCTCCTTCCGCCGGGCGATCGCCTCCTCCAGGTACTTCGCTTGGCGGGATCCGACGGACACCGTGTTGGTCCTGGCCAGATACGCCAGGCTGCGGATCGCCTGCCGCACAACCTCCTCGGCCAACGCCCGGTTGGTGTGCTGGCAAGCCAGCAGGAGCTGGTTGTCCTCGGGGCTGGCCTGCACGTCGAACCGCTCCTCCAGTTCGCGCACGGAAAGGCCCGTCGCCTGCGACACGCGGACCAGCGACGAGCGGCTCAGCACGATGCCCCGAAGGACGGAGAGCGGATCGGCGGCCTGCTGGACCATGGCCGGAAGGCCTAGGCGCGTGGCGGCGTTCTCGTCGTACGGAATCAGCAGCGCCGCCTTCGCCAGCCACCGCGGCGGAACCAGCAGGGTGTAAAGCGCCATCGCCGCCACCCCCAGCGCCGCGCCGATCGCCGGCGCCCTCCAAGCCTTCGAACCCATTCCGCCTCCCATCGCCGTCCTAGGAACGCAGGCCAGTCTACCCCTGCCCAGGCTCGAACTCCGGACGATCCAGCCCGCCAGAGGTATCCTGCGCTTGGCCGGGTGAATCCCAGATGAGCACGACACCTTCCAGTTCGTTCCAGGGCAAGACCCTCTTGGTGACCGGCGGAACGGGCACCTTCGGCAACGCGGTGCTGCGGCGATTCCTCCAGACGGACATCCGCGAGATCCGCGTGTTCAGCCGCGACGAGAAGAAGCAGGAGGACATGCGGAACGCCTATCGCGACCCCAAGCTCCGCTTCTACATCGGCGACGTCCGCGACCCCGACAGCCTGAAGGACGCCATGGTCGGGGTGGACATCGTGTTCCACGCCGCCGCGCTCAAGCAGGTCCCGTCGTGCGAGTTCTATCCGCTCGAGGCCATCCGCACCAACTCCCTCGGAACCGAGAACGTGATGAACGCCGCCATCGACGCCGGCGTGCGGTCGGTGGTGCTCCTCAGCACGGACAAGGCCGTCGCGCCCATCAACGCCATGGGTCTGAGCAAGGCGCTGATGGAGAAGCTGATGCTGGCCAAGTCCCGCGTCGCCGCGGCAAGGGGAACGGTGCTTTGCGCGACGCGCTACGGCAACGTCATGGGATCGCGCGGGTCAGTGATCCCGCTCTGGATCGACCAGATCCTCTCCGGCAAGCCCCTCACCGTCACCGACCCCCAGATGACCCGGTTCATGATGTCCATCGACGACGCCGTGGACCTGGTGCTCTACGCCTTCGACAACGCCCAGCCGGGAGACATCTTCGTGCAGAAGGCCCCGGCCGCCACGCTCGACACCGTCGTGCAAGCCCTCAAGCTCCTGTTCGCCGCGGACAATCCGGTCCAGATCATCGGCACCCGCCACGGGGAGAAGCTGTACGAGACGCTCCTCACCCGCGAGGAGATGGCCCGAGCCGAGGACCACGGCGGCTACTACCGCGTGCCGGCGGACACCCGCGACCTCAACTACGCGCTGTACTTCACCGAGGGCTCGCCCCGCATCAACGAGCTGGAGGACTACCACTCCCACAACACCAAGCGGCTGACGGTGGAGGAGATGCGCGATCTCCTCGCGTCGCTGCCGTTCGTCCAGGAGGCCCTGCGGGGAGCCGGACGATGAGGCGCGTGCTGGTCACCGGCTCCGAAGGGTTCGTCGGGCGCAACCTTCGCGCCGCCCTCCGAACGCTGGCCGACGTGGAGGTCGTCCGCTTCGACGTCGGCGTCGGCCCGGCCGATCTCGCCGAGGCCCTCGAGGGCTGCGACACGGTGTTCCACCTGGCCGGGGCCAACCGCCCGCCCGACCCCTCGGAGTTCGAGGCCGTCAACGCCGGGCTGACCGAGCGCCTCTGCCGGGCCGCCCAGGTCCTCGGCACCCGGCCGCTGGTGATCCTCAGCTCGAGCATCCAGGCCGAGCTGGACAACCCCTATGGCCGAAGCAAGCTGCAGGCCGAGCGCCACCTGGAGAGGGCCGCGGGCGACGGCGCGCTGGACGCGGTCGCGTTCCGCCTGGGCAACCTGTTCGGCAAGTGGAGCCGACCGAACTACAACAGCGTGGTGGCCACGTTCTGCCACCGCATCGCCCGCGGCGAGCCGATCGAGGTCCACGACCCGGACCGCGAGCTGGAGCTCGTGTACATCGACGACGTGGTGGACGCGTTCCTCGAGACCGCCCGCGAGAGGCCATCCGGGTTCCTCCTGCGCTCGGTTCCTCCGACCGGCAGAATCCGCCTGGGCGAGCTGGCCGAGCGGATCCGCTCCTTCCGGGGCCTCCGCACCGACCTTTGGCTGCCGGACTTCTCCGATCCCCTGACCCACCGCCTCTACGCGACCTACCTCTCCTACCTCCCCGAGGAGGAGCTCGCCTATCCCCTGACCCAGCGCACCGACGCTCGCGGCGTGCTGGCGGAGTTCGTCAAGAGCAGGTCGGCCGGCCAGATCTTCGTGTCGCGCACCAAGCCGGGGATCGTGCGGGGCAACCACCACCACCGAACCAAAACCGAGAAGTTCCTGGTGCTCGAAGGGGAGGCCGTCGTGCGGTTCCGACACATCGACACCGGCGCGCGGATCGACGTCCGGGTGTCTGGAGCAGAGCTGCGCCCGATCGACATCCCACCCGGCTACACGCACTGCATCGAGAACGTCGGGGACCGCGACCTCGTCACTCTCTTCTGGGCCAGCGAGCCGTTCGACCCCGATCGGCCCGACACGATCTTCGAGGAGGTGGGCCCGTGAACCGGCTGAAGGTGATGACCGTCGTCGGCACCCGGCCCGAGATCATCCGGCTGTCCCGCGTGATCGCCGCACTCGAGCGGCACACCGAGCACACGCTGGTCCACACCGGCCAGAACTACGACTACGAGCTGAACGAGATCTTCTTCGAGGACCTGGAGATCCGCCGACCCGACCGCTTCCTGGAGGCCGCCGGAGCCACGGCCGCCGAGACCATCGGCCAGGTGATCGCGCGCATCGACCCCGTCCTGGCGGAGGTCCAACCCGACGCGTTTCTCGTGCTCGGCGACACGAACAGCTGCCTGGCCGCCATCCCCGCCAAGCGGCGCAAGATCCCCATCTTCCACATGG
>Ga0209018_1000258_pt1 | contig 50697 bp, 41 predicted proteins | sample YNPBryBLVA2012_FD_185814 | JGI IMG/M metagenome (GOLD analysis project Ga0209018, IMG submission 185814) | Anoxygenic and chlorotrophic microbial mat microbial communities from Yellowstone National Park, USA - YNP Bryant BLVA 2012 (SPAdes)... ...
AAAACTTTATAATTTTTAACAAAAAATAAATTTTTTTTATTTCTTTGTTGATAATCCATAATTTTTTGAAACCACAATTTTATTTTTCCACACTTACTTACAAATTTAAATTTCTTAATTTATAAGTATTTATAAAGTTTTCCCACTATTCCACATACATATAAATAATAATATAAAGAATAATATTTAAATTACATTATTTATTTATCTATTTTATCGAATTTACAATAATCTCTTAAAACTTCTGGAACAACAACAGAACCATCTTCTTGAATATAATTCTCCAAAATAGATGCGTAAAGTCTTGATGTAGCTAAACCACTTCCATTCAAGGTATGAACGAATTCTGGTTTTGAATTAGGTGTTCTTTTAAACCTTATGTTGCCTCGTCTTGCTTGAAAATCAGCGAAGTTAGAGCAACTCGACACTTCTAACCACTTTTGTTCACCCGAAGCCCATATTTCCAAATCATAGGTTTTTGCACTCGAAAAAGAAGTATCACCCGAACATAACAATACAACTCTATAAGGTATTTCCAAAGCTTTCAAAATATCTTCCGCTTCCGATACCAAAATTTCCAGTTGTTCATAAGATTTTTCGGGAAGTGTGAAATTAACCATTTCAACTTTATTGAATTGATGAACTCTCAAAAATCCGTGAACATCTTTTCCATAACTTCCCGATTCTCTACGAAAACAAGGCGAGTAACCGCAAATTTTCTTTGGCAAATCTTCAATTTTTAGAATATCATCTCTATGATAATTAGTTAAAGGTACTTCGGCAGTTGGAATTAAATACATATCATCGGCATCTATGTAATACATATCATCAGCCATTTTAGGCAATTGGCCTGTTGCAAACATACTCTCGGGATTTACCATAAATGGAGACCAAATTTCGGTGTATCCGTGCTTTTCGATGTGATAATCCAACATAAAACGAATTAAAGCCCTTTCGAGGGCTGCTCCCTTACCCACATAAAATGCAAAACCCGAACCCGATACTTTTGCACCTCTCTCGAAATCTAATATTCCTAAGTTCTTTGATATTTCGATATGATTAGCTTTGAATTTTTGTTCTTTAATTTCACCAAAACAGCGAATAATAGCGTTATCTTCAGCAGATTTACCAATTGGAACAGACTCGTGAAGAATGTTTGGCAAATAGGAAATTGTTGTAAATATCTTGTCTTCAATTATTCTTAATTCATCGTCTAATTCTTTAATTTTGTCCGAAACAAATTTCATTTCGTTAATGTATTCTGTGGCGTCCTTACCATCTTTTTTTAACTGGGCAATTTCTTTACTTGCATTATTACGGTCGTTTTTGAGTTTTTCAACTTCCTTAATAATCAAGCGACGCTTTTCTTCTAAATCCAAGAACTCGCTTAAATCAGCTTTTTCATTCTTATTTCTAATATTTTCCTTTACTAATTCGATATTTTCTCTAATGAATTTAATATCTAACATATTGCAACAATTTAAAAAAACAAAATTACTATTTTAATAGTAATTATAATTTAATTTTTTCTTGTAAATAGAACAAATTATAAAATTAATCGTAATTAAAATTATTACATAAGCTTAACTGAGGTTTTTATGAAAAAAGTTATTCTTTTTGCTTTATTTATAATAACAACAAATTTATTTGCACAAAAGGCAAGTTTTCTTACATATTATGAATTATCTCCCTTTATGCAAGCATCCCCAGGAGCATTTAAGTTTGGATTATATGGATTTGACAATCCTGCTATGACTTCTTATATTCATAATGGGGATATTCAGTTTTCGATATTAACAAAAGAAATAAAGGGGCGAACTCCTTGGGCTTTGTTTACTGGAAATCCTTATGGTAGCTTTGGTTTAATTCGAAGTGGAGATAGTGCTGGAGTGGTTGTGGATTATAGGTATGGCTTTTCTTTTGGAAATCCTAAGTTTTCAGGTGGATTTGCATATGGATTTGTAGGAGGAGACAAATCGAGATTTGGAAGAAGTAACACATTACATTTTGGTTTGTTGTCACGGCCATTTGAATATTTTTCACTTGGAGGATTTTTAACATATTCATTGGAGAAAGAAGATTACGAAGGAGTTGTGGATGTTGCAATTCGTCCATTTGGCAATACATATCCATTATCAATTTTTGCAGATGCGTCGCTTCTGAAAAAACAAAGAATTGGAGATGCACAGTGGAGTGGAGGAATAAGTTGGGAGATTGTTGATGGAATTAGGTTAAATGGAAGATATTTTTCCACAAAGACTGCATCGATTGGAGTTGATATTAGCTTTGGTAATTACGGAATAGGAGCAATTTCGGCTATAAATAACGACAACAAAGTTGACTATACAACTGCAACAATAAGAGTTGGTGCATTAGATAGAACAATAATGGATTTTATAGAGCCACCTACACCAAAATTATATTATGAGATGGATTTATCAGGTGAAATTAAGTATCAAAGAGGTTTATTTTTCGATAATTCGTTATCCTTATTAAGAATACTAAAAAGGATAAAATCACTAAGTGAAAGTAAAACGATACAAGGTATAGTAATAAATGCAACTAATATTCAAACAAACAAGACTATGTTATGGGAAATTCGCAATGAACTCAAAAAATTCAAAGAAAATGGAAAAAAAGTAATAATTTACATAGATAGAGCTGGATTGGATTTATACCATTTTGCTTCAATAGCCGACAAAATTATTATGGATCCATTAGGAGATTTAGGTTTCGAAGGTTATTTATTAGGACGAAGTTTTTATAAAAAAATGTTCGAAAATGCTCATATTGGTTTCGAGGAAATAAGATTATTTAAATACAAATCTGCAGCCGAAAATTTTGCAAGAGAAAAAATGAGCGATGCAGATCGTGAGCAACGACAAGCACTTATAGAAGATTGGTACGAAATAGCAAAAGGTGATATTACCAAATCGAGGAATATAAGTCCAGAAACTTTTGAAAAGTTGGTAAATGAGAATTTAATGGTTAGTTTCGAGAAAGCAAAACAAATAAACTTGGTTGATTATTCAGGTAGATGGGCAGATAGAGAAAAAATTATGGACACTATAGAAAAAAAATCTAAACTTTTAGACTTTGCAATAGATTTGGACGAACCGCAACCTTTTGACGACCAATGGGGTTATGAGCCCAAAAAGATCGCTGTGATATATGCTCTTGGCGATTGTTCGATGGATGCTGGAATTAAAGCACGCCAATTAGTAAACGATATTAAAAGAGCATTTGAGGATAATAGTATTAAAGCTATAGTATTGCGAGTTGATAGCCCGGGTGGAGATGCATTGGCATCAGATTATATAGCCGAGGTCATCCGTCAAAATAGAGGTAAAAAGCCTATAATTGTATCGCAAGGTGCGGTGGCTGCTTCGGGAGGATATTGGTTGTCGATGTATGCAGACACAATTGTAGCAACACCTGGAACAATAACTGGTTCAATTGGTGTCATAGCAAGTTGGATATATGATAAGGGATTGAAAGATACAATAGGAATATCAACAGATTTTGTAAAAATTGGGAAGTTCGCGGATTTGGGCTATCCATATCAAATGCCAATAATTGGAATTGGCTTACCTATAAGAAATTTAACTCAAGAGGAAAGAAAATTATTTGAGTCTTATATTCTTGATGCATATGAAGAATTTAAAAAGAAAGTTGCAGAAGGGCGAAGAACTACTGTAGACAAAATAGAACCATATGCTCAAGGTCGTGTATGGAGCGGTATTGATGGAAAACAAAATGGTTTAGTGGATGTTTTAGGTGGGTTAAATGATGCAATTGATATTGCAAGAATAAAAGCTGGAATAAAAGAAAATGAAAGTTTCAAAATAGTAGAAATGCCTCGTCCAACTTTTAATATTTCACTCAATTTGTTGAACTTTTTAGGATTCGAAAACACAGAAATAGCAGGAAATATTGCAAAACTTTTCGTAAATGAAAACATTAAAGCAAACTATTGGCTTGAATCTCTAAAAATAAGAGTTGAAAACAACGGGAAACCAATGTATATAATTCCTTCAGAATATTACGACTACGTAGTTTTTGAATAGTAAAATCTCATATAACTAATTCAAAACATTTACCCTTCCAAAGGTTTTAGCAATCAATGGAAGGGATTTTTTTTTAATACCGTTTCCTCCAAATAGAAACGGAAGTTGTGATTTTTATGAAAGCAAAATTCATTTAAAGAAATTGACCAAATTCATCTAAATTGTTTTTCTCACGGGATTCTTGTGCAATTCTTTTGGAATACTCTACTAGTTTGAGGGAAATATTTTCGTCGAAAAGCCCAAGAATTCGTAGAGCTAAAAGCCCGGCATTTTTAGCATTGCCAATAGCAACTGTTGCAACTGGTATTCCAGAAGGCATTTGAACGATACTTAATAACGAATCCAACCCATTGAGAGATTTGGATTGAACTGGCACTCCTATAACAGGTAAAGTTGTGTGGGATGCTGTCATACCAGGTAAATGGGCCGCTCCACCAGCTCCAGCAATGATTACTTTTATTCCTCTTTTAGAAGCATTTTTGGCATATTCAGCCATATCATCAGGTGTTCGATGCGCCGAAACAACCTTAATTTCGTATGGAACATCAAATTCCTTAAGAATTTCTGCTGCTTGTTTCATTGTAGGATAGTCCGAATCACTACCCATTATAATTCCAACAATTGGTGTTTTCATTTATTTCCTACTATTTTTGATAGCACTAATAGCTAAGCGTTCGCAAAGTTCTGGAAATTCTATTCCAATTTCTCGTGCCGCCATTGGTACCAAACTCGTTGAAGTAAAGCCGGGAATTGGATTTAACTCTAAAAAGTAAGGTTCGTTTTCCTGAGTTAATCGATAATCAATACGGCAAAAACTATTAACTCCCAAAATATTGTAACACATTTCGGAAACAGATTGAATGAATTCCGTAACGTTTTCGGACAATTCTGCTGGGCAAATATAATTTGAATTCCCCTTAATATATTTAGTTGTATAATTATAAAAATCATCTTTAGGGACAATTTCGATTAGTGGTAAAGCCTCGCCCTCAATAAGGCCACAGGTTATTTCGCGTCCATCAATAAATTCTTCGACCAGAATTCTATCAGAATACTTTGCAGCTTCTTTTAATGCAAAATAAATGTCATCTAAATTTCCAGATTTTACTATGGTTATACCAATAGAACTTCCTTGATCATTGGGCTTTACAACAACTTTATTTCCAAGTTCTTTGCGAATTTCCTTAATCAAATCATCATTGTCAATTGATTGTGCATCAATTGGTATCCACTTTGGAGTTAATATACCATAGGCAGTAAGCATATTTTTGGTGAAAATTTTATCCATCGCTACTGCACAAGTTTTGGGATTACTTCCGGTATATGGAATTTTTTTAAATTCAAAAAGTGATTGAATTAATCCATCTTCCCCATATTTTCCATGCAAAACTATGAAAGCAATATCGATTGAATTCCATAATGGGAGTTCCATCATTTCTAAATAAGAACGAGGGTGAAAAGCTGACAATTCTTCGATGGAAACAGGTTTTGATACATCAATAATTAAATCTTCGGCTTTTTGGTAATCTTTTCCGAATGCAGGATCGATTGGTATCACATTATGACCCAATGAACGCAAAGCATCAACTACGGATTTACCTCCAATAATTGAAATATTTCGTTCTGTGGAAATTCCACCCATTACGACTGCAATATTCATTTAAATATCCTTCTTTAAAGTTTTTTTATAGTCTAAATACATTTTTTGTAATAATTGAACATCTTCCCATACTTCCTTTTTTGCAGCTGGATTGCGAAGCAAATATGCAGGATGATAAGTTGGTATGGCGGCAATATCTTTATAATGGATAACTTTTCCTCGCCATTGAGTAATTTTATATGATTTTCCAAATAAAGCTTGGAGTGCTACCGATCCCAATAATAACATAAATTTGGGTTTAATTAAATCAATTTGTTTTTTTAAATATGGTAGACAAGTTAAATAATCGGATTCTTCGGGTGTTTTGTTTCCTGGTGGTCGACACTTAACAACATTTGCAATATAAACAGTATTTCGATTTAGGTTAATAGCTGCCAAAATACGATCGAGCAATTGACCAGCTTTTCCAACAAAAGGCTCACCTTTCAAATCCTCGTCTGCACCAGGTGCTTCGCCAACGAGCAATATATCTGCATTTGGGTTTCCAGTTCCAAAAACAAACTTGTTACGCGTTGCTCCATATTTGCATTTTAGGCAATCTTTAATAGCAAAATTTAATTCAGCAAGGTTCGAAGCTGTGTGCCAATTATCTAAATTTATTGTTTTTGATTCGTGGGAAGTGGTTTCTTGGATTAGTTCTTCGTTTGTATAGTTTTTTGGTTTATTAAGATTAGGAATAAATTGCAAAGGAATATAATCGCCTTCGGTATCGCAGATATATTCCAACAATTTTTTATATTTCTTTTGATTAATTAAATCTCGCATAATCTACAAAATTATGCAGAAATAAAATAGTTCGATTTATTAATCTGAAAATTTTGGTATAGAAATAATAAATTTTGTCCCATTATTCACAACCGATGCTACATGAATTTCGGCTTGCAACATTTGAATGTATTTTTTCACAATCGACAGTCCTACTCCACTACCATAACTTGTTTTAGCATTTGATGCTCGGAACAATGGCTCGAAAATCATAGGCAATTCGTGGTTTGGTATCCCTATACCGAAATCTTGAATAAAGAACTGGATAGAATTTTCCAAATTTTCAAGTTCGATAATGATATTAGATCCAACGGGAGAATACTGGCATGCATTTTTTAAAATTATTCTAATAATTGCCTGTAGGATGAATTTATCTGTTTTAAGAATAATCTTGTCGGTTGGATGATTGAAAATTATGTTGTGATTGTTATCATCCCACTCCTTCACCTCACTTATTATTTCATAAAATAAAGCTATAATTTCATATTCAATTAAGTCTAATGTTAGTTTAACATTTTTCTCAGCTAATAAATGGACGTTATCCATCGATTCAACAAGTTGGTTGATAGAAATATACATTCTTTCGAATATTTGCTCAGTTTCTTGGTCAAATGTTCGTCCAGGGATCATTTTCAATAAATCTACCGAGGTCCTTATTACTGTTAGTGGATCTCGAAATTCCTTTATTAAAACATTAATAAATTTATCCTTTATTTCAATTATTTTCTTTTCATTGTCTAATAAAATTTGTAGTTCTTCGCGAGCTTGCAGCAGTTGTTCTTCGGCATTTTTTCTTTCTGCAATTTCTAAACGAAGATTATCTATAGTTTCTTGTAAGGAATTTGTTCGATTTGCCAACGAATCCTCTAAGTTTTGAATAATTTCGGCAAAATTTAGTTGAAGTTTTTTGTTTTCGGTCACATCAACACAACTTATTACAAATATTTCTTTCATTGACGAAAATGCGTTGAATTGCAACCATTTATCATATTCTTCAAGATATCTTTCAAATTTGAAATTTCCACCATTTCTTGAAATTTTGCCGAATAATTTTAATTCCTTTTTATATTTACTCAAATCGGGATGGAATTCGGAAAAGTAACGGCCAACTATTTCTTCTCGCTGAATATTAAAAATACTCTGGAACTGATGATTTACATATAAAAATCTAAAATCAATTGCTTCAAAGAATTCATTTAGGATAATTTTGTTTATACAAAGTCCGTAAGGTAAATCCTCTAGAATCGAAAACACTAAGTCTGTAACATCATCAAAATAGACGTTCAGACTACATCTCATCAGTAAGATTTCTTCGAGTTTATCGGAGTTAATGGTCATAGATTATTTTAATTTTCATTGTAAAAACATAAACAATAATAATGCCAAAAAATCCGATAAATTCAATTTCTTGATAAATTTAATCTAACAAATTTTCTTTTAAAATATGAATATAATTATCAAAATATCCATCGTATTCGGTGCTTTTTGTTAAACCTATCAAACGTATTTGGTTGGTTTGTAGATATTTACGATAATATCTAAATTTCGATCGAGTTTTTTTAGATACTTTAATATAATTTTCATAAAAAAATTCGGAAACATCTTTTTGATTTATGATTGGTTTAATTCTTTTATTTAACCAAACGATATTAAGAAAATAACGGATCCATTCCAATCCAATCCGTACAGCTTTCGAAGTGTGGCTTCGGGCTCCATAATCGATAACTATGCAAGTGTAACCCAAAGCTAAATACATCAAAAAATTGGCATCTAAACCTAATAAAATATCCTCGAAGGCAGCAGCTTCGCAATGGCTTGATTGTATTCTTACAAAAGAAATATCTGTATGTTGCAAAAAAGGCATTTCTGCAATTGCTTCGATCCCAGTTGATAAGTTTATAAAATATTTGGTTTTCATAATTTTATAATACAAAATAGCAAAAACAAATAAATTTCGTCTAAATTTTTAATGAATTACAAATAATGCAAAATAACAAAATAATCATATTACCCGATTATATTGCTAACCAAGTTGCTGCAGGCGAAGTGGTTCAACGTCCCGAGTCTGTCGTTAAAGAATTAGTAGAAAACTCCTTGGATGCGGCTGCAACCGAAATAGTGGTAATTATTCACGACGGTGGTAAACAACTTATAAATGTTATCGACAATGGTTCGGGGATGGTTAAAGAGGACTTGATCCTTTCTATACGACGGCACGCAACTTCCAAAATCAAAACACAGGAAGATTTAGAACGAATAGCAACTTTCGGGTTCCGCGGCGAAGCTTTGGCTTCGATCTCCTCGGTTGCAGATGTTGAAATCCGAACAAAACATTCATCCGAGCCTCACGGATGGCGACTAATTTCGGAACCAACCAAACAACCCATTGTTGAACCTTTTAAAATTGAAATTGGCACACAGGTTTACGTGCGGAATTTATTTTATAATGTTCCTGCTCGGAAAAAATTTATGAAGTCCAAAATCACCGAGATTCGCTATATTAGCGACACACTACTCCGGATTGCTTTGATAAATCCCGAAATTAGGTTCACTTTTTATAGCGACGATAATTTAATTTTCGATGTTAAACCTTCAAGTTGGAAAAAAAGGATTGTGGATTTATTAGGTAATTCTGCTATTGATGGCTTTATGGAAGTAGCTTACGAGAACGAATTGATTAATCTTTCGGGTTACATTGCCAAACCTGAGTTAGCTCGGCCAACCACAAGCGGTCAATTTTTATATGTTAATCGCAGGCCAGTGGAATCCCGAAACCTATCTTTTGCTATTTATTCTGCTTTTGAAAACCTGCTTGAAAAAAATCTGAAACCTGTTTTTTTACTTAACCTTTCAATAAATCCCGAAAAAATAGACGTAAATGTTCACCCTCAAAAAAACGAAGTTAAATTCGATAATGAAAACTATGTTTATAACACTTTACGAAAAGCAGTTGCTATAACTCTTGAACAAAATAATTTGATTACCAAAATCGATATTCAAAAGGGTCTTTCGCAGCAACCATTTCTAAGAATATCGGACGAAACCAATAAAATGCTTTTAGTAAATCAAGTAACAGGTGAGATTGTTGATAATCAACCCCGCCCAAACTCGACTGAAATCTATCCTAATCATTATTCAGAAAAAGAAAGTTATAAAAAAAATTATGAAAAAACTAAAGATTTGGATTGGAATAATTTTAAAGAATTGATTAAACCCAAAGAAACAAATTTAAACTCTGAAGATGAAAAAACAGATATTTTTAGCCAAAGGACAATGTCTTTGCCAAACGAACATCAGCCGGATAATAACTTGGAATTCATAATCGAATTAGAAAAAGCTGATTATTGGCAAATTTTTAAAAAATATATCATTGTTCATCTTAAAGATAAGATAATATTGGTCGATCAGCATAATGCTCACGAACGAATTCTATACGAGCAGAATTTGAAAAAACTCTCTTTTTCTAATCCAAACAAATTATTATTCGAAAGTAAATTTAATTTGTCACCACCGGAAATATCCTTAGTTACGGAATTGCAAAATGAATTGCACGAAATTGGATTTGAATTCAAAATCAATCCACCTAACGAAATTGTTATCATAGCTGTACCCGACAATGTTTCTTATGGCGAAGAAGAAGCCGTTTTCCGAAAGATTATTGATGAATACAATACAAAATACGAATTATCCCAGATAGCAAGCAAAGAAAAATTAATAGCCTCTATCAGTTGCAAATCGGCAATCAAAACTAGCGAAAATCTTACTACTGAATCGATGAGACGCTTAGTAATTGACTTATTTAAGTGCCAAAATCCTTATTTATGCCCACACGGCCGTCCTATAATACTTGATTTGAAACTTTCCGAATTAGATAAACAATTTGGACGTAGTTATAAGATTAATCAAAATGCTTAATTTTGAAATTTAATTAACAAACTCAAAAAGAGCAAAATTTATGAGAACAAAAACATTACTACTAATTTTCTTGATATTATCAACTTTTCAAATAGGCAAAGCTTATCTCCCTGAATATTTATTACCTGGGGAGCACTTTGAATACAAACCTTATTACCACCAACACAATTCAAATTTATTGCAACAAATACCCTCTGCTTTGGAAGCCCGTCCCTATGACGTTTTGGAATACGACATTTTTCTGGATTGGTATCGAATTTTATCAATCGATAACCCGACGGGAGACAATAGAAAGTTTAATGGCATCAATAAAATTAAAATTAAAATTGATACAGCAGTTTTGTCGAAAATTGAATTAGATGCTGCTCAAATTTTAATTGACTCAATTATTTACTCAAAAGATAATACTAAAATTCAGTTCACACAACATCAAGATATTGTTAATATAACTTTACCTTCTCAATTTTTCAAAGGTGATACTCTTCAATTGCTCATTTATTACACATATATTGGAAAAGAAAACAAAGGAATGTATATCTACGAAAAAGGAAGATACGTAGGTCAAGGACCACCACCAAAGCGAGACTCTGTCTTTGTTTTAGAACGCTTAGCCTATACATTTGGCGAACCTCAACTTGCCCGATATTGGATACCCTGTAACGATGCACCTCACGACAAAGCAATGGTAAAAATGGCTGTCAAAGTTCCTAAAGGATATAATATAGCTACAAATGGATTGAGAAAAAATATTAAAACAATCTCCGATAGCACTTTTTATTATTATGAATCTAAGTTTCCGATGACAACTTACTTAATCACAGTTAATGCATCAAAATTCTATTTCGCGGAAGATAAATACATCAGAACCACAAATCCCAACGACACTGTTCCAATTCATTATTATGTTTGGGAGCAAGATTGGACAAGCGATACAACAGATGGAACTGCATATAATGCCAAATATGCTTTTAGGAAAGTTATTGAAATGATGGAAGCATATTCCAAAGTTTATGGAGAATATCCATTCGAAAAATATGGAATGGTTGCAGTTCAACCATTTGAATTTGGAGGAATGGAACATCAAACAATGACAACAATTAACCGAAGTTGGTTGCGAGGATATTCCGAAGGAGGAATTGCTCACGAATTAGCTCATCAATGGATTGGAGATTTGGTAACTTGTGCCACTTGGTTTGATATTTGGATTAACGAAGGTGGAGCAACTTGGAGCGAAGCTATTTGGTTCGAGCAAACGCAAGGTAGAGACTTTTATTATTACTATATGAACCAGGTTATTGGTCGATACTTTGCCAACGAAGCATTATATAACATTCCAATATATGGTGTGCCCATAAATAGTATATTCGCCTATCCTATCAGTACATTGGAGTATAATAAAGCAAGTTGGGTATATCATATGTTGCGCGAAAATTTAGGAGATACCACATTCTTTGGTGCTCTTCGTTATTTATTCGAAAAATATAAATACCAAAGTATCGAAACAAAAGATTTTATGAATACTTTTAAAGAATATGTAGCTAATCCTTCTTTGAATTTTGACAAATTTTTTGAACAATGGATTATGAAAGCCGGTCATCCAATTTTCGAAATATCGTCGACAAGTGCTATTGGAAGTGATTATTTTGACATCGAAGTAAACATTAATCAAATTCAGGAAGGAACCAATATACCAAGTGTTTTCGAGATGCCTATTGAATTATTGCTATATAAAGATTCATTAGTCCAACAAAAACAAATTGTATATATGGACAAACGTTCACAAAGTTTCGAGTTTCGTACCGATTTTCGTCCCGATTCAATTAAAATTAATACCAATAAGATTTTAGGAAAAGTCTTTAGCAATACTCTTACTGTTCAAAACACAGAAAAGATAAATACGAAAGACACCTATCCAAACCCCATTAAAAAAGGCAATAATTTTAATTTGACGTTGAACTTAACACAAAATGGGACACTAAATATTGATATATTCGACATATTAGGGAACAGAATAAAGAATTTACATAACAAGTGTTTACAAAAAGGAAATTACACAATTGAATTATCTACCTTTGGTTTATCTCCTGGTTTTTATCTAATTAAATACGAAAATGAGCACGACTTAGGTTGGAGAAAGATAATCATAATCGAGTAGGAATCGAAACAAAAAGTCCAATTGAAAATCTATGTTTCATCAATTGGACTTTTTAATTATATTACAGTTAAATGTTTAAAAGTTTTCTTTACTCACAAACTTGCTCTTTTAAGGATTCTTCCAAATTTTCGGGTTTGTAATTTTTATCCATCCAATAGTACAGGGTAGGTAATAACAATAAAGTCAAAAGTGTGGATGTTATCAATCCGCCAATAACAACTGTTGCCAAAGGACGTTGAACTTCCGAACCGGGTCCGGTGTTGAATGCCATTGGGATAAATCCCAAACTTGCTACCAATGCAGTCATCAATACTGGTCTCAAGCGATTTGTTGCCCCTTGAATTACAACTTGTTTAAAGTTTGGAATTGTTTTGCGTAATTCGTTTAAATGGGCTATGAGAACGATTCCATTCAGCACTGCAACCCCAAACAATGCAACAAATCCTATGCTTGCCGATACAGATAAATACATTCCTCTTATCCACAAAAGAAAAACTCCACCAGTTAATGCGAATGGAATATTCAATAAAATCAACAAAGCATAACGAATTTGACCAAACATAATATACATTAGTCCAATAATAATCAATATTGATAGTGGCAACACAATAATCAAATGGCTCATTGCTCTTTGCTGGTTTTCGAATGAACCTCCATATGTTATAAAATAACCTGGTGGCATTTGGATTTCTTTTTCGATAGCTTTCTGAAGATTCGATACATATGTTCCAATATCAATCTCTTTGATATTTATTGCTACAATTGTCCGTCGCCAACCATCTTCGCGTGCAATTTCGCGAGGACCTTCTTGGGCTGTAATTTTGGTAACTCTTTTTAGTGGAATAAAGTCGCCATTAGGCAAATGGACTGGGATTTCGCCTAATTTATCAATTGTGTTGCGTATTTCCTCGGGGAACCGAACCACAATATCGAACCTCCTTTGACCTTCGAAAACTTGACTTGCTGGTTGTCCGCCAATACCTGCTTCGACTATCGATTGAACATCGTCTACATTCAATCCAAATTGAGCTGTTGCCTCTCTGTCAATTTCAATAGTTATGTATGGTTGACCAGCGGACTGTTCTAAGTAAAAATTATCTGTTCCTTGCAGGTTGCCAACTAATTCGGCAATTTGTTCGCCAATCTTTTGTAGTTGGTCTAAATCGTCTCCAAAAATTTTAACAGCCAAATCACTTTTTACTCCACTTGTTAGTTCGTCCACTCGCATTGCTATTGGTTGGGTGAAATTATATGCCAAACCAGGCTCGGTTTGTAAATAAGGTTCAATTTGCTTTATGATATCTTGTTTGGTAATTCCAGGACGCCATTGATCCATTGGTTTAAGGATAATCCAAACATCAGTTTGATGGATGCCCATCCAATCGTTTGCTAAATCCGAACGACCAGTCTTGGGCACTACTGTTTTAATTTCGGGTATATTTTCCATCAATTTTCCTGCGAACCAATTTGCATTCTCGACCGATTCCTTCAATGTTACGCTGGGCATTCTCACCTGTTCTACCAAAATCGAACCTTCATCCAATTCCGGCAAAAACTCTGTACCTAAATTAAACATCAAAAGAAGAGAAATTGCAAAAACAATTACTGTTGGTATTAATAATAATAATTTCTTTTCTAAATACTTGTTCAAAAATTTTTCGTATTTGGGCTTTAACCAATTGATTAAATAGTTTTTACGGACTTTAATACCTTTGCGAAAGACTATATAGGATAGTGCCGGAATTAATACCAAAGCTAATATTAATGAACCAAGCACAGCTGCAGCTACTGTTATTGCCATCGGCCGGTACATTATACCTTCGATTCCTTCGAAAGTCATTATAGGAACATATACCATTAATATTATCAATACACCGAAAAAGATTGGTCGTGCAACTTCTTGTGCTGATTCGCGAATTGTGCAATATATTTTTTGATTCTTATTTTCCTGCAATTTATGTATAATGTTTTCGACCATCACAACCGAGCCATCCACTATCATCCCAAAGTCTATTGCTCCTAAGCTCATTAAGTTTGCCGCTAATCCAAATTCCCTCATTCCAATAAATGCAAACAACATCGATAAGGGTATTACGCTGGCAACTATCAATGCTCCTTTTATTTCTCCCAACAAAATAAGTAAAACTGCAATTACCAAAAAGCCACCTTCGATTAGGTTTGTTGTCACAGTATGGGTTGTGCGGTTTATCAAATCAGATTGGTCGTAGAATTTTTCGATACGAACACCTTTTGGCAATGATTTGTTCACTTGTTCGATTCTTTTTTCTATTTCCTGGATTACTTCTCGTCCATTGCCACCTCGCAACATCATAACAATACCAGTAACAACCTCTCCTTTGCCATCCTGGGTAACTGCTCCTTGTCGTAACTGTTGGCTTATTTGCACTTTTGCAATGTCACGTATAAAAATTGGCGTGTTATCTAATTTTTTTACAATTATATTTTCGATATCCGAAATACTATTGATTTGCCCAAAGCCGCGTATTATGTATTGTTCACGATTATGTTCCAAGTAGTTACCGCCCGATACACTATTATTACGATTTATTGCATCTATAACTTCTATCAAATTAATTCCGTATAAACGCAATTTGCCGGGTAAAACGACAACTTCGTATTGCTTGACAAATCCACCGAACGAGTTGATTTCGGTTACTCCCTTAATTGTTTTAAGCTGCGGAGCAATTATCCAATCTTGGATTGTACGCAATTCTGTCAGATCGTAACCTTCGCCGAGGACTACATATTGGTATATTTCTCCCAATGCAGTCGATATGGGACCTAATTGTGGCTGAGATACGCCTGGCGGCAAATCTCCCGAAATTGATTGCAAACGCTGACTAACTAATTGGCGTGCAAAATAAATATCGGTTCCTTCCTCGAATTCGATTGTTACAGCCGACAAAGCGAATTGCGATATAGACCTAACTTGTTTTACTTTGGGCAAACCATTCATTGCTGTTTCGATAGGATAGCTTACCAATTTTTCCACATCATATGGAGAATACCGACCTGCTTTGGTTATCACCAAAACCTGAACTGGGGTTACATCTGGTATGGAATTTATGGGTATGGTTGTTAATGCTTGATAACCTGCAAAAGCCATTAGCAAAACTATCGATATAGCAACAAATCTTTGTTGCAAACTAAAATCTACTATTTTGGATAACATAGATGCCAGCTCCCTTTATTCAGCAAATTGCTCGAAACGCCCTAATGCTTTTAGGCTAAAAACTTGTGAGATTGCAATTTGTTCGCCATCCTTCAATCCCGAATTCACTATTGCATATTTTTCCAATGTTTTGTAGATTTCTATGAATCTTTTTTCGTATTTGTTGTTGTCCAAACGAACAAATACCGTTGGCTCGTTCCCTTCATACGAAATTGCACTTACAGGTATCTTTATCATTGGTCGTGGTGTGCGAACTAATATTTCCAGTCTAACATTCAATCCAGGTTTGGGAAAATTATTTTGTGTTTTTGTTAGTATATTCAATACAACCGATTTGTTTCCTTCGTCCAATGCTGGATTGATTGATGTTATTGGAACTTCACAAATTTTATTATCGCTTAATCGATGAAGGATGCATACCTTGTTGCCAACCGATACCAAATCTGCCTCTTCGGGTGCTAAATATCCTCGCACCATAACTCGCGATAAATCGATTATAGTCATCAAGTTTTCTAAAGAGTTAACGGCTTTGCCTAAATCAACTAAATGTTTATCGATTGCCCCACTTATGGGTGCATAAATTTTTAAATGTGGATCGGTGTCATTTCCGTTTATGATATTATCTATTTGCTTTTGATTTACTCCAATGGCTAACAATCTGGATTTTGCTGCCTTGTAATTTGCTTCAGCTTTGGTGTACTCCGATTTTGACTTCTCCAATTCGCTTGCCGAACTTATCTTTTTTTCTGTTAATTTGCTAATTCTGTCTAATTGACTCACTTGATAGTCCAATTCTGATTTAGCTTGGAGCAAATCTGCTAGCAACGAGCCATATTCCAAACTTTCGATTTCCAATAGTAATTGACCTTTTCTAACATTTTCGCCTTCGTGTGCATAGATTGCTACAATTCTTCCGCTGATTGGTGATGCAACATATCCTATGTTTTCCGGAGCTGGTTCGACCGATCCAGGCGCTGTTAAATTGAATTCCACAATTTCGCTTTTGATTTGGTGGTGTTCAATGTTCAAAACTTTTGATTTGGCTTCGTCAATGGTAATGATTTGATTGTGTTTTGCTTGTTCTGCTTGTTTTATCGAAGGGGGCGGTTCCTTGATTTCGTTTATTTGTTTGTCATTTTGATTATTGCAGCTAACAAAAAATAATCCAAACAAAAAAAATGCTATTATAATTTTCATCTCTAATCTATTCATTTATAAATACAACTTCTTTCTCTAAATATTTTTCTAAATCAATTATTTGTTTGTAGTAATCTATCAATGCATCCAAATAACGAATTTTGCTATCGACATATGTTTTTTGGACGTTTAACAAATTTAACAGATCTGTTTGACCTAATTTATAGGATTCTAAGGTTAGTTCCAAAAGTTTTTGAGATTTTTCGGATATATTGTTTTTGTAATTCAAAATCATATCGCGGCTTATATCGAAACTGTGCCAGGCGTGTTCGATTTGTCGTTTTATTCGCAATTTTGTTTCGTATAAATTAATTTGAGATTCCCGGTATTTTGATTTAGCTTGCTGGATCTCGGTTTGTTTGTCCAAACCTAACCACAATGGAACCTTGAAGCCAATTTCAAACCCATTATGGTTAAAACCATCTGCAAAGTTTTGTTTGTAGTAATTTAAATTTATTGTAGGCAGCAATGAACTCCAAGACTGGCTAATCATTGTCGAAGTAGCTTGTTCCATTTTCTTTGCTGATTGATAATCGTAAGTTTTTTCTAAATTCATCAATATTTCTTCTTGGGGAATATTAAAATCAAAATATTTCAAACTATCTGTGAAAGCTATCGTGTATTGTTGGTTTTGGATGTCCAAACCAATTATGTAAAATAAGTCGTATCGTGCTAACATAAAATTTCGGACTGCATCATTATAATCGTTCTCGGCTTCTAATTTTGATAGTTCGCTGTTGAGTAAATCCAAACTGCTAACTTGCCCTAATTCCTCCTTGGTTTTTACTATTTCGAATAATTTACTTGTGATTTCTTTAATTTCGTCCCTTAAACGAATTAATTCTATAAAATATATCACACGGGCGTAAGCTTGTTTTGTTTCTGCTATCAGCTCCTTTTTTTTCCATTCGTATTCCAGATTGAGTGCGTCGATTTGCTGATCAATTTGTTTTATTTTTAGATAACTAAAATAAGGAAACTCTAAATCTTGGGAAATTGTCCATCGCTTTTCGCTAAATTGAGTTGTGTTTACGTTTGGTATTCCTTCGTGAGTGTAGATTATCGAGGGAGAATACAATCCATATGCAGCGTATTTTTCAGCTTTTTTTTGGGTTATTGTTTCCAAATATTTTTTTAGTTGAGGATTTTCTTGGATTGCAATGTTAATTGCTTTTTGAGGAGTTAAAACTTCATTACCGCTTACGATTTCATCCAATTTTGAATTTTGGCTAAATAAATTGATACATATTGAAAAAGAGAGTATAGTTTGAAATAAAAAAATTTTAGTTTTCAACATAAATTAATTATTGTAATTGAAAAAAATTTTGTAAATTGACGATGAATATTTTTCAATATTATTCACAAATTCTTGGAGTTTTATTATGAAAATTAGTATGAAATTAGGCATTGCATTCGCTGTAAATTGTGCAATTATTATCGTGTTGATTTATTTAGGCATCAACACTGCATCCACTTTGAATCAGTCCGTCCAAGATTTGGCAAAAGATAAGTTCCCCAAAACCGTTTGGGCAAATAATATTATCGACGCAATTAACGAAGGTGCAAGAGCATTACGAAATGCTTTGTTAACCAATGACCCAAAGGAAAGGGATGCAGAAATCGAAAGAGCCAAAGCTACTACTCCAAAAGTAAAACTTTACTTAGATTCCTTGTTTACGACAATTAAAGACGAAAAGGGATTAAAGCTTTTAACAGAGCTTAAAGAAATAAGAAGTCAATATATCAAAGACCGAGCAATGTTGTTCGACCTTATTGCTGCAGACAGCAAACAAGATGCTATAGATTTGCTATTTGGCGATTTCCGTAAATCCCAAAATGATTACTTGAATAAAATCAGTGAAATAATTAACTACCAAGGTGAACTTTTTAATCAATCCGCAATTGAAGCCGAAAATACTTATAATGCACAATTTAATTTGTTATTGATTTTAGGGGCAATAGCGATTATTTTGGCTGTGGTTATTGCGGTGATTGTTACCAAAGGTATAACCAAACCAATTAACACTGGAGTTAATGTTGCCGAGCAAATATCCAAAGGTCAAACTAATGTAAATGTAGAAATCACTACCAAGGATGAAACTGCCATTTTGTTGAATTCGATGAAAACAATGGCAACAACTATCCAAGGAATTATTGCCGAAATCAACACAGCAGCCAAGATGGCAGCCGAGGGTAAGTTGGATTATCGAGCTAATTCATCAAAATACCAAGGTGACTACAAAGAATTGATGGTTGCATTCAATAATGCTTTAGATGCTTTAATCAAGCCAATCAACGTAACAGCCGAATATGTAGATAGAATATCCAAAGGCGACATCCCACCAAAGATTACAGATGAATACAAAGGCGACTTTAACGAGATAAAGAATAATTTGAATACTTGTATCGATGCTGTTAATTCTCTAATTGCTGATGCAAATTTACTATCCAACGCAGCAGTAGAAGGCCGATTGGACACACGAGCTGATGCAAGCAAGCATCAAGGAGATTTCCGTAAAATTGTTGAAGGAATCAATAAAACATTAGACAATGTTGTTGGTCCAATCAACGAGGCGAGTGAAGTGCTTGCTATATTAGCTTCGGGTGATCTACGAGCAAGGGTTCAAGGGGATTACAAAGGAGATTTGGCTAAACTTAAAAGCGATATCAATCAACTAGCTGATTCGTTGTCGGCACTTATAAATGAAGTCAATAACACTGTGGAACAGGTGGCAAGTGCAGCAACGCAAATCTCTGCAACATCGGATTCGTTGGCTGCTGCAGCTCAAGAACAAAGTGCCCAAACCGACGATGTTGCCTCGGCTGTCGAAGAAATGAGCCGAACAATAACCGAAAATGCTATGGGTGCAACCCGCACAGCCGAAGTTGCCCAAAAGAACGGAGAATTAGCAAATCAAGGCGGTTCTGTCGTCCAACAAACTGTTCAAAAGATGAAGGACATCGCAAAAGTAGTTGGGGATTCTGCTTTAACTATACAGAAATTAGGAGAATCGTCCAAGCAAATTGGCGAAATCATCGCTGTTATCGACGATATTGCAGACCAAACCAACTTGTTGGCATTGAATGCAGCTATCGAAGCAGCTCGTGCTGGCGAACAAGGGCGGGGTTTTGCCGTTGTTGCCGACGAAGTGCGTAAACTTGCAGAACGAACAACAGATGCAACTAAGCAAATTGCAAATATGATCCGCGGAATTCAAAAAGAAACCAATATGGCAGTCGAAGCAATGAACCAAGGTAACCAAGAAGTGCAAAAAGGAATTGATTTAGCCGACCGTGCAGGTCAAGCTTTAAAAGATATATTGAATTCCACCAAGGAAGTGCTCGAAATGATAAATCAAATTGCAGCAGCAAGCGAAGAACAATCAGCAACCAGTGAGGAAATTTCGAAGAATGTTGTTTCGATTTCCAAGGTTATAGCCGAATCCAGCCGCAGAGTTGAAGACGTTGCCCACGCAAGCGAAGATATGGCAAAACTCACCGAAAGATTACGCAATTTGATGATGCAATTCAAAGTTGGTGGTGGCGACATAAGCTTTGGCAATGTTGCTTATCAGACCCGAACATTGGGTGGTGCTTCGAAGCGACAATTAGCAAGCGGAAACGTTTGGGACTAACACTTCTCTAAGTGATAAATTGGTATGAATGACAAAACCTTCCGAAGAATTAGTAGATTTCGGAAGGTTTTTTGGTATTATTCAATAAATGATTATAAATTTGACAAGATTATTCGATAACCTCGTCGAAATCTTCATCGTCGAATTCTAAATCCTCAAAGTCTTCTTCGTCGACTAACTCGTCCTCGTCATAATCCATTTCTGGGATATCTTCATCGTCGAATTCTTCGAAATCTTCGTCGTCGAATTCCTCATCATCGAAATCGTCTTCGAAATCTTCATCATCAAATTCCTCGTCATCAAATTCTTCATCATCGTTTTCATCGAACTCTTGGTCTTTTGCCAAAAGTAACATTTTTAATTCGTTTGTGGATGTTTCATCGAAATACATATATCACCTCAAAATTTAGTTTATTTTCTTAATTAATAGAATTTCAATTTCAAAATTATTCAAAAAATAATAAAAATAATCGTTTCAAAATTAAAAATATTTTTGTTTATATAGATTAACAATTTTACTTAAAGTTTTTGATGCTTTCCCTTCGATAAAAAAATCAGTAATTGAATTGGTGTAGTTGCTTGGTTTAGTATTGAATTCAACGATTGTTGCACCATAAAATTTTGCATTTTCGGGGATTAAAGCCGCTGGAAAAACCTCTCCACTAGTGCCAATTATGAGCATCAAATCGCAAATTTGGGCTTCACGAATTGACATATTATGTACTTTTGGATTTATATTTTCGCCAAAAAACACAAAATCGGGTTTTAATATCCCTTTGCAAAGATTGCACTTTGGGACATCTTCGTTCAAATTTACCTCGACAACATTATAAATTGCTCCACATTCCAAACAAATTAACTTTTGAGAATTGCCGTGGAATTCGATTATATTTTTGCTTCCAGACTTTTGATGTAAATTGTCGATGTTTTGGGTGATGATAGTTCGTAATTTCCCCATTTTTTCCAATTCTGCCAAAGCATAGTGGGCTTCGTTAGGTTCAGCATTGGCAAAAGTGCTATAAAAAATTTCCTTTATTGCTTTCCAAGATGGAGCTGGATTTGATATAAATGTATTCAATTCCAACAATTGTGGATTGTATTTTTTCCAAATACCATCATCATCACGAAAAGTTGGGATTTTGCTTTCGGCAGAGATACCGGCGCCTGTAAAAGCAACAATAGAATGCGATCTATTGATTAAATCAACAATCTGGTTAATTAGTTCATTTTTCATAAAAACAAAAATAGAAAAAAATAATAATACTTTAATAAAAGAATTCCCAAACAAATTTGATGATTTTAGTATCCATTAATTATCATTTTGTAATTAATTAGGAATGGCTAAATATTTAATTCTTTAAATATTTGGAAATTAAGAACAATACATAAAAATTTTTCATAATTTTGAAGTTTATACAAATCCAATTTAAAATAACTTATGGAAAAACGGATAGAAATTATCGAAGATGTAACAGTACGCTTTGCAGGCGATTCGGGCGATGGTATGCAATTAACAGGAACTTTGTTTGCAAAAAACTGCGGAGCCATTGGCGATGATGTGAACACATTTCCCGATTATCCCTCAGAAATCCGACCACCATCGGACACTCTTTATGGAGTGAGTGCCTATCAAGTTCACTTTGGTTCAAAAAAAATGAACACTATGGGCGACAAAATAGACGTTCTTTTTGCAATGAATGCTGCCTCGCTCAAAGTTAACTTACCATACTTGAAAAAGGATGCAATAATTATCGTAAATTCAGCGGGATTTGGTCCAAATAATTTAAAGCTTGCAAAATATGCGTCCAATCCACTCGAGGACGGTAGTCTTTCGATTTATAAAGTTATTAGTATCGATATTCCCTCGATAATGAAGGAAGAGTTAAAAGATCTGAGTCTACAAGTTAAACAAGTGGAACGCACCAAAAATTTCTTTGCACTGGGAATTGCATATTGGATGTTTTCCGAACCATTGGATATTACAATTCAGTGGCTAAAAACAAAATTTGGAAAGAAAATTGAAATTTACGAATCCAATGTCCGTGCGTTAAAAGCTGGATATAAGTATGCCGAAGAAAGTCCTGAATTTGAATTTCGCTATCAGGTGCCAAAAGCTCAAATGAAACCTGGGTTTTATCGGAACATAACTGGGAACGAGGCGGTTGCACTTGGCTTAGTTGCAGCTTCCGAAAAATCTGGTTTGCCTTTATATTTAGGTTCTTACCCTATAACGCCCGCAACCGAAATATTGCACCACTTGTCTGGTTACAAGCAATATGGAGTTAAAATTTTGCAAGCTGAAGACGAAATTGCTGGTATTGCATCGGCAATTGGAGCTTCGTTTGCTGGTAATTTGGCTGCAACAACAACAAGTGGACCAGGTTTATCGCTCAAGGTAGAATCACTTGGATTAGCTGTGATAATGGAACTTCCTTTGGTTGTTGTTGATGTTCAGCGAGCAGGTCCAAGCACCGGTATGCCAACCAAGCCAGAGCAATCTGATTTGTTCCTTGCTATGTTTGGTCGACACGGAGAAGCTCCAATACCTATAATTGCAGCTCGTAGTGCTAACGACTGCTTCTATGCAACCTACGAAGCAGCCCAAATTGCTTTGAAATATATGACGCCCGTTTTTGTTCTTAGTGATGGATATTTAGCCCAAGGGACAGAGCCTTGGCTTGTGCCAACAATCGAAGAGTTGCCCGATTTTGAATTCGAATTTGCAAAAGATCCCAATGAATATAAACCATATAAAAGGAACCCCCAAACATTAGCACGAATGTGGAGTATACCCGGAATGAAAGGATTTGAACACCAAATTGGTGGTTTAGAAAAAGAAAATATTACTGGCATTGTTTCGCAAGATCCTCTAAATCATCAATTGATGACAGAATTACGTGCTAAAAAAGTTGCTGGAATTGTGCAAGACATTCCCAATGCTACCGTCGAAGGAGAACAATCGGGTGATTTACTGATTATTGGCTGGGGTAGCACCTATGGAGCTATCAAAAATGCTTTTGACAAATTAAGAAAACAAGGTCACAAACTTTCTTTTGTTCATCTTCGATGGCTCAATCCATTCCCAGCTAACTTGGGTGAAATAATTAATAAATTTGATAGAATATTTATTCCAGAAGGAAATATGGGGCAATTAGCTTTTATTATTCAAGCAAAGTTTTTAAGACCAGTGTTGGGTTACCACAAAATACAAGGCAAGCCTTTCACTGCAATCGAAATTGAGCAACAATTGCTTAAATTACTAAAGGAGGAGAAATAAAGATGACAAATATTATAGATAAACCAACGACGATACCAGTGGGAGAGCTAACAGCAAAAGATTTTAAAACACAACTGGACGTGCGTTGGTGTGCAGGTTGTGGAGATTATTCAGTATTGGCACAATTACAAAAACTGATGCCAACATTGGGAATACCACGAGAGAATTTTTGTGTTGTGTCGGGGATTGGTTGCTCGTCTCGATTTCCATATTATGTGAATGTTTATGGATTTCACACAATGCATGGGAGGGCTCTGCCCGTAGCTTCGGGAATCAAAATTGCGAATCCCAATCTGTCGGTATGGGTGATAACGGGTGATGGCGATGGAATGGCAATTGGAGGAAATCATTTCATCCATGCAATTCGTAGAAATATGGATCTTAAAATACTTTTACTGAATAACCAAATTTATTCTATGACCAAAGGACAATATTCCCCAACTTCCCCACAATTTGCAAAAACAAAATCTTCACCTTTCGGAGTTTTGGATTATCCATTTAATCCAGTTTCGTTAGCCTTGGGAAGTGGAGCTACCTTTGCTGCTCGTTCGTCTGCTAGCAATCCAAAACATCTTAGCTATGTTATGGAACGAGCAGCAAAACATAAGGGGATATCATTTGTCGAAATATACTCAAATTGTGTTATTTTCACTGATGGTGCTTTTGAAAAATGGACAGATAAGCATTTTGTTGACGAAAATTCAATATTCTTAGAAGATGGCAAAACACTTGTTTATGGTCAAAATAGAGATAAAGGTATTATCATTGATGACCTACAACCCAAAAGTGTCAAGATTGGCGAGCAGTATACCGAGGCAGACTTAATCAAATACAACGAAAAGAATTTAGCACTAGCCCAAATGATTGCAACAATGTCCTACGATAACGATCTACCAAGACCCTTTGGAGTATTCTATGATATCGAAAAACCAAGTTACAATGAACTCGTGAATAAACAAATTGAAGATATAATCAATCGTTCTGGACGGGGAGATGTTAATAAACTTCTCCTTGGCGATGATTATTGGGAAATCAAATAGTTGTTAGTAATAAACTAATAATCAAATGGAGGAGTTATGTTAAAATTCAATAGAGACACAGCAATTGTTATTACGATTGCATTTTTATTAACTTTTTTTCCTTTTTCAAAAACTATGAGCGACAACAATAAAAAAGAAACAAGAACAGAAAGGCCACAATACCAAATCACTGCGGTTCAAAATGGTGTGGAACTGGGCAAAATTGTAATAGAGCTTTTCCCCGATGTTGCTCCAAAGCATGTGGCAAATTTTGATAGTTTAGTTGCAATCAAATTCTATGATGGGTGTGCTTTCCACCGTGTTATACCTGGTTTTATGATCCAAGGAGGAGATCCAAATTCCAAAACAGAACCACGCGAAAAATGGGGTTTTGGACAGCCCGGGCAAACTCGTGTTCCAGCCGAATTTAGTAAATTACAACATAAACGCGGAACTGTATCGGCTGCAAGAAGTAAAGATCCAAACAGTGCAACTTCACAATTCTTTATTTGCGTTGCAGATGCACCACATTTAGATGGCCAGTATTCAATCTTTGGACAAGTAGTATCTGGGATGGAAGTTGCCGACAAAATCGTTTCTGCCCCACGCGACCAACGCGATAACCCTTTTGATAAAATCGAAATGTTTATTAAAAAGATTAAATAAATTTGGGTTAAGCTTTTAATTAAGATGTCCAAAGCTTTTTTGATAAACTTTGGACATCTTTTTTTAAACTAGTAAGGTTTGATTATTCTATTTCTCTTTTCTTTTTCTTTCTTTTAATGCAGCCTTGATGAATGCTATGAACAACGGATGGCCAGTTATCACACGGGATTTTAATTCGGGATGAAATTGCACACCGACAAAAAAAGGATGGTCGGGCAATTCGATAATTTCTACTAATTCTCCATTTGGGGACAAACCACTGCAAACCAATCCATTGTCTATAAGGATTTGACGGAATTCGTTATTAACTTCGTAACGATGACGATGCCGTTCCGAAATTTCACGACTTTGGTAGGCTTTGTAGGCAAGAGTATTTTCGGCAATAATTGCTGGATAGGCACCTAATCGCATTGTTCCACCTTTGTTCTTTATACCTTTTTGAGTTTCCATTAAATCGATGACGTTTTGATTAGTTTTTTCGAATTCGGTTGAGTGGGCAGTTTTCAATCCACATACATTACGAGCAAATTCAATTACAGCACATTGCAAACCTAAACAAATTCCAAAGAAGGGGATATTATGCTCGCGTGCGTATTTGATTGCTAATATTTTACCTTCAATACCTCTTCTGCCAAATCCTGGACCAACTAAAATTGCATCTAAATGACCTATTTTTGCTTCGGCTCCCAATTCTTCTATCTCTTCGCTGTTAACCATTTCTATATTTACTCGGGTATTGTTAATCGACCCTGCGTGGACAAATGCTTCGATTATACTCTTGTACGAATCTCTGTATTGAGTGTATTTTCCTACCAATCCAACATTTACTTCATAAATAGGGCGTTTTATTCGATCCACAAATCTTTTAAATTCATCTAAGTTTGGTTCAACTGGTTCCATTGCCAATTTGTCGAGTATTATATTATGTAAGCCTTGTTGTTTAAAAGTTAAGGGTACTTCGTATGTAGTGTGGGTTGCATCGGGAACATCAATAACAGAATTTTCTTCGACACTGCAAAAAAGGGCAATTTTGGATTTTATTTCTTTTGTTAACTTGTTCTCACTTCGACAAAGCAAGATTTCGGGTCGAATGCCATATTCCATCAAGGTTTTAACGGAATGTTGGGTTGGTTTGGTTTTTACTTCGCCCGACGATTTAATGTAAGGAACATATGTTAAATGTATATTCAAAACCCTCTTTCGACCTAAATCAAAATACATTTGACGTTGCGATTCCAAAAAAGGCAATGATTCAATGTCGCCGACAGTTCCACCAATTTCAATTATAACAAAATCCTTTTGACCATCAAATAGTTTCATTCTACTTTTGATTGCATCGGTAATATGGGGTATTACTTGTACTGTTTTACCTAAATATTCGCCTCGCCTTTCTTTTTCAATTACTTCGAAATAAACTTGTCCGGTGGTATGGTTGTTTTTCTTTGATAATGATTCACCCAAAAATCTTTCGTAATGACCCAAGTCTAAATCGGTTTCTGCGCCGTCATCGGTTACATATACTTCACCGTGTTGAAATGGGTTCATAGTGCCTGGATCAACGTTGATATATGGATCAAACTTCATTATTGTTACCGAAAAACCACTTTGTTTGAGTAATAATCCTATCGAAGCAGATGCTATACCTTTGCCTAATGAAGACAGAACCCCGCCAGTAATAAATATGTAACGGGTTGGGTTTGATTTCTTATTCATTTTTATTTTTTGAAATTATAAAAATTGCAAATTATGAAATTGATTTAATTTAAGATATTGTGTGGATAATTGATTTTATAATTATAATTTTGTTGAGCATGAAATTTAAAAAAACATTATGATTGGAAAGTCAATTTTATTTGTAATAATAGTTTTGTTATTTTTTTGTTGTGAAAATCCAAATTCATCACAAACTTTCGAAATTCGAGGAACCATTAGTTATATCCAATTAGAAGGCAGTTTTTACGGAATTATAACTGATGACGGTAAGAATTTAGATCCCATTAATTTAGCAGATGAATATAAGCAAAACGGCTTAAAAGTGTGGCTAATATATAAAGAAAGAGAAGATTTAGCTTCCTATCATATGTGGGGCACCTTGATTGAAATAGTTAAAATTCAAAAAAGTGGAGAATAAAATGGCAGGTCATTATTCATCTTATGTTGAATATAATGGTATCATTTACATATCGGGGCAATTGCCAATTAATCCTCAAACATCGGAATTACCTCAGAGTACAAAAGAACAAACAAGGGCTGTATTAGATAAACTCGACAAAATTTTATATCAAACAAATTCATCCAAAAACAAAGTCCTGCAAGTGCGTATTTACATAACAGATGTCCACTATTGGGACGAAGTAAATGAAGTTTATGCAGAATATTTTGGTGAACACAAGCCAGCAAGGTGCATAGTGCCAGTACCGTCGTTGCATTATGGATGCAAAATCGAATTGGAGGCTATTGCTGCAAAATAAATTTGAAAGTTAGAATTTATTGAATTGCAATTTTTCTTGCGATACTGGTTTTTGTTTTAATAAAATTCAAAATTATTAAGAGTTTAACCTTTTCACTTTTTGTTTAAATATAATTTGTATATTTGCATTAGATTTAATAGATAGCTAACAATGTATTTGGCTTTAATTATTTTATTATTAATCTTTGCAGTTATTATATTTCAAGCATTTATTTTGTTTGGTGCTCCCTGGGGAGAGTATACTATGGGAGGTAAATATCCGGGAGTAATTCCCCAAAAATTAAGGTATTTGACAATTATCCAAATCCTCGTGCTTTTTGGCTTTGCCTATATAATTGCCGAAAAAACCGGTTTTTTAGGCATCAAAACCAATATATTTGGGGAAATTGGAATTTGGTTTGTATTTGCTTTTTTTTGTTTTAGGAACTATTTTGAATTGGATAACTCCAAGCAAAAAAGAACGCCTTCTTTGGGGTCCAGTCAACACTCTAATTCTTGTTTTGTTGATAATCTTGTTGTTTTTCCGAATTTAAAAATCGAAAAATAACGATATACACAAAAAAAAGACTGGATTCATAAACCCAGTCTCTTATTGATGTTTAGTAATAATATATTTTTTAATATTCGCTTTCGACAACTCTGTGTCGACGGGCGGATTTGGCTTGTGCAAGACGCTTTTCGACACTTGGTTTTGTGTAAGCAGTTCTTTTTTTGAATTCACGAAGAATACCGCTACGTTCGTACTTTTTCTTAAATCTTTTCAAGGCACGGTCGATATTTTCATTTGTCTGCAAAGTAACGCCTATCATCCTTTCTCACCTCCTTTCTCCGTATTTTTAGTTTTTATTTAAGGTTTTCGACTAAGTGTTTTTCGCTGTTTTTTTGGAAATGGACAATTATAGCTTTTCTTCCATCGCTGAGAGTTTCCTTACCTCGGACTATACCAACATCATCCCATACTGCGTGGAAAATAATGTCCCCAACTTTGTATTCAGCTTGAGGTGAATATTTTATGGCATCCTCTCGAGAAATTTGCATTATACCAATTGTTGAGTCCTCATTGCCTTCTATCATATCAAGGTTAATTAACTGGGTGTGGCGGCTTTTGGTACATCTTGCCCATTGTTGGCGTCCGTGAGGTGTTTCGATTGGCTCTCCAATAAGCTCGTGCTTTGTTTCTTTCATTAAGAAAGGTGAGTATAATAAAATATACTTAGCACGTCTTACTTTCTTTTTTTTGCCAGCTATCATTTTTACTCTCTTTTTATGATTTAAGAACTTGACTAATTACAAAATTACAAAAAAATTTTCTAAAATTCATTTATTTTTTATATATTTGATGTTTTTAATATTTGTTTTTTTCAAAAAAAGTTTTGTTTATCGAAAGGATAAGATGCAAATAAGCTCTTTAGATACAATTAAAGGACGAAAACTCCTAAAAAATATTTATTTCAACCTAAAATTTAATCGGCAAATTAACTCTTTGAGCACTTTAATGATTCTGTTAAGAATATGTGTGAACAAAGATAATCTTCAAAAATATAGTGACATAGATGTCGAAATTAATCATAATCTGGGATTGTTTCGTGGAACTGCTTTGTGGATGCAAGAGATTTTTAATCGATATTATTTTTCGATGTTGAATGCATTTGTGTATTTTGGAGCAGCAATTCTATTGTTACTTGTGGGAATTAGGCGATTTAGTGATTTAATTAACGATACAATCGTTATTTTTGGTTTTGTTCTGGAAGCTTCTCTATTAATATTAATGTTTATTTTCCTTCTGTTTAGTCCAAAAGACGACATAATCGAAGAAGTCGAAAAAGAAGAAAATGCAGACAAGTCAACTGATATTATCGAGGAAATTGGAGAAATTGCTCGTGATTTTGCCGATGCTTCACTCAAGCTCGGATATATTAACCAAAATATAATCGAATTGCAAAATTCACAAAAGCAACTTATAAACACTTTGGAACAAGTTGCTAATAATTTGGGTAAAGCTATATCTCCAAACGACGAGATGATCCGTATTATGCAGGACACTAATTCTCAATTATCAACCTTTAACCAATCAATTGCCAAATTGAACGCCGAACTACAATTAATCAAGCAGGAAAACATCGATTACTTGGTTCGAAAACATTTGGAAAATTTATTGTTAAATAACCTTAGCAATGAATCCAAAGATTAGTAGACGTAAACCTATCGAAATATACTTTATTCTGTATCTTGCAGCTTTGATGTTGCTTATTCCAGATTTAAAACATAAGGATAAAACTATTAAATCTGAAGGCGAGTTCTTGGAGAATGATTTTAGGATTTATCCCGAAAAAAATATTCTTACAACAAAAATTTCGTTTGATTCGACAGGAAATCCTATTATTCAATCCGATTCGGTTAATTATATCTATTATTCGGGTAATGTAGATAATGTTTCATTTGAGTTTCAAGTGGCGAACAAACAATTAAATCAATACATAACAATTAGTTCAAACGATAATTCTTTTAATTTTTTTCGATATTATCAATTACCCGAGATTAAAGCAGCGATTTTTGTTTGGCGGCCTCCTATTATTGATAGACGAAATTATGTTTTGGATGTAAAAGTTAATGCAATTGCTAATTTAAAAGATCAAAAAAACGGTACAATAAATGCAATAAAATCTTCAACACAATTTAGTTTAGTCGTTAGTTATGTGGATAATCAAACAGGTTTGCCATTTGCAATTGCCAGCTTGGATAGTTTGGGCAATGGACGAAAAGATACTGTATTCCAGCAAAATTTGTTTGGAAGTTCCGAATTGCTTGTTGACTTTCAGAATCGGAAGCTCGAAAATCTTATTATTGATGAATGGGAAAACAAAGTTTTTGTTTATGGCGTCAATTTATTAAATGATTTGAAAGGTAAACCAGAAGTTTGGATAATTAACAAACCTGAAAATAATGGAGGTTCAGTTTATATCAAACAAATTACTGCTAATACTATTACATTGGGTGGCAAAACTCCGCAATTTGGTAACTGCCGTGTCAGAATCCGACTCTCACGCAGGTCTGATGGGAGTAAAATCGAAGACGAATTCATTTTGGAACCCTTACCAATTAGCGAGCCAGTGTTTTCGCAAGTGATGTATCCAAATCAGCAATATGTTATTAATCCTAATTTCCCAAATATAAATAAAAATTTCGCAGTTCGTTTATTCACCGAAAACAGGACACTTTATAGTGCCAATTCTAACAGCTCTTTTACTATAACCCTTGATGATGGGCTAATCAACAAATCAATTTATTTGGAAAGATACATAAATGGTAATCTATATGGTCGCACGTATCAAATATCAGTAAAACCATACCCAATACCCATTATTACAAAAGTACAAAGTATTGGAACAGACAAAGTTAGAGTTGTGGTCAATAGCTTTGGAATTTTTGGAGGCAAGGATAATTACATAAAATCCGTTGATTTGGAAGGAAATGGAGTTTATAAAGAATTAGTAGGGCAGACCATTACCAATCGCAAAGAACTTACCTATACGCAAGTCTACGAAATATCACCTCAAAATGATAATAAACCTTTTGAGTTTAAAATTAGATTTCAAGACAACCGCGGTGCTTGGTCTAATTGGGAAAAGTATCCAAATTAAGAAGATATTAAATTCAAGAACATTGCTGAATTTCTAAAATCCTGCTCCAATTCGAATGTAAATACTTCTAAATCCAAATTAACAAGTTCTGGTATCTTTGAGGTTAAAATTTTCCACGCTGAGGTGTGTCCCAAATCCAACATTTTTATTCCTTCGTAAAATCCTGCATCCCAAATTTCGGTTAATAAATCGGCAAATCTTACAGCGGAGATTAATTCGTTAAACTCTGGAGCTTCATCAGGTTTGTGGTGGTATGCGATTATATCAGTTAATTCTTGGGGCAATTTCCATAATTTGGCAATTGCTTCGCCAACTTCGGGGTGAGTTATTTCGAACACTTTTTTTTCGGCTGTCAAATCGTCGTATCCTTGGTGTTCAATCAAATGAATCACTTCGTTATAGCGTTTTGCGTCGTATTGCAACATAGCTAATTTGCCTATTTCGTGGAGCAATCCCCCTATGAATTCATATTCTTTGTAAAAACGTTTGATTTTTAGAGATAGGGACTTTGCAACCATACCCGTACAGGAAGAGTGCCACCAAAATTTTTCCATTAATTTTGGTGATAAATTTTTATTAGCTAACAAAAATTTTGAAAATATCGAAACGCCAAGTACTATATTTGTCAATCTGTTCAAACCTAAGTTGATAATTGCTTGGTGGACCGTGTTGACGTCGCTACGGGTGGCATATAGTGGCGAATTAGCAACACGCAATAGCTTTAGCGTAAGCGATGCATCAGTTTCAATAACACGAGAAATATCTCTTATGTCAATATTATCATACTCCAACAAATGCAATACCCTTGCTGCCACCGGTGGCAAAGTAGCAAATTCTTGAGTTTCTAATAATCTCTCTAAGACTGACATTTAAGTTGTATTATTTCCAAAAAGTAAATTTAAGAAAAAAAAAGCAATAAACAAAATTTATTTTTAAGGTTTGTAAGGGGTTTCTAAATATCTTTTTGCAATTTTTTTGGAATCATTAAAATCGGGTAATTCGTAGGCTTGTTTATAGTATTTTAATGCTTCCATACGCTTGCCCATTGCATCGTAATTATTCCCAATCTTTATTAGTGTATAGGAGTAAAATCCAGATGGCTTTTTGTCGATCAATTTTGTTCCTTCCAAACTTTTTTGAAAATATTTAAGCGAATTACCAAAATCTTGTCGATAAAGCAATGCCAATCCAATATAGTATGTTGCTTCGCGAACAACGCTGTTACTGTAAAGAGTTGGATTTTCTTTAACACGTTCCAATACTTTTTTCCAGGTTGTTTCGTAATCCATTATCATTCCTAATCTGACTTGTATTCGTCCTAAATATCTTTGAAAATATATATTATTTGGATATTTTTGGGTTAATTCTTGTGCAATTTGAAGAGCTTCGTAATTATCGTTTTCAAAAGAGTAATAGATTTGCAATAAAGCAACTTTGGCTTCGATTGCTGCATATCTTGCATTTCGGGCAGCAGCGCGGAGCTGGAATAAACCTAAACGCTTATCACCATTTGGTAAAAACAACATAAGAGGCTTCAGGATTGGATAATCTTCGGGAAATTTAACGGAAAAATAATTATACAACCCTGTCCCAAGCATAATGTCGTGATTAAATGGTGCTAATTGCTGGCAGCGACGGAGAATTTCGAGAGCTTCTTTAGCATCTTGTATTGCTTGGAACCATTCATCCCTCATAGTCCTCAATCTTGCTCGATAACCGATAGCCCCACCTTTGAAAAATAGTGCATTTATGTCGTAAGCATTCGTATCCAAGGTTTTATTGCATATTTCGATTACTTTGTCGATTTTTCGGTAAAAAATGTTGTCGTTTGACTTATCTTCGGAATTCAAGGCAATTTTCCACCATTCAATCATCGAGTCTAAAAAATAACCTGCTGGATGCATAGGATATCTTTCTTGCACTTTTTTGAATTGCTCCGATGCTTTGTCGAATTCCAAATTGTATACATAATCGGCACCTAATAATACCAAACTATCAGCATCTCGCAACATTATTGCCCATTGTGAATTGGCTTGGGGTACTTTGAGAAACGCAATTATAAGTATTAACAATAAAAGAAATTTATTTTGGTTGAATATTATTTTTCTCATTTTTTAGTAAATAACTTTCTAATTCAAATCTTTTTTTGAATTTATATGACGAATTATATGGGTTTAAGGTTTCAATTCTTGCAAAATAAGCTATTGAAATAATAATTGCAATTGTGGCAGATAAACTTGCTTCGAACCCATAATCTCCTCCATTCAAAATTGGCATAAACCTACTTTGATTGATGACAAAAAAACTATAGTTAAAATTGATCCCGCTAACATTCGAAGCAAGCAACAGTGGTAGCATTGCATTCCAGAAAAAATGATACAATGTTGGCAACCAAATCGAACGTGATTGCAAATAAAGCAACCCAAGCAAAACTCCCGCTAAAAAAGTGTTAATTGCTGATATAAAAGAAAAATTAGCATTAAAAATATGCAATATAGCAAAAATTAAACTTGAAAGGAAAACTGATGAAGTTCCAGAAAACCGTAATTCGAGTGAATTTATTAAAAATCCCCTAAATATTAACTCTTCTTGGAATGCCCCTATAAAAATTATCACCAGATTAACAAATAGAGTGGGTCCGACAACAAATGTATTGTTATTTACAGAGCAATTGTCTAAAAAATAATTTGCTATTATGATTACAGAAAACAAAAATAATATTATTAGGAAAGTATTGACAAAGTATTTTAGGAATTTATGAAAATTAGAAATTCCGTACATTCTGAGAATAGAATTACCAGATACTTTTTCAATTAAAAATAAAGGAATAAAGATTAGAAAAAAATTTATAGAATATGCAAAAACTCGATTTAAATTTTCGTTGGTTGTTATATCAGAATATCGTATAGGTATTAACGAAATTGTTATAATCAACAAAATGAATAAAAACAAAAATGCAAAAATTCTAATATGCCAAAACGATAGATAATATTTTAAAATGGGCATTATGTTTTGGTTTGTGAATCTTTCAGTTTATTGATATGTTCATTAATTTTGTCAAGCATTGCATACTGAACTTCTTCGTGTTGTGTTCCACGAATCATAAGATTCAATTGTGGACAATAAGAAGCATAGTTGTTATCGCCTCTTTTACGAATCATTATTTCGTAGTCATCTATATTAGTGCTGTTTGATATTTTTATCTCCATAACGCATCGAAAAATTTTGGAAAAATCATTTTGAGTGAAACAATAGTTAATAATAATGAGAAGACGATTAGTAATGATTTATCTTGCATCCGTTTTTTAAGTTTGGCACCAATATTGGCAAAAATTACTGAAGTCGGCAACATCATTAAAACACCGAGCCAAAAAATATAACCAACGAAAAATGGTGATGCAATTGAATGGTTATTATTAATTAAATAAAACAGAGTGCCAACAAGCGAAATGGTTAGTGTAAGTCCCGACGATGTCCCCGTTGCCTCTTTGATTGGCATACAATAGTACGATAAAAATGGGACAGAGGCAAATCCTCCTCCCAAACCAGTCAATCCGCCTAAGTTACCAATCGCAAAGAAAACTGCTGCAAAAAGTGGCTTATTAATATTTTCTCTCACTTCTGTTCGTGATTGATTTTTGATAATTGTGCTTTCAAGTATCATTCTGATGGAAATTGCAGCCATAATAACTCCAAAAATGATACTCAAAGTTCGCCCATCAATCGAATTAGCAAAGATCAAACCAGTTATAGTTCCTAACAGCACAAATGGCATTGCAAGTAGAAAGGCTTTCCTAACAACATAGTTCAGCTTATAATTCGAATAAAAAGAGGAAATGGACACGAAAATCATATTAGTCATCGAGGTTGCCATAGCTATTCTCATTGAATCGGCAAGATCGAAACCTAAATAAGAAAAAATAATAGTCAACGAAGGAACAATTATAATTCCACCTCCAACACCAAACATACCAGCAAAAAGACCCGACAATGCACCTAAACCAAGGAATAAAAGGAAACTTAAAAATGAAATTGAAAAGTCCATTAATGAAAGATTTAATTGGGATGTAAACTATGCGGAAAGGGTGGGATTCGAACCCACGGTACCTTTAGGGTACACACGCTCTCCAGGCGTGCCAGTTCAACCACTCCTGCACCTTTCCAAAGTGGCTTAAAAATTGCTTACAAAATTACGAAAAAAACACTAATTCTTTTTAATTTACGTATTTTTTTAGATGAATAGACGGAAATTTATAAAATGTACAACATTTGGTTTCGCAAGCTATTCGATAATAGCTAAGGCCAATGCCATCGATGCTTTTAAGGAAGAAGACAATCCAATTGATGATTTGGAGGACTCGACAAAAAAATCCGAGATTAACGAAAGCAACCTAAAAAGTTATTACAGGATTCCTCCTTTGTTGGTGCCAGGCTCTCGTGTTGCTTTTGCCTCTCCATCAAGTGTTACGAACATTTGGGAAATATCTAAAGCTATAAATGCTTTCAAGAAATTTGGAGTAGAAATCGAAATTGGCAAAATTATTAAAAATCAAAATAGTAAAAATAGATACTTAGCAGCGTCCGATGATGAGAGAGCAGCAGAATTTATGGAATTTGTTGAGCGTAGAGATATCGATGCAATTATATCTGCTCGTGGTGGGTATGGATCGATGAGAATTGCCGATTTGCTAGATTACGACAAAATTGCCCAAAATCCAAAAATTTATATTGGCTTCAGCGATTTTACTTTTCTACTTAATTCTATATCACAAAAAGCTCATTTAGTAACTTACCACGGACCTGTTGGGGTCTCGTCTTTCTCCGAATTTTCGCAAAAATATCTTTTCACATTTATTTTCGAAAATCAACCAAAAGAAGTAGCTTTTACCTATCCAAACGCGATTCAATTAGTTGAAGGTAAAGCAACAGGTCGAATTGTTGGTGGCAATTTAACAATGATAGCTGCTTCGCTGGGAACAAAGTACGAAATTAACACAAAAGATGCTATATTGTTTTTCGAGGATATTAACGAACAACCTTATCAAATCGATAGAATGCTCACACAACTAAAATTGGCTGGGAAATTGGATAGCATCAAAGGTATATTGATTGGTCAATTCTCTTCATTGAAACGGCGTAAAGCCTTTTATCCAAGTTATAGTTATACTTTGTTGGAAGTTTTCGAGCAAATACTTTCACCACTTGGTGTTCCAATTCTATTAAATATTCCAATAGGCCATATTGCCGAACAAATTACCATTCCAATTAATTCAATTATAGAATTGGATACAAAAACCAAAACGATAACATTTTTATACAGAAATTTAGAAACTAAATTGGATTGAAACCAATTTTTTTGAGATTTTTAAAATTCAATTGTGTGTAAAAAAATTATTTGTGATTTTGTAACTTTTTTTGATTATTTTTGTTTTATGTTGTATCAAACTTTTTATAAGGTTATTTATGTCAAGAAAAATACAATTTATTTTGATAATTACAATTTTAAACTTCATAGATTTACGGGCACAAATTTTGTCGGTGTCCGAGGTTGATGTAACCAATTTCCCCCGTGTTCAAGTGAGTATGATGGCTTTCAAACCAGGTGGAGATACCTACTCGGACTTAACTGTCAATGATTTTGATGTGTGGGAGAATGGAGTTAAAATTCCCAAAAATCAACTCGAGGTTTGGTGCAACATTAGCCCAATGAAAGTTATTTTGGTTTTGGATAAAAGCACTTCGATGCAAGAAATGATGGATACTATGCGACGTTGGGATTGGGTAGTCGAAGGAGCTATGAATTTTATTAATAATATGCAATATACAAATGGGTCCGAGGTTGCATTATTCACATTTGGTAGTAATTCCCGCTTGTTATGCGAATTCACTAACGACAAAAAGCGATTATACGACTCATTGAAAACAATAACACCATATGGTAAAACTAATTATAATGCTGCTTTTATGGGGCCATACGATAGCCCAATAGAAATGTTGGCCAAACAACCTTCTAATTTCCGTCGAATAATAGTGTTTTTAACAGATGGGTTGCACGACGATGACGAGGCTGGTTCTGTTCAAACCAACACAATTTCTCAATTGCTTATCAACAACAACATTCAATGCTACGCAATTACTTTTTCGGCCGATCCATCGCCAGATTTAAATTCAATTGCTTCTGCATCGGGCGGGGCATATTTCCAAGTGGTTAAACAGAAACAATTAAACGATTTATATTTAAACATTGCCAACGAAATTAAAGACCGGAATTTGTGTTTCCTTTCGTGGCCAACCTCAATGGTTTGTGATGAGATCGAGAGATATAAAACCGTCAAAATAGAATATCTGCGTCATTCAGCTACAATCAACAAGGTTTATCAAGTGCCAGAACAAGGTGTATCCCGAATTTTGAGCAATGAATTTACCTATAAATTTGGAAATCCAAAATTGGGCGAATATCGTGATTTGTTTGTGGAAATTTTTTCCGAAAATTCACCAGCATCGATTAACAATATTCAAATCAATCCTCCAACATATTTTCAAGTTGTCGATTACGGTTTTGGCGAAAACGTCCCCCCAACTTACCCAATAAGTTTGCAAAAAGGACAAAGATATAAATTAAAGGTTAGGTTTACTCCACAAGGTATTGTTGCATTTCGTAAAGCGAATTTAATTATTACTTCGGATCCGTGCAATGCATTTTTCCCGCTTATTGGCGGTATACCCGAATTAGATGTAACCAATCCAAAACAGGGAGAGATATTTTCCCAATGCGATTCAATCGAAATAAAGTGGTCAGGAGTTGAACCAAATACTCCAACCGATTTATCATATAGCTTGAATGATGCAAAGACTTGGACAATGTTCGCCAAATCGAAAACAGGAAATAGTTACAAGTGGCGCCCTGGCTTTGCTCACGAAAATATACGAGTTAAAGCCGAAGTGTCGCCCTCACAAACTTACGTTTGGGCTATTAGCGGTGGTGGCAAAGGCAATGATCTTGCCAATGGTATAGCAATATCTCAAAACAAAGATGCTATTTATGTTTGTGGTTATCTTTCGGGAAACTCGGTGCTGTCGGACCGATTTATTGGCAACTTAGGGAATACAGATGCTTTTATTGCCAAATTCGATTTAGATGGAAATTTGCTCTGGATAGTTAACGATGGAAGTCCCGATAACGATTCTGCTTTTGCGGTAATGGTTGACGACCAAGATAATATTTATTATGTCGGCACAACTTATTCTCAACCTATTTTTGGAAAGAAAATAACGCCAATAACTACCATTATGCTAGCGCAGCATGCTTTTATTGCAAAATATTCAAGCAATGGTGCAATAATCACAGCAAATGCTTTGGGAGCCAACTCCACATATCCTTACTTCCGTGCGTGGGCTCGGTGGGTTCGTCAAGTTGGTAATAATATCGAACTTGTTGGCTATTATACCGGTGAACTAAAAATTGGCAGTTTTACTTTAACAAATACTACTAATCCAAGAACATTTACAGCTAGATACGATAAAAATCTGCAATTAATTGGATTATCCGTAGGTGGTACAATTTCGTCCCAAACAAGCGTTAAAGACAAAGACAACTTTACTTATCAAGTTCACAACTTTACCTATTACCGTGACTTTGACCGGTTCACAGTCAAAAGCGAAGGTTCGACAGACTTTGCAGTTACTAAGTTTGGATTAAGCTCCGAAGGATTTGACATATCCGAACCATTTACAATCGCAAAACCAAGTTTGATACTAACAGATTATAATATTCAACTTACACCAAATTGTTATTTAGGTGATACTTGTGCTTATAATTACCCTAACTTAGTTAAAAACAATGGATTGGTTCCAGCAACTATAACTGGCTTTGAATTTACAGGAATATCACCTTTCCCCGATTATTTTTCGGTCGATTCGAGCATTATTGGTAAAACGCTTCTTCCAAACGAAACAGCGGATTTGGTAATTAAATTAAATCCCTTCACAGCAACATCGATGGAAGCAACTATGAGGCTTTTTGGTGATTGCCAGGAAGAAATAGTTTCCAAAGTGCAAGCAAGCCCAATTTGTTATACCGAAGTTATTGATACAATAGATTTTGGACGAGTTTTTATTGGAACAACAAAAACACTTTCGATCGATAATCTTGTCGTTAATTTCAACAATATTAACTTGCCGATTAAGCCAACACTTCAAGGAAAAAATGCCAACGAATTTGCATTAATTAAAATACAGTCAGATACTATTATCAAAAAATCTCAATATAAAATCAATATACAATTTAAACCTCAGTATTATGGCGAAAGAACCGCAAGAATTAATTTAAATATGGAAACACCTTGTGGACCACAAGTTATTCAAATTGTAGGTTTTGGTGTTTATCCAAGTGCAACATTGCCCGATGAAATTAACTGGGGCATTCGACGAATAAACAAAAATTATGACAGTACAATAATTATCGAAAACCCAACAACTTCGCTATTAAAGCTTAAGGAAATAAAATGGGGCAATCCTCCAACGAATAGTGAGTTTTCGTATTTACCATTTGCTCAATATCCCATTGATATTCCTCCTCAAAGTAAAATTGATTTACCAGTATCTTTTTTACCTAAGCAAGAAATTCCATACGAAAGCCAATTAATTTTTGTGGTTCAAAACCAGGATGAAATTAACGAAATACCCGTTAAACTAATTGGTCAAGGTCATTTTCCTGATTTAACAATGTCGTGGGATTGTGGTCAGCCAGTTAAACCAAACGAAACAACAGAGGCTAAACTAATTCTAGCAAATAATTCTAACAATTCACCCCTAAAAATCGATAGAGTAAGCTTAGTAAGCAATAATGGCGTGTTTAAATGGAAAAATGGAACTCCAACCGATGGTTTGATAGTTAATCCTAAACAGGTTTTGGAATTATTTGTTGAATATACTCCAAAAGATTATTCAAACAATTTAGTACGCATTACTGCTTGGGCAGATAACTATGACGGACAATTTTCTGACTTCTGGAAAGAAAACACAAATAACTTTTACTGCCAAGCAATAGGTATGGAATACCCTAAAAAGTTAAATTTAGGAACAAACATCGTCTGCGAAAATACAACTTATAATTTTACAATCAAAAACACCAATCAATCTAGTGATTTAATTTTATTTCTTAGTCGAGCAACCATTAATGGTGCCGATAAAGATGCTTTTGAACTGCTTACTAATATAGATTATACTTTAAAAGGAGCTAACGAATATATTTGTCAAATTAAATTTGTTGGTTCTATCCCAAAGAATTTGTATCAAGCAACATTACTAATTCCAACAAGCATTGGAGAAGACATCTCCATTGAATTAGAAGCTAAAGCAATTGGAGTGAATATAACAAGTTCTAAAAAAGACATCAAAGAAATCCCTGGTTCCACCGCAGAATTCAGCTTAATATTGAAATCCGAATCCGCAAATCAAAGTATCGAGAGTTTAGATTTCACAATTTATTATCCTTCGAATCAAGTACAAATTGACGATAAATCTTTTATTTCCAAAATAACAAACAATTGGATTTGGACTAAAATTGACTTTTCCAAACTTGGTGAAATTCATTTTGTTGGAAACGGAATAATTCCAACTCCAACCAACCAAGAATTAGGAAGCCTGAAACTGATGTTCTTGCTTGATACAGGAAAAACATCGATGATAACATCACAAATAAAATATCCTTGCAACTATGTTTCGAACGAAGATTTGTTGGAGGTATTCACAATTCCTGTTTGTTTCGACAACGGACGCTCAATTTACATTCGGCTTGAAGGCAACGCTCCACTACTTGAACCAATTTTGCCTAATCCAGCAAAGGATATCATAGAATTGAATTTTAGTTGTGCCAACAAAATGAAAGTTGAAGGAGCAATTTTCGACATTTTTGGTCAAAAAGTCAGAGAGATAATCAACAAAGAATATAATACTGGAGTATACAAGGAAATTGTTACTTTGGACGACATCCAACCAGGTGTTTATTTTATTAAATTTGGGAATTCAGAAGGCTCACAACTCTATAAATTCATTATTAATAAATAATTAACCAATTTTTCGTAATTTTGTAATCTTTATAAATTAATAGGAAAAAAATGGGAACAACTTCAGATTTACGCCCCGGAGCTGTTATAAAATTTAATGGAGAATTATGTACAGTATTAGAATCAGAACACAGAACTCCGGGAAATTTGAGAGCATTCTATCAAGTAAAAATGCGTAGTATAAAAACTGGTAGAACATTAGAAAATCGATTTCGTTCGGGAGAAACCATAGAATTTGTACGTGTCGAGAAAAACAATTATCAGTTTTTATACCGTGATGGTGACCACTTTATCTTTATGGATTACAATACATACGAACAAATTCCAGTTGACGCCGAACTGGTTGGCAAATTAGCCGATTTTATGAAAGAAGGTCAAGAAGCAATGTTATCAATAAACGATGGGACTGTACTATCGGTTGAATTACCAGCTTCGGTTGTATTGCGAGTAACCCAAACCGAGCCAGGTTTTAAGGGCGATACAGCCACCAATGTTACAAAACCAGCAATAGTCGAAACTGGGGCAACTGTCCAAGTACCATTATTCATCAACGAAGGCGATTTAATTAAAATCGACCCAGTAACTGGCAACTATTTAGAAAGAGTGAAGGAATAACCGAGATACCCCGATTGGGGTATCTCAAAAAAGATGATTTTTAAAAGATTTTAACTTAATTTCTTCACCCATAGCATCAGCACGAGAGGAGAACTGTTTAAAGTAAACAATTTTCCAAGGTCTGTAAGGTTTAGTAGATTGGACTTGTCCTTTGTTGTGACGCTCCAATCTGGAGGATAAATTATTAGTATGACCGATGTAATACCTGTCGTGAGAGACAGAATATAAAACATAGGTGTAAAACATATTGCGGAGAGGGGGGGATTCGAACCCCCGGTAGGGTGTTAGCCCTACGACGGTTTAGCAAACCGTTGCCTTAAGCCACTCGGCCACCTCTCCTAGGAACGACTTAACTAAAGAGTTACAAAATTACAAAAAATACTTTTAATAAAAAAAAATATTATATTTTTTATTATGTTTCTTAAATATTTTTAAATTCGCAATCGAGTGATACTGCGTATCTTAATATTTTCAAGTATTTTTGCGCTGGTATTTCGATTGCTCCTAATTGGGCAGTAAAGTTATTGATATATTGGGAGTCGAGCAAAATAAATTTATTTGCTTGCAAAATCTCAATTAATTTAACAAATGCTAACTTTGCTGTATTTGGTTCGGTATTGAACATCGATTCCCCAAAAAAGGCACCACCTATTGCAACACCATACAAACCACCAACTAATTTGTTGTCTAAAGTATACACTTCGATAGAGTGAGCAAAGCCCAAGCGATGTAATTCACAATAAACTTCGATTATCTCTTCGTTTATCCACGTAATTACACGATCCGAACAATGCTTAATTACACTATAAAAATCATTATCCACGGTGATTTTGTATTTCCCAGATTTATATAATTTTCTTACAGAACGAGGTATGGAGATATTGTATATGTCGAAGACAGCACGCGGATCTGGAAAATGCCAATGGATTTGATTACTTTCGGAATCTGCCATAGGGAAATAACCATTCAGATATGCTAATAGAACAGTATCAGTATTAAAAATATTTTGCATTGACTAATGCTACACTTGCGGCATTAACAATTTTTGAATTTCTGTTTGTAATTTATCATAATCTTTCAGAAAAATATCAATACCAATATCGGTTAATGGATGACTAAGAGATTTTCGAAGAACCTCGTAGGGCACTGTTGCAATATGTACGCCAAATTTAGCTGAGTTTATGATGTGTAGCGGATGTCGAATTGATGCAGCAATTATTTTGGATTCGAAGCCGTGAGTATACCATATATTTGTGATTTCTTCAAGTATTAATTCGCTGTTCATCCCAATGTCGTCCAATCTCCCTAAAAATACCGAAACATAAGATGCTCCAGCATTATTAGCGGCAATTGCTTGAATTGGATTAAAAATTAGTGTAACATTGGTTGGGATATTATGTTTGGATAATTCCTTAACAGCAGCTAGTCCCGATGGGAGCATTGGTATTTTGATTGTGGCTTCGGGAAACCATTTTCGAATCTCGAATGCTTCTTTGATCATACCTTCAGTGTCGGTAGATATTACTTCAACTGATAAATGTCCTCCAACTAACTTGTGAATTTCCAGAATCCTTTCTTTAACATCGATTGTTGGATCTTCTTTGGCGATTAAAGATGGATTTGTAGTTACTCCCGAAATTATACCCCAAGAGGCTGCTTCACGAATATGTTGAATATTTGCAGAATCAAGATAAATTTGCATTTTTCTCCTCTTTAATTTTTATACTTAGACAAAATTAAAAGATATTTTTCAAATAATTAGATTGAAAGTACGATTTTCATAAATTTATTGAATTTAGTTGATGTGGAAAAAATGTGCAATATTTGTGGAAAAAAATTAACATAATCTTAACATAACCAATGTAATTTTAACAGAAAATTATAATTTAACAATTAATTTTGTTATTCGATTTGTTTCACTTTATAGGAAAACCTATGAAAAAATTTCTTACAATTTTTACTTTCTTAACTTTTTTGGGCTTCAATTTATTCGCTCAAGGTGTTACAACGGGTTCTATAACAGGTAGAGTTGTTGGTTCCGACAAAGCTCCATTAAAGAGTGCTTCGGTAACAGCTATTCATTTACCTTCGGGAACCAAATATGGTGCAATCACTCGTGGAGATGGCCGATTTACTATATTGGGTGTTCGTGTTGGTGGTCCATACGAAGTAACCACAACTTATACTGGTTACGAAAAGAAAACAATCAGCAATGTAACTGTAACATTAGGTAATGCTATCGACTTAGATTTTGTGCTTGAGCAATCTGGAGTTCGTACTCAAGAAATAACTGTATATGGCAAAGCAGATGCAGTATTTAGTCAGGATAGAACTGGTGCTGCTACTACTGTTAGTAATGTTGAAATACAAATATTACCAACAATTTCCCGAAGAATAGGAGATTTCACTCGTTTAACTCCACAAGCTAAAAGTGGAACTTATGGTTTATCATTTGCAGGTCAAGACAACCGATTGAACAACATTACAATCGATGGATCATATATAAACAACTCCTTTGGCTTGGCTGGGCAACCAGGCGATCGAACTGGTGTTGCTCCTGTTTCGTTGGATGCATTAGAGCAAATCCAAGTAAATGTAGCTCCATATGATGTTCGTCAGGGTAATTTCGTGGGTGCTGGTGTCAATATGGTTACAAAATCTGGGACAAACAATTTTATAGCAACTGCCTACTATCAATTACGAAATGAAAATTTTGTTGGTACTGATGCTGCTGGTTCTAAGTTCGACCCAGGAAAATTTAAGTACAATATGTTTGGTGCTACTATTGGTGGTCCAATTATTAAAGATAAACTGTTCTTCTTCACAAATTTCGAAACCGAAGCAACAACTCAACCTGGGACAACATATTTAGCAAATAATGGAAGTGATCCTGTTGGTGGGAATATTACGAGAGTTCAAAAGGCGGATTTAGACCAACTTTCGGATTTCTTAAAAACTAAATTTGGTTACGATCCTGGTCCATATCAAGGATATGATTTTGAAGTTCCAGCATTACGCTTTGTTTTGAAATTTGATTATAACTTAGATGAAAAGAATAAATTATCTCTAAGATACAATCATTTAGATTCCAAAACAGATGTATTACTTTCTAATTCATCATCATTAGGATTTGGTTCTCGTCGTTCATCCACCCAAGCATTGAATTTCAAGAACTCAAACTATGCTATAATGGAAAATATCCGTTCGATAATTGCTGAGTGGAATAGCGTAATTTCCAATAATATAAGTAACAATTTAATTGTAGGTTATCGTTTCCACGACGAAAGTCGTGAACAACCCGGTAAATTGTTCCCATTTGTGGATATTTTAAAGGATGGAACAACCTATACATCATTTGGAACTGAACCCTTCACACCAAGCAATAAATTGGATTACAGCACAATACAATTACAAGACAATTTTACATACTTTTTAGATAATCATACTGTGCTGTTTGGTATTAGTTTAGAAAAATATCATTCAAATAACGTGTTTTTCCCAGGTAGTCAAAGTGTTTATGTTTTCAATAGTCTACAGGACTTTTACAACTCTGCCAATGGTATAGATACCGTTACAGTTCGTCGATTCCAATATCGTTGGTCAAATATTCCAGGCCAAGATGAACCTCTCCAACCATTGGATGTATTCTATGCTGGCGCATATTTGCAAGACGAATGGAATGTGTTGAACAACTTTAAACTCATAGGTGGTGTTCGTGTTGATATACCATTTTTCGGCGATAATGGTTATCGAAATCCCGAAATGGATACATTATTCTTCAAAGACGAAACAGGAGCAACAGTTCAATACAAAACTGAAAAACTGCCAGATCCAAAACCGCTATTATCCCCACGCTTAGGATTTAATTGGGACGTGTTTGCCGACAAAAGCACTCAAGTTCGTGGTGGTACCGGAGTGTTTACTGCCCAACCAGCATATGTTTGGATTTCGAATCAAATTGGCAATAATGGTATGTTAACAGGTTTTGAACAAAAAGATAACACAAAAGAACGGCCTTTCAAGCCAGATCCCAATGCATATAAACCAAAAGAAATCTCTGGCAAACCTGCAGCAAGTTATGAATTAGCTCTAACCGATCCTAATTTTAAGTTTCCACAATTGTGGCGTACAAACATTGGTGTTGACCAACGCTTACCATTCGATTTAGTTGGTTCATTCGAATTTATTTATAGTAAAGATTTGAATGGAATTTACTATATTAATGCAAATCAAAAAGATCCCGACAAGAACTTTGTTGGTGCGGATACCCGACCACGTTGGACAACGGGTAATAGAATAAATAGCAAGATTAGCAATGCAATTGTTCTTAAAAATCAAGATGTTGGATATTCTTGGAATTTAGCAGCAACTTTGGAAAAACCTTGGTCCAATAATTGGTATGCAAAAGTTGGTTATGCTTATGGAGAGTCCAAAAATACTGTCGATGCTGGTTCAATTGCTTTTGGTTCATGGAATAATAACGAACATAGCAGTAATCCAAACAATCCTGGATTAGGTTTCTCAGCATATACACCCGACCATAGAATTTTTGGTGCCATATCATATAAATTAGATTATTTTAATTTTGGCTCCACAACATTCTCTTTGTTCTTTGATTCCTACACAAACGGTCGCTCCAATTATGTTATGGGCGGCGATATGAATGGTGATGGTGGAACTTCGAACGACCTAATCTACATTCCAAAGGACAAAAACGAAATGTATTTCCAAGAATATACTATTAGCTATACCGATAATAAAAACCAGAAACAAACATATAAAGTTACAAAAGATATGCAAGCAGAAGCTTGGGAAGCATTCATTCAACAAGATGAATACCTCAAAAACAATCGTGGTAAATATGCTGAAAGAAATGGCGTTGTATTGCCAATGGTTACAAGATTCGATTTTGGTTTAACCCAAGAATTCTACACCGAACTATTTGGTTATCGTAATGGCTTCGAAATTAGGTTGGATATACTTAATTTAGGTAACTTGATCAACAAGGATTGGGGCGTTGGTCAAACACTTACAACAACTCAACCATTAATTGTTCCTACAACTGCTCAAGGTGGACCTGCAGCAGCTGATGGCACTCCACAATATAGGTTAAGAACCATTAGTGGTGGTGTTTACGACAAAGCAAGTGGTAAATTCATTGAACCCAAATTTATCGACAAATCATTCACCAACACAGTATTTTTAGACGATGTTTATCGCTTCCAATTAACATTGCGATATAAATTCAATTAATTTTAGTTCGAATTAATTTACAAAAAACTGCCTTGCAATTTCTCAAGGCAGTTTTTTTGTTGTTATATCTTGATTTTTTATTTAATCGATGAAATTATAGATTAATTCATATAATTTATTAAGTAAGCTATTTATAAAACTAAGATTTTTATTTATTTCAAAAATTCTTTGATTTTGTTCTTTGTATCGATAGAATTTCCAGATTTCGAAAACATAATCATTTCGTCTTTTACTCCCATTTCGTTAAACCATTTGCCCCAAACCTTCTTTATCAAATCATACTCATTCCAAAAATCTTTAGGTGCAATTTCCAAAACAGCAATTTTTAGGTTAGAAAAATTTTTTTCTAATGGAATTAACCCCATATCATTTTTATCAAAAGTGTTTTCCCAATCCTGTTTGCGTAATTCCGACATAAACTTCATATCTGTTCTTCGATTGTTGTTCGGAATTTTATTATTATAATTTTCAAAGTATAAATATCCATCTGTTATTATAAACAAATAGTTTTTAGCATTTTCATTTATCATCGTCTCCAAGTCTTCGTTAAAAAATTTCCAGAGATCAGCCCCATTATAATCCTTTGGGTTGCTACTTTTTGCTGCTAATTTGTAAAGTGTGTCGAGTTGTTGTTTAATTGTCGATTGAAAATCTTGAAGAATGTATTTATAATTGTTAGCTTTTGTATCAGAAAAATCAAATTGAAGTGATTTTTCAAAAAATTCCTTATCGATATCCATCGATTTTTGGTCGGCAATACGAATGGAAAATTTGTCCTTAATTAAGTTGAAATTTTTGTCGTAATGTATTATTGTATCCTTAATACTGGATATAAAAATATCTATGATTGCAGATATAGTTTCTTTATCCAAAGAAGGTTGATTTTTGTTTAAAATTATCCTGTCCGATAAATCGAGCAATACAATAACATTTCTTTGAACTGGAAATTTTTTTTCAATTTTATTCCCATCGCAGGATAAAAGCAAAAATATTATACAAAAACTAAATATTATGTTTTTGATATAACTTCTAAAAGGTTGTATAAATCGTTGTGAATTTATTTTGAGAGTCTTGGTTAAATTTTTGATATATTTCCCTACATTTAGTAAGCATTTCTGATTGTTTAGTCCCATATTTATCTTCGTAAGCAGAGTTATAAAAGTTTGTGATCCATTCAATCCAGCCACTATAAAATGCAAAAACCCTTTTATCAAGTTCCTCTTTGGGAATGTAATTTATTATTTCTTTGATATTCAATAATGAATTATGTTTATCTGTTAATTGCTTTAATTCATCGCTGAGTTCTTGTGCTTTGTATTTGCGATTTAATTCTTTTTTTCTTAATTCTGTGATGATTTCATTATATGGGTTGTTTGATTGTTCATCTATATATTCTTTAGAATTTTTATGCTTGTGATATAGTAAAATTGAGGTTATTATGATTGGCAATGGACCCACTAACAAAACTAACCAAAAATTAGTATCCAAAAGCAGTGGTGGAGTTGGCAATCCAAGCAACTCGTTAGCTTGTGCAATCCGTATTCTTGTTGCGTTTGCAATAATATAATCAAAGAATAAGGATATAGAAAAGAGGATAGCAATATACAAAATTCTATATTTGTATTTAGATCTATAGAATATATCAATAGTAAAACCAAGAAAAATTGGTATTAACGACAAAAAAGAAACATACCAATATTCACTAATCAAATTTGTTTATTCATTTATTGGTGGGAAAATCTTTGCAGTTGGTGAAGAAAATAAATGCATAAAAAATATGCTATAAACCAAGATAATAATAATCAACAATAAAATTATTGCAATTTGAAATGTTTGATAAATCTTCGGATTATACTTAATTTTTTTGTTTTCTAAATCATATAAACGAGCTTTTTCTTCGTATGCCTTTTTTTCTTCTCTAAATTTTACTTCATCCTTTCTAATATCATCAATTTTAGATGTTATTCTTTCAATTTCTTCTTTCAATTTCGATTTTTCTTGCTCAAGCTGATTTAATTCTGGATTTAGCTCATCTTTGTGAGTTGGTTCAAAAATAAGTTGCTGATAAATATTATCAAAAAAAGGAATCAACAAATCCGGATTCCCGTGCAAACGACTGGATTCATCGAACCCTTTTTGTCTATAAAAGTCGCTCATAAAAAAACAAAATTTTTTCAAAAATAAAAAAAAAAAATTAAATTTAAGAAAAATATTGATAATGAAATTAAACTAATTAGAGTATAAATATTTGTTTTTTTGTATTAAAGTTAATTTATTTTTTTAAATTATTTATCAAAATTCAATGATGCAGATAAAATCCAATTTTCTTTCTCTATCCACAACCTTTAATTGTTAATTCTTAATTGTTAATTGTTAATTGAATTAGTCGCGATACTAATATAGTGCAATGTTCAATTAAAAATTAAAAATTAAAAATTAAAAATTAAAAATTATTGGTGAAATTATCAGGAAAAAAGAACTGTAGAAAAAATTAATGATTTTTTTTTAATGTAACTAAAATTTTGCCAATTATTTTAATTATTTCCTCCAAATCAGTAATTAAAGTATTTGCTTCGTTTCCATTATTAATTCCAGAATTGATAATTAATTTCAACCAATATCTTGTTTCCCTTGCTTCTTTATATGCAATATTTATTTTTGAGATAAAATCAGCATTTGATTGTGCGCCAATTGCTTCCTCGATATTAGCTCCAATCGATGTTGATGATTTTAAAAACTGCCTTGATATAACAAATTCTTTGGATTCTTTTAATAACATTTTGTAAAAGTCAATAGATTTTAATGCAAAATTGAATGTTTTTTGTTGTATAATATTCGTGTTTTTCATAGATATTTGATTTTAACTATTACAAAAATATAATATTTAAAAAGCAAAAAATTAAAAATTAAAAATTATTGATTGAATATATAATTCAAATTTAAGAATTTTTAAATTATTTATCAAAATTCAATGATGCAGATAAAATCCAATTTTCTTTCTCTATCCACAACCTTTAATTGTTAATTCTTAATTCGGCGATGCAAGAAACTATTTAATGCTTTTAAAAGCGAATCCACAACCTTTAATTGTTAATTCTTAAT
>Ga0209018_1000259_pt1 | contig 50649 bp, 38 predicted proteins | sample YNPBryBLVA2012_FD_185814 | JGI IMG/M metagenome (GOLD analysis project Ga0209018, IMG submission 185814) | Anoxygenic and chlorotrophic microbial mat microbial communities from Yellowstone National Park, USA - YNP Bryant BLVA 2012 (SPAdes)... ...
CCAAATCGGCGCGCTGATTTGTTATATTCTGCAACTCCGACACACTCAGCAGTACTAAAGACCGACGCTCGTTTTCGTACAGGCAAACTCACTGCTCTCAAGTTCTACCACGCGCTCGTTGGTCTTGTGGCTAGTAATTTGAGTGACACTTCTGGCAATACGACTCCGTATGGCACTTGTAACACACGGAATCACTCTTCAGGCTGGATTCCTTAGCTTCCCGATGGCCTATCTTCCACTTTGCGGGGTGGGGCATCTGAACTCCGCCATGGCAGTTGTCGCAAGACTGCTTCGAGTGGCATATCGTACACTTTGTCGCTGAACTTGCCCACACTTTGCCGTGTTTCTTTCGCCACTCGTTGGCGTGTGAAAGCGGCATCGTGTTCTGGTGGCAATTGTCGCAGAATGGCTTGCTGTGACAGTTATCGCAATCGGAGGAGATTCTCGCTGTTTGTCCGTGGTGGCTAATCCAGCTTGGGACGTGATTGGCTGGTCGGGTGCCTCTGTGACACGACGCACAATCGCTCTTATCGTGGCACTTCAAGCACAGTTTGCCCTTGGCAGGCGCTACCGACGAATGTCCCGACTTGAACGCCTTCGGGTGTGGCATTGGCAGGCCGTGACACCGGTCGCACGACTGCTGCGTGTGGCATATTTGACACGCCTTATCTCTCGACTTTCCCTCGATCGCGTGAGTTTCCAGCCAATCTCGCTTATGCGATGTCGGTTTGTTTCGTTGATGACACTTCAGGCAGAAGTCTGAGTTGTGGCACAGCGAACAGTTGGAGAGCTGAGACGACTGACGACCATGTGTGCGCGCCCACGAGATGTCCTGATGAGATCGCGGTGTTTTCCCACTGTGGCAGCCAACGCAGAAGCTCGATTGATGGCACGTTTTGCACTTCTCGGGAGCAGATCTCGCTTGCGTGGAGTGCTCCGACTCCCAATTGTCCGGATGTGGCCGGTAGCGCACGTGACAGTCGATGCAGAAACGTCGTTCGTGGCATCGCTTGCACGACGAGCCTTGCTTGCGAAACACCGTCGCGTGCTTGTCCATCCAGCCCAGCTCGTGTGCTCTCTTGACTTTATGGCATTCGGAGCAGTAGGACTCGTTGTGACATATCTTGCAGTTTTGCTTGCTTTCGGCTGCCTCTTGGTTATGAACCTCCAGGAATTTCGACGAATGTGGCATGGCCATTCGGTGGCAGTTATCGCAGAAGTTGGGCTGATGGCATCGCTTGCAAGATTTCCTCCCGCCTGCCACTTCCCGCTTGTGTCCGCTTACCCAGACCTCGCTGAAAAGCGCAGGTCGGCGTAACCCCAAGGTCTCGTGACAGGTGCCGCAGTTGTTCGAGGCCTTATTACCATCGTGGCATTTGAAACAGGTCGCCATAGTGGGGGTGTTCTTAGTGGCGGCATTAGGCCCGTGTACTACCCGTGAGTGGCAGAAAGTACAGCCGATCCCCATGTCCCAGTGATTTTTGTGCGTGATTTTCAGTCCGTGATACACAACCACATCGTGCGTGCTCGAGTGACACTTCTTGCAGTTTGCGTCGGGCACTTGACCCTTGATGGGGCACGCTTGTGCATCGCTGTTGGTGTGTTTTTCCACCAAGCGCGCCAAGGAAATACGGGATCTGATCGTGTCGCCCACGCCCGGCATAGCGTGGCATTCTTCGCATTTGATTCTCTTGTGAGAGGACACACGCCACGTCTGATAGTAGAGCTTCATATCGTGGCATCTAAAGCAATAAACCGATCGATTAGTTACGACTATTCCCCCAACGGTGCCGGCGGCCACAAATACAAAAAGGAGCAAGATCGTCCACAGACTGATTGCTCGGCGCATCATGGGTAACCTGATAGGCCTATGAAGCCACTCCCTGATGTCGTTCTTACAACCGCCAGCGCAACTCACTGTTTGCCTTTCCTTTTCTACTTCTGATACAGTGGAGGTTGTTTCTCCCTTAATGATCCGAGCATATTCCAGAGGGTGAAGGTTTTCAAGCTCGTGTTCCGATATCTCGCCAGTCAGCCATACCTTGCTCATCGGGAAGACCTCGGGGTTGAGGTGTACGTGGTAGAAGTGCCAGATTATGATTGCCAGGAAAGCTAACAATGCCTCATAACTATGTATCACTTTCGCCACATCTAGTGCCCACTTGGGCAGCACCAGCATTGCCTCGGTTTCGAACCATAACATAAGCCCAGTGAGGATCATTACCGCAGATCCCCACGCCAAAGCTATGTATTCAAACTTCTCGACGAAATTGTATCTATCGAACTGGGGTGGGCGAGGTGCCAGACCTAGGTAGAACTTGATCATGTCTAGTGAGTCCTGCGCGTCCCTAAAATTAGGGCACAACGCCCGGAGTTCCGCGCGTCCGTAACGTGTGAATAGCATGTAGAACACGTGATACACACTGAGGCAGATCAGGGCGATAGCGCCAGCCCTATGCAGAGCTGCCCGCATCGTGAACCCTCCGAGAACCCTTACAATTCCGGCTGCCGCAGACGACTCAGGAAACGTTACAGGAAATCCGGTCACAACCAGGGTGAAAAAGCTAAGCATCAGCACTATATGCTGTATTCGCTGATTCAGCGTCATACGCACGAAGCGTCGTTCCTCTTTCATCTCCTGCGCTCCCCTTTTCTCCACGGCAGCCGACCGATCCACCTAGCCCGTAGGTCTAGGGCAATGTAGAAGCAGAACAATCCGATTAATCCGATGATGAAGACTATATAGAACGTCCTCACCCAATATACTATCGCGTCTCGTTGCGGGCTGGGCACGACGTGTATTGAGCCTACGGCAAAGTTCCTGCTGGCGCCCGGATGGCACTTGCCGCAAGTTTTGGGCAAGTTCTTCTTGTGGGTCGCCGAGTTTGGGTTGTCGGAGGGCAGAATCCTGTGCGAGCCGTGACAGCTCGCGCAATTAGCTGCGGTGATATCGCCGGACTTGTTCGCTACTCCGTGGTAACTGTCTAGATACGACGAAAGCCGTCTTGTCGGCAGGCCCAAACGTCTCTGGATGCGCGAGTTCTCGTGGCATTTCGAGCACAAAGACGGCACGCGAGTCGGATATACCGAGGATTCAGGCGATGAGATATCGGCTATCGAGTGCTCACTATGACAGTCCGTACATACAGGCGCGCTCTCTACTCCTCTTGCGACGGCCAATCCGTGTATGCTCTCCTGGTAGTCTTCCAGTGCTTGTGCGTGGCAATTGGAGCAAGTGTAGGGAACGTGTCGCCTGTCGACCGACGAACCTGCCTTGCCCGCTGGATCACTACTGTGAACGCGGTGGCAATCCGTGCATAGCGCTGCGGCCTCGACGCCGTTGGCTTTCTCGACTATCCTCGCGTGGACGCTGTTCTTGTAATTGCTGACGTCCTTAAGGCCGTGGCGCTTTGCGAAAGCTTTGTCGAAATGGCAGTTGCCACAGGTAGTCGTTATGTTGGCCCGCGACACGCCGGATTTGTAGGAGCTCGACGGCCTTATCCCGTGCGTTCCGTGGCAGGTCTTGCATCGTGGCGTGCCGGGCTTGCCCGACCTCATCGCTGTTACGTGGATGTCGTCCGTGAAGTCTTTATCATTCGAGGCAACTGACCCTGCGGTGCCACTGTCTTTCCGACGCTGATGACATTTCACGCAGCTCACTGGTTGGGTCTTCGGTTTATGGGGAAACTTTGTGCCGGTTAGGTCGGCGTGACAGTCTACACAGCCCAGGCGCGAGTGTGCTGAGTCATCCAAGGCGCTCAATCTAACGTCTCTGCTGCCCTTATTGATCTTGCTTGGCGCGCTGTGGCACGATAGACACTCCAGTATGTCTGCGCTTGAGCAGATCGCAAGCAAAAACAAGCTTATCATTGCTGGCACAACGCAGACCTTCACACGGCGACACATCTCCGTTGTCTCCCCCAGTGAGTAATCAGCCGCCAATCACCAGCGCCAGCCGGTGATTTGAAAACCATAATCCGCCCAATTTAGCAAGACAGTCACGAAACCGGCAGTCAATAGCCGGTTCGCCCACTTACCACGCCATCCGCCTATTCCGCGAACGTGCAAATACGCCGCATATACCAGCCATGTCACCAATAGCCACGGTTCTCCAGGCTCGCAGTGACACAATGCGCCACGGGTCATCTGTGACCACACTGCCCGTGCGATGATCCCCATAGTCAGCATGACGAATCCAAAAGCCGCCGTCCGATATGCCAAGCGATCGCAGGCTCCAAGTGCGGGGAGTAGTCGTTGGAGTGCATTGACCTGCTTCTTCTTGAGCATCCGTTCTTGCAGGTAATAGCCTGCCGCAGCCGCGAACGCCGCCGTGAAGGCCGCAGACGCCGTCAGGTAGCCAATTAAGTGGATAATGAGCCACTGATTGGCCACGTAACTTGTCATCTAGCCAACCTCCGATCGTTTCAGCGGCTCAGATTTGTCGTTTGCCGGGCATAGCCCGAACGCCTCACACATGGCTTCCAGTTTGGCCGAGGCGCCTGGATCTGACGCGCATTGTTTGATCTGGATCATTGGCTGGTGACATATCTTGTTGATGAGGGATCTCATCGCTGCATCTATCGCAGCCACATCTTGAGGGCTTAAGTGCTGGAGCTTTTTCAATAGCTTTTCCAATTCATCTTTGCGTATGCCCTCGAATTTCTCCCGCAGCGCGGTAATTACGGGTACCGCGTCGAGTGTCCTGAACCAGCGATTGAACTCCGCCACTTCCTCCGAGATGATTCGCTCCGCCTTTTCTATCTCAGCCCTGCGGCTCGCGTCATTTGCTTCAACCACCGCCTCCAGGTCGTCGATGTTATAGAGAAACACGTTGTCGATGTCCGCGGCTGTTTCTTCAACGTCCCTAGGCACGGCCAGGTCGATTATAAACATCGGCCTGCCCCTGCGCGCTCGCATTGCCGACTGCACCATTTTTCGGGTTATCACGTTTCCCTCAGCCCCGGTAGACGAGACTACGATGTCCGCTTTCTCCAGCGCAAAGCCGAGGTCCTCGTAAGCAACCGACTGCGCCTCGTATCTTGAAGCCAATTCCTCCGCGTGTTCGGTAGTGCGGCTTGTTATCAGCAGGTTGCTTACTCCAAGCGCAGTCAGATGGCTCGTCGTAAGTTCGGCCATCTTGCCGGCGCCGACAATCAGCAGCGTACTAGACCTTAGGTCGCCGAACACGGACCTTGCCAGCCTGGCAGCCGCAGAGCCAACTGAAAATGCCCCACGCCCGATCCCTGTCTCGCTTACGATGCGCTTTGCCGCCGCCAAGGCCTGCTGAAACAGTGTGTTTGTCAATTGTCCGACGGTCTTTATCTCCAAGGCGGCCGCGTAGGCTTCCTTGACCTGACCCAAAATCTGCGTTTCTCCCAGCACCATCGAGTCCAGTCCAGGGACTACTCGGAAGAGATGCTCTGCAGCCTTGTGTCCCGCAGTGATGTAGGTATGGCCGTCCAGTTCCTCCGGCGTCAAGTGGCAGCGATGGGCCAGCCAATTTACGATGGCGCTGTCCGCATCGCGCGTCTCGGTGGAGGCGTAAATTTCGGTGCGATTGCAGGTAGAGAGAATAACGCACTCGCGCACCCCCGCGACGTGTGACAGACTCCCCAGCGCCTCTGGGAGCTGTGCCTTGGATATGCTAACTCTCTCGCGGAGTTCGATCGGCGCGGTTTTGTAACTTAGGCCGATCAACACAAGATGCATTGCGCGCATCCCCTTCTGCCTGATATCAACCGGCGTAGCTATGAAGTCCTGTCAGGAGCAAGTTTACACCCAGCAGGGTGAACATGGTGACCGCGAAGCCGACTATGCAAACGATTGCCGATCTCCGACCTCGCCAGCCCATCGTGACGCGCATGTGCAGGTAAGCGGCGTATATAAGCCAGGTAATTAGCGCCCACGTTTCCTTAGGGTCCCATCCCCAGTAGCGTCCCCACGCATACTGCGCCCAGATCGCGCCGGTGACAATTAGGGCAGTCTGCATCAAAAAGCCGAAGGCGACTGTGCGGTACATCAACGTATCGAGCGTTTTTGCAGCCGGAAGTCGAGTGCTCCACGGCGAGTTTTCCTTCTTGTCGGCTTGCTCCCGTATTAAATACATTATCCCCATCGCAAACGCAAGTGCGAATGACGCGTACGCTAGTATCGCCGTCGATATATGCGGCACTCTCCAAGCGCTTTTTAGGGCGGGCAAGGTTGGGTTTACTTCGCTTGGCAGCCTTGCGGCAAAAAGCGCAAACATAGTGATTAGAGGCACGGCAAATGAGCCAAGAGACTTGTTCTTGACTTTGAACTCTACTAACAAGTAAACCAACACGCATCCCCAAGTCATCGACAACAAGTACTCATAAAGGTTCAAAAAGGGCGGACGCTCGGCGGCGACTGTTCGTACTATTAACGAGGCAGTATGTATAACCCAGCCTGTTCCGAGAGTCGTTGTGGCAACTTTGCTAGCGAGTTTCCCCGTTCTGATCAAATGCCATAGGTAGAGTATCGCGCTTAAAAAGTATAGGCCAACTGCTACCCGGAATAGGGAAGCGCCCAATGCTATCGTCATCGCTTTCTGTCCTCCAAAGCCTCGCGAATCTCTCTGAAGTCGGCGTCGAACACTGACGGGTCTTCTCGCGAGGCTGCTCCCGTCACAACCGACACTCCCTCACCCGCCTGCGTGACGCATACTCTGATGGTCTTGTGCAAAACGTAGAACGATATGAACACGCCAGCCATTATCAGACCGAAACCCAGGTAGACTATCGGCAATCCCGGATTGTTGCTCACCTGCAGCCCGGTGTAGTCAATCACTTTTTCTAAGCTTACGATGTAATCCTTATAGCGCGCCGATTCGCCTTCCTCAAGCCAGCCCAGGTTCCTCCACGCATCCATGCCTTTGTAGGCTGGAAGTCGGTCGTTCACCATAATTCTTGCCGCTGGATTGATGGGCAAAGGGCTAATTCCGGTCTCCTCTTTGCCGGAGTAATTCGGTTCGAAATCGTGAATGAATACAGTGAGCGTCCTACCTCCTACGCTGATCTGCTTAAATGGTTCCCCAGACACTTGGTAGACCTTGCCGTGCGGATCATCCTCCGTGGTCAGCTCAAAGGGAATTATCAACGGTCGTCCGTGGGGTGGGGCAACCTTAACCAATATTCCGGCAAGTCCGAAATCGGATTGAACGAAAGAGACTCTTTTGTAGGTGAGGGGATGATTAACGTCGATCACTTTTTCGGCAACTTTCTTATTGCCCTCATACACGGCCAAGTCGCTTTTGTAGGATGTGGGGTTGCCCTTGCCGTCGTGTTCTATCTTGAAGCTTCTCAGACTTACCCGGAAGCCGAGCTTAGCTTCCTGATGATTGTCGCTGCGGAAGTATGTGTTGGTCGCGCCACCCTCGGATATACTCATAAAGCCGTCGAAGCCCGTAATTCTGCCCACGATTGCGCCGAGGAAGATGACCAAAAGGCTTAGATGAGTGAGATAAGGTCCCCATGCGCTGAGCCTGCCACGAGTCGCCAGTATCCAGGCGCGACCGGACTCCTTCGCGATGGAAACGTTATACGCCCGCGATCGCATCACGCGCGCGATTTTCTCGACAACCTCATCCACCGAATCCCCGCAATCCAGACTTTCGGAGCGCTGCATTGCCCTGATTTGCTCTGTGTCGGCTATCACTTTCTGTCCGAAAGCACGCCTCCAAGTACCGCTGAACCTGTTGATGCTGCAGACGGTGAGGTTGATTCCGACCAGTGACAGAAGAATCTTGTATATAGTGGAACCATAGACGTTTTCAAAGCCAAAATACCTGATCAACGTGTAGCCTTTTGTGCCGTATAAAGCCACGTATTCCTGGGGCAGTGCGTTCTGCTTTATTACCGTGCCAAGTACCGATGCAACTGCGAGGAGAAGTAGGAGCACGATAGCCGTCTTCATATCGCTGAAGAAGTTCCATAATGCTTGGGTCAGGCCAATTTGCTGCTGATTCTGCGAGAAGTTCTGACCATTCTTGCCGTCGTTGACTTCGTCTTTCAACCCTATCTCCTATTTACAAGTCCTACGATCGACTCTACCAATGCCTCGATGGTGTAGGTCTCGGAAATTACGTCTGGCTTTAACCCATTCTCTTCGGCAGTCTTTGCGGTTATTGGCCCTATGCACGCTATAATCGGTTGTTTTCCAAGCCTGCCGTCGAGTTTGCCGATTAGCTTAACGAAGTTTGTTACCGTCGACGAGCTTGTAAACGTAATGATGTCGATCTCGCCTGCTGCAAGCATCTGTTTGATTGGAGCCGACTCCGATTCTTCAACTAGTGTCTGGTACGCTGCTACAACGTCGACCTCGGCTCCGCGCTCTGTCAATTTCTCGGGGATTAACTCGCGAGCCTCCTTCGCGCGCACAAGCAGAATGCGCTTACCCTGGGGGCTTTCCGGAAATTCCCTTACCAAAGCCTCAGCTACGAACTCATTCGGCGTGAAGTCCACTCTTATTCCGATTGCCCTTAGCGCGTCTGCCGTTTTGGACCCGATGGTCATTATTTTAGGGCCCTTAAGCCAGCGTACGTCCCGGCCAATCTCGTATAGTCGGTTGATTGTTGCTGTAACGCCGTTGGCGCTGGTGAACAGCAACCAATCATATTCTTCTATCCTCTCAAGGGCATCGTCTAGTTTGGCGAAGCTGTCGGGCGGTGCGATCTTCAGTACTGGGAACTCCACAGGCTCCGCTCCATATTCTCGGAGGGCTTCCGAGAGCGCACTTGCTTGCTCTCGGCTCCGAGTTACGAGAACCCGCAGGCCGGACAACGGTCGGTTGTCAAACCACCGGAGTCTCTCGCGCAGTCTCACTACATCTCCCACCACCGTCACCGCAGGCGATTCGAACCCACGCTTTTTGACTTTATCCACGATGTCAGCCAGGGTGCCCGTGAGCGTTTCTTGCTTGGCTAGCGTGCCCCACCTTACCAATGCAATCGGCGTGCTCGAATCGCGGCCGTTTGCGATAAGTTCGGATACTATGTTAGGCAGGTTCTCTACGCCCATCAGAAAAACCAGGGTATCAAGTCCGGTCGATATCTTATCCCATTTGATGCTTGAAACCGTTTTGACCGGGTCCTCGTGACCGGTGATAATTCCCATTGCGCTGCAAAAGCCCCTATGTGTGACCGGGATGCCCGCATAAGCTGGAACTGCAATAGCCGAGGTTACTCCCGGGATCACTTCAAACTCAATACCGTCGGCGGCGAGTGCTTCGGCTTCTTCGCCACCGCGGCCGAACACGAACGGGTCGCCGCCTTTTAATCGCACCACCGTCTTGCCCTGCTTCGACTTCTCTACCAAAAGCCGGTTAATTTCCTCTTGGCGCAAAGTGTGGCGGCTCGATGCTTTGCCGACGTAGATCATCTCCGCGTCAATTGGGGCGTGTCTAAGTATCGTCGGGTGCACAAGGCGGTCGTAGACTATCACGTCGGCTTTCCTGATGCACTCCAATGCTTTGATTGTCAGTAGCCCAGGGTCGCCTGGTCCGGCGCCTACCAAATATACTTTGCTCATCCCAGTTTCTGCCTTGCCTGATCCAATATGCGCCCCTCACACGCGGGTAGCGCAGGCACGATACATGTCTGCGTCTTCGTTTTTCACTAAGTCAGCTATGTCTCGCTTCGCCGTGCAGTAGACTTTTCGCGGTTAACTCCCCGTAAGTCCTATCTCCTCATCGGTGAGATAACACGCCGGGTCCGGAGCCCACACGTCACCGTAAACTGCCTCTGCTCTTACTCTGAGGTTTGCATTACATATTTCAAGCCACTTGCACTTAGCGCAGCGCCCCCTAAGCAGCGGTTTTCGGTTCTTGAGTCCGGCCATCAACGGATCGGACGTATCTGTCCAAATGTCGATGAACTTGCGTTCTCTTACGTTGCCGAACGAGTAATGCCACCAGAACTGGTCAGCATGCACGTTGCCCTCGTTGTCGATTGCCGCTATTCCGATGCCGGAGCTGTTTCCACCGTTCCATTCGAGAAGTTGCAACACCTCTGCCGCTCGCGGCGAGCCCTCTCGCAGCATCCTCATGTAAAGGTAAGGCCCGTCGCAGTGGTTGTCCACAGTGAGGATATCTATTTCAAGCCTACGGCGGTGAAAATCTGCAGTGCGGTCGATGATCAAGTCTACAGCTTTTCTGGACTCCTCGTGCGTGAGGTCATCTTCTCTCAATCCTGTCCCTCTTCCGGTGTATACCAAATGGTAGAAGCAAGCGCGGTCAATCTTGTGTTCTTCTATGAAATCAAAGATGGCGTCGAGCTCTTCGTAGTTGTGTCGAGTAAGTGTCAGTCTAAGTCCGCACTTTTGGCCCACTGCCACCAGGTTGTCGAAGCCGCGCATTGCTGCCTCGAACGCTCCAGCCCGGCCTCGGAAGATATCATTGCGATCGCCGACTCCGTCCAAGCTTATTCCTACGTAGCCGAAACCCGTAGACTTGATCCGCTCAGCGACTTCTTCGGTAATGAGGGTGCCGTTGGTGGATATGACGGGCCGTATTCCCAATTCCCTGGCCAGCGTTGCGTGCTGAAATATATCCTCGCGCAACAGCGGTTCGCCGCCCGAGAACAGCAGCACCGGGGCGCCGAAATCTCCGAGGTCGCGGATCATTTCCTGTGCCTCGTCGAAAGTGAGCTCGTTGGGATAGGCCTTGTTCTCCGAGCTGGCATAGCAGTGGATGCACTTTAGGTTGCACCGACGAGTCATATTCCAGACTATGATGGGCTTTTTGTCTGCTGAATACTGAAGTAAGTGTGCAGGCATGCCCTTGCTGTGCCTTCCATAACGCAAAGCGTCTCCTGTGGTCGCCGTTCCACAATAAAGCTTGGTAATACCTATCACGAACAGCCTCCCTTCAGCTCACTTTTCTCTGGCTGGCGGGCGTTATAGAAAGTCGCATCGGCTTGAATTGAGGAGCTACACTTATGATACTCTCGCTCCTCTGGTGGTGGGTGGGAATGAGCAGGACTTACAACACTGGCAAAGTACACAGGACTACTCTTCTTATGCTCTGCAATCGTTCTCAATAATGCATAGTCACTAATGCCGGACCTTTCCGCGATTTCTTCAGTAGTTTGCGTTAGTTCACTGTCGGATCTGCCGTGGATCATAGTATAAAGATTGTAATCGAACCCGCTGAAACTAGGCCGCTGATAGCAATGACTTACGTTCTTAAATGAGGTTGCGACCTCCGCAAAAGCTTCGATCTTCTCACTTGGCACATTCCACACCACCATCGCGTTGGCGTCGTAGCCTGCACGGTGGTGACGCAAGATTGCGCCAAAGCGCCGAATCGTGCCATCGGCTTTCCACTCCAGGATTTGCCGGATCAGTTCATCAACCGTTAAGCCTGCCCGAGACGCGACTTCGTCGAAAGGCGCTTCCGATATTGGCAGCCCATTTTCCAGAGCTTTAATGACTTTGATCTGGTTGTCAGTCATCAGAACTCGAAATCCACCTTGATCTTGAACGTGCGCTCAGCGGGTAGCTCATGAATATCCTTTATGCCCGTTTTGTTTGCAATCTCGTCCAGGACCGCGTCGAGCCGCTCTCCGTTCTCGCATACCAGCGTAAACCAGAGATTGTATTCATGATCACGCTCATAACTGTGTGTTACCTCTTCAAACGAGCTTATTATGCGGACTACCTCCTCAATTCTTTCCGCAGGCGCTTTTGTCGCAACCAGCGCGCTTACGTGATCCAGTTTGCGCGTGTCAAAAGACGCTCCGATTTTCCTGATTATCCCGCACTCAACCAACTCGCGCGTGCGGCTCAAAGCCTCGGAACTGCTTATGCCAATTTTCTTCCCAAGCGCTTCATAGGGCTTTGATGTGACGGGGAAGCCGGTTTGTATGATGTTGAGAAGTTGCTTGTCCGTATTGTCCATTGGTCTTTTTGCTTTTGGCGACTAATAATGCATTCCGACCTGGGTCGAAGGCGCTGACTGACGGCTTTTTGGCTCATACACGCAGTAGGGCTCCGAGGTCATATAGTCACCAGTATACGCGTATGCACGAGCCCGGCAGCCCATACATACTTTTCGATACTCACACACGCCGCACTTGCCCTTTAGATTGTTCTCGTCGCGAAGAACGCGGAACACCTCTGCGTTTTCCCAGATTGTCCAGAAACTCGTGTTTCGTACATTTCCGGCTGAGACGGGAAGGTATCCGCACGGGTAGACCTCGCCCTTATGTGAAATGAAACACACTGACGAACCGGCTAGGCAGCCCTTTGTTACCGAATCGTGGCCGTGTGCAATCGCCGTTGGCTTTATGCCTTCTTCCTTTGCGCGCTTGTGTATAACACGGAAGTAATGCGGCGCACAGGTGGCCTTAAGGTGAATCGGAACCTCCTTCGACTGGTCATATAGCCAGTTCAGAACCCGTTCATAATCTTCTGGCTCGATCATTTCCTCGTCGGCTATTTCTTTGCCACAGCCCGTCGGCACTAACAGGAATATATGCAGTGCTGATGCGCCGCGCTCGACAGCCAGGCGTAATATGTCCGGTATTTCGGCTATGTTGTGTTTCGAGATGGTCGTGTTGATCTGATAAGGCGCGCCAACTCTCTTCAGATGTTCAACTCCTGCCCACGCTTGCTCGAACGCGCCTTCCACGCCCCTGAATGAATCGTGCGACGTCGCCGTTGCGCCATCGATGCTTATGCTTACCCGTCCAATCCCGGCTTCGACTATTCTTCGCGCCACCTCCGATGTCAGCAGCGTTCCATTAGTTGCCAGCAGCATACGCAAGCTCTTCGAGCTTCCGTACGCGGCAATCTCGAAAACGTCGGGTCTTGCCAAAGGCTCTCCTCCGCTCAGCACTACCGACACCGGACCCAACTTTGCTATCTCGTCCAACAGCGCCTTGCTTTCAGCGGTGCTCAAGTCGTCAGGGGATCGCTGGTGGACAGAACACGCCCGACAATGCGCGCACTTCAGATTGCACGCCGTGGTGAGCTCCCAAAAGACCATCTTAAGCTTAGACGTGTCAACGATCGAACGTGGTATCAACTCTACACCGATCTCTTTCTACCTACTATACAGTACATCATATCGCCGTAAAGCTGCAGGGTCTACCTCAAAAATACAACAGACGAGCGGAGCCAAAAACGCACAGACACCGCCCGTCACCCACAATGCGAGTCGCTTGTCCTAGTAACTACAAAGGTAGGTATGTGCCGATCTGATGCTTGAGTGCACGGTCGTAAAGCACTTTCGCTGCGGCTATGTCTGCCACAGCCACGCCAAGATTCAGGCACATGACAGATTCGTCATCGGTTTCGCGTCCTTTGGATTTACCAGCCACCACGTCGCTAAGGTCTAGGTAGCTGTCCCCTGCCAATTCCGAAAAATGCAGTCCCTCTTGTTTTGTGAAGGTAAACTGTTCAACATCGTCGGTTACTATCCGATTGCACTCGTTCATTGCAGCCGGGGTCCATGCCGCGTCGTAGTCCAGAGCGATGGCGAGGCCGCCTTTCTTAAGCATTCCGGCGTCGAGCGACGGATTCGGTACATCTCTTATGGGTGTGGCGCTAACTACCACGTCGGAGAAGTGGGCCATATCCGCAGGTGAGTCGCAAGTGACAAACGAAGTCAGCGGGAACATTCCTTCCATCTCGGCTATAAACTGTCCCATTGCCTCCGGCGCGATGTCGTAACAGCGCACATACTTTATCTCTCGCATTACCTCCATCAGTGCTATTAGGCTCTTGCGCGCTTGCACACCGCACCCAAGGATTCCAACCACTGAGCTATCCATTCGGGCCAAATGTTTTGCCGCAATGCCAACCATCGCGCCTGTCCGCAACGCAGTAATCTCAGTGCCGTCCATCACTGCTATCGGCAAACCATTGCTTGCGTTGCTCAGGATGAGAAGACCATTAATGTAGGCCAGGTTCTTTTCGATGTTGCTGCGGTAACCGCTGATCCACTTTACGCCGCATATCTCGGAGCCATCCACATACACCGGCATCGCGTGCACGAACGAGTCAGCGACGGGGCGAATTGCTGACTTAGGTGGCATCTGAACCTTGCCCTCGCTTTTTAGCTTTAGAGCGTCCGACACGGCGCTTATTATCTGCGCCATTGTCACCCCCAAATGCTGAATGTCTTGCTTGCTCAGATAAAGCATCTGCATAGACGTTTCCTCCTTCCTTAAGGAGCTTGTATCGCCAAATGGCGGGTGGGTGTCTCGCGATGATATGTAAGCGAGATAATGTCACGTAACGCTATCCGTGTCAATAGTCTCGGTTGCGCAAAACGTCCAGATTCACGGGAATTTGGTTCGTTAGTTTCACAGGGTCAATTCAGCTTTGGATTCAACTCGGGAAACAGATTCCCGCCTTCTTCCCATAGCTTGATCGCCAACTCTCGACCTAGTTCTTCGGGTGTTCCGGTTCCTCTTGCGCTCTGTCGTATCACCTCGGTCCCATCCGGCTTGCAAAGGGTTGCAGTTAGGCTGATCGAGTCTCCATCGCTGATTCCGAGCACACCCAAAGGTATGTTACATCCTCCTCCCAGCGTCGCCAGAACAGCGCGCTCAGCGCGTACGGCCAACTCCGTAGGCTTATGATGAAGAGTTCGAAGATCCTCAACGAGTTCTCCCCCGTCCGTGCGCGTCTGTATTGCTAGCGCGCCTTGTCCTACTGCCGGAACCATCAAGGCCACTTCGATATACTCGGTGATCCGGTCAGCCAGTCCCAGTCGGTGCAGGCCGGCGGCGGCCATACAAATGGCGTCAAACCGGCCTTCGTCAAGCCTTCGCAAACGCGTATCAACGTTGCCGCGCAATTCCACAAGGCGCAGGTCGGGTCGCGCTGCTAGAAGCTGCGCCTTCCGCCGTAGGCTAGACGTTCCCACCAAAGCGCCTTCGCGCAACGTTGCGATACTGTCTGCGTTAAGGCTCACTAGCACGTCGCGCGGATCCTCGCGCTCCGGCACCGACGCCAGTCTCAGTCCATCCGGCATCTCTGTCGGTAGATCTTTCAGGCTGTGCACAGCCACATCCACTTCTCTTGCCAGCAACGCTTGCTCGATTTCCGAAACAAAAAGACCCTTCACGCCGATGGCGCCGAGTGGAAGGCTAGTAACCTGATCCCCGGTGGTCTTGATAATTCTAAGCTCGACATTCCAGCCAAGTTGACGCAGTTTTTCAGCCACCCAATTGGACTGTGCCAATGCCAATGTGCTTCCGCGCGTGCCCAATAGTGCGCGTCGATTTCTCAACGAGCCGCCTCCAGGAAAGCTGTTCGTGCGCTTTCGATGGTCTGTGCGATATCGTCTTCCGTGTGGGCTGCGGATACAAAGGCAGCCTCGAATTGGCTTGGTGCTAACATTACACCGCGCTCGAGACTAGCGCGGAAGAACGACGCATACTGTGCCTTGTCGGAACGAGCGGCCGAGGCGAAATCGGTCACCGGGCCTTCAGTGAAGAACACGGTCAGCATAGATCCAACTCGGTTTATACACACACTCACTCCAGCCTCGTAGGCGGCTTCACTCAGCCCCGTCTCAAGCATTCCGGCCAATCTATCTAATGCGGGGTAAGGGTCTTCGGTTTTCAGCCTATGGAGGGTGGCTAGCCCGGCGGCAACTGCTAGAGGGTTACCTGAAAGAGTGCCGGCTTGGTAGACAGGCCCTTCCGGAGCCACCATTCTCATCAGATCGGCTCGTCCACCATAGGCGCCCACAGGAAGCCCGCCGCCGATTATCTTGCCCAGTGCGCAGATGTCGGGCGTGACGCCCATCACTCCTTGAGCGCCGCTCCAACCGAGGCGAAAACCAGTTATTACCTCGTCGAATATCAACAAGGCGCCCGCTTGCGAAAGCAACTGGCGTACCTTTTGCCAGTAGCCTGGCTCTGGTGGTACTACACCCATATTGGCCGGCACAGGCTCGCCTATCAAACCAGCTATTTCCGAGCCCTTCTCATCGAGTACCTGACGCAGCGCATCAACGTCGTTAAAAGGAATGGTAATTGTAAGTGCAGCGAAGCTTTCCGGCACACCGGGTGAGCCCGGAATTCCTTGCGTGGCAATTCCAGATCCTGCTTTGGCAAGGAGGCCATCGCTATGCCCGTGGTAGCCGCCCTCAAACTTGATTATTAGGTCGCGTCTCGTAACTGCGCGAGCGAGTCGTATCGCGCTCATAACAGCTTCCGTGCCGGAGTTAACTAGTCTCACCATTTCCAGACAGGGCACCGCTTCACAGAGCAGTTTAGCGAACTCCGCCTCTCGCTCCGTCAGCGCTCCGAAGCTAATCCCAGACTTGGCGGCCGTGCACACGGCATCAACCACCTCCTCCGGTGCGTGTCCCAGTATCAGCGGTCCCCAGGAACAAACGTAGTCGATGTATTCGTTGCCGTCCACGTCCCAAACGCGACTTCCGCTCCCCCGCTCGATAACTACCGGTTCTTTGCCAACTGATTTATATGCCCTGACGGGGCTGTTCACGCCTCCGGGCATCAGACGCCGTGCGGCCTCGAAGACTGCGTGAGAGCGAGTATATTCTTTCGCCGCCTTGTTGTCTTCAGGGTTGACCAAAAGAGCGAGACCTCCTTGTGGGCTAGTAAGTTCATTATACAACTATATGCACCACGTCGTCTTTGCGCGGGGAAGTGAAGCACACTACACAGGTGTGAGGTAATTCAGCTCTCAGAACTCTAGAGGAGGAAACAAAAACGACAAACGGGAGGCCTGAAACTATGGCAGGCCACGGTGACGGCAGCCACTTCCCGATCCCCGAAGCGCGATTTTCTATGGCCTCCCGTATCGCTTTGTTTGGTGAGACTCCCTCACGGTGCTCTAAGTTCCCGCCTACTCGCTACATTTGCGCGATTATGTGGTAGCCATTGACAGCTTCGATGTTGCAGGTTTTCCAAGCTGTTCTAGAGCTATTTCCGCGCCCCTAATCCCGGATATCAGCATGGATCCAAATGACGGCCCCATTCGGGTAAGTCCGTGCACCGAAGATACCGACATCCCAATTGCCATCAAGCCCGGATGAACTATTCCCGTATGGCGTACTACGTCTTCCTCGGATCGTTCTACCCACATCGGGTGGCAGCCCGGAACGCTTGCCAAACCTCTGTCGGCAAGATGCTTGACCACCGCCGCGTCGTGGCCGGTGGCGTCGATGACTAGTTTGGTTTCGATGGCGACCGGGTCAACGCAGCTTATTTGCCTTGGTAGTCCCTTCACTGGAGTCCAGTTGATCACCAGCCCCGCCACTCGTCCTTCCTCGCGCAGCACCACGTCATCGACCGTGGTCATGTTTAGGATCTTTACCCCGGCGTCACAGGCGGCAGCGATTAGCTTGGAGCAAGCGTGGGGTCCGTCGGCGACGAACAAACCAGGCTCCACCTCCTTTTGTGGAACGCCCAGCTCTTCGAGGATTCGGTTTGCAGGCTCGCGTATCACTACCTTGTTCATCAGGTAGCCGCCTATCCAGAACCCGCCGCCGAGGTAATTGTTGCGCTCGACGATCATCACTTTGACACCGTTGTCGGCCAACACTTTACCGCACATCAGCCCGCTTGGCCCGCCACCGGCGATGAGCACGTCAGTCTCGGTGTAGTCGTCGAATTCCCGCGCGAACTCGCGCACCAGCGCCCGCGTCACGTCCTTTTCGCTGGAGTGAGAAAAGATGTTTTCGAGTTGCTCGGACATTTTTGTCCCTCCGTTAAGTTTAGTCTCGCTGGAGGATGCCGACAGCGTGAGGAGAAATGGAGGTAATAGCCATCTCACGAAGCGCGCCCGCGTTTCCTACGCCGGTATTAACCGGATCAGGTTCAAAGGGATATCCGAACTACCTCGGAATCTCAGCCGCTTTCGCAGCACCCCCAGCGGTTTGTTGAACCCATTTTACCACAACCCGCGCTAAACGCAAAAGCGCGTTTTCTATCCCACTCAGCAGTTGCATTTCGGACAGTGGACACGTGGGGCCGTTTCCTGATATATTGGACTCAAGCGCAACGGCATATTGAGAGCTGTCCGCCGCCATTGCGCTATCAACCCGGAGGTTCACTATGAGCGAGAAAGTCATTGAGTTGCTCAACGAGGCAAGGGCACGAGAATTATATGCCATATCGCAGTATATGGTTCAGCACTATGAGCTTGAGGACGCCGACTACGGCAAGCTCGCGGGCATACTTAAAGAGATCGCTATTGCCGAGATGAAGCACGCCGAGGAGTTGGCGGAGCGGATTCTTTTCCTCGGGGGGACTCCCACCACCAAGCCCGCCGACGAGGCGAAAAAGGGTCTTGCCATCCCCGAGCTACTGAAGCTCGACATCGACCTCGAGCAAGGCGCTGTTGATATGTATAACAAGAGCGCCAACATGTGCGCCCAGGAGGGTGACAACGTCTCCAAGGCTCTCTTCGAGAAGCTGCTCGCCGACGAGGAAGGTCATCTGGACGATTTTCAGAACATCCTCGATCACGTTGAGAAGCTAGGCAATACGTATTTGGTTACCCTAACAGGTTAATGTTCGGACCTCGTGCGGGCCGCCGGAAAAGGCCGCCCGCACAACATACCATCAACTTTGCCAAGGACATAGTTTACGTTCTCAGATACTTGGACACGAACGGCGACGCACCCACTGTGCGGCGGCCGAAATGACCCGATGGCCCATGCGCCAAAAACTCCGAAAACCACGCCTCGTGCTCGATCTCCTCGTTCAGGATCGCCAACGACAGATCATGAGTGCGGTGGTCTTTGGCGCAGGTCAAGTTACAGATGTGGGTATAGCCTTTAACGGCGCACTGCTCGGCCTTCAGCAGAACCTGCAATATTGACTTGACGTCCGTTAGGTCGGCAGGCATCTTGGCGGGTGGGCAGGCGGATATGTTATGGAACTCAGTCATATCGTCCGGCAGCTTGCCGCCGAGCTCGTAGATGCGCGGGACAAGGGCTTCGAAATGATTGCGGTCCTCGATGCGCGCGTCCTCGGCGATCTCCTTGAGACCCTCGCCCTCAATTCCTGTCAGGTTCACGCGTAGGATCGTGTAGTAGTAGAATGTCGTAAGCTCCGCAGCGGCGTTCTTAACCAGCAGCTTTACCAGCTCGTCTACGTCGACTCCCGACTCCTCGACAAGTCTTCTAGATAGCAGGTGCATGGCATAACTCCTTCCTATTAGCTCGATTAGTCATCGCAATACCATCCTTTAAGCCGTTTCAAACACCTCTCGATCCGCCGGTTCGTACAATTTTGACCATGCCACTGCACATACCAAAATTCGATAATCCGTTGATCTTGCAGTTCAAGAAAAGCGCTGGTAGAGCCGAACAGCCTGTTTTGATACCTGGGACGTCGCTCAAATACACGATTTATCCATCGCCATCGAAATCTCGTCATCCGACACCGAACTGGTTGTCTGGCGCTTACTTGATTGCCTACCCATGAAACGCCGTGGTATAATCACATGGTTTATCCAGCGCGAATTGGCGCCGGAGGATGTGTTTTGAATCGTTATTTGAAGAACTTAGCAATCATAGGACTTCTGTTCCTGGTAGTCATGCTGATCAGAGGCGGTGGTTCTTTAAGCCCTGATCCTAACTCGCCGAAGAACGTGGACATCTCCAAAGCGTGGAAGATGGTGCAGAGCGGCGAGGTCACCAAAGGCGTGATAAAGGGAGATCAGTTTACATTCGAGACCGCCAAGGGCAAGTTCTACACAACCCTCGACAGTGAGCCGGAAGAGCGGAGCAAGTTCAAGGAAGCTCTGAGGCAAAACAACGTAGACTATCGTACCGCTAAGGGACCGATTCCCGAAAGCTTGATGTCGTTGTTGGTCTCCGTCATATTGCCGTTGGGATTCTTGGTGGTCTTGTGGGTGTTGTTTATGCGACAGGCCCAGATGGGCGGCAACCAGGCCATGTCGTTTGGGCGAAGTCGCGCAAAGAGGCTTAGCGAGAACGTGCCCAAAGTGACCTTTGATGACGTCGCCGGGGTTGACGAGGCGAAGCAAGAGCTAGAAGAGGTTGTCGAGTTCCTGCGCAACTCCCGCAAGTTCCAGGCTCTGGGCGCGAAGATCCCGAAAGGTGTGTTGCTGTTGGGTCCTCCCGGATGCGGTAAGACGCTGCTTGCGCGGGCCATAGCGGGAGAGGCAGGTGTGCCGTTTTTCCACATAAGCGGATCGGACTTCGTGGAGATGTTCGTGGGCGTGGGAGCTTCGCGAGTTCGCGATTTGTTCGATACAGCTAAGGCTAACCGGCCCAGTCTGATCTTCATCGACGAGATCGACGCCGTGGGCCGACAGCGAGGCGCGGGCCTCGGCGGCGGGCATGACGAGCGTGAACAAACTCTCAACCAGCTTCTGGTCGAGATGGACGGCTTTGATCCCAATGCCGGGGTGATACTGATAGCAGCGACAAACCGGCCCGACGTTCTTGACCCGGCGCTGTTGAGGCCGGGCAGGTTCGACCGACGGGTAGTGGTTGACAACCCGGATGCACGGGGCCGCGAGGCAATACTTCGGGTTCACGTGCGTGGAAAACCACTGGCTGACGACGTGAATATCGAGAGCCTTGCGCGTCGCACCCCCGGGTTCTCGGGTGCTGACCTAGCCAATCTGGTCAACGAGGCTGCTTTGCTTGCTGCAAGGCGAGAACAAACCAAAATTTGCATGGCCGATTTCGAGGACTCGGTGGATCGCGTTGTAGCTGGTCCGGAGCGCAAGAGCAGGCTCATTAGTGAGAAAGAAAAAGAGATGGTGGCCTATCACGAGGTGGGGCACGCGCTGGTATTAGAGCTGCTGCACTACGCCGATCCTGTGCACAAGGTATCGATATTGCCGCGCGGTATGGCTTTGGGATATACGATGCAGCTTCCCACACAGGACAAGTATCTTACTACCAGAAGCGAGCTGTTGGATAAGGTGGCTGGGCTGCTGGGCGGTCGTGCGGCGGAAAAGCTGGTTTTCAGTGAGATAAGCACTGGCGCGTCGAATGATCTGGAACACGCCACGGAACTGGTTCGGGCAATGGTGTGCGAATATGGCATGAGCGAGACTTTGGGCCCGCTCACACTTGGCAAGCGCCACGGCAATCCATTCCTCGGGCGCGATCTGATGGAAGATCGCAACTATAGCGAGGAGGTAGCTCGGAGCATCGACAAAGAAATACGCAAAATCATGGAAGCCGCGTTCGAGAGAGCGACGGCAATTCTACAGGAAAACCGCGAGAAAATGGACGCCATCGTCAAGGTACTCCTCGAAAAGGAAACACTTGAGCGAGAGGAGTTCGAGGCATTGCTTGAGGGAGCCACCATCAGCACTGAGCTTGCCAGCGCTGAGCCAAGGGCCGAACAAGCGGATGGTGTTGTGGGCTCCGAACCAATTGGTGAAAAGAGGGAACGGAAAGCTGAAGGGCAGCCGAGGCTCGAACCTGGCGTGGCGTAACCCAACAGCGAACAGAGAATAGATCGGAGATTGAGGCTTCCGAAGATGCGGGAGCCCTCTCTGATTTGCGGCGCGTCGCGGTGATCTTCTTTACCTTACCGCCTGAGCTGCGAAGCGCATGCTTGCGCGACGGAACTACTAAATGGGCGCAGGACCGGTGGATTCGCGGACGACAAGCTCCATTGGCAGCGCGATCGAATGGCGGATCTGTGGTTCGTCGGAGCGCATCCTAACAAGTATATCAATCGACTCGCTGGCGATGATGCTGGAGGACATTGCAACGCTGGTGAGGCGTGGCCGACAGTATGTGCCCTCGACGAACGCGCCGTAGCCGATCACCGAAATATCGCGCGGAACGGTCCTTCCGGTATCCTCGGCTGCCCTCATAGCTCCGAGCGCTATGGGATCGTTAATGCAGAAGACGGCCGTGATATCCGGTCTTCGTTCCAGAAGTCGGAGCGCGCCACTATAACCAGCATCGAAGCCAAATCCGGTAACCTCTTCCAGCAGATCGGGGTTAAAGCCTATCCCTGCTTCGTCCAGCGCACGTCTGTAGCCGTCAAGCTTGCGGCTGCTGGTGCGACCTCGGCTTGTGGTATCGAGGATCAGGCCGATTCGGCTGTGCCCAAGGTCAAGCAAATACTTGACGGCTAGATGAGCGCCCTGTTCTCGGTCGGACGTAACGCTGACCACTTCGTCACAGTTGGACGGGAGGAGATCGACTATTGGAATTCCCCGCTGTTGCAACCTGCTAAGCTCACTTTCCGGCTCTGCGGGTGAATCCCAGAGCAGGAGAATGCCATAGGGATTGAGCGAGTCTACATGGTTAAGGAATGCGATGGCCTCGCCATTGTCTGCGGCCACGTGCACGATGGTGCTGAGTCCCCTTGCCGCCGCGGCTCTGCTGAGTGAGACCATAGTTGGCGCATGCCCGGAAGCAAGTTCCCAGGTAACTGCGAGCAGTACAACTATGTCCGAGTAACCGCGCTGAAGAGCAGTGCCTAGGGCGTCGCGGCGATAGCCTAGCCGTTCAGCGGCGGACTGCACGCGAGCCTTCGTATCGTCGGGTATGCGTTGGGCATGTTTGCTGCCGGAGAGCACGTAGGAAACTGTGGTCTGTGATACGCCAGCCTCCCTGGCCACGTCTCGAATGGTTGGTTTGTGGCTAGCACTAATACTAGTCGCCCTTTTTGAGTTCATCGTGAATCAGTGCGCATTAACCGCAAACAGACGCAAGAGGCAATGTCTTATATCGTTGTTCCTCTTGCCAGCGCATTACAATCTCGAGGGTAGCGAATCAACCCGATCGGCTATCTCAACCTCGAAATCCCTGAACTCTTTTCGGCTCCTGCGAAACGCCATCCTGCCGCGACCGTCGCGTTCAGTAATCCAAACCCTCAGCCCACGCGCATCTAGATGGCAAGGCAGCACTCGGAAACCCGCTGCTTTTACGGCAGATTCGACTTCGCGCGTGTTGTCGCATCCGCACAACAGCGTGACGCTACCGCCTCCGCCCGCACCGTTGATCTTGAATCCTATCGCCCCAGCGCGCTTCGCAACCAATTCCAGCTCGTCGATGCGTTCTGTGGAAATCCCGGCGTGCAGATCGCGCTGAGCGGCGGTGTTGATGTTCATAATCTCCGCTAGCTCAACGAAATCGCCTCGCATAAGCGCGCTTTTTGCCCAAACGGGCGTGTTGCGAAGAGTCTCGATGGCCTTGAGAGTGGAAGGGCGGCCCGCCTCGTAATCACTAATCACACCCTTATGGACTTCTCCCGAGAGGTGCGACTCACCGGTGTAGATCAGCATTAGTCGGCTCTCTAGCTCTAGCAGCGTCTGTTCCGGTAGGCGGATCGGAGACGTGCTTACGTAAGGGTATGGATCGATGACGTGAAAACCGATTCCACCGGTTGCGGCGGCGATCTGGTCCTGCACGCCGCTCTGTATGCCAAGCTCCTCGGTTTCGAGCTTATGTGCCAGCGTGGCGACCTCGTGAGGTGTGAGGTGTAGGTCGGCAAGAACCGCCAAGGCTCCGATCATGGCCACGGAAAGCGCTGCCGAGCTGCCCGTGCCGCAGCCAGGCGGAACGTCCGAGTAGACACTTATGTCCACACCGTCCACACGGGTAACGTTCAGCGCGGCCTTGAGCAAATCGTGCTTGCCGTCATAGAGAACTGGGTTATCTTCGGATATCTCGACAGCCTCGCCATAATCCTGCGCAACAATGCTCGCGCCTGGCCGCTCACGGGTCTTGATAATGACCTTTGAATAGAGATCGACTGCGAAGTTGAGCACACGACCTCGTTTTGCAAACCAGGTATCGGTCCAGCCTCCGAAGTCGAGTATTCGCGCCGGCGCAATGGCTTTGACGATCACGACCGCCCCACCTCCCTCGCAGTAAGAAAGCTTCGGTCAATTATTCCAGGGATCTGATTGGCTGTCAAATGCAGCTTGGCTAGCTCGTGTATGTTCCCAATTACAACGGCTTCACGGTTTCATTTGAACAGCCCAGCAGCTTTCTCGACAGTTTTCATTACGCCCCAGGCCATAGGAATGCCGACGAGAAGCCAACTGATAATGACCGCCACCCAGCTCGCATTGCTGGGTTTGGTTGATTCGACGACCTCCTCCGGGGGCACGTCGCCGTTATCATCCGTTTTATGACGGTTCTGCTCTTCCCTTATCTCTTCATCGCTCATAAACCAGCGCTTGGACACGGGCCTCACAAGCAGATTGCACACAAACCCGATAGCCAAGAGGAATGCGAGAATATAGAACGTGAAACTATATGCCGCGTCGGTGGGGACTCCTCGACCAATCTGGTATTCGCGTATATAGTTGACCAGGACCGGGCCTAGTATTCCGGCGGTCGACCAGGCAGTAAGTATACGGCCGTGGATCGCGCCCACAAATAGCGTTCCGAACATATCGGCCAGATAAGCAGGTATGGTGGCGAATCCACCGCCATACATACTCACGATTACGCAGAATGAACCTACAAAGAGCGAAAGGTTCTTGGTTTGGGCGGCAAAGGACATCGCTACGTAGAGTGCTATGCCTAGTAAGAAGAAGATAAAGTAAGTAGCTTTTCTGCCTATATGATCCGACAAAGATGCCCACACAAATCGTCCGCCGATATTGAACAGGCTCACGAGTCCGGCAAACCCAGCTCCGACGGCTGCCGCTCGCGCCGCCTGATCGACGCTCAAGCTCGAGAGCGCGCCCTGTAAGCCGATCAGCTTACCGCCAAAGATCTCCTGGAGCATGGTGGACGCCATACCGATGATGCCGATCCCGGCGCTCACGTTGAGGCAGAGCACGCCCCAAAGACACCAGAACTGAGGTGTTCGATGAGCCACTTTGACGTGGACTTGGCCGTGCGTGATCATCCCGTTCGCTGCCTTTTTCTTCGGCACCCAACCGTGCGGCTTCCACCCGTGAGGCGGGATTTTGTAAGTGAATGCGCCAAGCATCATCGCTACGAAGTAGATGCACCCCAACGCAATGAACGTTTCGAGCACACCGACCGATGTTTCAGTGGCGAAATGCTTGATCAGCTTGTCTGACAGCGGCGCTCCGATCATCGCGCCGCCGCCGAAACCCATGATTGCCATACCAGTGGCCATTCCCCGCTTGTCGGGAAACCACTTGATAAGGGTGGAAACCGGGGATATATAGCCCAGACCGAGGCCGCATCCGCCAATCAAACCAGACCCGATCCACAACAGAATGATCTGGTGTAGATAGATACCAAGTGCGGATATGAAGAACCCGCCAGCCCAGGAGAAGGCGGCCACCACACCGGCCTTGCGAGGTCCGTTTCTCTCGAGCCAACTGCCGAAAATCGCTGCCGAAGAGCCCAGGAATACAAAGAATAGAGTATACATCCAGCCGAGCATGCTGATTTTCCAGTCATACTGCGACGAGAACACCTGGGCGAGGAAACCCATCCCCGCTGGTGCTTCCTTGGGTGCCGTTATCCCGATAGCCTGGCCCAGTGGCAGCCAGAATACGCTGAAGCCGTAGGCCATCCCTATCGAAAGATGAATTGCCAGGGCTGCAGGAGGAACAAGCCACCGGTTGTAGTTCGGCGCGGCTATTATCCTCTCCTTGTCCAAGAACTTAAGCATACGATTTCCTTTCCTTACGACATATAGATCAAAGCGCAATAAGGCGGGCATACCCAACCGCTGGAACGACTGTAGTCGATCATAGCGCACTCAAAAACGAGATTTGCCAAGCGGGCACATATTCCAGTGTCCTTAGACTGCCATTCCGACCGAATTGGGGGAATCTAATGCTTCAGCGCGCCCCAAGCACCAAAGCAGACTTCTCGATTCGCAAGCGCTCCGCTCGAAGTGACGGGTGCTCGGAAAACTGAACAATCTTCCAAGCGGGGTCATTCGATTCACGCGCGATACAGTCGCCGGACCTGTTCTGATGATCAGTGTTGTCCCGCCCAATTGCGCTGAAAGCCTCGGTCAATTATTCCAGGGATGCGGCTTGGTGTCAACCGCGCCGAGCCATCTGAAGCGGTTCAGTTTCACGGTACTGTCATTCCGACCGAAGTGGAGGAATCTAAAGTTTCAGCGCGCCCAAGCACCAAAGCAGAATTCTGGACTCCGCTAGCGCTCCTCTCGAAATGACGGATTTGCGGAAAACTGAACACTTTCGGGGCACGGACGGGCGTGGCGAGGAGGAAACAGCTATATGGCTTCGTGCGAGGCGAAGCGCTCAACCCGTATTCGATGCTCAAAAGCGGTCTAGAGATACTTCGTAAAGAACGCGATAGACTTGTTGCCGCCCCAACTGTGTTCCGCAGCGAACAAATCGAGTTCCAGCCGATCTCTGGCTCCGGCGATTGAATAGATATGCTCGACGCGTCGGTAGCAGGCCAGCGCTTCGTCGATCGTAAAGCACGTGTCGTAAGCGCCGATGTCCACTAGCAGAGGCTTCGGGGCAAGTAAACCCTGGAGGTCAGGGAGATCGACCAGCTTGAAGAGCCCCGGAGCTACCTGCATACCGCAATAGTTGAGACTGCGGAAGCCGAAGTTGGCCCAAAGGTCGCTGTAGCAGATGATCTCCACGGCCTTGAACCTGGGGTCGCACAGAGCCGACCACAGCGCCATGGTCCCGCCGCCGCTCAAGCCCATTACCCCGAGCCTGTCGGGATCGACGTTGGGCTGACTGCAGACGAAGTCGGTTGCGCAAATGCCGTGGGTCACGTTGATAGCGATCGAGGTAGTGCCTAGCATTGTCGCGCACAGATAGTAGAGGTTGCACCAATCGCGGCCCCCGGCCATTGACTTGAAGTGAGGCTTCTGGATGTCGCTGCGCTCGCCGATGCCGATCCAGTCGATTGCGAACGTGACGAACCCCGCCTCGGCCATCTGCCGGCCGTAGTCGTAGTTGTGGTTTATTATCTCGGCCCTGCGCTCGGGTGTGGAGTCGATGCCCATCACGGAGTCCTTGCCGAACTGTCCGTGGCCGTGCCAGCAGAGGATGGTAGGACGCTTCTCGTTCGCGCCCAGGCTCTTGTGCCTACACAGGATCAGTGCGGCGGAGATGTGTTTGCCAACGTCGATTAACCAGCGTTGCTTGATGAGGTCGCCGTGCTCCCACTCCGCAGTCATCTCCGAGTTCAGTGGCACGCGCTCCGGGAAATCTCCGAGGGTGGCTATGACCCTGGGATAGACCTGCTCTTTCCACCTGGCAAAGTCGGCGGTGGTCGAGCCGGCGAACTCGCATTCAGGCTTGTGCTCGCGCGCCCAGTTGTAGAACATCTCGTGTGGGCTGAGGTTTCTGTATGACATCAGGCTCCTCCGTAGTGGGTGATAACGTCAACCATAGCGAGGTAGTTCGGAAACGGTATGTAGTCGAGCGGGCTGGTATTGCAGGCGGCGATGTAGCGGCCGCCAGGCGTGCCGATATCGAGCATCTTCTCGGTCTCGCGCCGGACTTGGTCGACCGACGCGTGCGTGAGGAACACAACGTCCACGTTGCCTATGAGCGTAACATCGCGACCAAACCGGCGCTTCACCTCGCCAAGATCGTTGGCCTGCGCTTCCACCCCGTGGAAGCCGTCAAAGCCCAACTCGATCAGTATGGGCAACAGGTCGTCCACTCGGCCATCGCTGTGGAATGTAGCAGCGATGCCAGCTTCCTTGAGTGGTTGCAGTGTGGCGAGAGTACGCTCGAATACGAGCTCGCGAAACACTTCGGGCCGCACCATCAGCCCGTTCTTGTAGGAGCAGTCGCCGTCGAAGAGCACCACGTCAAAGCCGAGCGGCACGATGATCTCTCTGATAAGTCGCCGGGTCCCCTCCTCTACCCACTCGAACAGCGCGTGGAGGTAGTCAATGTCATCGTAGACCAGATACGACAGGTGCTCAAGGCCTAGCGCAGTGTTCGCTGCGTGGAAGCACCAAGGGACGTAGGCAATGGCGGCCATTCCGGCGTTGTGAGCGGCGGTGACGACCTGTTGGGCATTGGCTGCGGCCTGCGTGAGATCGGGCAATGGGCGGGCATAGAGCTCGTCGAGCGGTATGATGCCGTGCTGTACGTAGTGAGCGGTGCCATCGGAGGCAACCGCGGTGTCACTGCCGGGATGATTTACCGGCAAATAGCAGGTCAGATATTCCCAGCCAAGGCGTCTTGCGAGCTCAATATGATCATCAAGAGTGACAACGGGTCTACCGAGCAGATGCTCGGCCAAGCCGTGCATGGCAAACCAGACCTCCCAGAACGGGACGCCGCTAGTAGCCTTGCCCCGCAGGGTTCTCATCAGATTGGTGTCCGAGACGCTCACGCCGCCCTCCGCCAGTGTTCACTAGACAGGACTTCGACGCACGCAGCGCGATATCCTTTCGTGGGACGGAGAGCCAGATGATAAGCGTAGGACCAACGAGCGCATCGTCGGCATCTCGCGATCAAGAATGATGGTTTGGTCTCCGCGGCGGCCTACGCCGAGAGCGCAAATAGGGCCTCGACAAGCTCGGAAATTCTTGCAACGTAGTGCTTGCAGTTCGCCGGCAGAGCGGCAAAGGTGGCAACCTCGGAAATGTCCTCGCTCCAGTCGGGCAGTTGCTCGAAGACCGGCACGGCCTTTACGAAATCCGCCAGGTCTGCGGCGAACTCTCGGACGGTCTTGCCGTCGATCTCGTAGGTAGTGCAGACTCTAACTGTATCGAAGAACTATACTGCTCCAGAATTTTGCAACACTCGTGCGGCGGTTTGTAGAGAGGTTTTCTCCCTGATATGCTTGGACTGAGCGTCGATAGATGCCTTCAGCTTCGCAATCTGCCTCTCTTGAGACTGCACAGTCTTATGCAGCTTCAGCAACAGAGCTATTAACTCTTCTCTTGTCAGCTCGTCAAGTCCGCTCCGCACAGACTTATTACACACTACACACCCGCCTCCAAAAACCATAATGCTAACAGAAACTTTCTGCAGAATAATTTCAGCCGCTCACGGAAGACTGAACTCTGCCAGCCATAGTTAAGCTTGCGAAGGCAATCGACGCCAACTATGCAGTTTGCCAGTGTGGAAACGATCGTAGACCAAGGATATTTGACACCAAATAGACCGTTCTTATCCCTGGTCCACCACACCTGTTAGTGGTGCCGTAGACACAGGGAATGGTCGCTTAGCCAGGGCTGAGGTCGCACGAAAAGATGGGGCGGGACACGATGTCTCCGCCCCACTCGATCTCTTGATTATCGCTTAACTTACATACCTGTCCTGATAAGCTCAGTCAAACGCTTTGCTACCAGGTTGCTGACCTCGGAGATGTTGCGGCCTGTAATAGCGAAAACTTCCATCTCGCCAGTGCGAGGGTCGGTGCTGCCTTTGTCGAGCGCGGCTTTGAGCCGTTCGAAGTAGCGACGCTGGGCGCTGCCTTTCTTCATGAACGGCAGGACTTTGGTATCTAGCTCCTTGCTCAGGGTTCGACATGCTTCCGCAACGCCCTCGCGAGAGCCTTTTCCGAGAGCTTGCTTGACCTTGAAGACGTTAACGCCCGCGGTCTGCTCGGCCAAATTGGGGTTTATCTTCGAAAGCGGGTCTATGCCAGCCTCGCGCATCTTGTTGATGTCGAGGACGGCCTTGTCCAGGTAGGCTTCGGGGTCGACGCTGGTTGTGCCCTTCCAGTCGGCCATCTTGGATGTCCGCTTTCCGCTGATTTCGCTGTAGGCCTTAGCCAGACAGTGTTCAAGATCGCGCTGGAACTCGGCCAAGGTTTTGGTTTGACCGTTCTTCTGCGGAGTCCAACCTTCTTCGCCGACAGCGAGATCGTGGTCACGGCCCACTTTGTTTCGGTTAGCTGAATGGCGTATTTGTTTGAGCTCGAATTCGTTCCAGCCCTGTTCTTTCATAAGCTCTTTTGTGCGGCTTACAACGGGCTTTTCGAGGAACACCTCCAGGTGCCGGTTGTAGCCTTGCTTGAGCGACTGTGGGACCGTGGGATCGTTGATTGCCATCTTTGCCGTATAGCTGCTCTCGACCTGAGCCATTGCTTCGCAGAGCGCCCTGCCCTCCTTTGTCTTGGAAAGCTCCGCTGCGTTCTGTGCCAAGTATTGCTCCATCGTCTGGCCCGCAGGTTTGTTCTTTGCGACCATCTGCTCGAATGCGCTACTGGCGCGCTGGTAGTTCTCGACCAATGATTGCCCGTCCTTCTTTGATTGTGCGAAGTTTGCATCTTCGACAAACTGCTTCCAAGTTCTCTTGCTGGTGGCTTCCCCAATTTTGCCTTTAATGATGCGGTTTGCCGACATCTCGCAGCCTTTGCGCAGGATTAGAGTCAACATCGCGTGTTTCGCAGCGCCGGTTACGCCGCCGCCCTCTTCTGCTGTGTAGCCCTCGACTGCACTTAATGCGACATCGACCGCGGGGGAGTAGAATCTGGCGCCTGTTGTGATCGCCTGCTTTATCCCGCCTTCGATGTAGCCAGTTCCTATACCGTAGCCTGTGGCTATCCAGGACGGAGCCTTGGCAGCGATGGCCGACCCGGTAAGCAGTCCTTGCGCTGCCGCGTAAGGGGCCGCCACGATGAGCGCAGTACTGGAGGCGAACTTGATCTCTTCCAGTGTCGTAATGGCGTCCATCGCGTTAGCTTCCTCTTTGAACGCTTCTCCTTGGACCTTGCTGTGAATAACCGACGCAACGCGCTTAAGTTTGGCCAAGTCGCGCTCCATATAGGCTTTGTTGTTGAGATGCTTGTTCGCCCACTCGTGCATCTCGCGAGCCTCGTCGGGCGAAAGAAGGTTTATCATCTCCTTCACCTGGGCCGCAGCTTTGTTGAATCGCTTCAAGCGTTCGGCGTTTTCCTGGATTTGCTTGCAGATGAGTACATCTTTGTAGCAGCTTTCAATCAGTTGTGCGTGCTGTACCTCTTCAGCGACCGATCTGGTATGCACGATTCTGCCGGTTTGTATCGAGGATATAAGATCCTGCTCGCGCTGGATTTCGGTTAAGGCGTCAATGATGCGGTTGTTGAGTTCTTTGGTGCGCGCTGGGTTGTTGCCTGCGCTTGTAAGTTCGGCTCTCCAGGCGTTGAGTGACGCCTGGATTACCTCGATATTGCGCTTGTGGGTAGCAATCATCTCTTCCTTGTGCTTCCTCTCCGCATCGGCGGCGCTGTTCTGCTTCTTCGCTTCGGCGATATCCTTGGCGAGGTCAGCGTCTGGCGAAACGGCTTTCTTCGTACCGGTCGGGTCGTACTGGTATAGATAAGATGCCTCGGCCTGGATATTGAAGCTTTCTAACTTAATCACTACAGCCGCAAATGGGTAGTCCTTGGGTTTGCCTCCAAACGGCATGCGCAATGGCCCGCCGTGCCACGTTTGCATTGCAGGCAGAAGCCCCGGGGCTCGCTTGTTGTTGATGTATTCCGGTCCGTGTGACCACGCGGGCGAGGGCAAGAACGAGCACATCAGTATCTTGAAGTAATCGTGGTCGGAGATATCGTTGATCCAGCCCGAGAGAATCTTGTCGGCCAACTCAAGTTGCTCGTGCTTAAAGTAATAGAGTACTGCTTCAAAGCCGTGAATGGATGTGGTCCAGTCTCCGGAACCTGCAGCCAGCTCAATCTTGGTGCTGAACGTCACGGCCTTGGTCGGATCGATGTAAGGAGACGGATGCTCCCACTTGTAGGCAATCGTGCAGCGACCCGTTTCGGCGTTGTCATTCAGATGGCCGTGGAAAACCATAGTCTCCGATATGGTATTGGTGCCCGATACTACTACGTTGGAGGCAGGCTTTACCTTGAGGGTTGATTTCACCATCACATAGCGCCCCAGGTGTTCAGGCTCTGGCACGCCGACAGTGACCTCGGCCTTACCTATGCCCAGAAGTCTCGAGTTTACAGCGTCTGTGACTCTCAAGGTCACAACATACTTTCCTGGCTTGGCAAACGAGTGTACGACCGGTTCGGGTTTGACTGCGCGCTTTGTGGCCTTGTCGCCAAACGACCACTCAAGTTTGAGCTTACCGGATATGTTTTCCAGCTTTGGCGTGAACTTACAAGGCTTGCCGACCTGGGTCTGCGTTGAAGCAGGGGTTATCGAGACTACCGGTATCGCGGCCAGAGCCTGCTCAAGCCTCTTGCGAGCCCTATGCTTGGCGGCGATTGGGTTCGGCGGGTCACCCAGAGCGGCGATCTGACTCGCAACTGAATCCATTTCTTTCTTCAGCAAGACCATAGCATCTGCGTGCACCTTGGCCTTGGCCAATGCGTCCTCAGCTTCCTCTTCGTTGTTGAAACCAGCAGCGTATCCGGCGTCGGTCCAGGCTTTGTCGAAGAGCATGGAGGTGGTCATAAGCTGTGACCTGAGGCTTAGGAACCGCGCAAGCAATGGGTTCAGCTTGTTCAGGTAATCGAACGCCTTAGGAGTCGGGAAATCCAGCAGCGGAGCCCATTTGGCCTCGAACCGCCTCTCTTCCTCGGGAGTCATATCGCCAAAGAGAAGCCGCATATTCTCCATAACCCGCATCACGGCATCGCGGTAGTTGTCGAAGTCCAGTTCGGCGAAGTCGGTCTCCGGCGAGATTAATTCGGCTTCAGGCATCTTGCCGGTAACGGGAGTGTCGCCCTTGGCCCACGGCGTGTCGACTTTGTTCCAGATCGAAGTATCGTCGGGATCATCCGGCAAGTAATTCGCCTCGATAGTGGCATCGTTGGCCGATTGCGCAGGCAAACTCAAAGCTGAGGAGTAAGAGGCATTATCGGACTCCTCGGCCGCTTTGTCTCGGGCAGTAACGGGCTGGCCATCCGTCGTTGTGCGCAGATGACCACCTGTGCGTTTCACGGCGTCAGCATAGATCGCCACGTCCGGAGCCTGGCTAGCCGCGACCTCATAATCCGCACGCGCACCTTCCTTGTCGCCCAACCGCTCCTTGGCTAGAGCACGATTGTAATAGGCAGTCGGTTGTTCAGGATTGAGTTTGACGGCAAGGTCCAAATCTTGTATAGCGCCCTTGAAATCTTTGAGGTGGATTCTAATCTGGCCTCGCGTCTGATGACTTTCCCACTCTCCGGGTTTGATCTGTATGCACCTATCTATTTCCGTTAGTGCCTTGGCATACTCGCCTTGATCGATCCACGTCTGCGCCCGGTTGTAGTAGGGCTTGTGAGATTTCGGGTCGAGCTCCGTTGCCTTGTTGAAATCGGCTATAGCTTTGTCGTACTGCTTCATCATTTTGTAGGTGATGCCGCGGTTATTGTAAACATCAAAGTTGGATGGGTCCTTGAGCAGCGCGGTGTTGAAATCCCTTAGAGAGCCCTCAAAGTCTGGCGGGGTGAGTCGGCGCTTGCACTTGCCGCGCAAGAGCCAACCCGCAACCGAATCGGGATTTGTGTCGATAACCCGATCGGCTGCCTGAAGAGCAGCGGACCATTTGCCCTGGGCGTAGAGGTCTTCGGCCCATTTGAGATCAGTTGCCGCATGGTCGGCGATGGCAAAACGCAGGCCGGCTAGGACTAGCGCAATGCCTGCAATACACAACAAGCCTGTGAGGAATTTCCGTTTGAGCAACGCAGCTTCTCCCTTTAGTGGTCTTTTACATCTAGGTATAGATTATACAATTAATCAAAAATTATACAATAGCCCGACCGCTAATATTATACTTACTGACGGCTCTGGGCTAATATGTACGGCAAGGTTTAGTGTGAGGTGGATTGGGTGCGAGCTTGGGAATATCGTTGGCGATCGTTGAACGTACGGGCTAGCGGGTAATTGGAGCCACGCAACCGGCGAACGGCCTTACTAGGCAGCTTAGACTTCTTACTAATCAAGACATATTTCGCAAATGAGGACTATTAGACTCGCTTTCGTCTTGATAAATGTGGGGGGTATGTTTGTGAGTGACACCTGCAGTCCTCATACGGCGGGGATCGACCTAGGCAACATCAGACGCCTATCCCGTCACCACAGCCTTACCGTCCGATGTCACTTCCAGCCTGCGGCCACGCCACATCACCGTCCGCGAGAAGAAACTCGAAATCCATACACCGAACGACATCAGGTCACGTATCGGCACTAACCACATCAATCCGGGCATCAGTGTATCGCCCATCAGCCTCGCGCCGAGTGAAGCCGTCAATATCCGCAGTCCCGACAACGACGCGAGGCACGCCGTAACAGTCGAAGAAAACCCGGAGGTTGGTAAGGCGGCAAAAGTATATATCCAGCCGAATGTGAGCGCGAGCCCCGCGTGGCCCCACGCTTTGTTGGCTCGGATTGTCCGAGACCACCGCATTTCCCGAGTTGCAACGTCCGCCAGTGACTCTCCGGAAAGACGGATATCCACCACATAACTCGACAGCCGCACCTTCCAGCCTGCCCGTGCCGCTCTGTGACCCAGTTGGTAGTCATCGGCAATATGGTTGCACAGTGCCGTGAAGCCGCCGATCTGTTCCAAAACCTCGCGTCTTAATGCAACCGCCGCGCCCAAGCCGAAGTCGATGCCACCCAGCAAGTTGGCCATTGCGACCCCGGGCGCGAACGAACAGGTCATGTGCATCGCACCCAGGCAATCCGCCACAGACCTCGGCTCTATCCCACGATACAAGCACGTCACTACTCCAACCTGCGGATCGTCAAACTCTGGGACGAGTTTATCAACAAAACTTGGTCCCACACAGGTGTCTGCGTCGGTGATTACTAGGATTTCCCCAGTCGCTTTGTCGGCCAGGTTAAGCAATATGCGCACCTTGTCGTTGGAGCCCGCGATGTCGCAGCCGATGAGCAGCATGGAGTTGGGTTCGCGTCGCACCAGCTCGGCGAGCATCGGAACAGCCGGATCACGGCCATGCAGTGTGCCGAAAAGCACTTCATAGTCCGGGTAGTCCTGGTGCAGGTAGGATCGAAAGTTGTCTGTTGCCCGCGCTTCCATTCCGCATACAGGTTTGAGAATGCTGACCCTGGGGCACGTCGCTGTTCTTTGTGGTTCTCTGCGCCGAACTAGAACAACCAGTGCAATAGTGGACAGCGCGCAGTAAATGCCGCCGATCAAGGACAATCCCACCAGCATCCAGCTAACGAGTCCCACTACTTGCCTCCGATACACTTGCAGCTAGCCCAGCGTAGTTAGTCAGACGGAAATCGTTTTGACGCAGAAACTCTGCAAAACGCGGGTTGGTGAGGGTTGCGGTATCACAGGCGTTGGGTCCGAATCGGGACGCGGCGCATTCGCCAGGCCGAGCGAGAGCCGGGTGGAAATATATCTCCATGGTTTTAGGTCTCACGCGTTGGAGGACGGACGTAAGATAGTCCAAGCTCATTTGCCCTGTCATCAATCCTCCAAGCGAGACATCACACGCCACCAACTCCGCCTCGCCCAAGTGTTTACGACACACGTGAGACAGATATCTGTGAGCCGCAAATGTGAACGCCTTGCCGCACAGTCGACATGGGTTAGCGCGAATATTGGCCCAGAACGGCTCACTGGGAACTCTGATGCCTTTGGCGCCGAACTTGCGAGCCAACTCGATCACGATCGGCAGCACTGCTGGATGAGCGTGCAGGTGCTGGTGGCCATCCACGTGTGAAAGCGGCAGTCCTGTTTCTGCGAACTTCAGGAACTGTGCCTCGATCTCCAACTTGAGCTGGTCTCTGGCAACCGAAGAGAAGTAGTACTTGAGCGCTGCTGATGTGGGGTCGTTCGTAAACCGGTTGTACCGGTTTACGAGGGTGGGTATGGCGGACCTCGGCAGCACGCTCTTCGCCGAGCTGAGCGCAAGGTGCAATCCCACCGAAAGCCCCGCGTCCTTCTTTGCTATCGCCACCGCCTCGGAGACGGCATAGCCTGTTACCATTAAGCTGGCGCTTGTCAATACGCCCTCACTGCGCGCCTTTGCCACGGCGGCGTTCACGGTGGTGGTCGCTCCGAAATCGTCTGCGTTTATGATCACCTGCGTAGCCACAACACGGCTGTTTTACCCACAAGAGCCGGTTATGTTCGCTACTTCGTGTCCCGTTTCGCGTGATTATGCGCCGTTTCGCTCAGCACATCGCAGACATTCCGGACCTGTGTTTTCAAACTGAAGAGCCGTTCTACCCTTGCGCGGCCTTCCGTGCCTATTGATTCCGCTAAACTGACATCCTCTATCAACCTGAGTGCGGATTCTGCCAATGCGTTTGGGTCGTTTGGCGAAACCACTAACCCGCTCACGCCGTGCTCGACCACTTCTACGAGACCCCCAACGGCACTGACTACCACCGGCCTACCCAAAGCCATGGCCTCAACTGCCACCAGACCAAAGCCTTCCCTTAGCGATGGAACCATTACTACGTCGCAGGCCTGCATCAACGGTCTGATATCCGGTACGTAGCCGAGAAAGTCGACCCTATCCGCCGTCTTTAGTGCGACTGCAGAAGCGGCAAGGTCGTCGAGTTCTTTGCCCGCGCCTGACAAGATCAACCGAGCCATGGGATATCGCTGCGATATCAAGAAATGAGCCTCAACGGCCAGCATCTGGCCTTTCTCCTTGGAAAGCCGTCCGAACACGCCTATTACCGGCGCGCTTACGTCCCAACCCATTGCGGCCTTAGCCTCGGCGAGTGGAATCGGCTGATACCTTTCCAGCTCGACCCCATTGTGTACGACCCTTACCCGGCGTGAATCCAATCCCTGGGCGACCAGATGCGACTTCACAGCTTCCGAAACGGCGATCACCACGGTTGCCTTGCGAAAGCAAGTGGCCGTGTTCAAACCGTGCACGTGTGCTACGCAGGGCACGCCCGCGAGCCGGGCGGCGAGCGATCCCAATAGGCTCGCGGTGGACAGATGAGTGTGAATCACGTGGGCGTTGATCCGCTTGACAAGTCGCGCAAGTCTTGCCACGGTCAGCAAATCGCCCTTGCCGTAGGTTTTCCACGTGTGAACCGTGAGCCCGCGTCCGTGCGCGTAATCTACGAAAAGCCTTCCCTCGGGGCAGAACAGCTCCACGTGAACGCCCAGCGCACGCATTTGCTCGCAGAAGTTTACGACACTGTTTTCCGCGCCGCCTATGGTGGATGGGGTTATGGCTTCCAATACGCGAAGCTGGCTCAACTGCGTAATCCGGATGCCTTCTTTGCTCTCTTGATCTTACGTGCGAGAAGCGGCCCGGTCGCGTTCCATCGCACGTTTACCCGCGGAATTTCATAGCGACTACAACCGAGAGTCACCACTCCCAGCTTCGTGTTTACGGCGTACTTATAGCCAGCTTCATTCGCGGCATCGATAGATGCCCTGCTATACTCGCCGTATGGGTAAGAGAACGCAGCTACTTCCCGGCCGATGATGTCTTCGATCTTATGTTTGGAGTCGACGATCTCGCGCTTGGCCTCGTCCGGCGACAAGCGATTGAGGTGAGCGTGTGTTAGCGTGTGCGAGCCGATCTCTATTCCATTGTCGGCAAGTTCCCGCATCTGATCAGCGCTCATTATTGGCTCGGCTCTGTCCCCGGCCAGTCGGTCCCACTCGTTGATACCACCTATCGAATCGGCGACCACAAACACCGTTGCCGGCACCTTCCGCTCAATCAGAATGGGAACTGCATGCTCGTAAACGCTTAGGTAGCCGTCGTCAAACGTGACGGTGTAATTATTTGTTTCCGTAGATCCGGATTCGCAAGTTTCCGCTGCTGCTTCGAGCGATATTGGATGCCACCCGCGGTGCAAAAGGTAGTCTATTTCCGAGCGGAAAAGGCTTGCCGCCACATACTGCCCAGCAACAAGCGACGACAACTTCGGATACCCTATCCTGTGGTAAAGGAGCACCACCGAAACAGTGGTTTCCGTTGGTACGTCGATTGTGATATTTCTCTCTTCAAGCTCGACTGCTTTCATCTGTTCGTCCCCGGCATAGTTCCTATGGTTGCGATCACACGTCGTCGCTCCCCTTCGCGTAGGATTGTCATGGCTATCTTCTCGCCGATCTTTTTAGCGCGGATTGCCTTCTGTAAATCGCCGCCAGATGCCACCTTTCTACCTTCTACCTCGACAATTATATCGCCTCTTCGTATTCCCGCAACTTGTGCCGGACTTCCGGATGCAACCTCTGCAACCAAGACCCCCGATCCTACCGGCAGGCCAAAAACTTGGGCGATTGCGGCTGTTATGTCGCCATAAGTGATTCCAATCCAAGGCACTGTGACTCTTCCCGTCCTTTTAACTTCGTCGACTATGGCACGTGCTGTGTTGATTGGTATCGCAAACCCAACGCCACCGGCCCTGCCAGCTACTACTGCCGTGTTGATGCCGATCACCGTGCCTCTGCTGTCAAGCAGCGGCCCGCCGCTGTTACCGGGATAGATCATGGCGTCCGTTTGGATCAGGTTTGTCAGCGCAAGCCCTCCGCCGGGTATTGCACGTCCGAGAGCGCTAATCACTCCTACGCTTACCGTCCGTTCAAACCCATAGGGGTTGCCGATAGCTATAGCTATTTGTCCCACCTGAAGACTGTCTGAGTCGCCTAGCGGTGCCAAGGGCAAGTTGTTTGCGGAGATTTTCAACACCGAGAGGTCCAGACCGGGGTCGCTGCCCAACAACTTCGCGGCGAGAGTACGGCCGTCAGCCAGCGTTACCAGTAATCTTGCCGCGTCCTCGATCACGTGGCGATTGGTGATGATGTCTCCATCGCGCGATACGACGATCCCGGAGGCCGCTGCCTCTTCTCCTCCGTCGTCCCCAAGCGCCTTAACGGCAACCACCGCCGGCGATATGCGCTTCACGATGTCTACGATCCTTTTCTCTTGCTCCAACAAAAGTGAGGTTGGTCCGGCTCCGGTTCCTGATTGTGGATATGAGCCGGCTCCACACGCTAGAAGAGCAACAACCACAATACTCATTCGACAAGATAGACTGCGCATAGCTTTCCTCCCATCTTAACCTATCGAACCACTTTCAGGTATGGTCAGTTGGGAGACTGCGCAAACCTAACCTAATCGAAGTCGCCGCGCTATTTCTGTTCGTAGGAACCGGCAATGACCAGAGTTGCCCTGTCCGGGTGCAAGTATTTGCGAGCTGCTACTTTCACATCTTCAAGTTTCACCTTGCGGTAGTAGTTTGCGTAATTGTTCAAATAGTCCAGCCCTAGGCTGTAAAACTCGGCGTTTACCAAGGCCTTGCCCAGCCCGGCGTTTGTTTCCAGCGCTATTGGAAAGACACCTATTATAAACTCGCGGGCCTGTTGGAAGTCTTTGAGAGTCGGGCCGTGTTTCGCATATCGGGCTATCTGCTGTTTCAGCACGGCTACTGCCTTCTCGACGTTTTTTGGACTCGTCCCAAGCGACGCAAACCAAGGTCCCGCGCCGAGTTCCGCGTCGAACGTTGAATGCACGTCATAGACCAGTCCGCGCTTTTCTCGTAGCTCTTCGCCCAAAATACTGGCAAGCGCGCCTGATCCGCCGAGGATTTGATTCATAATACGAACAGCATAGAAATCCGGGTCGGAGCGCTTCACTTCCAGTGCGTGACCTAACATCACGGTCACCTCGCTCCTATCCGGCATCCGGATTGTAATATCTATGGGCTTCTTTTGTAGGCCGACCTTAGGGATATCCACAATCGGCTTCGCGCCGGTGGCGGTCCAGTCGCCAAAACGCTTCTTCACAAGCTCAACCGCATCGTCGGTCTTCACGTCGCCCACTATCACCAATATCGTGGTGTCCGGGCGATAGTAGCTCTGGTGGAAGTTGACCAAATCCCAGACGGTAATTGCCTTGAGCTCCCGCTGAGCCGTCTCGATGTCCGGCTCGTGGTATGGATGGCCGGCTGGGAACACAGATCCGTAGAACGCTCTGCGCGCGCGGTCCTCGGTGGATTCGTTGCTCTGTTCCAGAGTCGAGGCCATTTCGCTCTTTGCTTTTTCGAACTGTTCTAATGGAAAAGATGCGTCTCGCATCTCGTCGGCCAGCAGATCGAGAACCAGATCGAAGTTCCGACTCAGGGCTTTTGCGCTGAAATTCACGCGCTCCACGTCCGCGCTGAAATCCATCTCGGCCCCTACCGACTCTATAGCCCGTGCCAGCTCGATGGCGGTTCGGCTCTTGGTGCCGCGACCCACCATCTCCGCCACCAGCTCTGCCACGCCCCTTTTCCCTTGCGGGTCAAAGCAACTTCCTGCCTTGATGCATCCAGTTATTGCGACAGTTGGGTTGGAGTGGTTCTCGTGCACGATAAGCACAAGGCCGTTATCGAGGGTCACTCGCGTAGGTTTCGTGCGAGGCCGTTTTCGCTTCGTCACGACTTGGCCCAGGGTTTGGCGCTTCAGGCACAATTCCCTCCGCCAGTCCATCTTGTTTAGGGGACCAAGCCGGGCGCCATTTCGACTAGGGCCGGGGCCGGTGGGGATGAACTCACCGACGGTCAGGTTATCTTCAGTTAAGTATTTGCGGGCGACCTTCTGCACCTGCTCTGCGGTCACCGCCTTGATGTTGGGAATCAGCGTCTCCAGGTAACGCCACTCGGCCACGGTATTGTAGTAGCCCAACTGCTCGCCCTGGTCCGAGACGCTGTCGTTTTGGAACACGAAATATGCTTCCAACTGGTTCTTTGCCGAGGTGAGCTCGTCTGGATAGGGTGGGGTGCTCTTTATGCTATCCACCTGTTCCAACAATGCCTTTTCCAGCGTGTTCCAGGATACTCCTTGCCGTGCTATTGCACCGATCATGAACAGCGACGGGTCGCGCCGCGCGCCTGCGCTAGACCAAACCGTCGTGGCGAGCTGCTTCTCTACCAAAGCTTGGTAAAGCCTACTTGACCTCCCTCCGCTTAGTATTTGGTCGAGCACCATCAGCGCGTATGTATCGGGGTGGCGGATTTCCGGAACGTGATACGCCATCAGCACTCGCTCCGCCGAGCCTTCCCTGCGCACGCAGACCCTTCTTAGGCCGCACTGTTTGGGTTCGACCGTATACACTGGCGTCGAGCCGGGCCCTACCCTTGCGGAGCCGAAGTAACGCTTTACCAGTGACATAGCGGTCTTTGGGTCAAAGTCGCCAACCAACACTAAGGTGGCGTTGTTGGAGTGATAATGTGATCGATAATACTCGACCAATTTGCTGCGTGGCACGTTCTCCACATCCGATCTCCAACCAATCACCGGCCACTGATAGGGATGTGCCGTAAATGCTGCAGCGGTGACTTCTTGATAGAGCAGCGTGTCAGGGTCGTTTTCGCGTCCTTCCATTTCCGACAGCACTACGGAGCGCTCGTTGGCGAGCTCCCTTTCCAACAACAGCGCATTGCCCATCCTCTCGGCCAGCGTTTTCAACGCAAACTCCAGGTGCTCTGACGACATCAGCTCCCAGTAATAGGTAAAATCGGTCCACGTTGCGGCATTGTCTATCCCACCGCGTTCTCGCACCATCCGGCTGATCTCGCCCTTCTTGTAGTGCTTGCTAGAGTTGAAAAGCATGTGCTCCAACAGATGCGAGATGCCGGTTATGCCCGTGTGCTCGTTTCGGGAGCCTACCTTGAACCATATCTGCGCCGTGAACACAGGTGCAGCGTGGCTTGTCTTCATTAGTACGGTGAATCCATTGGGAAGCTTGGTCTCGATCACACTCGATTCGGCAGCCGAGATCCAAAGCGATGCTGCTAGAATTGCGCAAACGGCAACCGATGTAGTTAATAGTTTAGTTCGCATGTTCCGCTCCCGTGAATCGGAGATATCTGTGACCTGTAGATGATACCATAACGCTCTGGGCTTAATTGCTCAACTCTCATCTGTTAACTACTACTCATTATCCCACCTTCAGCTTGACCGCCCGATCGCAAAAGTGAGATACTATCACATTCTCGTAACGCTCTTGGAGGAGGTGTTTATTGGAAAACGGACGCAGAAGCCATTTTAGATTGTCACGACTTGTGCGCACCGCTACGTCCGAGATATTCATCATCTGGGAGGGCGAGACGCGCATAGGACAGCTCCACCTCCACTACGCCCATGACACCATCCACGCTGCCATTCTGCTTGAGGTAGACCTGAGCGTTGGCGAGGAAGGCGATCTGCTGGAGGTTATTGACGAGGATGTTGTTTCCTCCTATTTGCCCAGCTTTGAGCGGGAAGATTTTCTGGTGACGCTCTTCCGCGCGGAGGAGTTAAGCTCGTTCAGCTACGCCTCGGACGATATCGACCTCGGTCCAGACGAAGAGGATTAGCGCGCTGTGGGACAATGGGGGTTGGCATTTGTACTATTTGACACATATATACGTGGCCGTATGGGCGAGAATTACTAAGGCATTCCGCGCCGTCCTACGGTGGGCTTACTTGTCCGACTTGATGCGCCCAGCAGTTGGACGTCCAACGAGATCGAGGTGATTGGCTTTTTCACGTTCCCAATTGCTCGCTTTCTTTAGTTTCCGTAATTGTGAAAGGAAACGGCTCTAAGACGCAGTAATCACGTGCATCGGCTGGCCATATAGTTGTGCTTGTTTCGACAAATAATAAATATAGTCTGCCAACAGAGTAAACACAACGTGGCACTCGAAACGGAGGTTGAAATGCACATTCGAACTATGCGAACTATGGCTGTGGTTCTGATGCTCATAGGTGCGTCTGCGGTTCTCGCTTCGTCGGTAGCGGCGGCAGGTACCGACCTGCAAAATGTGGCCCGCGACAAGTGGCCGGCGCTAGCCCCGTCTGTTAAAACCAAGCTGCTCACGCTACCAACAAGGGCGATGATGGTTAAGTCGCTTCTTGCCAACCCGGCAACTAAATCAGTCATCCTCCAGAGCCTAAAAGCCAGTGGTATTAGTGATGATCAGGCAGACGCACTGGCCACGACGCCCATTTGTAAGATGAAGCCTTCCGTGTCGACGGCCGTAACGCAGGTGCCAAATGCCGCTGCGATTGAATACAACAAGCTCGACTGGTCGGCCGGGCTTACTTTCACGCCTTACTCCGTTCCTACTTATAGTAACTACCACGTCGGTGATATAGAAGTTATTTACGGCCGTATATTAACCTCTCAGCAAGATGTTTTATATCTGGAACTGCCCTCGCCTGACATCAATGACAATATCGTACGCAGCTTTCTGTGGTTGGACCTTTTGCTTCCGGAAGGCAAAAATACGTATATGATCGCGCTCAAAATGCTTAAAAGAGATGGCACGTGTCCCGAGAGCTTGATTGGCCTTGGTTCGTCCGGGAATAATAGCCCAATTACGGCTATCCTATACTACAGACTGAACAAAAATGTAGAAGCGGTCCTCGGGATTGCCTTCACTCCTCTTGCCGATGGTTCGGGCTACGTGGGCATCTTTAGCGTCGATGTCGGCGGAGTGATGGCCCCATCGATTCACAGCACTATGGCGGCAAGAAACGCTTGCTTTAGTCTGAATTACCGCTGCAGCTCTCCGTTCGCAGATAGGATGCGCAATCTAATATTTAGAAGCATAACCATCACCAAGCTTTGAGCTATAGGCTAAGAAGAAGTTGGGGCGCAAGCTCATCACGCGCCCCAACACCCGATACCAGGTAGCCTTCGTATTCGATATTTATCGTCCAATTGCTCTCAATTCTCTTGTGGTGGCACTGCGTTGACCAGCGTCAAGTATTATAAGTAGCCGCCTCACGGGCCGTAAGCAGATATAAGTGCACGTTATAAGTCAGCCTTGTCCCGGCCGATGCGTTTCCCATTTTTTTGCTTGGTTATGACGGGTATATCTTTGTGTGAAGAACTTCCAGGTCGCAACCCTTAATTCGTCTTTCGAAAAAGTCGATCTGCACGGCCGGTTGTGGCTGTTTGTCCCGTACGACCAGCTTACCGATCGCGTTGGCCCTCTCGCTCGTGATGATCCGCGCTCCTTAGGTATTGTGCTGATCGAAAGCGCACGGAAGTTTCGTCGCCGGCCCTATCACAAGCAAAAGATTGCTCTTGCACTATCGTGTCTTCGCCACTTTGCCCTGGAACAGGCGGCTCGCGGAGTAGCAATTAGGCATATCGTAACCGACGGACCTCACGCGCCAGTGCTTGATCGGCTGACCACCGAGCTTGGGCCAATTCGCATGATGGAACCAGCCGAGCGAGAATTGCGCGCGGAGATTGAACCGCTAGTCTCTTCCGGCAAGCTGGAAGTCTTGCCAAATGAGTTCTGGCTTACTTCTTTGGACGACTTGCGTGCCGTTTCGATCTACGGTCCGTGGAGGATGGACCGGTTCTACGCTCACGTTCGCCGAACGCGCGGGTTGCTAATGGATGGCGGTAGACCTGTCGGTGGAAAGTTCAGCTTCGACGTGGACAACCGACGTCCGTGGGACGGATTGCCACCTGCGCCGGAACCGCCGAAGTTCCCGGTAGACTCGATCAAGCGCGAAGTTGCTATACTCGTCCGCAACGAGTTCAGGGATCACCCGGGCGAAGTAAACATCGATTCGTTGCCTGCAAGCCGTGTTGATGCGGACAAGCTCTGGTCTTGGGCAAAAGAGCAGTGCCTGCCCTGGTTTGGCCCGTATGAGGATGCTATGTCCACTAGTTCTTCTGGCCTGTTCCATACACGGATTTCGGCGGTGCTAAACCTTGGAAGGCTTACTTCCTGGGAACTTGTTCAAGACGCGCTGGCCTTGAATCTACCTATTCAGAGCCGCGAGGGATTCATACGACAAATCATTGGTTGGCGTGAGTATGTCTACCAGGTTCATAGGGCGACCGATGGCTTCCGCAGACTGTGTGACGGTTCAGCAATGGTCTTGGACCAACCAGGAGACGGTGGGTACCAACGGTGGGCAGGACGACCGTGGTCCGGCCAATCCGGGTCGAACGAACCCGATGGCGGCGCGGCCCCTTGTGCTCTTGGTTGCGAGACTCCTCTTCCACCGGCCTACTGGGGAGCCAAATCGGGTTTGAATTGTCTGGACACGGTAGTATCGGATGTGTGGAAAGAGGCGTATAGCCACCATATTACTCGTCTTATGATACTCGCCAACATTGCCACTCTGCTCGACGTCTCGCCGCGTGAGCTTACCGATTGGTTTTGGATTGCCTATGCCGACGCGTACGACTGGGTAGTGGAGCCTAATGTCCTGGGTATGGGGACCTATGCTATCGGCGACCTGATGACGACAAAGTCCTATATTTGCGGGGCCGCTTATATTGATAAAATGAGTGACTATTGCCGCGCCTGTCGCTTCGATCCAAAGCGCAATTGCCCGATTACGAGCCTTTACTGGGCATTTTTGTTACGCCACGGGTCAGTGTTACGCTCGAACCCGCGCGTTGCTACCGTTGTATCTTCTGCCGCGAAGCGGTCGCCGGATGCCCGCCGTGCAGATTTCCAGATATTCAGAACAGCCAGGGATGTGCTTGTCGCTGGCGGCAACCTCGCCGATCACCTTACATAAGCGCTTCTATTTGGAAAAGAGAAGAGAATCGGTGATGTTGACGGTACATATGACTAGCCAACACTGGGTTCCTATGTTCGGCGGGATTTGTAGTCTTGAGGCTGTGTTCGGGAGAGATTGCATAACTTTTCGCACAGAGTTCCCGCACCTGACCGCCGCCCCTATGTCTGGTAGGGATTTGTAATCCCTCGCGCCTCAGCCGGCCATTAATGGCGATTGCTCAACCGTGCGAATAGCACATAACAAGCCACACTCACACTGCTCAGACGCAATTACCTTTTGGGAGTCCAATTGTGCGCAAAGTCGTTAGCTGCCTACGCGCTAGCGTAATCGAGAAATCTGCTTTAATGCTTGAAGCAAGCCAAAACCTGAGATTCTTCCACTTCGGTCGGAACCGCGCTGGCGGTCCAACGAGAAATATGTAGTTCGAGTTTACTTGCAAACCTGCTCGGAAAGCTGTATCCTTAATATCAGGCTGCAGGCCAATATTCGGCCCGCGCCAAAGATGTCTTTGGAGGACTAAATAGAGCAAGATGGCCGCTATTGTAGACAAGGACAAGTGCAATGGCTGTGGTCCATGTGTAGACGCATGCGCTGTCGAGGCGATTAAGATCGTCGATAACTGCGCAGTAGTTGACGAGGATGCTTGCATTGATTGCGGAGCGTGCGTCGATGCCTGCCCCAACGAGGCCATAACGGACTAACCGAACCAGGGTAGCAGAGTGGGCCGGAGGTAGTCTTCCTCCGGCCCATTTGCCACTCTTAGGTAAGCATCTCCACGAAACTCTCTATCCTAATCTTTGTACGCGCGTCCAGTCGCGTGGGTGCGTCGCCTTCGATCGTAAGTATTGGTACTCCAAGCTTTTGCCTGATGATCAGGTCCTGGATTTGTCTGAAGCAGAAGCTCTGCGTGTAGTGTATCAGTCCCTGGATGCATCGTTTGGCGACCTCGCGCCGGATATCGTCTATTCGCGAAAACACATCGTACGGGTAGGTATAGAGAGCATATCGCTCTACGAGATCGTCAGTTTCGAAAGGCATCGAAAACTGTCGCTGTATTTCGTTGAAGACGATCCTTACGCCTAGTTCCTCTAGGTATTGATAGAAGTCGAGAAAGATTGGCGGTATCCCAATGTAGCCCAGTCTGAGTTTGCCCCACTCCGGCTTTGCGGAACGCGCCTCCGTGAGCTTGCCGTCTAACTCACACTCGAATGCGTCCGGGTCGCCCTTGAAGTCGCTACAACATACCTGATAGTAGTGATTGTCGAACGAGCTTACCGTGCCAACCTGCCAAGTCAATCGGTCTAGGTCCCACACCTTGCGACGGATGCTGTCCAACCGACGTTTCCACTCATTCGTTTGCTCCCAAGTTGTCCCGAGGGCTTCGATTAGCTTTGCTATTTGCAGCCGAAGCAGATCACGGTCGCGTCCATAAGGGTACGCAAACGGCAGTATTCTCACCCTCTGCATTTGCAGGGTTTCTACCATCGCCTGTGTTTGTGAGCAATCGCCCTCAACTACCGCCACCACCGAATCGAACTCGCCCGTGGACGCTATGGAATAGATGCCTTTTATCCAACCGCATGCGTTGCGTGGATAGCCCTCGTACTCGGCTTGGGCGACCAGTGCGCCCGGATCCTCGCTTGCGATGAAAACGTTGTTGAGATCAACTGGCACGCAGCCCGCTGCGTAAATTGCCTCGACAGGAACTGTTGTAGTGATGCCTATTATTCGCCGACTCACTTAATCCTCAGCATTTTATGGATCTGTGGTACTATGCGAACATCATCAAGGTAATACAGCGCCGCATCTTGCAGTTGTAGCAGCCTTCTCACGTCGATTTTGATGCCGTCCAACGGCTGCAAGACGAGCACGACCGACGGTTTCTCGTTCGCCACCAACTTGGCGCATTTAACTATCTCATCGACATCGGTGTCGGGCCCAACTACTACCTTCACGAATACTTCCGTTTTGACCGCGGTGCGGAGAAACTCTCTGTGTAGATCCCACAGCCCCTCACGTTTTGTGACGCTAGGAAGCTTCATGTCCATTGCCACGATGTCTATTCGGCTTACCACTTCGCGCAGTTGCTTGTGTAGCGTCCCGTTTGTTTCGAGGTAAACGTGGTAGGGCATAAGCGATTCGGCTAGCAATTGCTTCAGGTAGTCAACCTGAAAGAGCGGTTCCCCTCCGGTCACAGTTACCCACGTGGCGTGACGGAAACGGCTGAGTTGCCTACTCACCCAGTCTACGGACACAGGATTTGGCACCTTTCTGAACTGTCCGGAGGTTCTGACGCGACACTCGGGAGGATTGGGCTCTTGCGCGTAAACGGTATCGCAGTAGTTGCACTCGAGGTTGCATCCCGCGAGTCGAAGGAAAATATGTCGCTGACCGCAATAGGGGCCTTCACCCTGAATCGATTCGAAGATTTCGCTTACCCATCCGTGTGTTCCGTGTCCTTGGGGGCTATCGATTCTAATCCTCATAATAAGTCGCTCTTGATGTTGGTGTTTCCCACACGCTAACACTCCGGAGCCGGGCATTCTTGGTCTTGATGCGGTCGTATATGAAACGAGCGATGTTCTCGGCTGTTGGAATGCGATTTGAAAACTCTGGAAGATCGTTAATATACTGGTGGTCGAAATATTCGAGGGTGCTTCGCAAGAGTTGCTTTGCCTGACGGAAGTCGATAGCCATCCCAGACTCGTCGACGTCCGCGCACATGAACTCTATCTGCACCCGGTACGTGTGCCCGTGCAACCGCTTGCAGCTTCCCTCGTAATCGGGCAGGCAATGTGCTGCGTCGAAAGTGTCTTCTACGGAGATAACGTACATAACGTGTCGTCCTGCATCATTGAGATTATATCACGTTCGGCCATCCACTGTGGCGCAATCCTAAGCGCATTGACACCCGCATTACACGACACCTATAATCGGTGGTAGCATCGGAGCCAAATGAGAAGAGAAACCGGGTCAACACGAACAGCGGTCCCGAAGAATAGACAGCGCAGCCGACTGCGGAGCTTCGTCACCTTTTGCCAGGTGATGATCCTAATAGGCATCGGCGCGTCGGTCGGGATTGCCCTTGGCTTGTTTATTAACTTATCCGGCGCTATACCTACGGAGGGCGACTTCCAGGCACCGGAGGCCACAAGCATCTACTCCAGCGATGGGGTCTTGCTCGGCCGTGTCTATAGGGAGGACCGCACCAACGTCAACCTCAAGGATATCCCCAAATACCTTCGCGACGCTACCATTGCCACGGAAGACGCACGCTTTTACCAACATTCCGGAGTCGATATCCGCGGTATTGCTCGTGCCTTGTGGCAGAACCTCAGAGGTGGGCGCCTTGCGCAGGGGGGCAGCACAATTACGCAGCAGCTTGCTCGCAATGTCTATCTTACCCACCAACGCAGTTTGCAGCGCAAGCTCCAAGAAGCGGTGTTGGCCATTCTAATCGAGCGCAACTACAACAAGGACAAGATCCTGGAGCTTTATCTCAACCGAGTTTATTACGGCAGCGGCGCGTTCGGCGTCCAGGCAGCATCGAAAGTGTATTTCGGCAAAGATGTGAAAGATCTCAGCCTCTCGGAATGCGCGCTTCTTGCCGGTCTTCCGCAGTTGCCGTCCCTATACTCTCCCCACGTGGACAAAAAGGCGGCCTTCGACCGTAGGAACAAAGTCCTCCAACTTATGGAAGAGCAAGGCTACATAACCCACGATCAGCGCGTTCAAGCCAAGAAGGAGAACATTCACATAGTGCCCCGTGTGCTCGGGCGTGATGCCTACAAAGCGCCACACTTCGTCTCCTATGTCGCTCGCTTTATCCGCCAGCGCTACGGAGACGATGCCCTTCACGGCGGCGGCCTAAGGGTTTTCACCACGTTGAACTGGGAGATGCAAAAGATAGCCGAGAAGGCCCTCAGGGAAGGTGTGAAAAAGCATGAGAGAACCCGCCGTGTGACTGAAGGCTGTTTCGTTTGCATTGATCCTACTAGCGGCTACATACGGGCTATGGTCGGCAGTGTGGATCCCAAGTCACACTGGAACCGCTGCGTGCAGGGGCCAGGACGGCAGCCAGGCTCGGCTTTCAAGGTATTTGTCTACGCTGCGGCTTTTGAAGAGTGCGGAATGACCCCTTATGACAGGGTCATCGACAGCTATATATCGTTCCCAGTAGGCCGTAAGAGATGGGCTCCCAAGAACTACGACAACCGCTTCCACGGAGTCGTTACCATAAAACGCGCCATTGCGGAGTCCATCAACATCCCGGCAATTAAGGTCTGCCAGAAAGTTGGCGTGAATACCGTGATCAAATATGCCGAAATGATGGGTATCACCACGCCCCTCGAACCGTATCTAACCATTGCTATCGGTGGTATCAGAGGCGCGCACCCGCTGGATATGTGTTCTGCCTACGGTACTTTCGCCAACAACGGAGTCCATATTGATCCGCTTGCCGTTACGCGCGTCACCGACAGCAAAGGCCGTCTGATCGAGGACTTCCGCCCAGAGGGCGAGCGCGTGATCTCCGAGCGCACCAACAACTACATGCTTGAGTGCCTCAGGGCCGTCGTCACCTCTCGCAGGGGTACCGGCTATGCCGTGAGAGACGTGCCCAATGCTCACGGTAAAACCGGCACCACCAACGACGATCGCGATGCCTGGTTCATAGGATTCGTCCCTGGCAAGCTTGTAGCTGCTTGCTGGGTGGGCAACGACAACTATAAGCCTATGCGTAGGGCTTACGGAGGCATAGTGTGCGCGCCGATATGGCGAGAATTCATGCTGAATGCCGTGCCGATTCACGACGAAATCCAGCGCAAATACAAACAGTACGCCGACAAAACAGACGAGAACCGCAAAGCCGACAAAAAACGCAATACAGACCGAACTGAAAAAGCCAAGGACGACGAAACCAAAACGGGAGAGCCGGCGAACGCACCCGACCAGCAGGACGAATCAGAAGTCGTCACCGTCCGTGTCTGCAACGAAAGCCAGTTTTTGGCGACGTCTCACTGTCCCTCTACCCATACCGAACGCTTCCTTCGCGGCACCGAGCCGACTACCTACTGCAGTATCCACGCGGGTAATAACGTGACTGGCCAGGAGTCGCAGCGCGAGGAAGAAATCGTCACCGTATGTCCCGACTCAGGCATGATAGCGGGACCAAATTGCCCCAACCCGGTGCGACGCAGAGTTTCCATAGACAAACTTCCCGACCAGGTTTGCAGCGTCCATAACCGGTCGGGAAGATAGCCGGTAAGCCATGGCGAGCCATCGCGAGGACCGCAAACTTCAGCTTTTACGTGTGAACCAACTTGCCGTAATGGTTGTGCTCATCTTTTTGATCCTGTTTGCTCGGCTCTGGTATCTTCAGATTGCTAAAGGT